>Ga0075122_10000079_pt1 | contig 71372 bp, 64 predicted proteins | sample AntAceMetag02UKB_FD_69790 | JGI IMG/M metagenome (GOLD analysis project Ga0075122, IMG submission 69790) | Saline lake microbial communities from Ace Lake, Antarctica - Antarctic Ace Lake Metagenome 02UKB | ecosystem: Environmental > Aquatic > Non-marine Saline and Alkaline > Saline | place... | reverse complement strand
GTGCAAATGGGACAGGAATTGGACCATAGACAAACGACAATAGTCAATGGTCTATTGTCAATAGTCTACTAAAACTGTTTATTGTTCACTGCTTACTGTTTACTATCTACTGTTCACTTTTCACGGGTCCCGAATCCCGAGCCACAAGTCCCGTCATCCACCCTGCGATCCTCTTAAAAAGCGACCTATGATTAAACTCGTATGCCGCTATTCCTTGATCGTTAAGAGCAAGTATGTCTTCCCATAAATTATTGGATTTAAGAAGAGCGAACACTATCCTTGGTTCCAGTGATGGGTCTACTCCGGCAAATGTGCGTCTGGCTTCTCTTGTATAACCTGTTTTTCCCCAAGGAGCATCATCCCTCATAAAAAGCGACCTGTTATGTGTTTTGAGACTTATGCTTTTTTCATCATCGCCCTTTATATCCTTCTCTTTTACGGATAAAACCCTAAGCAATGTCTCATTGCGAGCAGCATAACGCATTAGAATACAGAGGTCTTTAGCCGTAATAAACTGTGAATCCTTCCTTCCCGTAGGGAGGCCCGACGCATTAGCAAAATATGTGTTTTCCATACCTAATTCTAAAGCTTTTGCGTTCATCAGATTCGAAAAAGCGGCTTCGTCACCCGCAATATGATGAGCTATAACCCTTGCTGCATCATTCCCTGATTTTATAAGCAAAGCTTCCACCAGACTTTCTAAACTGTATTTTACTCCCGCGGTTAACCCCGCCACCGTGGGCTCTACATCCACAGCTTCTTCAGTGGGCACTATCTCTTCATCGAGAGGCACGTTCTCAACCGCTATAATTGCCGTCATTACTTTTGCCGTTGAAGCCGGCGGGAACTTCCTGTCAGGATTCTTTTCGAACAGTACTTCCCCGCTCCTCATTTCGCATATTACCGCCCCTTTCCCGCTAACATCCATCTGGATGGTCTCATTCGAACATCCAGACAGCGCGAATGCGGCAAGCAATAGGGAACATAAAACGTGACTCGTGATTCGGGACCCGTGACTCGTGGCTCGTGATTCGTGATTCGCGTATATTGACCGATATTTCATAACGTCTCTCATCCTTCGTCTTTCTCCTAATTTCGAACCCTTATTACTCTTGTAGGGTGGTACTAAATGGGACGTCCCCGCACTTACAATTTAACCCTCACTACCAAAATTGTAGCTGGGGTTAAAACCCCAGCTACTACTTTCCAATTTACACATCAGTCAATCTCTGTCTATGGTCAATGGTCAATAGTCTAATTGCGTCCTTCAGCCTTCTTCCCTCGTCCTTCTTTCTTCTATCTTCTATCCTCTATCTTCTGAACTCTATACCTATAGGGCAGTGATCGGATCCCATGACGTCTTTTAGAATAAATGATTTCTTTACCGAAGGAAGGGCGTTTTTTGTTACAAAAAAATAGTCTATCCTCCACCCCACGTTCCTTTCCCGTGACCGTGTCTTATAATCCCACCAAGTATAATGCCCGGGTTCTTCATTGAAATGCCTGAATGTATCGATAAATCCGTGTGACACAAGTTTATCTATCCATTTACGTTCTTCCGGAAGAAATCCTGATATCTTCTCATTTTGTTTAGGACGCGCCAGATCGATCTCGTTATGCGCAGTATTAACGTCCCCGCACACAATAATCCTTTTGCCTTTAAATCCGTCTAAAAAATCAAGAAATTTGTCATAGAATTTTAGCTTGTATTTTAATCTTTCAGGACGGGCCGCGCCATTCGGAAAATAAACGTTTATAAGAATAAATTCTTCAAAATGAAGTATAAGCGCTCTCCCTTCTGTCTCCAGTCGTCCTGAAGGGAAATCCGTTTCTACCAAATGCGGTTTGATTTTAGTGAATACCGAAACTCCGGCATATCCCTTGCGATTAGGATTATTCCAATAAGCGAAATATCCTTTAGGAGGATTGAGTTTCTGATCAACTTGTTCCGGGTGAGCTTTAGTCTCCTGAATACATAAAATGTCCGGTGATTCTTTTTCTATCCATTCACCGAACCCCTTTTTGCTTATAGCCCTTATGCCGTTGACGTTCCATGAAATGACTTTCATAATATGGCGAGTTAACTAGCTATTATTTTAGTTTGCAATCGCTACTGGTTCTTATTTTGTTACATCAAGCGTTTTTGTCTCTGATCATTGTAAAGTCTGGTTGTATTGCTTTTTTGTGCACAAATATTATCTAGTTATAAGTTCTTCTACTTAAAACGCTTGCAGCAGGAGTAACTGCTTCGCACATTTGATCGTTCTTTTTTGCTTCATATAAAGATTTAGTTGTTTTTTCACTTTCGAACCTGATCCTTAACCCTACCTACGAACTGTTTTATGGACGCGGTTATATCAGCAGAATTTTTATTCTTTATCCATTCTTTCTTAAAAAGACTTCCTCCGAACGCTATCGCTGTTGCACCTGAGGAAAAATATTCTTCAATATTATCAAAAGTAACTCCCCCTACTGCCATGAGGTCTATTTTGTCTAACGGACCTTTAAGTTTTTTTATGTAAGACGGTCCAAAAACGTCGGCAGGAAAGACTTTCACCATTGTAGCACCGCCTTCATGGGCCCTGAAAACTTCCTGCGGAGTAAATGCGCCCGGGAAAACAGGAATGCCCTCTCTTAGGCAAGTTTTAACTACGCTTTCTATATAAACCGGGGATACGATGAACTCTGCTCCGGCACCAAGCGCTTCTTTAAGAGATGCGTCAGACAGTACCGTTCCGGCGCCTATACTCAGGTCTTTCCCAAAAGCTTTCTTTGCCTTCTTAATAAAACCGGGAGCGCCCAGGGTATTCATTGTGATCTCAATGGTCTCCAGCCCCGCCTCTACTGCCGCCGGAAAGAGCCATTCGATATCTCTTTCTTCTATACCTCTCAAAATACCCATTACGGGTAACTTTTTAAATTTTGTTATATCCATTCTTATCAATCAATTTCCATCGCGGAAAGACTTTCATAGAACTCGCGATAGTTTTCTTTTTGATCGGTTTTCCGCAAAGCCATTGCGGCCCTTGGATGCTCGTTGAACATGCCGGTTATCGCATACGGAAGAATATATCCCCATTCCATTTTTTTCTGAAGCGGGATAAACTCTTTTGCAATAAGATCAAGTATGGGCCTAAGATCAAATTTAGGATTCTTAAGAAATCCTATTAATAGTTCCAGGGGACAGTTACCCGCGGCGCGGCCTATACCATACACTGTCGCATCGACAAAATTACATCCTTCTATTATTCCCTGTATAGTGTTTGCATACGCGAGCTGCTGATTATTATGAGCATGTATACCTATTTCTTTGGTCTTAAGGAATTTTTTATACTTACTCGCAAGAAACTGTATATTTTCCGAATATAGCGACCCGAAACTATCGACTATATAAACTGTGGTAGCCTTACATTCTTTCTCCAGTTGAATTAATGCTTCGTCAAGCTCGCTATCCAAAGTTTTGGATATAGCCATAATATTCACAGTTGTCTCATATCCCTTGTCAGCAGCGTCATTAGCCATCTCTATGGCTTTATCGATATCTTTAGCATACGTAGCTATCCTCATCATATCTAATACGCTATCCTTGCACTGGAGAATATCTTCTCTTTCCACACGTCCTACATCCACCATTACGGACAGTTTAGTATCAGACTCTATACCTTCTATAGCTTTTTTAACCTCATTTTCCTCACAAAACTTCCATTTTCCAAATTTGTCGGGTGACATAATGCTTTTAGAACATCGGTACCCAATTTCCATATAATCTACACCCGAAGCAGAAATAGCTTTATATACATTGCGGACAAAATCATCTTCAAAATAATGGTCATTAATAAGTCCGCCATCCCTTATAGTGCAATCTAATACTTTTATCTCTTCTCTGAACATGTCTTCTCCTTTATAACGTTCTAATCATCAATTTAAAAATAGGGACACAACACACCTGCACGAAAAGGGTGTCTTCCGACAGGGTAGAGGTGCCCCTGATATCCGAATTTACTAATACCTATTTATTTAGAATTTACGAAGGCTTCTTTTAAGCCGTCTTTGTACCCGTCCGTATAACCTTTCTTATACCCATTACTGTATCCATCTTCATATCCGTCAGAATAAGCTGTTCTGGGGCCACTTGAATCAACATCTTCGACTTTTTTAACTTTCTCGCCGCTAAGAGAATCAAGTAAGGCTCCGCCTATAATATTAACTCCAACTCCGGCTAATGCACCTTTCCAAACATCTCTTCCTTTAGCTCCTGAAGCTGCGCCTCCTACCGCACCGGCACCGGCGCCTAACAAACCCTGACGCAAAAGATCTGAAGAGCTGCTCTCCGCAAAACCTTCACTCACAAATCCAAAGGCCATTACCAAAACAACTAAAATACATACAACCGGTTTTATTTTCATGCTATACCTCCAAGTGTTGTTATACATAAAGTAAGAGATTATTATGATAACATATTATCGTCTTCTCGTAAAACTGAAAATTAATCCCCTCATAGTTGTGTAATATCCGCGTTTTTTAGGCGCTTCTCCCCTTGCCCAGTCCCCCTCTTTTCTAATTCTCTCTCGATACATCGCATAACATCGAGTTTATCCTCCATCCATTGGGGCGCGACAACCAAATCCTTTTTTGCATCTGAGATCAATCTTAATACGGTACAATCCGCTCTTAAATGCTCAAGAAAATCGCAAACATGTCTAACATACTCATCTTTAGTAAATAAATGCACATCTCCTCTTTCATACATTTTCTCTAAAGATGTATTTTTGAGGACTTGAAAAGCATGAAGTTTAACTCCTGAAACAGGAAGTCGAGATATTACTTCAGCGGTTTTTATTATATTTTCCCTGGATTGGTTAAAAGCGCCTACTATAATATGTACTCCTACTTTTATTCCTTTTTCAGCTGTTCTTTTTATCGCCTCCTCGGACGTCATAAAAGTATGTCCGCGGTTCATTTTAAGAAGAACATTGTCATCGATGGTCTGAACTCCGTATTCGATCCATACCTCATAACTTTTGGCATACCCCGCAATAAGGTCGAGCTTCTCCTCATCTATACAATCCGGCCGAGTTGATATGGAAAGTCCGACGATCTCCGGGAACTTCTTTATCACGTCATATGTCCTTTTAAGTTCCTGAACCGGCGCATTAGTGCTAGTCCCATTAAGAAAGTAAGCTATAAATTTATGTACGTTATGTTTTTCTTTAGCAGTGGCTACCGATTCCTTTATCTGGCTCTCCAGAGAAAGATCGCTTCCGTAAAAGTTGCTAAATCCTTCCTCATTACAGAATATGCAACCTTCCTTTCCTCTGGCAGGGTCTCTATTAGTGCACCCAAATCCAGCATTAAGGCCGATTTTTTTAACGTTCGCGCCGTACCTATTCTGCAAATATGTCTTAAAGGAATAATATCTCATAATTTATTTCTTGCGCAATTTAACCATTAGTATTGATACTGCCGCGGGGGTCACTCCTGATATCCTGGAAACCTGCCCCAAAGACTCCGGCGCAGCAGAAGAAAGTTTTTCTTTGATCTCTGTTGAAAGGCCTTCAACTCGCGTATAGTCAAATCCTTCAGGTATACGTATCTTTTCAAGATCTTCGAATTTCTTAACTCGGGCCAGCTCTCTCTCTATATACCCCGCATATTTAACATCTACTTCCAGCAGAACTTTCTCGTAATAAGTAAGACCTTCTATGTCGCTATCGCCCGCTGCGATATCTTCATAAGAGACTTCCGACCTTTTAAGGGTCTGTATCAATTTTCTTTCAGAAAGTATCTGTTTTACCTTTTTAACTTTTTCTAGCCTTTCCTTTACCCTGCGCGCTTCCTTGTCCCCTGCTAGTCCAAGACTTTTAGCGATATCAGTAAGCCTGATATCAGCATTATCTTCACGTATGACTATCCTATACTCAACCCTGGAAGTGAACATGCGATACGGTTCTTTTGTTCCCTTGGTTACAAGGTCATCTATAAGCACGCCTATATATGCCTGAGATCTATCAAGAACAAAGGGAGGCTCCCCTTTTGCGTTAAGCGCAGCATTGATCCCGCCCATAAGCCCTAGCGCGGCAGCTTCCTCATATCCCGTAGTCCCATTTATCTGCCCGGAGATAAAAAGCCTTTTAACGGGTTTTGCCTCAAGCGATGCCTCAAGCTGCATCGGATCGATGTAATCATATTCTATCCCATACCCGGGTTTATTGATCTTAACTTTTTCTAAACCTTTAATGCTGCGTATCATACGCTCCTGAACATCAAGAGGGAGACTAGTCGAGATACCATTAGGATAATATTCATAAGTATCCAGCCCTTCGGGTTCGAGAAAAACAGTATGAGAATCCCTGTCAGGGAACCTTACGATCTTGTCTTCAATAGACGGACAATATCTAACCCCGGTTGAAGTTATCTTCCCGGAATATAGAGGAGACCTATCTAGTCCCCTGCGTATAATGTCGTGAGTTTTTTCATTAGTGCGGGTTAAATAACATGATTTTGACGGTAATTTTATACTACTATTCGAAAAAGAAAACGGGATAACAAGCTCGTCACTCTCCTGCTCTTCCAAAGATCCTAGGTCAATAGTTCTGCCATCCAGGCGTGCCGGCGTGCCGGTCTTAAGCCTCCCAACTCTGAAACCCAGTTTAGCGAGATTATCCGACAGGCCGTGAGATGCCTTCTCGTCTATCCTTCCTCCATCAGAATGTTCCATACCAATATGTATGATCCCATTCATGAATGTTCCGGTAGATATCACCGTACTCTGCGCCTTGATCTCCTCACCCGAAGCCGTTACAACACCTTTACATACCCCCGAGGACACTATTACGTCTTTAACCTCATCTTCATGTATATCAAGGTTCTCTTGTCCTGCCAGACATTCTATCATGTACCTATTATAAAGCGCCCGATCGATCTGCATCCTTGATGATCTTGCCGCATACCCTTTGGAAGAATTTAGCATCCTGTACTGTATACATGCCGCATCGGCGGCCTTACCCATTTCGCCTCCAAGTGCGTCTATTTCCTTAACAAGCTGCCCTTTCCCCGTCCCCCCGATGGAAGGGTTACAGGAAGTATAACCGATCTTGCTCTTATCAAGAGTAACAAGCAGAGTCTTCACCCCCATACGACTAGCGGCAAGCGCCGCCTCGCATCCGGCATGACCCCCTCCAACAACAATAACATCATATTCTGTTTTCATAATCTTATTCAACCATTTCATTATTTCAATTACGGTCAATCTCACAATAATATGGGTTTATATTTGGTCCTGCGTAACGAGGGATCTCGATGATCCCGAGTTACGCCCTTTCCACCACTCCACGATTACACTGTATCTTCTAAAAAGGATTGGTGGTATATCCCAAGCGCAGTTCCGCAGGCCAAAAGTTACAGGAGACCTGTTTGAGCATGGGATATACCACCAATCCTTTTCTATCTCTACTTATTTAATTCAACAAATCTTTTTATAGAACGATCATACGTCCTTTCGACATCGTCCGGAAAATAACAAGCGGGCAACTCCCCGTTCTGCCGGTGATAATGCAAACAGTCGCAGCATATCCCTTTTCTAGAACAAGGTTCATAGCTGCAGTTACATTTTGTCATATTACTTTTACTCTTACATTCCGCCATTTTCCCCCCTTTTACTCAGCCTTATCGTTATGTATTATCATTGCTGTAGTAGACTGCTCCGGAATTATCTGATAACCTTCTGTCAGCTCCAAGCCTATACTCTTTTCCGCTTCTAAAATACCGAAGACTTTTACCTGTTCAGAAAGATCTTTCCATAAAGGATATCCCGGGCTATAACGTTTCCCTTGTCCAACTTTTAGACCCCACTCTCCGCGTATCCTGTCGTGTATATAAGACGCTAATGCCTCCGCTAGATGTACGCTCAGCCCATGCAGAAAAAACGCTCGTGAATATTCTTTCTGCTCGTTAAGCTCTTCTATAGCCTTACCTATTTCCCCGCCCACGGTCACAGCTTGAAACGCAGCTATATCTTTATCAGAGAAATAATCATTAAGCTTCATTGCTTTATCACTTGTCCCAAAATTCATAGCATACAGGTCTTTCCCTTCATCATCCGACACAAAAAGCTTTCCGTTTTCTTTTCGCGTCCTGAAATATCCATATACCGCTTTAAGATCCAGCCAACCTTTTCGAAGAGCCTCTTCTTTCAGTTCTTTTAGCATGGGCTCGCATTCTTCCTCTATGAAAATTCTTTTTGCGCCTTCATCTTTTATTTTAACTCCCCATGCCAGATCAAAAAGCATTCTTTTGTCAAGATGCTCAAAGACATCATCTGCTGGAATATTTTTTAGAGATCTTGTCCCAAAAAAAGGCGGTATTGGAAGACTCACGCAGTCAGTGCTCGTACTTTCTTTTGTCACGCTCTTTGCCTTAATATCTTTGGGCTTATCTCTCACATCTTCTTCGCCGCTTTGTACGCTCTCTTTGTATTCTTGCATCAATTTTTGTTTGTTTTCAGTGTCCATCAATGCCTGCACTATGGCAAGTCCGCTAAAAGCGTCTTTTGCGTAGAATACTCCTCCGGAATACATACTGTTATCGCTGAGAGAAGCTATATTTTTCGCAAAATGTTTATTTGTAGGCGCGCCTCCTATAAGTACAGGATAATCAAGCCCTGCCTCATGCATGGCCTGAACGCAGGTCCTCATATGTCTTGCTGTAGATACAAGGAGAGCACTCAGCCCCACAGCGTCAACTTTATGTTTTTTCGCTTCTTTTACTATACGTTCGATAGGCACTTGTTTACCCAGATCTATAACAGAAAATCCGTTATTTTCAAGAATCATTCTTACAAGATTTTTTCCTATGTCATGTACGTCTCCAAAAACTGTAGCCAGAAGTATTTTTCCGCGCTTCTTGCCGGAGGCATGAGAAATGAATTTTTCAAGGTGATCTATAGCTTTTTTCATAACTTCGGCGGACTGAAGTACATATGGCAGGACCATCTCTCCCGTTTCCAGGCGTTCTCCGACCTCTTTCATCGCCTCCATAAGAATATTGTTCATAATCTCTTCCGCGGAAGAGTTCTTCATAGCTTCGTCTAAAAGAGGAATAATTCTTTTCTTATTCCTGTCAAATACACATTTTTTTAATCTGTCTTCTATTCCAAGAGACTTATCGTCACAAGAGACTTTCTGTTCGGAAGAGACACTTCCTTTTTCAGAAAAATATCTAACGAATTTTTCGAGGACATCTCCTCCTTTATTAAAAATCAGGTCTTCAGCGACTTTCCGCTCCTCAATAGGTATATCCTCATATCCCAAATATTCGGCAGGATTAACGATCGCCATATCCAAGCCGCATTTTACGGCATTCCCTAAAAACGTCATATTAAGGATCTTCCTTGAGGCCGGCGGAAGTCCGAAAGAGACATTACTCACACCCAGTGTCGTTAAAACTTCGGGATGCTTTTTCTTAAATTTTCTAATAGCCTCGCATGTATTTAGAGCGGACTCTTTATAACCGTTTTCCCCCGTCCCCAAAGTGAATGTAAGCATATCAAAGATCAGCTTTGAAGGAGGAATGCCGCATTCTCCTGCCGCGAGACCATATAAACGTTCGGCTACATCGACTTTTTCAGAAACTTCTTTTGCCATGCCTTTCTCATCAATTGTCAAACAAACAACAAAACTGCCATGCTCTTTTGCCAAAGCGAATACCCGTTTTGCTCTCTTGCCGCCATCTTCTAAATTAACAGAATTTATCACCGCTGTTCCCGGATAGACTTCAAGAACGGATCTGATAACATCGATATCGGTTGAATCCACCATAAGAGGAATCTGCACACTTTCACCTAGATGCCTAAAAAGTGTCACAGCATCCTGCTCTTCCGTATTCCTTTCGGTAAGAACGCCGCACACATCAAGGATATCTGCACCTTGCTGCTGCTGCAGTTTCCCAAGTTCGACTATTCCGTCATAATCTTTCCCGGTAAGCAGTTCTTTCATCTTACGTGATCCCTGGGTATTTATCCTCTCACCTACTATTATGGGCCTCTTTGCCTCACTAGTATCAAAAGCTTTATAATGATTCCCCATAAACGTTTTATTGTTACTTATCTTTTTTGAGGGCGCGGTAAGTATTTTCCTCATGCTGCGTATGTGCTCAGGCCCCGTACCACAGCATCCACCTATAATGTTTATGCGGTATTTCTTTAAAAATCCTTGAAGCAGCTCAGCCATCTCGGAAGGAGAAAGAGGATATGATACCTCCCCGTTCTTTTCCACAGGCATACCGGCATTGGGCACACATGAGACAAAAGACGGACTATTTTCACTCAAAAGTCTTAAACTGTTCTCCATCTCTAGCGGCCCCGTACTGCAATTGAGTCCAAGCGCATCAATACCTATATCTGACAAAGCCGCAATAACTGCCCCTACTTCCGCCCCCAGCAGCATCCTTCCGTTATTTGACAGTGTGCATTGGGCTATTATCGCTATATCTTTCTTTTTCTTATGCATCGCCTCTTTCGCGCCGTTAACGGCAGCTTTCATCTCCAAGATATCCTGTCCGGTCTCTATCAGTATAGCGTCAGCGTCACCATCCAATATCCCTAAAGCTTGTTCACAGTATATTTTCTTTAGTTCATCATAAGTAATATCCCCTAGAATAGGATCGGAAGAAGAAGGTAATTTCCCCGTCGGGCCCATTGTACCAACAACATATTTTTCTAAACCTTTATCAGAGAATTTATCGGCGCATTTCCTGGCCAATTTCGTTGAGGCAAGATTTATCTCATAGACCTTATTGCCCAGCCCGTATTCCGCGAGTTTAATAGAATTAGCTCCGAAGGTATTTGTTTCAATAGCATCGGATCCGGCTTCAAGATAATCATTATGTATTCTGCTGACAAAATCCGGAGACTGTATGGAAAGATATTCCATACAGCCATGCTTACTGCCGAAATGTTCGTCTCCAAGTCCAAGCTCCTGGGCATATGTTCCGAAAGCCCCGTCCAGCAGGATTATATCTGTTTGCAGTTTCTCTTTAAACGTCTTTTCCATTTAGTATCCTATAATTCGTATATCGTGTATTCTAACAATGTCATCCGAGTGAACCGTAGGTGAATCGAGGAATCTGATCTAAGATCCCTCCACTCTCTCACTTCCTGCCTGCCGGCAGGCAGGCGTTCGTTCGGTCGGGATGACAAGCTGACACATCGATCATTCACTGTCCCTACTCCTTCACAATGACAACTCTCTGGGCTTAAAAGTCCGCGCCAATCTCTAGCTTCTAACTTCTAGCTTCCAATCTCCCTCTACCCTAATCTCGCTATATCTTTTCTACCGCACTCTTCTTCACCCATCCGGTTTTTCCGTCTTCCCGCCTAATTTTACACCAGTCATCTTTAGACTGTAATATGCTGCAGACCATTCCTTCCTGTAATGTGAAAAATTTAGTTCCAGAATCAAACGGTCCAAACAAAGCATCGGCCTCAGAAGCAACGGTCACAGCTCTAGCTGTGCCGACTTTATGATGCAATACTACAACATTTATCACAGCAATGACAGCCATAACACTTGTGGCTATTATAATACCATTTTTCATGTCGGGCCGTATTACAAATCCGGCTAAGATTATTACCATTATAAGATATGCCGCGACTGCGAAGAGAAGAAGTTCGTCCGCGGTAAAAGATCCTTCATATGTCTTTAATGGCGTCCAGTTCCATATACTGCTGGAAGGTATTCTCCTATTATCTTTTATACGAGAGGCTGCAAATCTATAATTTGCGTTCAAGTCAGGATCGCGCGGCATCAGTTTCTTGGCACGTTCGTAATTTAGTATAGCCATACCTAACTTATCGGATTTAAAGTACGCATCTCCCAAATTATAGTAAAGAGGACCGCTCTCATGTCCTTCCTTAAGAATTTTCTCATATACTTCAATGGCTTTGCCATAATCCCCTCCCTCGTAATAGATATTGGCTTCCTGAAACAATGCCTTAGGGTTTTCCTCGCTAAAAGAAAACGAATACGTCCCCAAGATCACTATCAAACATACGACTATTATAAAATATATTTTTTTAACTCTCATAAGTTACGTTCCTTTTCTATAGTTTTGCTCTCTCTATTCTATCTATAACCCTCTTTACCATATCAAACACTTTTTGAGATTCTTCCCCTCCTGTTGTCGAGGACGCATATCTCGCCATTTCACAGGACTCAAATACTTCATGTATCATTTTTATCAGATCTTCATCATATCCGGACCCGTGCAACTTCTCCTCTACTGATCTGGCGCTAATATTTCCTATGGCTATATTCAGTTTATTTGCCAAATATCCCTGCATGGCTTTAAATACAGCGTCATAGAATAGCAGAGTATCACCCTTCTCAAGATATACCCTGGCTTTCTCAAGACCTTTACGGGCTTTTTTCGGGGCCTTCATGAAACGTGCATATCTTTTATCGGTCAACATCCTTTCTTTTCTCTTGTACCCCTTATAAAAAGCAGCTAATAACAATAGTGGCAGGATCTGAACATATAAAAATATTTTATTACGATACAGCTCCCCGTTCTTTTTCTTGACCTGCCCAATATCCTCTTTTATGTGCAAAATGTCTTTTCCCAGTTCCTCTTTGGGATATACATTAACGCCTATTCCTCCGGGCATGGAAACCATTTTAACGCCTTTTTCAGAATCAGGACGTTCCATGACTGACATTGGAAAAGGTCCTTTACTAACCGTTTTATACCTACCTGTTCTGGGATCCAGAAAACTGAAAGAAACTTTCGGGATCTCTGTAATATTATGTGTTTTAGGGATAAGTATCTGTTCGTATATTTTTCTATTATTATCCCTCTGGACTTCGGGTTCATAGGTCTTAAAGTCATCCGTAAAGTCTATAACGGGAGATGTTACGGTATCAAGATTACCATCACCGGTTACAGTCATCGTTATTACTATCGGGTCCCCAACTTTGACTGTAGTCGGCTTCACATAAACCGTCATATTAAAGTTTCCAACAGCACCCTGAAAATCCGACGGTCTTCCCTTTTCCGGGAATGGCAATATTTTTATAGGCACAGATTCCGAGATAGCCTCTGCCGGGTAGGTAACATACCCGAAATTCCCTCCAAAAAAATCATCAATGCTAAATCTTGCAGACCTGTTTGTCCCTCCTCGCTTTGCCATAAGTTGACAGTTTATCCGTGCCGGGCCTAGTTGATAATTACCTTCTTTTATGGCATAAAGATCCTGTTTAAAGGAAAGTACCTCATAATTCCTTCCGTTCATAGTCCTTCTCATCCTTCTAGGATTCCCAAATTCTCCCCCAGAAAATCCTTCGTGCCGGTAAGTAGGATATTGTACATTTTTGACCTTAACTTGTCCTACATAGAGCAGGATTGAAATAGGAAGCATTTCATTTACATATACCTGTCTTTTAGGGATTTCCATTGTCACAAAAAGATTTTGGTTTTCATTAACGGTCTGCTGATAACTTTTCGTCGTCCTGGATGAAGTGTTTTGCGTGCGGGACGCGCCAGAAGACGCTGGAGTCCCGCTGGCTATAAGCGTTACAGCAGGTGCATTATACCTTTTTCCTCCATACAGCGCTGCAAACGGTCCAATATCGAATCTGCCTCCACTGCGAGCTATAACCAGATATGTATGTGTTACAGATTGAGTCCTCGCACCGTTAATTATGGATATCTTAGTCGAGGCGCCTACATAATTGATTTTGAGTCCGTTTATCTGAATAATCTCGGGTTCCGTGACATCCTGTGCTCCAATAAAGGTTATATATAGGTAGACCGGGTTCCCCACCGATACTGTGGTCCTTTCAAGACTCGCTTCCAGCCTCTTCTCCTCAGCAAAAACATTCCCGCAGAATGCCGTGCATACTAGTACCGCTAAAAGTGCTATTGTAAAACTCTTAATCTTCATCCTATATCCTTATTGTAGCCGTTGTACTAACGTATCTAGTATCTCATACATCGTAACTGTGGACCATTGACTATCGACAATTGACTATTGACTTTTAGATTCTCACAACGGCAGAACGTGACATCTCCATTCCCCAACCCTCAGTTCCAAACTCCACACCATTCACTCTTCACCATTCACCATCTACCATCTACCAATCTTTAAGCACTATAGGTCTTCTTTCTTTTCTTATTTTCTTCTGTTCAGCCCTCAATCTATCTTCTTCCTCCTGCTGAGCACGCAGAAGCATCTCCGCTTCCTCTTTACTCATCTCATCGTCTTTTTCCTCTTGAGGCTGACCTTTTCCTTCTTCTTGCTGATCTTTTTGCTGCTGCTCTTTTTGTTTATCGCGTTTTTCCTGCTCTTCCTTTTTTTGCTTTTCTTGTTTTTCTTTCTGTTCTTTTTCCTGCTGCTCTTTTTTTTGCTGCTTTTGACTCTTCTTCTCTTGATCCTGCCGCTCTTTTTGCTCCTGATCCTGCTGCTGCTGCTGTTTCTGCTGCTGTTGTTGCTGCTGTTCGTTCTCTTCCTTTTCTTCGTTCTTGTCCTGCTGCTGCTGTTGCTGCTCCATTTCTAAGATCTTTTTAGTAGTTATCTCATAGTTATACTTTGCATCTACATCATCCGGAGAAATTTCCATGGCCCTCTTGTAATACTCTAGAGCTTTTTCATATCCGGCTTTAGCATCTTCCCCCTCTAGAGCCGCAGTTGCGCTATACTGACTGTTTCCCGTGTTATACACGGCAAGCTTTTCTGTTTTTTCATCCCCATATGCTAAAGCCTCGAGAAAAGCCTCTTCAGCTTCTTTAAAATCTTTTTTCCTATAAAGCGTTACTGCCCTGTTGTAGCGAGCTACCGGATCATTAGGCCTTTCCAAAAGTGCGTTATCATAACACTCAAGTGTATTATCATACTCCTCTTCTTGATAAAGTTTGGCAGCCTTTTTCATATTACTCGAAAAAGACCCTGCCTGAGCCGTTTCGGATGAAAGTGCGAATAAGTACACCGCGCATATCATTAAGCATATCGCATATCGCTTCATAATTTTAACTCTCAGTTCGTAATTCGTATGTATTGACCGCTTTTTCATTACGTCTCTCATCCTTCGTCTTTCTTCCTTCTAACTTCTATCCTCTCTCGGCGCCTATCACCTATCACCATTTCAATTAAAAGCAGAAAAAGAGCTATACAGAGAGGTACCTGATATCTTTCTGTATACCTCTTCTCCATCTTGGTCTCAAATTCTTGTTTTTCTAAAAGGCTCAATCTTTCATCATAAATAATATCAAGCCCGAACTGTGCACCGGTAGCACGTACATATATGCCTCCCGTTTCTATGGCCATACGTTGCAGGATATTTTCTTCAAGTCTTGTCTTTACTACATTCCCATCCATATCCTTCATAAACACTCTTTTCCCGGTGTTATCTGTCATAGGTATAAGTTCACCTTCAGGATCGCCTATTCCTACACAATATATATCTATACCATCGGCTTTTGCTGCCTCTATAGCTTTTTCTATGCCTCCTTCAAGATCCTCACCGTCCGTTATAAGTATCAGTATCTTGTGTTTTTTCTTGCCGCCTTCATAACTACCCATGGCCGTATAGATTGCGCTGGATATAGAGGTTCCCCCCATAGGTATAGAATCAACATCTACATCGTCCAGAGACAACATGAATCCGGAATAATCCAAAGTCAAAGGACACTGCAGAAAAGCTTTTCCCGAAAAAACTATCAAACCTACCCTGTCTCCATGAAGTTTTTTCATAAGATCTTTTATGGCAAGACGCGCTCTATCTAGCCTATTGGGAAGAACATCTTCTGCTAACATACTTTTTGAAGTATCGAGGGCTATTAAGATATCTAGTCCCTGCCTCTTTACCTCCTGCCACTTGAAACCCCACTGTGGCCTCATTAAGGAGAAAATAATAAGAAAAATAGCTGCTATCAAAATTCTTCTTTTTATTGTTTTCTTTTTAATGTCGACTGATCTCGATATTTCTATCAAAGCCTCACCAGAAGCAAACTTTTTCATAGTTCGGTCTCTTGCCTTCCCAGCAAAACGATAGAACATTATAAGTGCCGGTATTAACCAAAGCCAAACTGTCATAGAGGGTGCGCCGAACTTCATCTATGGGATCCTCCTTAAGACTGTATTGGACAGTATTATCTCCAGCAGCAACAAGATTAGTGCCGGGATAAGTATAAAAGGAAAAAGTTCCCTGTAAATATTATATCCTGTTTCTTCTATCGGAGTTTTTTCAAGTTCGTCGATCTTTTTATAGATTTTTTCAAGTGAAGCTGTATCCGTAGCTCTAAAATATTCTCCGTCAGAGGTTTTTGCTATATTTTTTAAAAGTTCTTCGTCTATCTTTACCGGTATGGATTTCATGATAACCTGCCCGAACATATCTCTTACGGGATAAGGAGCATACCCTCTTGATCCCGCACCTATGGTATATATCCTAACTCCTAAAGCCTTTGCGGCTTCGGCTGCGGCAATAGGAGAGATTCTCCCTGCATTATTAATTCCATCTGTTAATAGTATTATTATTTTCTCTTTTGTTTCAGTATCTTTCACCCTGTTAAGCGCCGCGCTTATTGCGGACCCTATCGCTGTACCGTCTTCTATCATCCCCGTCTCAACTCGTTCTAGATTTTTCTCGAGCCAATCATGATCAAGCGTCAAAGGACATACGGTGTATGCAAGACCCGCAAAAGCTACCATTCCTATTCTGTCATTAGGACGTTTTTCTATGAACTTTAATACAACATCTTTGACAGCTTCCAGCCTATCTACTTTCTTGCCGCCTATTTTAAAGTCCATTGCGCGCATACTTGTAGACGAGTCGATGGCTAAAACTATATCTATCCCCTCTGTATAGACATGTGTCTTTTCTATGGCCGAATGCGGCCTGGCTATAGCCATTATTATTAGCACCAGGCATGCTATCCTAGCATATATGAGTTTCTGGCTGATAAGACTTTTTATGGAGGGTCTTATTTTTTTAACTATACTTATCTTCTCGGAAAACCGTAATGAACTTCTTAAAGAATCAGAATTATGCTTAATATAATAGATCGCCGCGGGAACAAGAAGTAATAGTAAGAGGTACCAAGGGGATGCCATGTTTATCATTCTGCCACCTCTTTTTCTTTATGTAAGGCGGTTTCCTGAACGAATTTTTCGGCCAGCTTGAAACTGTCTAACATTTCCAATTTAGAAGGACCGTACTTAGCAAATTTTACCATATCAGAGTGCGATAAAAATTGTTCCAGTGAAGCTTTTTGTTCAGTGTTAAGAACAGGAGAGACTTTTGCCGTTTCCATAAATTCTTCTGTAGTCATCTCTGCAGCTTTGATCGTGAACCGGTTCTCAAGATAACGTCTTAAGATACCGGAAAGTCTTGTATAGTACTCTTTTACTAACCCTTTCTCGGGCAGATTTCTTGCTTTCAGTTTTGCAAGCTCGTTATAAGCAATAACGTGTGCGGGCACAATAGCCGCGGGAATTTCTTTTTCAGGAAGACGGCGCCTTCTTTTCCACATTAAAAACACAACCAGTGCTATTACTAGAAGAGCTATTATCAGAATTATCCTAGGAAGAATAGTGCCAAAAGGTAAGGGTCCTTTTATATCTCTTATCCCCTCGCTCTCTTCGGTCAGAAGACTAATAATTTCAACTGAGATCTGCGGACTTTCCTTGATCTGCCATTCATCTTCATCTGGCATTCTGTACTCAACGGGAACTTGAGGGATAACATGCGTACCAGTTTCATATATCGTCAATATGTATCTGTACCCTTCTGCCCCGTGATCATTCCATTTAGAAGGGATAGGACGCGCTCCCTTAAAAACAAAATCTAAAGTATTTTCAAGTTTTTCCGGGAATTTGATCTCATAATCTGAAACATTTTCCGCGACAACGTTCAGTATTATTTCATCCCCTATATTGAACGTATCTTTATCGACACTGGATCCAATATTCAAAGAGGTATCCTCGGCAAAAGAAATCGCCGAGAATGCCACTATGGCTACCAGAGCTATGTATGTTTTTATTTTACTCTTCACTGTTTATCTGCGTGCTAACCTTTTTTCACGTGTCCTGAAAAATTTAATAAGCGGTTCTACATATGACTTGTCAGTAAATATATCCACACTGTCCACGTTTACTGATCTAAACATCTTTTGCATTTTTTCTAATCTGTCATCTGCTTCGTCTTTAAACACTTTTCTTAGCTCCGGATCTTGAGTGTCTGCCAGAAATGATTCCCCTGTTTCAGCGTCATGCAGGTCAACAATACCTGCTTCCGGAAGACTATTTTCAGAAGGATCCATAATATTCACGGCTACAACATCGTGACGTTTATTGGTTATCCCCAATGTCTTTTTGAAGTCCGGTGCAAGGAAATCTGATATTAAGAAGGTTATAGTCCTGCGGGACGTCTGATTATTAAGATGTTCCAAAATGTTATTAATATCAGTGCGTGTTCCTTTCGGTTCATTGTATAGAGCTTCCCGTATAACCCTTAGAACATGACGAAGCCCTTTTCTAGGCGGAATAAACTTTTCTACCCTGTCAGTAAAGGTTAACATCCCAACATTATCGTTGTTCTGTATGGCCGAGAAGGCTATGACCGAACATATCTCTGCTGCTATATCACTCTTTAATCGTTCCTTTGTACCAAAACGGCATGACATAGATACATCCAGAAGAAGCATAATGGTCAGTTCCCTTTCTTCCGAGAATTTCTTAATATGCGGAATCCCGGTACGCGCTGTAACGTTCCAGTCTATAGATCTTATTTCGTCACCGGGTATATACTCACGGACTTCGTCAAACTCCATACCAACACCTTTGAACACACTCTGATATTGTCCGGCGAATATATCGGTAACTTTTCGCGAAGTGGTTATCTGTATACGTCTTACCTTGCGTATTATATCTTTAGGAATCATTTATTGAGTCTCCGTTAACGTCTTAAGGAACTTCTATTTCGTCAAAAATCCTTTTGATAATGTCTTCTGATGTTTTGTCTTCCGCTTCAGCTTCATAACTGGGGATAACCCTATGTCTTAAAATGTCAGGACCGATAGACTTAACGTCTTGCGGAGTCACATAACCTCTGCCCTTAATGAACGCATAGGCCTTGGAAGCCAACACAAGATTTATACTTGCTCTGGGGGACGCTCCAAACTCTATAAGGTCTACCAGGTCGTCCAATCCATAATCTTTTGGAGTTCGGGTAGCAAAAACAATATCAAGTATATAACGTTCAATTTTCTCATCCATATATATCTCGTTAATGACTTTCCTCGCTTCAATTATTCTTTCCGGAGTAACAACTGCCTTAACATCAAATTTTTTGTCAGTAAACGCCATACGTTTTAATATTTCGTGCTCCTCGTCCTTGCTTGGATATCCTATGTTGATCTTAAGCATGAAGCGGTCTACCTGGGCTTCCGGCAAAGGATACGTACCTTCCTGTTCTATAGGATTTTGTGTAGCAAGCACCAGAAATGGATCGTCCAATTTAAAAGTGTTCTCTCCTATAGTGATTTGTCTCTCCTGCATAGCTTCCAGCAAAGCGCTTTGCACTTTCGCGGGAGCCCTGTTGATCTCATCGGCAAGTATTATATTCGAGAATATCGGTCCTTTTTTAGTGGTAAATTTTCCGTCTTTCTGGCTGTAAACAAGAGTACCGATAAGATCTGCCGGGAGAAGATCCGGAGTGAACTGCAGGCGCTGGAACCCTGTATTAATTGCGGAAGAAAGAGTGCTAACCGACAAGGTCTTTGCAAGTCCGGGGACCCCTTCTATAAGCACATGCCCATTAGCTAAAAGTCCCACCAAAAGACGTTCGATAAGAGACTCCTGTCCTACAATGACTTTTCTTATCTCAAATAAGAGTTCTTCAATAAACGCACTTTCTTTTTTTACTTTTTCATTTATACCTGCTATACCTTCTGACATAACCATACCCCCCTTTTTCATCCTGACTATAGTAAGTTGAACAATATGTTAGTTTAGTTGATTTTAATAGTAATAATATACAATACTATAGCTACCTTGGTCAAGGTAGATAACATAAATAGTTGGTAGTGAGAAAATAGAAGTTAGAAGATATTGACCTTGGGCAGAGAACACCTCGGGGGACACCTTTAAACACAAAAAAGGGGACACTTCGTCGAAACCGGGAGATTTCGACACACCTCGGACATTACCTGCCTGCCGGCAGGCAGGCGTCCTCGGCGCCTCACGAATTTGCACACCGTGTTACACCCCCTTGCCATACTTACAGGGGCCTTAGCTTCAAAGCAATAGTTTTGAAGCTAAGAAACGGTACAAATGATAGAGCATCAGTCAATATGCTGTTTACTGTTTACGAGTCCCGAGTCACGAGTCCTAATAAGTCTGTCTATTGGGAAGGGATGACCATTTTGATAAGAGGTCCTTGCATTCATCTAACATGAAGCCGGATTCTATCTGAACGGTTAGATCCGACATCTTCTTTAATTTTAAAGCCGGAATCGCAAGCTCGTTAAACCCCAGAGCCATAACATCTTGTATCCCGCTGCCATAAACAATTTTATCTATTCTAGCCCAATGTATGGCCGAAAAACACATTGGACAGGGTTCGGTCGTAGTGTAAATAGTGCATCTTGAAAGATCGAATTTATCTAGGCTGGATGATGCTCTTGAAATAGCCTGCATCTCGGCATGATGAGTAGAATCCTTATCCTTGAGAACGGAGTTATGAGCTTTACCTATTATCTCCCCTTCAAATGAAACAACTGCCCCAAACGGCCCTCCGTCACCAGCAAGTATCCCCTCTTCGGCTTCTTTAATAGCTGCTAACATTAGTTCTTTATCTGTCATAATAGAGCCATTATTCTTTTTGAGTACTTTTAAGTATGTCTTGTGGCATTATTCCTCCGACAAGTAAACCTCTTCTTCATATTCCGTATCCGGCTGCTTCTCATCCTCCGCAGCTATGAAGGTCACAGCAGCCACTGCTCCGGCTCCCGCCAAGAACCATGCTGCGGCACATCCTGAAACACTTACTACTTGAATCAGTAGTAAGATGCAAACAAGAGAACGTTTAACAATCTTTAACATATTTTACCTTCCCTATTTTTATAAAACATGTAAACTTGTTTTCCGATACGATTATACCCTCAAAAAGGGTTAAGGGTCAAGTGCTGGGCCCTCATTACCCTTCCCACATCAATATAGTCCCCACATCTAAAAGAGGTAATTTCTTGAGTTCTACGCACTTCTTCCCGTGTTTTGCAATAAAATCTCTTATGTCCTGTCCGCATTCGTGCAAATCAAGATCTCCCAGAAACACCACATCCCCGTCGTTAAATACTCCCGAAGCTCCCCCTAAAAATCCCCCACTCTCTCCGGGAAGAAGAACAGATCCTGGAGATATACGCAAAACGTCTTTCCCTGCGACTTTTGCTCGAGTATTTATTCCTTTGTCAGAAGAGATAAGACCGCTATCGCCAACTGTAACAGAAGAGCAGCGGGTATACCCTTGGTTCACATTAATTAGTTCGAACTTCTTATTTTTCGCATTTTCTGTTATAACGGGATCCGTATAGAGAAGATTATGAAAAAGTGTGCGCCCCAAGGATGCAGCGTTATAGCCTGCCGTATCAGGATAGCTTTTTCCAGGATCCCTACTCCCAGGAATAAGTTCTATTCCTCCTTCGGTGAAAGATGAAAGATATGTTTCATCGACTAAAGGTGCATGTATAATGGTATTAGTGTCCAATTTAAAAAAATATATATCAGGATGGTGCTCTATAGACGCGTAAGCGTTCCCCTCACGTTTCTTTCTTCCGCTATCAAAGGGCAATAATCTAACTCCGCGAAATGCGTAACTCAAAGCATCCTTATATTCGCGGGGTAATCTTTTGTCATGTAATATGAACATATTTTATTACGATCATCTTCGTTTCAGTATTTTTGATAGAATAATAGATCTTTCGACAATCATGGTCTTATTGCCTACCTCAGCCGATAAGGCTCCCTTAGGAACCTTTTCATCTCTTTCTGTTTGCGCCTTGCCGCATATTGCGGTGATTATGCCTATATTTTCTCTGCCAAAACCGAAAAAGTCAGCCTCATCCCTAGGATTATAACGCAACGTTATCTCTTTATTTTTTGAATGCATGCTACCTTTAATATATTCCAACAAAAAATAAAAGATGCGGCTTTCAGCCTTTGATCTAAAAGCTTCATGAAAGGGACCTGCCAGCATCCCTTCCCCGGACAAAAGGTCTACTGAAGCATGCAGCCCGCATCTTATGACTTTTATCCCTTCAGAACTAAAATACAGTATCAATTTAGCCGAACGCTCAACGGCTTCCGCCTCATCAAGAGGAACATATTTTGTTTGATGCCACCTGTCAGCTAATTCTGTATTTTTTATAACAAGGGTGGGATATATACGTACTTCTTCTGCCCCAAGATCTTTTGCAGCTCTAGCAGTTAAATATTCTGCTTCCCAGTCACTTGACGGCAGTCCTAGCATCATCTGGTGCCCAAGAATAAATCCATATTCCTTTATCAGACTCGAGGCATTTTTAACGTCTCCGGAAGTATATCCTCTTCTAGAATCCTTAAGCACTTTATCCGATATTGATTGGACTCCAAGTTCGATACATCTTACCCCTAGATCTTTGAGCATGCGCAACGTTTCCGCGTCTATGAAGTCCGGTCTAGTAGAGAGGCGTACCCCTTTTATCTGGCCGCTTTTTATATATTTCTGCACAGGATCAAGAAAAGCTATCTGCTCCTCTTTTTTTAATCCCGTAAACGTTCCTCCGAAAAACCCAACATCAACCTCCGCATCTTGCGAAGACACTGTTGAGAGGTATTTATCGATCTTTTTCGGGACTTTATCCGGAGTCACGTTTTCTTCTCCGGTAATACTATTCTGATCACAAAAAATGCATTTAAAAGGACACCCTTTATGAAGAACGAAAAATGGAATTGTATAATGTTTTGTCATGATCTGTGAAAGGTTAATTAGGCAACGCCCCTAATTACTGCACTTTTTCTATCTTACAATAATTCAATAGGTTTTCACCCACTTGCTGAAATAGTTCTTTCAGTTTTATCATGGGAAGGCCTAGTATATTGAAATATGATCCTTGGATATTATCAAATATTAACGCTCCCGCACCTTCCACGGAAAACCCTCCAGCTTTGTCATACGGCCCGAGTAGACTGAAGACCTTTTCAATGCTTTCTTTTTCAAGATGCGATACTTTTAATAAACTTTTCTCAGCGCCCACAGCTTTATTCTTGCCGTTTATAACGCATACTCCCGTATAAATCTCAAGGTCGCTACCTGAGAAACCTCCAAGCATTCTTCTGGCATCTTCTTCATCTTCGGGTTTTCCGATGATACCCTTTCCGTGCATTACCAATGTATCGGCACCTATCACGATCCAGTCTTCTCCGGGTTCAATGGACTCGGTTTTTCTTTCGGCATTTATCCTTACAATATCAGTAATATCCCTGTTTTTATCCTCAATCTCTTCCACTTTGGATATCATAACCTGATGCGCTATCCCGCATTCAGAGAGTATTCTCGACCTTCTTTCTGATGCCGATGCTAATATTATTTTCTTCATTCTCTTCTCCTTAAGTTATTACTGGATCACTAGTCTTCTTTCTTCCACAAATATCTTTTTCAAAAACTTCTTAAATTTTCCTGAGCCTTCGATCTTTTGATATTCTTTCATAACCTCGTTCTTGTTCTTATTCTTTCCAAAGTACCACATAAGATGTTTATACATTCTCCTTTTAGCCACATTATCTCCATAAAGATCCGCATACAACAAGTAATGTTCAAATATTATTTCTTTGATCTTTTTAAACGGCGGCGGGTAGATATTTTCTTGTCCTTCGAAATATCTACTAATCTCATCGAATATCCAGGGACGCCCAAGGGCGCCTCTTGCAACAAAAATTGCATCGCATCCTGTCAGACCGAAAACATCTTCAACGTCTTCCGCACTGAAGATATTACCGCTAGCTATGACCGGTATCTTTACTGACCTTTTTATCTTTTTTGTTAGTTCATGGTCGGCCTTCCCCTTGTACATCTGGTTCTGCGTGCGGGGATGTATTCCAATAGCACTCGCGCCGACATCTTCTAAAACTTTTGCTACTTCTACGCAATTGATACTTTTTTCGTCCCATCCGCTCCTTATCTTCACCGTAATGTGTACGTTGAGGTTTTCAACCAGCATGCTGACTATCTTGGCTAATTTTTTAACATCTTTCATGAGGGCCGATCCTTTTCCGCATTTTACGACTTTTCTGGCCGGACAACCCGCATTGATATCTATTAATTTAAACCCCTTATCTTCACACATTTTGCCCACATGAAGAAACTTCTCCGCATCCTCTCCCACAAGCTGTATTCCTGAAAGGTTGTCTCCGGGAACTGTATCCATCATAGAAAAAGTCCTTCTGTTGTTATGCAGCAGGCCGTTGATATCTATCATTTCGGTAAAAGCAAACTCGCAACCGAACTTTTTAGTCATCAACCTGAAAGGAATATCCGTTATCCCGGACATGGGAGCTAAAATAATGCGTTTCTTTTTGAGCGTTTCTATAGGATCATCGCATGCGAGCATGCAATCGTTCCTTTCGGGAGGACTAGAAGTAAACTTATTCATTGTTATATTTAGGATTCCTGACTCTCTTGGACTTTTCCTGAGGTATTTTTGTCAGACAGCTAATCCACCCTGGCGCATCAACACTTCCTTGGTCAAATAATCTTTCACTTTCCTGTATTCAAGTTGACCGACCAGTTTGGTGGATCCTTTCTTTTCAAGGACCGGAATATAATCCACTCCTTCTTGTTTAAATATATCTATAGCGGTTCTCAGGTCTTGCGTGGCATAAACAACAGTGTCTACATTTTTCACTAAGTCACCCGCAAGAACCAGAGTGTCCATCTGTTCTTCATGGAAAGTATCTCTCATTTCACCCAGCGAAATTATACCTACAAACTCTCCCGCCATGCTTACAACCGGGAAATTATAAGATTCACTATTCTTCATGATGTCAATTATCTGATGCAGATTATTATTTTCCTTAATGAGAAAGAAATCCTCTCCCATTACATCACTTATCATATTAGAATCAATTATATCTTCTTCCGTTACGTTTCTGTTTACTTCGTCGGCTTTTTTAATCCCGTATTTTATCATTGTGGGCGCTATAAGCTGCAGGATAAATGTTGTAGCCGTGATGATACTAAGAATCAGTATCCCGGCTTTTCCGGCCTCTCCCCCAATAATGGTAAACATATTGAAAACGGCAATAGACAATCCCACAGCTACCCCGGCCTGGTCAAAAAGACAAAAACCGAGATATTTGGTCACAGTACTTTCGGCATTAGATATTTTTCCTCCGATGTATGCACCCGCCAGCTTACCCACACTGCGGCTTATGATATAAACTATTGCCAAGAGGAATACTCCCCCTTTTGCCAGTATCGTAGCATCAAGTCTCGCGCCTACAAGAACAAAGAAAAGTATAAATATCGGCGGACTAAACTTCTTTATAACGTCGAACATTTCCCTGTTATCCTTTGGCTGGAGATTAGAAACAACCCCGCCTAAGGTCATTGAAGCAAGAATTGGATCTACCTTGAAATATAATGCAATGCCAACCACCAAAATTATCGTCCCCAAAGCGAACGGCAATATCCGGTCCCTATCTCTAGCTTTAAAAGATATTTTATGCAGTGCGTATCCTGCAGCCGCTCCCACACCCACCGACACCGCTATCTGTGACAAGGGAATAGCTATAGTTCTGATTATGGAAGGTGTGTCATGGAGTATAAGTGACCTCGCAAAAACACTGGCAAATCCGTATATAAGAAGCGCCAATGCATCATCCAGAGCAACTATAGAAAGGGTTGTCGTGGTCACAGGACCACGTGCTTTATACTCACCTAGAACGCTGTACGTAGCGGCGGGCGCCGTAGCCGAAGCAAGTGCTCCAAGAATAAGCCCCATATACAGCTTCCCCGTGAGGAGCATTGTGGCACCGCCAACGAGTACAAACGTAAGAAAAGATTCACAAAAGAGTATAGTATAGATCGATTTGCTGTAACGCCTGAACTTGTCCAATCTGATTTCTGATCCTATCATGAAGCCTATGATCCCTAAAGCCAGATTCAATAAAGGCTCAAAGGAATCCATCATCTCTCCGCGCAAAAACCCATTAAAAGTCTTACCTAACAGTAGACCCGTTATGATATATCCCGTAATCTGCGGCAGATTGAGTCTCTTGAATATCCGGCCGCTGACCGACCCGAGAAGTATTATAAGTCCTATTACAAGAAGCATGTTCATAATTTAAAGCGTCTTTTTACTCTTTCCTTTAACTTTACTTTTGGTCTTTTTTTTCTTCGCATCTTCTTTGTTTCCAAGATTCGTGAAATTATCGGAATATTCCTTAAGTTTTTTATCCACCAAATAATTGATCGTACCTTTAGGATACTGTCCTTTGCTGTTTTTCTTACCGGCCTTCTTCCCAGTCAATACCTCTATTCCTTCATCTATCGTGGAAACAGACCATATATGGAACTTTTTCTTTTTCACAGCTTCTACAACTTCATCTTTAAGCATTAGATGTCTCACGTTTATCTCGGGTATCATCACGCCTTGTTCCCCCGAAAGACCCTTGGCTTTACATACATGGTAAAACCCTTCAATTTTTTCATTCACTCCTCCTATAGGCTGCACCTGACCATGCTGGTTCATCGACCCGGTAACGGCTATATTCTGTTTTATGGGCACTCCAGATAGAGATGACATAAGACAATATGCTTCGGTACTGGAAGCTGAATCACCATCAACCCCGTCATATGATTGTTCAAAACAGATACTGGCATTAAGACTTAAAGGCCTATCCTGCGCGAACTTTTCCCCAAAATAACCGGAAAGGATCATTACGCCTTTCGAATGTATATTCCCGCCCATCTTCACTTGTCTCTCTATATCCACAAAACCGTTTTTGCCCATGTAGGTCCGCGCGGTTATCCTGGACGGCTTACCGAACATATATTCACCCATATCTATTACAGCAAGTCCATTGACCTGCCCCATAACCTTACCTTTCGTATCTATCAGGATTATATTGTCATCTATCAGTTCTTCTATTTTATCCTCTATTAGATTTGATCTGTAAACCTTCTCATGCAGAGCTTTTTCAACATGGTGGACATCAACATATTCATCATTATCTTTACCTGCCCAATAATCGGCTTCTCTTAAAACATCGGCTATACGCATGAATCTTGCGCTTAGTTTATCTTTGTCTTCAGTAAGCCTGGATCCATACTCAATTATTTTAGCTACAGCTTTCCGATCAAAATGCCTGAGCGCTTCTTCTTCGCATCTTACTTTGATGAATGCGGCATATTTTTTCATTTTTTCTTCGTCACGATCCATTTCCACATCAAAATCAGCCTTTACCTTGAACATTTTACGAAAATCCTCATCATATCTGTAAAGCATCTGATATAACCACGGTGGTCCGATCATTATTATTTTTATGTCACATGGTATAGGACTGGGTTTTAGGCTGGTCGTACTTATAAGTCTGAACTGTTCATTAATATCTTCCACCTTGATCTCTTTATTACGAACAACTCTTTTGAGCGCTTCCCATGCCATAAAACTGTTCAATACATCCATGGCCTGCAAGATCAAATAACCCCCATTAGCTTTATGCAAAGCTCCCGGAGCCACCATAGTAAAATCCGTGGACATCGATCCGAATTGAGAGACATATTCAATTCTCCCCAAAAGATTATAGTAAGTAGGATTTGGTTCCTGTATCACGGTAGCGCCTTTAGAATGGCGATGATCCATCAGCAAGTTTACCTGATACTTTTTGAAATTATCTTTTTTTGGAGCCCCTTTCATCCCGAATAAGGACGCCTGAGGATCCTCCCCTTCTTCTTTAAAATCATCAATGTTGTCGACTATGTCGTCCTGAACATGATTAAGATATTCCAGGGTATTCTCGAATTCCCTATACTTGAACCTAAGTTCGTCTATGGTGTGTTTAACTGAAAAAAGAGCGACTTCTCTCTCCAGTTCCTTAAGTCTTGCTTTTGCGCTCTTTTCCATCATGCGAACTTCACCAAGCACCTGTTCTATCTTTACATGCAAATCACTTTTCTTTTTCTCTATTTTCTCCTTTTTACTGTCTGGAAGCTTCTCAAACTCTTCCGCCTTCATAGGATCGTCCCCGCTGCGCGGCACAAGAATAACTCCGGTGGCAGACTGCTTGAGAACAAAACCTTCTTCAAAAGCCTTGTCCTCTATCTCCTCCAAAGTGCTGTCCCTTTTATCCTTATACTCTTTGAGCAGAGCCTGTTTGCGTATTTCGTAATCATCGCTTTCAAAAGACTTAGGTATTTCCAGTTTGAGGTCATCTATAAGCTCTTCCATATCTTTCTTGAACATTATGCCCCGGCCTGCCGGCATACTCATGGATATAGGTTCATCCTCGTTAATAAAGTTGTACACATAAAGCCAATCATCAGGAGTTTTTTGCTTCGCCGCGATCTCGTTCACTGCTTTAATAACCTGGGTATTCCTGCCTGTACCCGCAGCTCCGCATACGAAAATATTAAACCCATCGGCTTTTACATTTAGACCAAAATCTATGGCGGTTACACCTCTTTCCTGATGAAGAGGTTCGTGCTCAAAAACATAGTCTTCTGTGGTCTTAAACTTAAATACTGACGGATCACATGCTTTTTTCAGATCACTAGAATTCAATTTCCTCATTTTGTATGCCTCCCAATCACGTTTTAAACAAAATATCGACAAAAGTGCTTTGTGAACGTTTAGCCATATTTCTGTACTTGAGTCCCGCAAAAATAACCGCTATTCCCGAAGAAATCAGTAGAACCGCAACCACCAAAGAAAGCAAAGGAGGATACACCGCTACCATTATCCCGGAAAATATAAGTATAATGCCTGCTATCATCTTTTCTCCCTTTTTAATTTACCCCTATAAGCATGAAAATACACCATTCATCTGCGCAAGTCAACCTGCGGAACAAGACATAACCTTCTTATCCCGGGATGATCACCCTGAATAAAGCAAACCATAAAGGTATGCTTACAATAGATATGACATGCGAATAAAAGATTACTCCTGACAAAAATTTATTATTCGCTCCGGAATAACTTCCTATAACAACAAGCGATACCGCCGTAGGCATTACTGCCTGCAGAAACAAAAAGAATTTATAATCAATCCCCCACGAAACTGATCTTAAGATCAGAAGTATCACAGCGGGCACGATCAAAAGTTTTACTACGCAAGACGCTGTCACACTTCTCATCATATTGGGATCCATGTCATAGGCCTTATACTTGGCCAAATATGCTCCCAGAGTTATCATGGCCACAGGGAAGGCCGCCTGACCAAGCTGTTTTAAGGGGTCGAAGAGAATCGGAGGAAAAGTGTTCTTTCCGAACAAAAACACCCATAAAATGGACACCAAAGTTGCTACTACCGGGGGATTCAAGAATATGCTCCATTTGAATTCCTTTTTTATCTTCCCGGAAAGAAAAAGTGGTACTAAAGACCACATAAGGAGATTAAATCCGGTTATGAAAAGGAACATATATATAAGAAATCTGTCCGCTAAAATCCCGGAAAACGAAAAAATAATAAGATTCATCGGCAGGTATCCACAGTTCTGGAACGCGCAGCTGCAGACAAATTCTTTACTTGCCTCATTCCCTCGGATAATACGGTATACCAAATATCCGATTATCATCCCAAAAACCGAGAGACCTATAGCCAAAAGAGGTAATATCCACCAATATGTATATTCTCTAAAACTAAAATGTGAAACTATTTTAGTGAAAATAAGCGCTGGAAATATGATCTTAACAAGAAGTAAACTTAATTTATCCGTGAAAGCGTCGTCAAATATACCCTTCCGATAAAGGACATATCCGACCAGCATAAGAACAAAAAGTTTAGCTATCGCAACGGCTATAGCCGTAAATGTAAGAGAAAATTCCATAATTAAGTTTTTAGGTTCTAGGTTCTAGGAAATTTTCTAACACCTAAAACCTAGAACCTAAAACCTCTTATTCCGGTTTGCCAAGGAGTTTGAACATCTTGTTCTTATACGCTTCTACCCCTGGTTGATCAAAAGGATTGACACCTGAAATATATGCCGATATTGTTACTGCTTTTTCGAAAAAATAAAAAAGTTGACCAATGTAATTGGGCGACACTTCCGGAATTGATATAGTAGAATTTGGTACGCCCCCTTCAAAATGCGCAGCACTCGCCGCTTCATAAGCTTTTTGGTTAACCTGGTCTAACCTTGTCCCTGCAAGATAATTAAGGTTATCGAGATTATCTTCTGTTTTCGGAATAATAACTTCACCTTTTTCACCATCAGGAATAATGAAAGTCTCAAAAAGGTTGCGCTCTCCTTCCTGTATGAGCTGCCCCATAGCATGAAGATCGGTCGAGAAGTCACAGGAGGCGGGGAATATGCCCCAATTTTCCTTACCTTCACTTTCCCCAAAAAGCTGTTTCCACCATTCGCTCATGTAATGCAACTTGTATCCAAAACTGGAGAATATCTCGATCTTCTTGCCTTTGCGGTACATTAAATTGCGTATCATGGCATATTCATAAACGCTATTTTTTTCGATATCACATTTTTCCAGGCTTTCCCGCTGTTCTCCTGCCCCAGCCAAGATCTCCTCTATATTTATCCCGGCACATGCTATAGGCAAGAGACCCACAGGAGTCAAAACTGAAAATCTTCCCCCTATACCATCGGGAATAACGAAACTCTTGTATCCTTTTTTATCGGCAATAGACCTAAGCGTGCCTTTTGCTTTATCCGTGGTACATACTATGCGTTCTTTTATCTTCTCCGGTCCGTATTTCTTTTTAAGAAACTCTTCTATTATCCTAAAAGCTATCGCCGGTTCAGTTGTTCCTCCGGATTTGGAGATAACATTAACGCTGATTTCCTTATCCTTGAGCTCTATTAAAAGGTCCGAAAGATAATCTTCTGACAAATTATGTCCTGCAAAACGTATTTTCTTTCTTGCCGGTACGGAAGCTAAAGCTTCTATTGCCGTTCTGGCCCCAAGATATGATCCTCCTATACCTATTACAACTATAACGTCGGATATATCATTCAGTTTTTCAGCTGTTTCTTTTATATCATCAATAGTACTCTTTTTTGTGGATACGGGAATATCCATCCAATCGAGGAAGTCATGACCGAGCCCGTTACGCTTCTTAATAAGATCTCTCGCCTTCTGAAGCTCAGGCAACAAGCCGGCTCTGTCCTCTTTCGTAACAAAGCCTTCCATGTATCTTGTGCTGTATGCTAGGCCTTTTTTCATGAATTATCTCCTCTATCCACCACTCTTAAGACTTCTAAACAAATTATAATACCCTGATATTTTAGCCCTAAAATGTAGCGGCTTAACACAATCAGAGTTGGTTATCTTCACGCGGTTCAGCTCGTACACATCCTGGTTGGATCTATCCCAACCTCTATTAGTCGTACAAGCTCCCTTGTATCCCGCTTCTTTTACAATATATTTAACAGCTGTTGTAAATCCTCCTATAGGATAACAAAAATACATCGCATCTATGCCTAAAGCGCTCTTTATATCCTCCCTGCTTCCTACTATCTCTTTCTTAAGATCGCCGTAGTCCTTGATCCCGGGCAAATATACGTTATTCCTTGTATGAGCACCGATATCTATACCATTATCGCTCATAACGCGAACCTGTTCCCAATTAAGATAATCTTTTTCGGCATCATTTCCCATGTAACCTGTAATGATAAATATAGTGGCTGGCATTTCGTATTTACTCAATACCGGAAACCCGTGCAGAAAATTATCTTCAAAACCGTCATCAAACGTTATCACAACAGTCTTTGGTGGGAATTTTGACCCGCTGTTTATTCCGTCAACTAGATCATCTAATGATATGACCGAATAATTTGCTTTATGCAAAAATTCAATTTGTTTACGAAAATTTGCCGGACTTACATGCAAAGAATCGCCCTTTTCCGTACTTACCGCATGATACATCAATATAGGCACCACGTGCCTCGGGCGCATATATACGACATAGAACAGCATCAGCGAAACCACCGCTACAATAAAAAGTATCGTGAGTCTTTTAAATATGCGCATTGTTGTAACAATAGTCCAGATAAAGACGATCTTATGATTAAATACTGGCTGCTTAAGAAACGATTATTGCCGATACAGGACACTGGTCAGCGCCGTTCTTTGCTTCCTCTGCCTTATCCTCAGAGATCTCTTCGACTAAAGCCACAGCTTTGTCTCCCTGCATTTCATAAATATCCTGTGCCACTTGTGCACATAATCCGCACCCTATACATGCCTCTTTGTCTATTACTGCCTTCATCTTTCTACACCTCACTTTCTTGTTTGGCTTATTTTATCAGAATGACCTTGGGTGGTCAAGTTATTAGGAGTCTATCTTATATTTATACTATTATACATCCCAAACAGACCAGCTTCCTCCTCCCATTAACATGACCGGCAAACACGTTGCTATTATTATTACGTTGTGCTCAATTACCGAATATTGGAATAGAGAACTATATGCAAGGTCAACCCTGCACAAATATACCAAAATCGTTAAGACTATAGCCACTGCCGCCCATCGTGCCAAAACGCCCAGCAGAAGGAATACGCCTCCAATAAATTCCACCGAACCCCATATAATGGCGAAAACATAAGGTTCAGAGAATCCAAGACCTTCAATGAGTTTGGAAGTTCCATCAAGACCTATTCCTCCGAACATACCGAATAGTTTTTGTGCCCCATGAACAATGAACACTGTACCAAGGACTAGTCTTAATAAGAACATCGATATATTAAATAATTTGGGCTTTTCCATAGTCTATTCCTTTTTCATCTATTTCCCTTATTCTAAACAAATTCGTTCCAAAAGCAAGAAAATCTTAATATTTCGGAGAAAAACGGTCTTTAATGTGTCTATATTAGTATGAAGCAGATATTTTTATCAGCGCAGAAAACGCTAAGTGTGACGCTGAACATACTACTGTCGCCTTGCTGCCCTGTATGTAGGGACCAGATCGCTTATTCTGAAGGCATATGTTCGGACTGTTTTAAAAAGATCCCGCCCGCGTCATCACCAATAAAAACACATGATAATTACACTAGCATAATATGGTCATGCGTCCCTTATGAAGGCACTATCCGAAAGTGCCTACATGAACTTAAGTACAGAGCTAACTATCAAATGAACCTGACCTTTTTTGAGATCTTAAGAAGGCTGCCCGTTAAAAAGATGTTCATTGAAAGTCAGGCAAACATTATAATTCCAGTCCCCATGCACCGCGATCGCTATAAGGAACGCGGGTTTAATCAAACTATTCTTTTTTCAAAGTTTCTGAGCACCTTATCCGGCATACACTTGGGTCAAGAGTGCTTGACGAGAATTCATCCTTCCCGCCCGCAAACAGGCCTCTCCCGCCCGGAAAGAATTAACAATATTACTAAAAACATTTTTTCTGTCCCCTATCCTGACAGGGTAAAAAACAAAAATATAGTCCTAGTGGATGACATTTTAACGACTGGTACTACTTTAAAAAGTTGCGCGGAAGTCTTATTGGATTCGGGTGCAAGGTCAGTATATGGATTTACTATAGCAAAGACGATGTAACGGACTATAGACCATTGACTGTTGACCATTGACTAGAAACGGATTGACTGAAATTAAAACATCGGGAGAAACTCTAGATATAGACAATTGACTAAAACTTTTTTTGCAAAGGTCAATAGTCCATCGTCAATAGTCAATGGTCTACTCTAGCTTTTTCTATTGATATAATATATCCCGACACCGGCGAATATAATATTACTGAGCCATGCTGACAAAACTGGAGGTAAGACGCCTCCTTTACCTAGAGCCAGACATACGGCCATGACCGGTAGATACATCGTAGCTACCAAAATACCTCTGGCCATGCCTATTAAAGCATTGGACCGTCCGGTTTCTACGCTGAAAGGGACGCCTACCAAAACGGTTATAAGAGCCGTAAATGGAAATGCTAATTTATAATTAAGATCCACAAGCAGACGGCGCGTTGTAAAATTTGCTTTTTTCCCGAAAATCTTAAGATATTTTTTAAGTTGATCGTAGCTCATAAATCTAGGATCACCTTGATTTTCCATGAAGTCCGCCGGGCTTTCATCGATGCCGATATCCTTTGTTTTATAAACCTGAGGTGTGCTCGCTACTTCTCCGTCCTTGTCAGTCCCGAAAACTATAACGTCTTTTCCTTTCCACTTCCCATCTTCCCATGTAGCTATACGTGCATTTACTTTTTCGGATATACTATGATCCTTGTTTTGACGATGTATGATAACATTGTGAAGTTCCTTCTTTGAAGGAATGAAAGACTTGGCAAATATTATCTGGTTTCCTCTGCCATATAACGAAATATCTTTCCGAATCTCTTTTTCCTGGCTTCCTATACCTTCAAGTTCATTTTGACGTATCTCCCCTGCTCTCTGCATAGTTTGAGGTACATATTTATCGTTAACAATAAAGGTTAAAAGACACAGAGCAAGAGTCGCCAAAAGTACAGGCCTTAAAAGTTCCCATAAACTTAATCCACTTGCTATTACAGCGGTAATTTCATGGTTTTTACTTAAAGAATTGAATACATATACCGCACTTAACAAGCAGGCAAACGGTATCATATTAACAAACGCGAACGGGGCAAGATAGAGATAGAAAGAAATTATACTTCCTAAGGGAATATTGTTCTTAAAAATATCATCTAAAAAACCTAAAATATCCCCTATCACTCCCAAAACTATGAGCAAAACTATGCAAAAACAAAATGCAACAATATAGCTTTTAAGAACATGTCTTTGAAGTATTTTCATATTTACTTACACTTTTGTTATTCTTCTGAACATATTAATCCCTATTGCCGCCAGTATCACATTCGCAGCCCATACACCAGCCCAGGCAGGAATAATACCTCTTATAGCAAAAGCTATCCCGCTCAACATTATTCCCCAGTATGCAAGAAAAATGACTATAGCCAAACCAAATCCGACAAATCTCTCTCTTCTATGCGTGGTTATGGCCAAGGGTATTCCTGCAAGTATAAAAACAAGGTTAGAAAACGCTAGAGCGATCTTTTTATGCAGTTCTATTCTAAGAGGTACTACATCTATATTATCTTTTTCAAGAGAATCTATATCCGCAAGAAGTTCTTTTATGGTCTTCTCTCTTGCCTTTTTTTGTATATTGTTTGTGTTCACGGCATCTTCAAGGCTTAATGTCATGTAATAGTCCTTGAAAGATAATTTATAAAATTCGTCGGGTTTATCAGCCGCTATCTCATCCGCGGTACCATCAGTCAAACGCAGTTTCACGCTATTTTCTTCCGGAAGAGACACTATTTTACCTCTCCTGGCTACTATTGTGCGTGTGGGTTTATCCTCTCTAGGCTGGTATATACGGACGTTCTCAAGGTCATTGCCTTTGACTCCATGTATGAAGATTATATAATCCTTGAACCCCTTAACAAAAACTCCGGGTTCCAGCATCGCTCCCGGGTGCCGGATACCTATTCTCTTAAGAAGTCTCCTGGCGGCGAATTCCGACTCTGGTAATATTTTGTCATTCAAAGGTACGCTTAACATGCTTATAAGCACGCCGCAGATCACAACGGGTAATACCACTTCATATATACTTACCCCGCTAGTCCGTAAAGTCGTGATCTCATTATCCCCCGATAAGCGTCCAAATCCCAGAAGAACAGCTGCTAAAACAGAAATAGGAATAGTAAATATCAGGACATACGGCAAAAACAACATGAATATTTTAGCCACCTGAAGAAACTCGACGCCTTTATTCATTACCATGTCGGCTGTTTGTACTATGTTCCCGGCAGCAAGAATTATTGTGGAGATAAGTAGCGAAGCTACGAACGGTCCCCCGAGCTCTTTAAGGAGATATTTTGGTATTATTTTCATGATGCAAGAAGTTTAGTAAGATCATAAAGTTCTTCATTTAGATCCTTATCATGTTGCCTATCAAAACAGGCTTCTTCATAAGGAACAAGACTTAATTTATTTCCTCTGACAGCGACCATTTTGCCGGTTTCTCCCCTAAGAAGAGCATCAATAGAATAAGCTCCCATTCTTGAAGCCAGTATTCTGTCCGGCGCATTGGGCGCTCCCCCTCTTTGTACGTGACCCAAAGTTACTCCGCGAACTTCACCTCCGGTTTCCTTCTGTATCATCTCAGATAAGACATGGGCTGAAGCAAAACCTTCAGAAACTATTATAATCCAGCTTCTCTTTCCTTTTTCTTTGGCTTTCTCTATTTCTTGGGATAATTTTTTAATATCAAGCTTCATGCCCGGATAGAGTATCTCTTCGGCTCCACCTGAGAGTCCTGCCATGACCGCTAGGTACGGCTCTTTTCGGCCCATAACCTCTATGACATATATCCGTTCCATACTGGAAACCGTATCTCTGATCTTATCTATGGCAGAGAGCACTGTATCTACCGCCGTATGAGACCCAATAGTATAATCAGTATGTCCCAAATCATTGTCTATGGTTCCGGGAAGTCCTATAGTTTTTATTCCCCACTCTTTCTCCAGAATAAGAGCGCCTTGCAAAGATCCATTACCGCCGTTTATGACCAAAGCATCTAACTTATTCTTTTTTACGACTTCTGCTGCCTTCGCCTGGCCCTCTTTTGTCATAAATTCTTTTGACCTGGCAGTTTTAATAATTGTTCCGCCTTGTGACAATATATTACTCACGCTTCGAGAATTAAGTTCTATCATCTCGTCATTTATAAGACCTTCATAACCCCTCAGAATACCTCGTACTTCTAAACCTTCGTGCACAGCTTTACGTACAACACTTCTGGTAGCGGCATTCATTCCCGGTGAATCTCCACCCGATGTCATAACGCCTATGCGCTTTATCTTTTCCTTCATAAACTCTCCTATAAATACTCAATAAAACTGAACCTTCTTGGGTGCAGTGAATCTGATTTAAGATCCCTCCACTCTCTCACTTCCTGCCGGCAGGCAGGCGTTCATTCGGTCGGGATGACAAGAGAGAACGCATTCGCGCATCGGTCATTCTCTGTCTATGGTCCATAGTCAACTGTCAATAGTCTGGATTCTAGTCTCTAGCTTCTGACTTCTATTCTATTACTACCAACTACGAACTACCAACTATAAACCCTACTCAATATCTGTAATGATCGGCCTTATACGGACCTTCTATAGGTATTCCCATATATTCAGACTGTTCTTTAGATAATACTGTTAGTTTTGCTCCCACCTTATCTAAATGTGCTCTTGCGACCTCTTCATCAAGATATTTTGGTAACCTATAAACCATTTTCTCATAAGTATCCTTGTTCTCCCAAAGATCTATCTGAGCCAAAACCTGATTGGTAAAAGAATTTGACATAACAAAAGAAGGATGTCCCGTAGCGCATCCAAGATTAACTAACCTCCCTTCAGCAAGTAAATAGAGCTCATTCCCTTCCGGAAAAATATATTTATCTACTTGAGGTTTTATGTTAACCTTTTTTATTCCCGGATATGCTTCCAGTGACGCGACCTCTATCTCATTATCAAAATGTCCTATATTACAGACTATAGCCTGGTCTTTCATCTTTTTCATATGTTCTATTGTAAGAACATCTTTGTTACCAGTAGCTGTTACATAAATATCGGCCCGGCCTAAAGTATCTTCAAGGGTTGATACTTCAAAACCCTCCATCGATGCCTGCAGAGCACAAATTGGATCTATTTCTGTAACTATAACTCTCGCGCCAAAACCCCTCAAAGATTGTGCGGACCCCTTGCCCACGTCTCCGTAACCGCATACTACAGCTACTTTTCCGGCAACCATAACATCCGTGGCTCTTTTGATACCATCAGCAAGAGATTCCCTGCATCCGTAAAGATTATCGAATTTTGATTTAGTGACCGAATCGTTAACATTTATAGCAGGAACCAGAAGTTTTCCCTCATCCATCATTCTTTGAAGTCTATGCACTCCGGTAGTTGTTTCTTCAGAGACGCCTTTCCATTCTTCAGCTATCGCAGTCCATTTACGGGGAGATTTTTTCAAAGAATTCTTCAGCAGTTTTATTAACTCTTTTTCATCTTCCCCGCCTGCTGCCTTGTCGAGACTCTTGGGATTTTTTTCAGCTTCTACTCCCATATGTATAATGAGCGTCGCATCTCCTCCGTCATCAACTATGAGCTGCGGACCTTTCCCTCCCGGAAAAGTAAGAGCCTGTTCCGTGCACCACCAAAACTCTTCAAGAGTCTCGCCTTTCCACGCAAATACAGGTATACCTCTTTTGGCCATAGCGGCGGCAGCATGATCTTGAGTAGAAAAAATATTGCAACTTGCCCATCTTATATCTGCCCCTAGTTCCGCTAAAGTCTCCATAAGAACGGCCGTTTGTATTGTCATGTGGAGTGAACCCATTATTCTCACTCCGGCAAGTGGTTTCTCGGAAGCATATTTTTCCCTGACAGACATAAGTCCCGGCATTTCATGTTCTGCTACCTCGATCTCTTTTTTGCCAAAATCTGCAAGTTTTATATCTTTGATTTTATAATCTTTACCCGTCGCAATGACCATTTATTTTTCTCCTCATTATTTTGCAGCTTTCTTTAACGTCTCAGCCATATCAATTTCTTCCCATGTAAAACCATTCTCAGTTCTTCCAAAATGTCCGTATGCTGCGGTTTTTTGATATATGGGCCTTCTCAGCTTAAGCTTCTCTATTATTCCTCCAGGAAAAAGATCAAAATTCTCTCTCACTAGTTTAACAATATTTTTCTCGGAAATTTTACTGGTACCAAAGGTGTTTACCATTATGCTTACCGGTTCAACTACACCTATAGCATAAGCAAACTGAACTTCACATTTTTCTGCAATACCCGAAGCAACTATATTTTTAGCTGCATATCTAGCCATATAAGAAGCTGACCTATCAACTTTCGTGGGGTCCTTACCGCTAAAAGCTCCACCACCGTGGCTGCCTACCCCTCCATAAGTATCAACAATGATCTTTCTTCCCGTCACTCCCGTATCTCCCTGAGGTCCTCCTACTTCAAATCTTCCCGTTGGGTTGATAAATATTTTAGTGTCCTTATCCATAAGATTTGCCGGGATGATCTCTTTTATAACAAGTTTTTTAATATCATCCTGGATATCTTTCATTTTAGCAACTCCGTCATGATGCGCACTTATAACCACAGCTTCAACTCTTTTCGGAACGCCTTCGTCATATTCTATTGTAACCTGGCTTTTTCCGTCAGGACGAAGATAGTCGACAATACTCTCTTTTCTTACTTTAGCTAAACGTCTTGTTAAAGCATGAGCAAGAGTTATTGGCATGGGCATAAATTCCTTTGTCTCGTTTGATGCATAGCCGAACATCATGCCTTGATCTCCTGCACCTCCCGTGTCTACGCCCATAGCAATGTCAGGTGACTGTCCTTGTATGGACGTTATTACTCCACATGTGAGATAGTCAAACCCATAATCTGCATGAGTATAACCAATCCCTTTTATGGTATCTCTAACAATTTTAGGAATATCTACATAACATGATGTAGAGATCTCCCCGGCTACGAAGGCAAGACCCGTAGTTACCATGCTTTCACAAGCAACCCTACCTGAAGGATCTTCCTCTAAAATTTTATCTAATACCGCATCTGATATCTGGTCACACACTTTATCAGGATGTCCCTCTGTCACACTTTCAGATGTGAAAAAATACTTATGTTTCATTTCTCCCATTTCTCCTTTCAGTTCTTACAGTTCTCTTTCTCTGTATTCTGTATCAGCTTTATCTAAAGATTTTTTGTCCCCAATGTCGTACCATCCTTCGGTAAAAACATATCCGAATGCTTCATGAGACTCTGCGACCCATTTGACAAAATTTCCGGGAGCATCTTTAACTAACCCTGTCTCTAGATACTCCTTCATCATACCTACTCCTGAATTGGGGAGATAATATATGCCCGTTGACGCAAGAGTGCTCTTAGGCTCTTCAGGCTTTTCCTGAAACCCGTCTATTTTGCCACTTTCCCCAATTGACACTATACCGTATTTTTGAGCAAGCTCTTTCTGCTTGACGTCAAACAGTGCAACACAAAGTTTTTTCTTTTCTTTCGAAAAAGATAAAAAATCCGTCACATCAAATTCAAAAAGGTTGTCTCCTGCAACTATAAGAACATCATCATTGGGAGTTTTCTCTTCCAGGACAAGATTAATATCCCCTATAGCTCCAAGACGATCCTCGTTAGAATTAGTATGATCGTTCAATATCTCGATCTTTACCGAGAAATCTCTCATCGCCACCCAATTCACCATCATATCGGCAAACTTGTCATTAGTAACAATGTATACCTCGTCGCAAGACTCTATTTGTTCAAACTTTCGGAGCAGTCTCTCAAGTATGGTCTTACCCCCGACTTTGATAAGGGGTTTAGGACGGTCCAGCGTAAGAGGATATAACCTGGTTCCATATCCCGCCGCTAATATTAATCCTTTCATATCATTCCTTTCTTGAAGCGTTACGTTCTATTCAATATCTATCATCATTTCGGGAACCAATTCTTTTAATTTCGATTTAGCGAATTCTCTTATTTCCCGTCCGGTCGTAAAAGTAAGCGCCTCCTCGGCGATCATCTTCATATCCGACGCATTCACCGACCTTATTATGTTTTTAACTTCAGGTACCGCGATAGGAGACGTACTAAACTCATCCAGCCCCAAACCTAGAAGTATCATAGTAAGCGCCACATCAGCTGCCATCTCTCCGCATAGTGCTACAGGTATCCCTTCCTTATGTCCGTTTTCTATAACCATCTTTATCAGGTTAAGTACTGCCGGATGTGTCGGTTCATAAAGATACGCTATTTTTTCATTCACCCTGTCCACTGCCAAAGAATACTGTATAAGATCGTTTGTCCCTATACTGAAAAAGTCAGCTTCCTTTGCCAAAATATCGCTGGTTATAGCCGCCGAAGGAACCTCTATCATAGCTCCGACCGGTATGTCTTCATTAAAAGGGGTTCCGGCAGAACGAAGCTCTTTCTTTGCTTCCTCCAGCAAAACATTAGCTTGCCTGAACTCTCCTACACCCGATATCATTGGGTACATGAGCTTCAGATTCCCGTGCGCAGAGGCCCTTAATATAGCGCGAAGCTGCGCTTTAAAGATAGCTGGTCTGGCAAGACAGAACCTTATTGCTCTCCACCCAAGAAACGGGTTCATCTCTTTCGGAACATCTAGTTGAGAAAGAAACTTATCCCCCCCGAGATCAAGTGTTCTGATAACCACGCATTTTGGGCTTATCTTTTCTGCTACCGATTTATAAGCATTATACTGCTCTTCTTCGCTGGGGAGCCCTTTTCTGTTCATATAAAAATATTCCGTGCGGTAAAGTCCGATACCTTCGGCTCCGTGAGAGATAACGCTGGCGACATCTTCCGGCAGCTCTATATTACCCGCAACTATAAAAGTCTTACCGTCACGTGTCTCGCTTGGAAGAGTTTTAAGTTCTACCAGATCATGCTCAAGACGTTCATATTTTTTCTTTTCTTGCCGATACTTTTCAAGGAACAGTTTCGTAGGATTAACTACAACAACACCGTGTATACCATCGACAATAATTTGGTCCCCATTTTTTACCACATCTGTTATGGATTCAAGACCGACAACGGCGGGTATTTCCAAAGATTTCGCCATTATAGCCGTATGAGATGTCCTGCCCCCGATATCCGTGACAAATCCCAGAACATGTCCCTTATGCATCATAGCTGTATCCGAAGGCGATAGATCATATGCTACTATTATAGATTCTTCTTCCAGTTCTCCGAGATTTCTATCTTCTTCTCCTAAAAGATTCCTTAATATTCTTTTACCGACATCTGTTATGTCGCTTATTCTGTCCCGCAAATATTCATCTTTAGCACCTGAAAGTACATTAATATATTTGTTAAGAACTTCAGCAAATACCGATTCTACGTTTTTCTTTTTTTTCTTGAGCCTTACAATAACTTCCTGGACCAGCACGCTGTCCTCAAGCACTAATAGATGTGCGCTGAATATTTTCCCATGTTCGACACCCATCTCTTTCGATATCTTTTTCTCTATGGAGATGATCTCTTTCCTGGTACATTTCAAAGCTTCCCGAAACCTCGTTATCTCCAGGGGTATTTCCTTGCTTGTTATGGAATGCTCTCGAAGCACGATATCTTCTGTGCCGTAAACATGGACTTTTCCTATAGCTATTCCCGGAGCCGCGGGTATACCCTTAAGCTGTATCTGTTTTCTTTTTTCCGAAGAATTCTTTTTACTAGATTCTTTCATCTTAACCCTTCCTTTTAAAGAAGATCAGTCTCCTGCAATAATATTTCGGAAAGTTCTTCCAAGGCACTCTCCGCATCGTCTCCATCGGCCTTTATAATGATCTTTGATCCTCTTTCTGCCGCTAGCATCAATATTCCCATTATAGATTTTCCGTTAACCTCATTATCATCCTTGGTTATGGTAATCTCACTATCAAACTTGTTAGCCACCTGCACGAATAGAGCCGCTGGGCGTGCATGAAGCCCTGTCTTGTTCTTTATTACTATCTCTTTCTCAACTTTCATATCATCCTATCTTTATTTTAATCCCAATATCGTCCTTAAGTCCAGCTTCTATTATGGGAAGTTCTCTGCCGACAATAACGGCCATACCTTGAAACGTTTTTAAGAGTCCCTTTTCTGTCTCATTCACGGTATATACCGGATAGGTTCCAATGTCGCTATCTCCATCAAGCAAAAACTCTACTTTTAATCCGGAATATTGATCTTCAAGTAAAAGTCTGTCGGTTTTCTTCCGGCAGGATCTCTTCATCCTTTTCTCGTCCCATACCAACATATTAAACTCTATGGCATATTTTAAAATACCATCTTTTCCGGATAATACCTTTCCTTTTATCTCGTGGGTAAGATCTAGATATGATCCCTTTCCAATGGTCAGTTTCTTTTCAATATCAATATCCACTACCCTTCCGGACTTCATCTCCACATTCCCGGACTTACTGAATCTGGCCGATATAGAATCCTTCTCGGGCTCTATACGCATATCATAGTCCCCTCTAAGAAAGGAAGCATTCCCCGATACCCCCGTATATAACTTTTCGAACGGCATTTCGTTATCTAAAATATGGGTTATAAAAGAATCTCTTCTGTGATCATCATAGTACAGGAATTTTTTTAATCCTCTTTCTCCTACCCCCAATGCATCGTGTATATCGGCAGATATCCCTTGCACTATTGCAAGACGCGCTTTCCTGGCGCGATGAATATATCTCCACTTGATCTTTTTATGATACTGCTCCTCAATCCTGGACATGGAATTAACTAAATTAATGGCCTTGGGTTTATAATCCAATTCACTAATCCCGCCGCCTTCAGATGTTTTAAGAAACACATCCATAAAGTCGTTTTCTATGACAGTTTCCTGGTCATTATCACCCAACTTGTGCTCTACAGATCTAACGCCTGTTGGCAGAGACTCTCTATTCCTGCTCATAATACCTTTAGCCTTAATTAGATGATGATATACTCCTGCCCTCAAATGGGGCAAATATACTCCTCCAAAAGTCCCATGCCAATATGCGCATCCCGATTGAGCCTTATATAGCTCCATTTTTGCTTCTTTTATATCGGCTTCTTCAGAACCGCCGGTACTTGCCACTTTTTTTTCTTTGATCATCCTGCTTATATTTATCATCCTCTTATGCATCCGATCTGCTTCAGGATATTTTCGGAAAAAATTACTAAAATCCCCCTTGCTCCACTCCATCATCTCACTATAACTAGACGGCGGAAGGTATTTTATTCTATTGGCCTTGACCGTATCCAATACCTCTGAATAAGTGCAGGTTTCTACCAGTTCGGTATTTTTCGCAAGAAGAGAAAAAAACTTATCCAGCCACCCCTTTTTATAAACAAGTTTATCGGTATGTGGCCATGCACCGAATTTTTCTCCGTCATCGGCGAAAAACAGGCATGTATCTCCTCCCGTTCCTTGAGCCGTTTTCTTCATGTAATCCAAAACGGATTCCGGAGAACGAAAAGGAATAGAATACCTGAGTTCCTTTTGCGCCGGGAAGACAACCAGGTCTCCGGACTTTTCTCTAATATTCCATGGACGGAACATATCTTTCTTTTCGGCTCCGGCCTTTAGTAGATGATTGTCATCTAGTATGGTGTACTCCATCTCCGAATTTATCAATGTCTCGGCCAGTTCCGGTTCCCATACCCTTTCCGCTATCCATGCGCCGCGCGGTTTAACTCCGAACGTTTCCAGAATAAGTAAATTGTTTTTCTTTATCTGCTCCATCCTATCATCGTCGGGTATCATTGCCATAACCGGCTCATAATAACATCCTCCAATGATCTCTACCTGTTCTCTTTTAATAAGTTCCCTTAACTTATCTATATATTCGGGATGGCGATCTATGAACCATTTGATCATATTCCCCGGATAATGAAACGATGCCTTAATCCCGGGGTGTTTGTAAACCATATCTAGAAGCGGTAAATAGGCTTTTTTATAAGCATTCTCGAACTCGCCTTCAAAATTAAAAACGGGTTGATAGCAATGAAATGCCATTGAAAATTTTATTTTGTTCACCTATTCCGCCTTATACTCGTTAAGGATATCCATAATAACATTGCTAAGCTTAATATGATCGTGTCTGACAAACTCTTGAGCTCCCGCTATACGAGCCTTGACCAGTTTTATGTTTTCGCGCGCGAACCACTCATCATCACTAGCATCAAGCTTAACCGGAAACTTATTTTCTTCTTTATATTTTTCGTATGAATCTTTAGGTATTCTTGCAATGTTTGCTATACATACATTCACCGCAGACGGATGAGTATGTTTTATCACAGCCCTAACATGATCGCTAACTGAATAATTATCGGTTTCACCCGCCTCTGTCATGACATTACATATATATATTTTGGGTGCTTTGCTTTTTATTACTTCTTTTTTTATCCCCTCTATAAGAAGATTCGGCATAACACTGGTATAAAGACTTCCCGGACCAAGGACTATTGCATCCGCTTGACGGATGGCTTCAACGGATTCTTCCGTTGCGCTGCAATCTTTCGGCAAAAGAGACACCTTTTCAACAGGACTTCCTTTCTCTTCCCGTACGCGGCATTCCCCTACTGTCTCTCTCCCGTCCTCTCTTTTAGCTACAAGTTTTACCTTCTGCAAGGTAGCAGGAAACACATTACCCCGGATAGCAAGAACCTTGCTGGATTCTCTGATAGCGCTAGCAAAGTCCCCGGTAACCCTTGATAATGCTGTTATAAAAAGATTGCCAAAATTATGACCATGCAGGCCCTCTCCCTGTGTAAATCTAAATTGAAAAAGCGCGCCCAAAAGATCTTCCGATCCGGACAATGCCACAAGACAGTTTCTGATGTCTCCCGGAGGCAAAACGTCAAATTCTTCCCTGAGTCTTCCTGAAGAACCCCCATCATCCGCTACAGTCACAATAGCGGTAATATTGCTGGTCTTTTGTTTGAGTCCGGTAAGAAGGGTAGAAAGCCCGGTTCCTCCTCCAATAACAACTATTTTTGGTCCTTTTTCAAGTATACGTTTTTCGTATATTTTATCTACAAGATCGTTCCCTTTGCCGGCGGGTTTAGTGACGAGTACTGTCATCAAAGACTTTATGATCCTCTTAACAGCGACTATAACACATAGGATCCCCGCAATGATCACGACCCCTGCCATTGCCTTGCTGTCCGGATTACGTTCAGCAATGACAATAACAAAACCCATAGATATCATAAGTATCCCGAATACGGACAAGAATATCCATCTTTTAATGAGCATACCCGGGTATAACCATTTTAGTCTTCTCATATTTCTAACCTGCGCAGACAAAAAACACACACTAACACATATTACGGCTCCCAAACGGTACTTTTAAGATCGTACCGTCAGCAACCTGGACCTGTTTACTGCGCTTTTTTCTGTTCCTCTTCTTTGATTATTTTCAAAAGATCTCGAGCGTTTCCGGTAGCTCGTAATCTGTCTCTTACAAACTTATCGTCTAACAAACGCGATATCCTGGCTAAAGCCTTAAGATGAGGCCCCGGAGTCTCTCCCGGAGCTATTAATAGGAAGAAAATATATGTGAGTTGTCCATCAAGTGATTTAAAATCTACGCCCTCTTTTGATATACCAAAGGCCGCTACCATTTTTTTGCATTTGGGACATTTAGCATGAGGAATAGCGACCCCTTTACCGATTCCGGTAGATCCCAGGGCCTCCCTCTCTTTCAGTTTCTTTATAACCTCATTGGTGTCGGGTTTCTTCACATTCCCCGAATCAACCAAAAGATCAACCATCTCCGCCAAGATCAAGCCTTTATCCTTAGACTTAATATCGACAGACACTGCTTCTTTCTCTAAAAGTTCTGCTATCTTCATAATTCCTCGCGTTTCTTGTAAATCGCTGTGGATCTCAATGAACGGAGCGGATAACCTCACTTCGCCCGTATATTTTTATTAGGTTCATAGGATTTACACTTCCTTAAACCAATATACTAAACTAAAAAAATGGAGCGGGTGATCGGACTCGAACCGACGACAATCACGTTGGCAACGTGATGCTCTACCAACTGAGCTACACCCGCTCGTGAAAATAAATTTTCCTTCGAAATATTACGTCTCTCTTATAATAAAAAACTGGTACCCGCACAAGGGCTCGGCGCCTACGGGCTTTTCTTATTTTACTGACCCTCACTATCGTTCGTGTCAGAAACCATTTGCGCCCTCCGGTCGGCCATTCGCCATCTCGTTCGTTGGTCGCTGCTCACACATTCGCAGCTCCCCTAGATTGCAGGCTCGTTGTCTCTCTTCGAGCCCAATACTACCTTCAAAATGTGACACTCTCTTAATATCAAAAACTGGTACCCGCACAAGGGCTCGAACCTTGGACCCACTGATTAAGAGTCAGTTGCTCTACCAACTGAGCTATGCGGGCACTATTTTTGAACCGTATTATAACAAGGTATTAGAGTATTTTCAAGTATATTATATATAATATAGTAATAGGCCGGTCCAAAAACCCGTACAAAATGACAAAAGCTCTTTTGTAGCAATGTTATGGGAGAATATCGAAAGTAATTTATTGAAGGTGGGAATACTATGCAGTTCCGCTCTCAGGAGAAGCTCCATCTTGTTCTAATGACAACTGGTCTATCATCTCTTTAATCCGCTTCTTTTTGTCCTCTCTTTTTTCGGTTATTTCCATTTTAATTTTTCTTCTTTCAAGTTCTCTTTTTTTCATTCTCTTAAATCTTTGCTCAACTTTTAAAATCCTTATACTCTCTAACGCCCTTTCTATCTTACTTCTAAGCTTTTCCAGGGAGAACGGTTTAACTACATAATCAACCGCACCCAGGTTTAAACCGTCTACTTTATCTTCCTCACTAGACTTAGCAGAAACTAATATAATTGGTATCTCCGCAATACTCTCGCTTGATTTAATATATTTGCAAACCTCGTACCCGGCGTAAACTTCATGTTCAGCGGTAGTGTTATATCCTGGGAACATCACATCAAGCAGAATAATATCCGGCAGGGTTATGTCTAAATATGCTAAAAACTCTTCTGGGCGCTGAAATCCAGCAACAATGAAACCCCTTTCATTCAGATAGTTAGAGATCATATCAATAACTTCTTTCTCATCATCTATTGTAGCTACTACCTTTTTTTCCATGTCATCCTCCCTATTCTCGGAACAACATATACCTTTATATTCTCTTAAAGTATACATGAACATGATTAATTTTATCATAGCTTTTAATTAATTATTGATTAATTTTTAAATGGTAGGATTTTAAGGGGTATCTTCTATTTTGTAACCTAAGCCCCTTATATTTTTGATAAGGCTTCCTGCCCTTGGTCCAAGTTTTTCTCTGATATGCTTAATATGAACATCTACCGTCTGCTCTGTAACTATCTTTTCATCGCCCCAGATATAGTCCAATATCTTGTCTCGACCAAAAGCGTGCCCTTTGCGTAGTGAAAGGCATTCTAGTATTTTGAACTCAGTAACAGTTAGGTCTTTTTTTTCTCCGGAAACTCTGACCTCATGTTTATCGTTGTCAACGACTATAAGGTCTCCTACAGTGATCTTTTGAAACTCTTCATTCTGAGAAGAGCGTCTTAAAACAGCTTCTATCCTTGCCTGAAGCTCACTTAAAGAGAAAGGTTTAGAAACATAATCATCCGCACCGAGAACAAGACCAAAAACCTTATCCTGCTCTTCTACCTTCTCCGAAAGCATTATGATAGGAATATCAGCATACACTTTTTTATCTTTAAGTTTTTTGCAAATATCGAATCCATTTTCTTTCGGAAACATGACATCCAGCACAATAAGATCAGGAAGTTCTTCCTCCAAAAAATTTAGAAAGATAGCAGGATCCAAAAACCCTTTTACTTTGAAGCCTCTAAGAGTAAGGTATTCAGATAGAACTCCTATAACTTCTTTTTCGTCATCAACTACAGCTACCAGAGGTTCCTTCATAGTTTCCCTTCTATCATCATTCTCTCAAATATCAATAGCTATGATTTTTAACAAAATCGACTATATCCGTAACTTTCGCTTCGGCTATTGATACACAGGTATCTGCACACCCGTAATACATACGCAAAACGTTATCTTTCACTACTGCCGCTGATGGGAAGACCACATTGGGAACATCCCCCACTCTTTCATACTGTTCGGTGGGTGCTAAAAGATAATCTTTGGTACGGTACAGAACTTTCCAGGGTTTATCTTTATCAAGTATAGTCCCGCCGGCATAGTACAAATACCCGTTACAACTGGTCCATACTCCATGATATATGAGAAGCCACCCTTCATCTATCTCTATAGGTGCTGGACCCGGTCCGATCTTGGTAGATTGCCATCCGTTAGGAAGCGTACCGAAAACAAACCTATGACATCCCCAATGCTTAAGATCCGGACTTGTAGAATAGAACATATCTCCGAACGGTGTATGTCCCCGATCACTCGGCCGATGCAGTATGGCGAACTTACCGTCTATCTTTCTGGGAAAAATAACACAATTACGATTAGCCGGCGGCATAATATTTTCCAGTTGTTTGAAAACTTTAAAATCTTTCGTCGTTGCAAGCCCTATGCAAGGTCCCTGCGGAGAATCTATGCACCAGGTAAAATAATATGTATCATCTATTTTTGTCAATCTAGGATCATATGTCCGCGCCTTTATAGGTATTTCAGGATCATCGCATTCCATATTTAGAGGCTCGGGATCTATATTCCATTTTATACCGTCCTTACTTCTTCCCATATGCATAGTAAAATTGAAATCTATCTCATCTACCCTAAAAATACCTGCATACCCTCCGTCAAACTCCACTATGGCGCTATTGTGTATACTGTTTGCTCTTGGAACATCTTTTGACGTAACAATGGGATTACCTTTATAACGTTTGAATACTGTTTCATTTGCCATTTTCTTATATCCTTTTGTTTATTGTTTATCTATTTTAATGCCCGGCGGACATTGCATCCTTTTATACTCCATTTTTTTAATAGTGGCAATAATATTTTTTATAACTTCAGGATCAAACCCTTTTTCTTCTATCTCTTTCTGTGAACAGCCCTTATCCAGATGCCTATAAAGTACCTCGTCCAGGATATCGTACTGCGGGAGGCTATGATGATCCGCCTGACCCGGCTTAAGTTCCGCAGAAGGAACGCGGTCTATTATGCTCACAGGAATTATCTCTTCGCCGCGATTAATATATTCAGCTAATCCATAAACCCCGGCTTTAAAAACGTCCGATATCACGGCAAGCCCTCCGACAGTATCGCCGTATAAAGTGCAGTATCCCATCATAGCCTCGCTCCTATTCCCTGTAGCGAGAACCAGATGACCGAACCTGTTAGAAAAAGCCATAAGAATATTCCCTCTTATGCGCGCCTGAATATTCTGATGATATATCTCTATCTCTTCAGTTTCGTTACCTCCAAGATCGCTCTCAAGCATCTTGAGATATGAGTCGTAGGTATCGCAAATTGACACCGTCCGGAGCTCTATCCCCAGATTCTTTGCCAGGCATCGTGCGTATTCTTCACTTTCCGCAGAAGAATATTTTGACGGCATAACTATCCCTAAAACATTATCTATCCCCAAAGCTCGAGCCGCGAGAGCGCAAGTAACAGCAGAATCTATCCCCCCGGAAAGACCGATAACCGCCTTTTTAAATCCATGCTCACTGGTATACTTCTTGATCCCGTCAACCAGTTTGTCATATATCGACTCTATTCTTTCTTTGCTATATATCTCCATATAATGTACCCTTCCCCTCTTCTTTAACATCTGTGAAGCTGTGCACAAAATTTATTCACAATTGTAGCTGGGGTTTAAACCCCAGCTACTTATTATTTAATATCTTCACCATAATATTTGAACATTCGAACAATAGAACATTTGACCGCAATGGAACCATCCGTTTCTATTAATGCTCTAATGTTCCATTGCTCTGCATTTTTGACAAAGTCAAAAATGCTGGTGCGCCTGGCAGGACTCGAACCTGCAACCTACTGGTTCGAAGCCAGTTGCTCTATCCAATTGAGCTACAGGCGCACTTTATAATAACTATTCGAAACACCACAATTACACTTTGCAAAGCCCGGCCGCAAACTAGATCTGTCCGCCGTAGCCAGAGAATACTAATTAGTTCGGCGAAGGCGGAAGCTACAGGCGCACTTTACAAGACAAAACTATACCACAGATTTCTTTCATCAAACAAGAGATTTATCCTCTTTTCTGTGCCTCTTCACACAGATTAAAGCTTCCGCTATCATCCCGGCTTCAAGACATATCATTATAACACCTACCCCAAGCAGATGTAACTCTTTTGACCGATAAAACAGCATAATATTGTATACCATAGCCCAACTTTAGGCACGCCCGAAAGCAATAAAGGATATAATGATTATCCAAAGAGAATTCATAGAACTCCTCGTAAACAATAACCTGACCATTGACCATAGACAATTGACTATTGACCATTACAGGGCAATACGAATTTGTACCGTTTGCAAATTCGTGAGGGCAAGTGTCCCCTTTTTTGTGTTTAAAGGTGTCCCTCGGGTTAAACTACAAACTACCAATTACTAACTATTAACTATCTATTCTTTTTTCTTCCAAGCGTAATATCTCAAACTATCTTCCAACCATTCCTCGGTATTTTTAACAAATTCAGACCATCTTGACGCCAAACATAATCCTCTAGCCGTATCAGCGTTACCTTCACCTATACGATGCGAAACGGCTGCAAGATCAAGTTGAACTCTTAATGGAGTCTTCACCTTTTCTTCATCGGAGAGCAATCCTGACAACAGTACCAATGCTCCCGCGCCTTTGCCTAGTGTATCAAAAAGAGACGTCTTGCCTCCTATGGCTCCTAGCATCACGCTATTCACAGGGCCTAACCTTAAAATTTCAAGTTCTCCGGTTTGTTTATTTGATATATTGTCAGATCCTACATACCCCAAGCCTTCTTCAGTAAACGCTACCTGAAAAACTCTATGGTACATAGTCTCCAGCAAGATGCCTTCTGTCGATAATCTATAATGAGCTCTTAGGCCCCATAACCCGAAATCTAGATATTCATTTACCAATGGAACATACTTTCTTCCGAATTTCTTCTCAAATATACCAATAGCGTTTATTAGGGCAGCTCGAACAGTCCCCTTGTCCATAGTCATAGACTCAAGCTTTTCTTTTTTCCTGGCCTTACTGCGAACCAAATATTCTTTAATAACCTTAAGAGATGAAGCCTCATCATCCGTGATATCAAGATCAACACCAATGTAATTTGCGGATAATTTTTTGTCTCCGGCAAATAGTCTATACACCCACAAGATCTCTTTTAGTTTAGCTTCACCCTCAACATCAATATCTATAAAAGTAGGTTTTATATCCGAACTGTCACCCGAAACTTTTGAAAGATCGGGTATGATATATCCTTTATCCGTTACAGTGATGCGGAACCCTCCCAATCCGCCTCCGCCTTCATGGGGTTTGACAAAAAACGTTGTATCTCCGGTCTCCTCCACAAGTTCGTCTATAGCACGGAATATACCGTCAACTGTTAACTCTATAGTTTTGTTTTCGGTCTCTACTTTCCTGTACCTCGCGACTTCGTCCCACACCTTACCGTTATCCGAGAGAAGCCTGTACGTACTGTCCTTATCCGAAAACACGCTTCCTGGAGCTGTAGTTTTCCCGGGCACTATAACAGCACCTTTTTTTTCTAATAATTCCACCATATCAGAGTTATAAACATTCTTATCTACGCACTGACTAACGATCAATATTTCATTATCGTCCTCCTCCAGCTCAGCTAATAGATCTTCCTTCTTATTCACCACTCTGACGGGGATATCACACCTTTTTTTTTCAAGAACATCCTTAAATACCCGTGCAGTCTCGTCTGATGTAGGCAGCTTATCATGTGATGCGTTAACTATGATTATCTTTTTAGGAATATCGCAATACTTTTCGCAAGAATCATAATTAAGCTTATCAGAATATTTCTCTTTTATAAAACCGTTAAACTCCTCCACAAGGCCGACCCCGAACTCGTTTTCCTGTCCATCAAAAACCAGGGCCCTCAAATAAAACGGCGCATTTCGAGGATCATTAACGTCTTGACCTGCTGTATAATATTTAGCCTCTCGATCTATCATTTTATTCCTTTCAGTTATGAGCGGGTGTTCCAGACATCAAAGGTTCTGATCCCGCACTATCCGAAACATCTTCTAGGCGAAGCCTGTCATATACATATTCTACAATTTTCTTCATCCGGTCCGTCAGATCGGATCTTTTCCCCGACCTTAAAATTCCATCCCGAACCTGCACTTTGCATATTGGTGCGTTAGGCGCTATGCACATATTCTTGGCGGGCACTCCGCAAGTTATTAATATATCTCCTTCATTCTCGCAATCCGTAATAACCGAGCCGCCCTTAATGTATCTTATTCCCGCGTCTTCACTGCGATATATACCGGGCATGAGTTCTCCCGTTACTATCTTGGTCTTATCCTTATTGTGTATTATTAATTGAGCGCCTTGGACGGAAGCGCTAATATCTTCTTCGGATATGCCGTCAAGATACTCTTTCATAACCCTATCTTTTCCCCGGCAAAATTCAGCGATATGCAGCAAAAAAAGTGACTTTTCCGCTCTTCCCGAAGCAACATCAAGTCCATTATGAAACGCCGTTGAATTCTGAAATCTCGGGTTTATCTCAACAGGATAGACAGTATTCCCTTCTACAAGAAAATCCATACCGAATATGCCCCGGTATCCTCCTAAGAACATCCATTTCCCTGTGATCTTCACGCATCTTCTTACCTGCTGCAATATATCCTCATCAAGCTGCCCGGACTGAACATAATCATTACCACAAAAGGCTGAACTGAAATTACTACATTCGGGAACTCCTATTATCTGAACAGAAGGAAAAAGGCTCAATATCCTCACACCTTTCTCACCCGAGACTATAACAGCATTAACATTAAGCGATACTCCGTCTATATATTTTCTGATAACGGCCTCATCTTGAGAATATTTCTCGAGAAGATAATCGTATTCTTCTTTCCCCCTCACAATAAACGTGAATTTTCCGCTTGATCCGTACGGGAACTGTACAACAAAAGGCATGCCCAGTTCCTCTACTAATTCTGAAAAGCTGTGTTTTCCGGGACATGATATTTTGCCGGGTATTCTTGGCATGGACAGCTCCTCAAGGTTACTATAAAGCCTAACCTTATTATCGAAATAAGTCTTCATATTCTCGTAAGCGGAAAATATATTAAGTTTTGAATTCTTCTCCCCGGCTTTTTGTTCCAAACGTTCCACTGACCGGTAACATAAAAGATTTATATCCTTTTTCTTCTTCGACCATCTTTTATATATTTCTTCACCAAACTCTCCCGATAATTCTGTTTTTAGATCCTCATTGGACCAATCTTTTCTAATCCCCCGCTTTTTTTCTACCGAGAAAATGTTCTCTTCTTTAAAATAATGTGACGCTTCACGTCCGCGATCACAGCTTATAATAAAATCCAGCGGCAACACTTTGTTTATAGCCGCAGCATCATGCGCGCGTTGCCCCATCCATCCCCATGACCCGTATTTATCAACTAGATACCTGCCAATATTTTTCATATAATTCATTTCTCCATATATCCGGGAATTAATCCCACTTTATCCCACATTTTTTCAGGTTCCATACAAAGATATACCCAACATGACTTATTATGTTTCTTTATCCTTCTGACAACTTTTTCATACATCTCAGATCGCATATTATCCGGATATCTAAACTTACCATCTGCCCCTTCGTAAAATTCGCCTTCATAGAACATCCTATTTTCTTCGAACCTCCGTTCCGCTATCTGTTTAAGGCCCGGTGTATATCGGAGACTCCCCAGACTTATCCATGCTGTTCGTTCTCTTATGCCCTTATTGGAAAACAAATGATCTATAATCTTTTCATAATGCTTCTCCCATCCGCCCAAATATACTATAGGATCAAAATGAAACCCCACTCTATACCCAAGCGCAGCAGCTTTTTCAGCGGCTTCTATTCTTTCCTTAACGGATGCCGCACCTTTTTCATATTTATTCGCTACTTCTTCCGGATTAATTGACCATGATATCACAACATTATCATGAGGCACCTGTTTCATAACTACAGGAATATCAGCAGCTTTAGTCTTCAGTTCAAGTACTAAATTCTTAGTCTCTTTAAAAAATGGTATCAGCTTCGCCGAATACCCCGTATACTTATCCAATGCCAAAGAATCAGTAAATTCACCGGTTCCAATCCGTGTCCTAGTTCTAGTAACCTTATCCAACTCCTTTATTCTACTTAGGTAATCTTCAATATTTGCCGGAAATATTAACCCCGGAATATTGCTATACGTCTGTAAATAACAATACGAACAATCTATCGGACATCCAAATCCAATATTAAGTATTTGATACCCGCATCTCACACATTTTTTTGTGCAAGGGCACCTCTTAACAAAAGAAGTTTTTCCTTTAATAACAAAAACATTCTCTCTACGCGAATTATACCCTTCTATCTCGTTCTTGCCCGGCAACTCCTGCAATGTAGATGAAATATTGTCTATCTCAATGGTCGGGACCCCGGGGAAATTCTTAATAAAACTCACAGTCCACGGATAATCCCGGACAGCTTTTTCAACAAATACAGTCTTAGGCACCAGCTCACCGGACCACACAGAACACTCCTCATCATCATGCGCGATCTTAACAGGCATAATGCGGGTTTTATCCCCTCTCTCCATAGACGGATACCGCATCTCAACAAGAAGTGCTTTCATCCGAGCAAAAAGACCGCTTTTTCCTTCAGCGATAGCACTCCTGACCACATCTAAATCAAAAAGATCCCGTACCGCAATATTCCGAGCGATCGAGGTCTCATACATAAGACGCACCAACTCATTCTTTTTATTGACCCCAAACCGAACAGGAATCTTCTCATCTATCCCCCGCTCAATCTCCCCAATTCGAGACATTTTCCCAGATATTACCATGCCCTATTATATTAAAATTAATACAACAGAGCAAACGTTAATTGGAGACGTCACCCAATTAACAAGCTTTTTAATGCCTCATTAATAGGGAAACGTCCCCAATTAAATTTTCACTACCGGGCATATTCCTACCGACAGGCCGTTCAGGGCTAAAATCCTCCTATTCGTCGGATCTCTTTACGCCCTTCTCGGCATCAACCTTTCCCTATCGGCAAAGAACGCGACACCAAGGAGTACGCAAAGCGGACGACGAAGGAGCCTTGTCGGGCGTGATGTCGCAATGAGTTTTTATCGGGGAATTTATTTCCCCGATAAAACGAATGAAGGCATATATTTAGGCTTCTATATCCGACAGGAAAACGCGAGTGAAACGAGCGGATCCCTGTCGGGCGTGATGTCGAAACGAAGTTTCGGCAGGAGAATTTATTTTCCTGCCGAAAATGAGTGGAGACATTAAAAAAAATAGGGACGTCTCACTGAGTAGCGGTGACGTCCCTATTTTTTTTACCAGTTTTTGCAAAGCAAAAAATGGTACGCCCGACAGGATTCGAACCTGTGACCCTCTGCTTAGAAGGCAGATGCTCTATCCAACTGAGCTACGGGCGCCTAATAGTCCTACTTCGTTTGTTCCTGCGAAGCTGTGCACAAAAGTTATCCACAATTGTAGCTGGGGTTTAAACCCCAGCTACTTATTATAACAAAAGATTATTTTGCTCTATATTATATGAAGGGCAACCGTGTTACACCCCAAATTACACTTACAGGTTCCCCGATATACGCAATGCCGTAAAGTATTTTATTTTGAAGAATACTTTTCTTGTCACTCTCTAAATTCTTCAAAATAAAATACTTGTAGGCATCTGTGGATCATGAAATGATCCACATCCATTTTTGTGCAACAAAAATGGTGCGGATGAAGGGATTCGAACCCCCACGGTAAAACCACTGGCTCCTAAGGCCAGCGCGTCTGCCAATTCCGCCACATCCGCACAAATCTCTTTGTTAATCATTCCTTCGAAACCCTACCATAATGCCCTCTTTCATAAGGGCGAAGAAATATGGTCGGGAAGGTGGGATTCGAACCCACGGCCCTCTGCTCCCAAAGCAGATACGCTAACCAGACTGCGCTACTTCCCGACGAATGTTCTGAAACTCTAGAGTCCTTCGTCTGGCTTTCTCAAACAACTACCAGCCGAAGAACAGAATTATAAAATGAGGGCCCAGTGTTGTGGGAACCTCTCTCTAAATACAGGTTGTTATTATAGACCAAATACAGAGATTATCAACAAAAATCAGTCAACTTTATGGGAATTGTCTGGTTCGAAACACCGGACATAAACGATAAGTTAAACTCATTCTATTGATGATTGAGCATTATAAGGAAAATTCTAACTCGTGGAATTACCAGATTGTCCTGCCTGGTAAACCGGCAAATGTATGGTAAAAGTCGTACCCTTACCCACAGTACTGTCGGCATCCAGTTTACCGTTATGCCTGTCGATTATTCCATATGCCGTAGCAAGGCCCAAGCCGAACCTGTTGTCATGTGCTTTAGTATTGAAAAATAATTCCCCAAGCCTCTTTAGATCCTCTGGAGTCATTCCAACACCGGTATCAGAAAAAATAATGGCGGCGGTCTCTTTTCCTCTTTCATATACAGTCTTGATAACAAGTCTTCCCTCTTTAGATGTGGCATCAAGCGCATTAAAAATTAATGCTACAAGGACTTCTGTAATCTCGCTACTGTTTGCAATAATAAGAGGCATGTCAGAGGCAAAACTCTTTTCGATCGTCATCTTCGAATACCTAACGATCGGGCTAGTCAGCTCAATGGCGCTTTCGATAACTGTATGCATATCAATGGGTTTCAATACTGCCACACCTTCCCGGGAAAATCTGCCGATCTTGCTTATCAATTCAGCGCTTCGTTCAAGTAATTCTTCAATCGATTTGGGAAAACTTGATTTTTCTGCATCAGAAACAGCGGGATCCGATAATAATCTCGAATAGTTCCCTGCGATTCCTATACAGTTTAATGCGTCATGCGCTGTCTGACCAACCAGATAACCTGCCGCGATAAGCCTATGGGCGCTACGCAGTTCTTCCTCCTGCCGCTTCTTTTGCAAAGATCGTATAACTCTGGCTGAATACGCGCTAAAATAACCGAAGGCAAATAAAAAGGATACGTTCCCAATAAGAAGACTTATCATCTGCTGTGTCGACTTTACATATCCGGAACCGGAATACGTAACCAATGGCAGAAACCCGAAATGTTCCGATAGGACTATTCCGGAAAACAGTACGGACGAGACGGTAACGGCGAAAAATACAGCAGCTGTTGTAGAAGCAAATCCAGCCCACAGGATTATTGCATAATATGCCATGCTTATTATCGGCGCCTCTATTCCGCCCATATAATACTGTATCCAGGAGATCGCAATGATATCAATTGTCATCTGATAATAATAGAATCTACGCAGATCCACCCTGCGCATAATAAAGGGATATGGCTGATTAACGACAGCCTCAACAAATATCAGGGCTATAAATGCAGAATTAAGATAAAAGTACCCGCCGATACCTTTCAGAAGAAGAAGAAAAAGAACTAAAAGTGAAAAACTTATAAAACGTATCTTGCCGGCTAACGCATACTTCTTCATCACTTCGTTCTTGTCTGTGTCTATCTCGCTGTATTTCATTTATATTCTAAGGCCTTCTCGATCTTTGAGATAAGCTCATCTATCTCAATTGGTTTTGTGAGAAAATCAACCACTCCCAGCTTATACATCATAAGCTTGTCCTTGTCCGTATCAAGGGCGGAAAGTGCTATAATGGGAATTTTCTTCCCCGCGGTATCTTCATTCAACATTTGACATACTTCGACTCCATCAATTTTTGGCATTAAGATATCCATAAGTATCACATCCGGGTGAAATGACTTGACGCGCGACAGAATGTCTCTCCCATCAGACATCGTCATCACCTCGTATTTCCCCGTACTCTCCAAGTTAATTTTAGCTATCTTAAGAAAATCCTCTTCATCATCCAAAACCATCACTTTTTTCTTATCCATATTGTTCCTCCTTAGGGCATTTTGAATCTTATGATAAATTTCGTGCTCTTACCTTTTTCACTTTCAACATCAATGAGTCCTCTGTGCATCTCAATTATGCTCTTAGTAATCGTAAGTCCCAATCCAGTACCTTCTGCCCGGTTTTTTGTAGTAAAAAACGGATCGAAGATCTTTTTCTTGGTTTCCTCATCCATCCCGCTGCCGGTGTCTTCTATCTCTACAACTATGGCTTTTTCGCCTACTCGAAAAACATCATTCTCTCTGTTCCCGACCCTATCTCGCGACTCATCAAGCGTTGATAAATAAGAACGTACGTAGAGCGTGCCATCTTCGGGCATAACGTCGACCGCATTGGAGAACAGATTGATAAATACCTGATCGATCTTTCCTTTGTCCATCATAATTTCGGGTAAATCTTCTTCTGTTTCATTGACAACCTTTATATCTTTGAGTTTTAACTTGTGCTGGACCAAAATTAGCGAGTTTTCTATAACCAAATTGATATTTTCGAGCTCCATCTCTATATTTTCTACTCTGGAAAATTCAAGGAGTTGGCGTATAATCCTGTCTGCCCTTTTAACACTTACTTTCATCATCGCAAGCATTTCGTTATCCATTTTCTGATCCGGAGTAAATACTCCCTCAAAATAATTTACTGCCTGAAGAATGATGGCAAGAGGATTTTTAACCTCATGCGCCACACCGCTCGCCATCCTGCCGATGACTTCCATCTTCTCTGCATGAATAAGCTGCCCCTGGGCGTTCTTCAAACTATCTAAACTCTTCTCCAGATCTTCTCTGATTTGGTTATTATCGTCTAACATGCTCTTCATTAATTCGCGGGATTTCTCCGTTTCTTTTAGCTGCACATCAAGCGCTTGTTCCACCCGTGTGCGCTGATTGATCTCAAATAAAAGATTATCACGCGAAACCATCGTATTTTTAAAATTCTTGCTCATTTCATTTAAAATCTCTGCCAATTGCTCGAACTCATCGCCTGTCTTTAGGCCAACGGGATAGTCAAAATCTCCGTTAGAGAAATGCTGCGCTCCATTTTTAATCGTTTCTAATGGAACAACGAATATCTTTTGAATAATCTTTAACATAGCCCCTGTGATGAAAACCGAGACACAAATTATAAGAATTATTACTCTGCCAAAGATCCTGTTTAACGGCGCAAAGACTTCATTTTGTTTTTGACTCACAGCAACAATCCAGTCAATGTTATTCTTTTTAAGCAGGTCACTCTTGACTGAGGTGACAGCAAAAAGGCTCTTTTCTTTTAAAAAATCTGTCTCGACCAACTCATAGTTTTTTTTCTTTGATAATAACCCATTCAAATCAATTTCTGAGATCCATGCCTTGCTGAGTAGTTTCATCTCTTCATGGCAAAGCACTCTCCCATCCCCGGTAAATACTCCCACATGTCCGGTTTTACCAATTTCATATTTACTAAGTGTCTCAAAAAATGTAGAAATATCCAGAATGGACTTTGAAATACCGATCACTTGTCCTGTTTTATTTCTAATAGGTATCGCTACAGCCATGCCAATTGTATCGCTAGATGTATCCAGCTCGATCTCACCGCAATAGACATCACCTTTTCCATTGTTATAGGCGCGTTGCCACCAATCCTCGTCTGCCTGATAAAAATCACTCGTTTTGCCTGATGCCGCAACTAATCCGCCATATTTATCCGTAACAAACATTTCCCCAATATTTGAATCTTCTTCAACCAATATCTTTAACCTCTGGCTCAAGCCGGAATTCAACGGTTCACGAACATAAAATCTTTCCACCCCAAGCGAAATCCATTCTTTGTCCATCTGTTCCATATACTCCAAGATAGCTTTTGACTTCCAGTTTTTATAATGCAGATTTGCTTCATTAATTATATCAATCCACCACGGGCTAAACAATTTAGATTTTATGCCTTCAACCTCTTCCTCAAATTGGTTCGCAATAAAATCGGAGAATATCTCTGCGTTTTGCTGCTGCCTCTCTCCAACCGTATTAAAAAGCATATTCCATACGCTAAAAAAAGTTACCACTAACAGGCATATCGCCATAACGCTATTGCTTATTACTACGATACTTATGGTTTTTTTACTAACGTTTCTTTTCTTCATATTTTAATCCGTATCTTACTATTCTTGATGCGTAAACTATTTTTTAAGCTTTTCTTCTAACTCCGTCACTTTCTTTTTTAATTCCAGGATACGCTCTTCTCTGCCGATACTGGCTTTATAAAATATCTCCATTTCATGTATACGCTTTTGGGCTTCTTCTTCCAGTTTTTTGCGCTTGGTGATGTCTTTCGCAAGATGAACGACCCCGGTAATTTCCCCCTGGTCATCACACAATGGAGAGGTAGTTACCTCAAGATACATACCAAGATTGGGATCATTAATTTCTTCGGTATGCACTTCGTTGTCTTTGAGGGTATTGGTAAGAGAACAATTTGGCCAGGGTTGATTGGTCTTATGAACAACCTCGTAACACTTTTTCCCGATCAAGTCTTCCTGCTTTACTTTGAAGATATCGCAAGTCGCTTTATTTACCTTAACAAATCTAGAGTCTTTGTCTAAAATATAGAGTAAATCTGAAATGCTGTTAAATGTGTTCTCCCATTTTTTAGCCTCTTTTTTTATTGTATCTTGCGCCTTCTTGCGCTCGGTGACCTCCCTACTTACATGTACCAACTGTCCCTCGACCAAAGAAACTAACGTTTCCATAGTGCACCATTTTCCGGATTTTGTCGGTAGGCGGTACTCGACCTCTTCAAAGATCTCCTTTGGATTGCCCGTGAAGAACGCTTGTGCCTTCCCAGTTACATATTTTATAAGTAGAGGCGTCAGCTTCTTCTTGTCTTCCGGATGGATAAAGTCAAACCCGGACTTACCAAGTAGCTCTTCTTTAGAGTACCCCAGTAATCTCGTATAAGAGGGACTGACATACGTAAAAGTGGCCTTCATATCAAGTGTGGTTACCGCAATCAGGTCTCTTGTATTATCTGTTATTAGGCTCAGCTTAGCTTGGCTCTCCCGTAGTTCCTGATCTGTTTTCTGAGACTCTGTCATATCCCGGCCTATCGATAGCAAACCAATAAATCGGCCGTCCGGATCATTGAGGATTTTGTCATGCCACTTAATCATAAGTTCGCGGCCGTCCTTACAAATAATAGGGTTAACGTTGCCCTTGGTCTCATCGCCCTTCACGGCTCGTAAAAACACTGCCCGTATTTTATCCCGGTCTCTCTTTGGCAGGAATGTATCAAACCAGTCTTTACCTTTGACCTCATCCAGACTATATCCGAACAAACTTTCCGCGTAAGGATTAATATCGGTAATACGACCTTTGGAATCCATTGCAAGTAAAATAATCTGGGCCGTATTGAACAGAGCTTCATAAAGCTCAACTTTGTCTTTCATTTTTAAAGTCCTCCCCTCAAAAAAAAAGACCCAAGCTATCTTGCGCCGAAAAGCACAAGAAACTTGGGTCTTAAATTTATATAATTCTATGAAGGCGTTTACTCATAATTGCCTGTTTTCTTACATGGGGCATTTTGCCTCATGTAGTTAGTGTTATATATAATGTTAGTATACGGTTAATACTACTACTATGCAACTTATAGCTTAACGTCACAGAAACGTAACCCCATCAGAGACAAATATGGCGCTGATCCTTATTAAGAATCAGCGCCATATTTCCTGCTCCTCTCCCCTAGAGAGGCATGATACTGGGGTGAGCGATGGGGCTTGAACCCATGACAACCTGAACCACAATCAGGCACTCTACCAACTGAGCTACGCCCACCATAAGAATTTAATGAGCTCCTATTCTATTTATTTATTGCTCCTGCGTCAATGAAAAACTCTTGAAACGCTAGATTTCTCTTAGATATACTTCTTTATTGATCCTTTAAGTTTCATCAGAGCTCTTCCTCTATGACTTATACGATTTTTATAAGACGCAGTCATTTCAGCAAAATTTTTATCATATCCATCCGGGACAAAAAGAGGATCATACCCGAATCCATTCTTCCCTCTTGGTTCGTCCAATAAAGATCCTTCTACCTTACCTTCGAAACTTTCCAATAACCCGCCTTTAGAGGCCAAAGCTATACTGCATACAAATCTGGCCTTTCTTGATTTCGCAGGAATCTTTTCCAATAATTTCAAAAGTTTCTCGTTATTTTCCCGATCAGTTGCCTTTACCCTCGCAAACCGCGCTGACCTCACACCGGGCCTGCCATGAAGAGCTTCCACTTCCAATCCAGAATCATCAGCTAAAACCAATCCATCAAAAAACTCTGAAGTTATAACGGCTTTTTTGACAGCATTCTGACGAAAAGTCTTCCCATCCTCCACTATGATCGGGGGATTCGCATCAAGATCATCCAGGATCAAGACCTTAACATCAGGAAACCCATTCAATAACGTTTTCAACTCTTTCCTTTTGTTTTTATTGTGCGTAGCAATCAATACATTCGTCATTGAAGAACCTTTTTAAGAACTTCTTTCTGTTTAGAGATCAATTTATTGATACCACCTTCAGCAAGTTCTAACATCTTATCCAACTGTTCTCTTGAAAACGTTTCCCCTTCGGCTGTGCCCTGCACTTCAACGAATTTACCGGAATCTGTCATAACAATATTAGAATCAACTTCCGCCCTGGAATCTTCTTCATAATTCAGGTCGAGATAAATTTTATCATCAACCACGCCTACACTTATAGCAGCGATCATATGCTTGACAGGCAATTCTTTGAATACGCCTTTTTTCTTAAGGTTATCCAATGCAAAACATAATGCTATAAAACTCCCGGTTATACTCGCGCATCGAGTTCCGCCATCAGCCTGTATAACATCACAGTCCATCCAGATGGTCCTTTCTCCTAGCATCTCAAGGTCTACTACACCTCGCATTGCACGTCCGATGAGTCTTTGAACTTCGTGAGTCCGGCCCCCTTTTTTACCTTTCGAAGATTCCCTGGGCACTCTGGTTCCGCACGATCTGGGAAGCATTCCGTATTCGGAAGTGATCCATCCGCGCCCTTTTCCCTTGAGAAACCTGGGCACACCTTCTTCAACACTGGCCGTACATATTACCTTAGTGTTGCCCATCTCGAACAAACACGATCCTTCGGCATACTTTATATATTCGGTGTTTATAGTTACTTTTCTTATTCCGTTAGCCAATCTTCCATCACTTCTCATTTTTCTCCCCTTTTGTATATATCGTTCCCCTTACTGTCAATACCTACTACCAGAGGAAAATCTTCAACATCAAGCCGATAAATAGCTTCCGGACCGAGATCCTCAAATCCTTCTACTACAGAGCTTTTGACCTTTTTGCTGAGATACGCTCCAGCTCCTCCCGGAGTTATAAAATATACCGCTTTATACCTTTTAATCGCCTCTCTTACTTCCTCGGATCTAGATCCTTTACCTATCATACCCAAAAGCCCTACTCTTAAAAGTGGTTCAGTAAAAGCATCCATCCGGCTAGAGGTCGTAGGCCCGCATGAGCCTATTATTCTTTCGCCCGCAGGAGACGGACCGCAATAATATATTGTCTCTCCCTTTAACTCTAAAGGAAGCTTCTCTTCCTTCTCTATCATCCTACACATCCTTAAATGAGCCTGATCTCTTGCCGTATATATTGTCCCCGTCAGCAAGACCTCTTCTCCCGCCTTAAGAGATTTTATACTCTCATCACTTAAAGGTGTCGCTATCTTTTTCATATATTTCCTTTCTACAGTTCCGCACATGCAGATCTTAAAGCATGACAAGACAAATTTACGGCTACCGGTAAACCTGCTATATGCGTGGGACTTTCTTTTATACGCACACCAAGTACGGTAGACTTCCCGCCCAATCCCATTATACCTATCCCTAGGTTGCTGACTTCTTCTCTTATTCGTCGTTCCATATCTGCTATATGAGGTTTCTTGTTTTTTCCCCCTACAGGTTCTAAAAGCGCTTTTTTAGCTAAAGACGCGCAGGTATCCATAGTACCGCCTAATCCGATGCCCAGAATATACGGCGGGCAAGCGTCAGAGCCGGCCTTTTTTACCGTATCCGTGCAAAACTTAACTATATCTTCTTCTGTGCAGGTAGGGTTCATCATGCATATACTGCCTTTATTTTCACTCCCAAACCCCTTGGGCATTACCCATATGGTTAGCTTGTCTCCTTTAACAATATCTAGATTGATAATAGCGGGAGTATTAGTACCTGTATTATCTCGAAGAATAGGATCAGCTACTACTGATTTTCTCAAAAAAGTATCTTTATAAGCCTCTTCAACGCCTTTATTGATAGCGTCTTTCAGTCCTTTTCCTTCAATGCTTACATCTTCTCCGATCTCAAGAAAAACGCTTACCAGTCCCGTGTCCTGACATATGGGCATTGTTTCTTTTTCTGCCATAGCAGCATTTTCAATGAGTATTCTCATCATCTTTTCAGACACTGAACCCTTCTCTTCCTCGTCAGCTCCTTTTTTCAATACCTCCAGAACATCCGGCCTTAAAACAGTGTTTGCTTTTATGCATAATTCTTTTACTGTTCGCCTAATATCATCGTTAGTTATTCGTCTAGTAGTCATAAAGCCACCTTCTTAACGCTAAACTCTTCTTTAAAAAATATTCCGGCGTTTTCTTTGAACCCTTGAACATCGTCTGATACATAACATCTTGTCCAACCTCTGGAAAGCTTTCCCTTCCTCATTATATCGTTCTCAATAAGCGATTCTTTTACTTCTTTAGCTACCGCGCTGGACGAGTCGACAAGAGTCACCTTCGGTCCCATAACTCTTCTTATCACATTCTTCAGTATAGGATAATGAGTACAGCCCAGAATAAGTGTATCTATCTGCTCCTTTTTAAGAGATTTAAGATACTTACATGCAATCAAATATGCAATATTATCCTTTGAGAATTTATTCTCCACCAGAGGAACAAAAAGCGGACAACTTTGAGAAAAAAGTTTTATTCCGTGTCCGCGCTTTGCCATCATCTTATTATATGATCTGCTGCCTATAGTCGAATTTGTTCCTATTACTCCCACTCTCCCGGAACGGGTAACCTTAACAGCTTCTTTTATACCCGGAGATATTACGCTTATAATAGGTCCCTTGTATATCTTCCTAATGGCGCTTAAACTAAAACTCGAAGCCGTATTGCACGCTACGACTATCATCTTAACGTCCTTTTTGACCAAAAACCTTACTATTTCTCCCGCAAACCGTATGATCGTATCCCGGGATTTATTCCCATAAGGCACTCTTGCCGTATCTCCAAAATAAACAATATTCTCCCCCGGAAGCACTTTCCGAACGCGTTTTGCAACAGTAAGTCCCCCCACCCCCGAGTCAAATATCCCAATAGGCCTCAAATCCTTATTTTTCATAAGTTACATTATATAAGATTAAGCGCTATAGGTAAAGTATTACAATTAGTATCATGTATCCCAAGTCACCCTGAAAAGGGACACCTTTCGTGGCTTAGCAGCTATTGACAATAGGGCTAACCACGGAACCTGTAAGTTTATCAAAAAGCATAACACGGTTTAAACACAAAAAAGGGGACACTGTGAATTCAGGTTACTAGTGCAACACCTTATCTAGTGCGCAGAGTCTCCCTTTTACATAAAAAAACTCCTTCAGAGAGAGTGCGTGGCGCGAGTTCCGCAATCCTCAGCCGTCCCGAAGGGACACCTTTAAACATAAAAAAGGGGACACTTGCCCTCACAAATTTGCAAACGGTACAAAGAATAGCAATTAATAGTATTGCCACGTCCCGAAGGCGCCGAGGACGTAATGTCCGAGGTGTGTCGAAACGTCCCTGTTTCGACGTTCCTATAAAAAAAGAGGGTGAATGGTTTTACGAAGCCTTGCTCCACCTTACCGGTGCACAGAGTCTCCCTTTTATATTAAAAGGGAAACAAGAAGCATTTCGATGGCAATCCCAGCCTGCTTTCTCCCGGTTTTAATATCCCTATCTGTCTCAAAAAGAAGCGCAACCCATAACTCCATCCGTTTGTCTTGATATTTCTTGGATTGCCCCAGTAATCTGCGGGTATAAGCTGGCGAATATTTTATTTCAGAGGCTATTGCTTCAGGAGACAAACCTTTACCTGACAAGAGAGATATCTTTCTTATAACTTTTATGTACCATGCCAGATATCCTATGATCTCTTGAGGCTGTTTTTTTTGATCATACAGGTCTTCCAGTATACGAAAGGCCCATTTTTTATTCCCGGAATTTATAGCATCAACTAGTTTAAACACAGTCTCTGTTACGCTGCGCCCCACAAGTTCTTCAACATGTTCCTTCTCTATTCTTTCCCCACCGGAAAAACATGCCAGTTTTTCGATTTCAGACTTTATTCCAGCAGTATCAGACCCTTTTAGCTCTACTATCAGCTGAGCAGCTTCAGGAGATATATCTATCTCCTCCCTCTTAAAAAAAGTATCTACCCATTTTTTCATCGTTACGCGATCGGGCGCATCTGACACTATTACCTTTAATTTGCCGGACACATCACGATATTTCTTGTTTTTTTTAAACGAATTATCGGAAGATATTATCATTACTGAACTATCGGACGGGGCCTCTAAATAGGAAAGTATTGTCTCTATAGATCTTTCAGAAAGTTTATGCGCATCTTTGATCAGAACTACTCGGCGTTCCGATAAAAAAGGCATTGTTCCGAGCGAATCACTCACGCCATCAATGTCGTCGGGATCATGACACGAATAATTAAGAGAAATTTCATCTGACGTAAGGAATTTATCACGTAACGCGGATATTTCCCGTTCTTTAACATATTCGTCTTCACCTATTACGAGGTAATTATTTGACATAAAATGAGGTTGGTATTTTTGCCTTATCCGTGCAGTACGAGAGGTCTAGTGACCTATCTGGTGGAAATCACCACGCTTCAACGGTTCTTTCCACTATTCTTTGAGCAATATCTTTAACAGCAGAATTTAAAGCCGCGGATTCTGTTTGAGAATTAGGTCCAGAGATCGTATAGTTGGACTGTCCCATAAACCCTTTCTCTTTCCACATTGTTTCTCCGGTAAGGTCGTTGACAAGTTTAATATCCACCAAAAGTTCTATCCTAAATTCCTCAACATTATCCCCACCGTCATAACTTAAAGGATACTGCCTGAAATCCTTTAGGGCGCCTTTAAGAGTAAGCGCTGATTTATCCGCATTTTTTACAGTAAGATTACCGTCAAAAATAAACTCATCAATAACAGCTCTTGTTATATCTATCTCCAATCCCGGACGATACGAATAACTGGACCTTCTATCCGAAACTTCTTGGGTTATGTCCACGGAATTTGTAAGGTTCTCAACATGTATGGAATCCAGTTCTGGCGGAAGGAGAGTGCCCGTAGTGTACCCGCATCCCCCGATCAATGTCATACACGCTATCATCACTGAAATTGCTATTTTATTCATCAGTCATTCACCTTTTTTTTAAGATAGTTTATTCTATCCTTCGCATAGCCTGAAGCTTCCGTACCCGCAAACTTCGATACGATATCTTTATAATACATTATAGCACCTTTGTATTTTTTCTGTTTCTCGTAGAATTCAGCGACTTTAAGAAGACTATCCGCTTTCTTGCCCTTCAGCTCTTCTATAACCTTATCGGCTTCTTTAGCTATTCCGGGTACCGGTGTATTTTTTGATATATATTGAAACTCCTCTAAAGCTTCTTCAGTACTCTCCTGATCATACTCAGGGTCTAGAGATGCCTCGTATTTCGTATAAGCAAGCTGATATTTAGCTTCCGGAACAAGATCGCTCTCGGGATGATCCTTTATGACCTTATCGTAATATTCAACCGCATCCCCATACTTCATCATCCTTCTATAACACTCGGCTATCTTGTATGCTGCTTTATCGGAATATTTTCCAAAAGGACTGTTTTCTATTACACTTTTATATATCTCTACGGCTCTGTCAAGAGATACCGAGAGTTCAATCTCCATCAACTTTGGGACTTCTTTAGTCTGAAAAATATTGGCTATATTATACTCCCTCTCGATAATCTCTTCCATTCGTTTGGTATAAGGATATTTATCAGCTGTCTTTTGATAATTCTGGAAAGCAAAATAATATTTAGCCAGTTCTTCATAAGACCTTCCCGCATAATATTGCGATTCCGGAGCAAGGTCAGAATCTGGATAATATTCAGTAAGCCTTGAGAATTCATTCGCGGCTCTTTGAAAATCATTTTGCCTAAAAAACCTCATTGCCCAATTAAATTGTTCACGAGGAGTGTCTTTAACGGCAAATTTAGGATTTATCATAGTCTTACTTCCTGGAGTCCATACCCAAAAGGCATACGACATTTCTACGCAAACCAATGCAGAGAAAAGAATCAAACAAACTCCAAAAAATAGCTTTCTTCTAGTATTCATAATTTTCACAGGGTAAACCCATCCTTTATGGCACCTTCACCTAATATGGCTAGTACCCCATTCTATATTAGTTAATATAATATTGTCAACTGCAAATGTTTATCTATGTGTTTGTGTCTGTAGAGAATAGGCCAGAGGGCTCGCATTTGGACGAGATGAGAATAGATTTCGGTAAGAATGGCTAATCTGTTAATTCAGCCTAAATTTCGGAACTAGTAGTATCCCCGGAAGAGCTTTCACCCTCCTCGCTACCATTATAATGCGACAGGCTGTTAACATACTCGGAAACCAACTCTTTGTCTTGTTTCGATATCTCCAAAAACTGGTTCCCGATCTCATAGTCATCACCGGAACGTGACTTTTTAATCCAGGCTACTTTTGCTATGGCTTTTACCGGCTTTGTAAACATCGGCATATCCAGCTCCAAAATCAACCTGCACGCCATGGAGATAAATTCATCAGCTTTGAAATACACTCCACCTTCACTCAAATTCCTGGTAATAGTTCCGGTTCTTTCGACATCGATCGAATCTTTTAGTTTACGATATTTAACCGGAATATGAGTGGTAACCCTTAAGTGTTTCCTGTGATCTGAATGATCTTCCATAATCCTCTTTTTTTGGGGTTAAGTTAAAAACAACTAAATCCACTATACCACCATATATTGTATCTTACCCTAATTACTTACTTATATGACGTATGTTCGATATTGCCCCAGTTAAAATCCTAAACAGTTATATCCAGATGTCTGTAGTATATCACATTTGTTATTAAAGAGGAAATGATAAAACTGACTTTTTCATTCCTTACACACATATTACGGTAGCATATTTATAGTTCCTTATTTCTATACTGTGTCATTGCTGTCTTCCCGGCTAAAGGTTTTTACATATTCCGTAATATAATCCCTATCTTCTTTTGACATCTCAAGAAATTTATTCCCGATCTCATAATCCTTTCCGGATTCCTTTTTCTTTATCCATGCTATTTTAGCAATAGCTTTTATTGGCTTAATTTTTTCCGGAAGATCTATTTCCACTATAAGTCTGTTAGCCATGGGGATAAATTTTTCGGACCTGAAACACATTCCTCCTTCACTAAGATCTCTAGTGATGGAACCGTCTCCCCCTTTTCTTGTACCGCTTCTTAAGCTACCATACTTTAATGGAACATGAGTATCTATCCTATCATGTCTTCTTTTTTCTATCATCTCTTTCACTTTATTTACCTCCATTCTTGTAACTCTACGTCATTATAAGGTTTATATGTTACCGAATGCCCGGTAAACTCTTCCTGATTAAGACTTTCCGCTTCCATCATTGAAATAACTTCTAATGTGGAAGATCCAAGTAACGGACTTTCCATCGCCATATTGTCTATCGGCGCCGGTGGCCATGCCGGAAGCGAGAACGCTGCCTGGTTCGAAGAATTCAGAGATGTAGCATGCTCACATGAAGACCAAGACACTACAGGATTATTTGCGCTACTATTTGGATCAAACGGATAAACATACCAGTTCCCACCTGGATCCTGCTTAGCTAATATGCTCCATCCTGGAAGAGACGGCCATATATCAGCGCTAACAGGCATATCCCAAAGATACCAATATTTTGATCCATCAGGATCTTTTTTATAATACAAGGTGCTCTGTCCGTTTCTCTGTTTGTAATCAAGCATCTGTCCAGAACTGCTATCTATTTTTCTATATCCTATCATTTTCGCACTAGCACTTGAGTATGAGTCATAGTAGTAGTACGATGTCCCCGGATAATCTGTATTAGTTTCAACAACTTTTGCTTTTAAGTCCGTATCACGATAATACGCTTCGTATGTAAAAACCTTTCCGTCTGATGTGGTAACCTCAGATATTCGCCCGTAATCATCCGACAAATCATCCAATGTACCATTATCATAAAAAGCTTCATTTTCATAATCAAATACCGTTCTCGTTGATAAAAGTATTTTTGTTTTCATCCTGCCATTCGAATAATACGTGTATATTGCACTTGAGTCTTGTGTACATACTAATACTC
>Ga0075122_10000078_pt1 | contig 71380 bp, 77 predicted proteins | sample AntAceMetag02UKB_FD_69790 | JGI IMG/M metagenome (GOLD analysis project Ga0075122, IMG submission 69790) | Saline lake microbial communities from Ace Lake, Antarctica - Antarctic Ace Lake Metagenome 02UKB | ecosystem: Environmental > Aquatic > Non-marine Saline and Alkaline > Saline | place... | reverse complement strand
GTTGAACTTTAACAAATACTGGAATAAAAAGACAGCCCTCTTGTTGAAACTGCTTGACATGCTCATACTCTACTTTGTATTGACACTAGCTTTACTTGCCGTTAGGGTATACTCACCTAATTTAATTGGTTAATTTAACTAAGTAGCCAATTCTACACCCAAATCAAAAGTTGTCAAGCGCTTCGTTTTCCGTAGCCCATAAACACAAAACCCACCTATTGCTAGGAAGGCCTTGTGTGATTTCCCCTTAACCCCAAACAGGGTTTCATTTGTTATTTTTTACGGCGGGCAGCTGCGATTCGCGGCAAACGCCGCCTACTTCTGTGCCACAACAGTTATCGGCATCACGTAATACACGTCTTCACGCGCTGGTTTGTACATCCCTCTCACTGTGCTGCTCTCTTCAATCGACGTCATTGAGCGCGCCCTCAAAGTCAACATGTCTGTAATTTCCGCATCCGTCACCAACTCTTGCCTTTCGTCTTCCAGCATATTTAGCGCATATCCTTTAGTAGCCCTGTCATTCAAAAGCGCAAGTGACACGAGCCCCATCAAAACAACCGCAAGCAACATCATTCCACCAATTGAAACGGCAGAAATTCGTTCATTTCTCTCGAAGAGATCTCGGATTGTATCTATAACTTGATGCATGGCGTGTGGGTTTTGCGCAGTTCGCGCTTCACGGCTAGGCCGCGGTGCAGCCAGATGGCTGCGACTCGCTATTCCGCGAGTTTTTCTGCTGCCCGAAGCTTTGCGCTACGAGCCCGAGGGTTACGTTCTATTTCCTCCTCGGTAGGAGTGATCGGCTTTTTTGTCAGAAGGGAAAGGCTCTTTGGCCTAAGGACTCTCTGTCCAAATGGGTCATTCGGATCACGAAGGTCAGTGGAAAGTTGCTTGAAGAAATGCTTGGTAAAGCGATCTTCAAGGGAGTGGTAACTGAGCACGACCACGCGTCCGTGAGGAGCTAGAAGCGATACAGCTTGCTGCAAGCCAAGCTCCAATGCCATAAGTTCCTCATTTACTGCTATTCGCAGTGCCTGGAAAATCTGCGTTGCACGATGTTTCCCAGGTTTGCCCCGCCCAAGTACATTTTCTATAAAAGTTGTTAGTTGCGTCGTTGTTTTAAATGGCTGCGCCTTGCGAACCTTAACGATTTCCCTAGCCAACTTTCTAGATGCCCGCTCTTCTCCGTACCGCCAGAAAATGTCTGCAAGCTCCTTTTCCGGCAACCTGTTGATAAGGTCAGCCGCAGTCTGCTTGCCGTGCCCTACCGCATTGGTCTGGCCACTGGCGTCGAAGCGCATATCCAACGGGCCTTCCTTCTTGAAGGAAAATCCACGCTGCGCGTCATCTATATGTGGGGACGAGAGTCCAAGATCAAAGAGAATCGCATCTGCTCGAGATGCCCCTTCCCTTCTGAGCCGATCTGTCAAAGAACTAAATGAATCGTGGAATATTTTGAAGTTAATTTCTCCGGCGCCAAAATCTGCTGCTTGTGTAAGTCTCTTTTCTGCTACTTTTATGTTTCGTTCATCCTTATCGAAGGCGTAAAGGAAGCCTTTTGGTCCAATCCTTTTAAGGATCTCGACCGAATGTCCCCCGAGCCCCAGCGTACAATCTACAACTATCTTGCCTTCACCGTTTCCTTCTTCTAGTCCTAGAAGTTCCAGGGTCTCCGCTAGGAAAACTGGATCGTGCTCTGGCTTAAACTCTGCATAATTTTCTTGCACAACGCTTGGATAAGTTTTTTGAACGAGCGTGGAGTTCACGTGGGAAGTAAGCCAAACGTATGACGCCACCGCCTTCACGTCAAGAATTTCTATAAATTCCGTAAAACCGGTGTATACAAATTTTGTGCACACTCTGTCCACTTTCACCTGAATTTCAGGTTGCAGGACTGTCAACATCACAAGCCCATAAATGCTTGCGTCATGAAAAAGAAGTTGCATAACAAATTTATACAAAGTCGGAATTTTGTGCCGAGATTTTCAGCTAAACACAAGCTGTTGTGGTGAGTGCACACTCACGGCACAACATATTCCACATCAACCGCGATTTCAGCGCAGCTTCACAAGCTCCCGCGTAGCGTGATACAGTCACTTCACTATTATAGGCACTATGCAAATACCTAATGAAATCATCGTGTTCCTGATGTCAATGCTGCCACTTACGGAGCTGCGCGCATCAATACCTTATGGAATTGCAGGTCTAGGCCTCACGCCCATGAGCGCGCTCCTATTTTCGCTCGCAGGCAACTTCCTTGTCAGCGTGCTTATCCTATTGCTTCTCCCCCCTGTTACAAAGTTCCTCCGAAAGCATTCCAAACTGATGAATCGCTTTTTTGACTGGCTCTTTCATAAGACTCGCACACGGCACAATCACCGCATGAGCACCATCGGTCACATTGCCCTGATCACTTTTGTAGCTGTCCCACTACCTGGTAGCGGCGGATGGACCGGTTCGCTAGTAGCGCACGTGTTCGGAATAAAATTCCGCGCGGCCGCACCTTTAATAGGCGCCGGCTTGGTTTTGGCCGGTATCATTGTAACCTTGGGTACGAATGGACTCGTAGCTTTATTTGCATAAAGCCTCACTACCTATACAGGCCAACAAACTGGTCCACATAGCGTTTGTGATCCAGAAGGTCTGCTTCCTCACGCAAGCGCCATTCCTCCGGCTGCCCGTCTTCATTTTCAATCAGCCCCAGATGCGCAATTCGCTCATGTGCCTTGCACAGCGGAACCAAGCGGTCCGGATCGTGAACTCTCTCAGCGGCAAAGCGCTGCGTATGATGCAGGCTTTCATGCTCACGCATGCAGCCTGGAAACGCGCATTTGCCGCCGGTTTTCTTGAGCACAAAGCGTTTGATTTTTGCAGGAACATAGCGAGATTCGCTGCGAACAGGTTCGGGTTTTTCTTTTTCCACGCGCATCTCCACAAAGCCCATGAATTCTTCTAACAAGTTCTCAAAATCTTCTCGCTTCTGTAACTGCGCGAGTTTTCTAGCAAGTTCGGGCTTCAATTGCATTACAATTTCTCTTTGCACGGGCTCACTTTCATTTTCCGAAATCTTTTCAGGTTGGGAAGTGGCCCCGGGGCCACTTTTTTCTCTGTAATTCTTCACGTAAGTCGCCAAAGTATGCTTACTCATTTCCTTAGCCTTTTTCGCCCAAAAATCCTGAGTCTCTTCAGTAGCGATATAGGCAATTGGACGCACACTCCCAACACCTTTTTCTTCAGCAATCCTCTGAAGAGCTGGCTTGCCTTCAATTCTTTGAAGAACGCGAAGAGCGATGTCAACGCTATGCCTACTCATCCCCGCAAGCTTTGCCGCGTATTCGTAAATGCAGCTAAACCCTTTTTTCCTCCAAATCTGCCGTCTAGCAATTTCAGGAAGGAGCATCTGGCATTTGCGGATCCATTCTTTTGCATTCGCGCCATAGTGCGAGAAATTTTCATGGAGTTGACTGTCATTCATTTTTCGAAGGTTTTAAAGGGTGGAAATCCTCTTCAGGTCTGCATAAATTCTAGCACAAAACCAACCGCCTATCAGGTTGAAATCACGCAAAAATCGCAACTTTAACTAGACGCAACCGCAACACTGTTGCATGGTGAGCGTGCACTCACCTTTTGAGCAAAACCCAGCCCATGAAAACCGCCAGCAGCAACTGAAAATCCCACGGGCTCACGCTTTCTTCGCAAAAATCGCTAACCAGCCCTTACCTCAAAACAACCTAAATCTTCACCGCCCCCTGCCGCAAAATCTCAATCGCACCACCATACGCACCACCATACGCACCACCCTCACCCTGCGCGCCATCCGGCCCCACCTTCACAACCGTGGAAGGAAGCTCTTTACCAACCTGTCCGCCGTCCAGAATGAAATCCGGCACCAGACCTTGATCCAAAATCTCTTGCACCGCATAAGGCGTCTCCTTGCCTGAAATATTCGCACTAGTAGTTGTAAGCGGTCCACCCCAAGCCTCAACCAACTGGCGGGCCTTTTTGTTGGAGCTCACGCGGAAACCAATCCACTCGGTCTGCGGATTCAACCACGCAGGCAGCAAACTACTACCTGACGCAGACCGTTTCCGCGGCACAATAATTGTGAGCGGCCCAGGCCAATGCAAAAGTGCCAACTGCCGCGCCGCCGTAGAAAATTCGCCATAACGTTCCGCATCTTCCAAATCGCGCACCAAAACGGACACCGGCTTATCCAGCTGCATGCCTTTCAAACGATACACCTTCGCTACCCCGGCCTTATTAAAAACGTCCGCGGCCAAGCCATAACAGGTCTCGGTCGGATGCGCCACCACCCCACCCAAGTGCAAAGTTTTCACCGCTTCTGTCATCATATCTCCCATCGCAGAAAAAAATCGTAAAGTAATGTAAAGTAATAATCGTAGCAAAATCGTAAAAAATCACATAACTACACACAAAAACTTAGCTACGCCGCTAGTCTTTCACGAAAAATCAAGAAAAACAATTTAACTTTTCCCAGCTTCACATTATAATACCGCCGAATTTCCACTTATAAAGTTATCCAACTAACCCCCCTACCCTATGCGAGTAGCTATCAATGGATTCGGACGAATCGGACGAATGATCTTCCGTGCAAACCTGTTAAACCCACGTATCGAAATCGTCGCGATGAACGACCTTGGCGACCCAAAGCAAACTGCCCACCTTTTGAAATACGACTCTGCTTACGGAGTTCTTCCAATGGAAGTTAAGGGCGAAGAAGGAAAAATGATAATCGATGGCAAGGAATACGCACTTGTGCAACACCGAAACCCTGAGGATCTGCCCTGGAAAGAGCTAGACATTGACCTCGTAATTGAATGTACTGGTGTTTTCCGCACACGTGAGGGAGCAGCAAAGCACATTACAGCTGGCGCAAAACGCGTGATGCTTAGCGCCCCTGCCAAAGACGAAATTGACCGAACAATTGTATACGGCGTTAACCACAAAGAATACAACCCAGACACAGACCGAATCATCTCAAACGCAAGCTGCACAACAAACTGCCTCGCGCCAGTTGCAAAGGTTCTTCAGGACAACTTTGGAATCAAACGCGGAATGATGACAACAATCCATGCATACACCGGCGACCAACGCCTGCTGGACAACGACCACAAGGATTTCCGTCGTGGACGCAGCGCAGCTGAAAACATTATCCCAACTTCAACAGGAGCAGCTAAGGCAATTGGCCTCGTTCTTCCTGAGCTAGTCGGCAAACTTGATGGGCTCGCAATTCGCGTTCCAACCCCAGTTGTTTCATTAGTAGACCTAACAGTTGAACTCGAAAAACACGCAAGCGTAGAATCAATCAACGCAGCAATGAAAGCAGCCGCAGAAGGCGAAATGAAAGGCGTGCTAGGTTACGAAGAAAAACCATTAGTATCAATGGACTTCAAGGGAGACAGCAGATCAAGCATCTTTGACGCACTCACAACTCAAGTGATGGACGGCAACCTTGCAAAAATCATGACTTGGTACGACAATGAGTGGGGCTACTCAGAAAGATGTATCGACCTAGCCAAATACATGGCAGACCAAGAGTAGTTCACACCGTTCGCGAAATTCGCGACTGCAGGCCACTGGCCTCGCAGCGACCGCTGACCAAAACTCATGACTGAAGATCGCAGAAAAAAAATCTTAAATGCAGTAATTGAGCATTTCATTCAAACTGCACAACCTGTTGGGTCCAAGACCCTAATTCTGACATACGACTTTAAAGTGAGCCCGGCAACCATTCGAAACGACATGTCCGCACTGGAGGAAGAAGGCTTGATCACTCACCCACACACATCCGCTGGCCGCGTCCCAACCGACAAAGGCTACCGCGTGTATGTTGATGAACTCGCAGACTACGACCTAGCCAAAACCCTCGCCCACGAGACCCTGCAAACAATCCGTGATAAAAATCGCAGCGAGCAAGCAAAACAAAAGGTTCACAAAGCTGTCCAGCTCCTAAGCCAAGCCAGCCCAAACATGGCCTTTGCCACAATCCCGGAAAGCAGCCGCACATTTTTTATGGGCTTTTCCAAAATGCTCAAACAGCCCGAGTTCATGGCCAAACCAATGCAGGCCTGCCAGGTTATGGAGGTCATTGAAGACCGCCAGCACTTCCTCAAAGGCTTAAAAGGAATCGAGCTAGAGCACGAACCGCGAATCTTTATCGGCGAAGAAAACATCCTCTCCGGAATTGAGAGTTGCTCTTTGATCGTTGCCAAATATAATTACGAAGGCTATGACGGCCACATCGGAATCATCGGACCAAAACGCATGGCTTACGCCTTCAACACCGCCATCCTCACGGAGGTCCGCAATCTCCTTGAAGGCAATGAACTTTAATTCTCCAATCCCCTCACGAAAAAACTATGAACCAAGACGACCAGACCGGTAGCGAAGGTGAAACCGAAGCGAACGGTCCCAAAAAAACAAACGGCGACGACCGCGACCTACAAATCGCGCAGCTCAAGGAAGAACTGGAAGCAATGACGGAAACCGCAAAACGCGCAATGGCGGAATTCCAAAACTTCCGCAGACGAGTTGAGGAGGAACGCAGCGAAGTTCGCATCCACGCAAACATGGAGCTTTTGGAATCAATCTTCCCTGCAATTGACAACCTGGCACGTGCCTTTGATCACATCCCTGAGGACTTGCAGGAAAACGAATGGATCTCAGGAATTCAGGCGATTGAAACAAACCTAATCAAGGGCCTAGAACAACTCGGCCTCAAAACAATTGATGAAATCGGCGTACCAGCAGATCCAAACCGCCACGAAGTTCTAATGGAAGGCGACGGCCCAGCCGGCCAAGTCACCCAAATCCTTGAAAAGGGCTACGAGTTCAACGGCAAAACAATCCGCGCCGCGAAGGTGGAGGTTGGGAAAGCCTAAAAAATAACTCTTGACGCCTGCAAACTAGCACTGTAAACTTGCGAGTGCTAATTTAACCTAAAAACTTATGTCAAAAATTATAGGAATCGACCTCGGAACCACAAATACATGTTTCGCGGTAATGGAAGGTGGCGAGCCAACCGTAATCACAAATGCGGAGGGCAAACGCACCACCCCATCAATCGTTGCAATTAAAGACAAAGAACGTCTTGTTGGTGAGCCGGCAAAACGCCAGGCTGTAATGAACGAAAAAGACACAATCTTTTCTGCAAAACGTCTTATTGGACGTCAGTCCGAAGAGGTAAAGGAAATCACAGACCGCATGCCATTTGACACTGTCGCTGGCAAGGACGGCGAAGTTGAAATCGTGTTTGACGGCAAGCAACGCCGCCCTGCGGAAATCTCAGCAATGCTTCTTCAAAAAGTGAAAGCGGACGCTGAAAAATACCTCGGTGGACCTGTTGAAAGCGCGGTCATCACTGTGCCTGCATACTTTAACGACTCGCAGCGTCAGGCAACAAAGGACGCTGGTGAAATCGCTGGCCTAAAGGTTGAGCGTATCATCAACGAACCAACTGCAGCTGCCCTCGCCTACGGTATGGACAAGCAAGTTGGCGAAGATAAAAAGATCGCCGTGTTTGACCTTGGTGGAGGTACTTTTGATATATCAATTCTTGAGCTCGGAGACGGTGTGTTCCAAGTTCTTGCAACCAATGGTGACACAAAACTTGGTGGTGACGATTTTGACGAAAGAATCATCGACTGGATCGCAGAAGAATTTAAAAAAGAAGAAGGAATTGACCTGAAAAATGACAATGTTGCACTGCAACGCCTCAAGGAAGGCGCTGAAAAAGCAAAGATTGAGCTTTCGTCTCAGCACGAAACTGAAATCAATCTTCCATTCGTAACGGCTGACAAAAACGGACCTAAGCACCTTGTAATGAAGCTTAGCCGCAGCAAACTTGAGGATCTCGTTGCTGACCTGCTCGAGCGCGTGGTTAAACCTTGCCGCAAGGCAATTGAGGACAGCAAAGCCACACTCAGCGACATAGACGAAGTTGTGCTTGTGGGTGGAATGACTCGCATGCCATCTGTTCAGGAAAAAGTGAAAAACATTTTTGGAAAGGACCCACACCAGGGAATCAACCCAGACGAAGTTGTGGCACTCGGTGCTGCAATTCAAGGTGGAGTTCTCCAAGGTGACGTGAAAGACATCCTGCTTTTGGACGTAACTCCGCTCACACTTGGAATCGAAACACTTGGTGGTGTGATGACTCCGCTGATCGAACGAAACACAACAATTCCTTCAAGCAAGTCTCAAGTTTTCTCAACCGCAGCGGACAGCCAGCCATCTGTTGACGTTCGTGTTTTCCAAGGTGAACGCCCAATGGCAAAGGACAACAAAATGCTCGGGAACTTCCAGCTAGACGGAATCCCACCTGCCCCACGCGGCATACCTCAAGTTGAGGTGACTTTCGACATCGACGCAAACGGAATCCTGCACGTAAAGGCATCCGACAAGGCGACCGGCAAGGAGCAGCACATCACAATCAAGGGCTCTTCTGGCCTATCCGACGAGGAGATTGAAAAGATGCGCAAGGAAGCTGAAATCCATGCAGACGAAGATAAGAAAAAGAAGGAAGGCGTGGAGATCCGAATCAACGCAGAAGGCCTGGTAGCGCAAACCGAGCGCACATTCAAAGACCTCGGCGACAAGGTTGATGAGGAAACCAAAAAGCCAATTGAAGAAAAACTGCAGGAACTCAAGGACTTGCTAGCCAAAGGCAGTGCCGAAGGCGAAGAAGAAGCAAGCCTCGACGAAATCAAAGAAAAATCTGACGCCCTCGCTGAACAACTTCAAACAATCGGCGCTAAAATGTATGAAAAGACCGGCAGCGAAGCGAACGGTCCCGGAGGAGCCGAAGGCGACGACCCAGACGTAAAAGTTACGGACGTAAGTGAGCAGACCAGCAGCGACAGCGAAGCTGGAGCGGATGGTCCTAAAGAAGAAGGCGAAACAATTGAAGGAGAGGAAGTGGAGGAAGAAGAGAAGACCGAAGAATAGTTCACAAGAAATCCAAAACTTGACAAGCGCCTCGACCTAAGATTAGGCTGCAGGCGCTTTCTGATCACAATCATTAACTTTTCACACAATGAAAATTCCACCCATTGAGTACGCAATGTTCTGTGACTACGCATCTGTTTCCATGGACGGTAAATTCAACCTAAATGGCCTGTTCGAGCGCATCCTTCTAAAGGACACACCTGCTCGCCACCCACAAATGTTCGTAGTTACAAAACTCATCCTTCCAGAAGGGAAATACAACATCACCTTCACAATCATGCAAGAGGACGAAGTACTCGCAAAATCAAATGTGGAAAAGGAATCCAAGGGCAAGCTCAACGCTCACACACATTTCTGGGGGATCACAAACCTGGAAATCAAAGACCTCAAGCCAATCGAGCTGCAAATCCTAATCGACGGAAAGCAAGTTTTTGTTAAACGCTTACCAGTCATAAAAATTGAGCAGAAAAAGAAGGCCTAGTGGCCGAACAACATCGCGAGCTACAAGGAAAAACCAAGCAAATGGCCCACTTTTTGGTGCACTTTGGCGCACCCAAGCATATGAATTCAGACGATGTAATGGACGCTTCCCCGCCCCAGAAGACAGGATTAAATTTCCCCCAAATGAGGGTAACAACCCGGACTGTGCATTCGCTGAAGACAGAAATGCAGTTGCAGAAATCCTAAGACGCACATCAAATGCATGTGGCATAGTAAAAATTGAACAGCTAAGCGGCACACCCGTCACAGCTGTACCAAAGCACTTTGGCGGAGTTCATGGAAGATGGTGGTTTTTAGACGGACCAAGGAGAACACGCGTAATTCATATTGATATGCGCAGACAAAGACCTACGGAAGAGCCTTTGCCTGCGGCTCCTGAAGAATCTCCTTTGCTAGCAAAAACAATCTTAGTTACCCGCAAGCTAATACGAAAAATAGAAGACGGCCTACTTAGGCATGTCATAACAGACCAACCAATCGGTGAGCCTGGTGAAATTGTAATGCTAACAGATGGGCAAAAAACACTTCCTGTGAAAATTCTTGGAGAAGCAGACAAACCAAATTCTTTACTAGCATTTTTTAAAAAAGGCCCCAAGCCAATAAATCTTGCGCTTATGGCTGAAGCGTGGGAGGCAACAAAAATAATGGAGGCTAGAAAACCTATTGGCTTTCAAGATGCAATATTCACAACTGTAACAACAGATCTTGAGTGGGAAATTCTCCCACCAGCAACATCACATTTGCAGTTGGTAGGAGACAAGTAATACAAGTAGCTTCCATATTGCCAAACCACCCTCCCCTTCGCTATCCTAAGCGCGATTTATAAAACTCACTTATGCTCGACCCAAAATACATCCTTGAAAATCCTGAGGAAATCCGCGAGGCGGCACGCAAAAAATACATCGACTTTGATGTAGATGCGTTCATCGCACTTGATGAAAAGCGCCGCGGCTCGCAGGTAAAACTCGACGACGCACGCAGCGCCAAAAACGCAGCTAGTAAAAAAATCGCAACCCTCAGCGGCGCAGAAAAAGAAGCGGCCATCAAGGAAATGCAGGAAACGGGCACCAATGAAAAATCACTCGCAGAAGAGCTACGCACACTAGAAACAGACTGGCGCAACATGCTACTTCGCGCACCAGGCCGCATCCACCCGGACGTACCTGTTGGCAGAGATGATTCCGCAAATGTGGAGCTTCGCACAGAGGGCGAGCTACCAAAATTCGACTTTGAGCCAAAGGATCACGTTGAGCTCGGCCTTGACCTAGACATCCTGGACATTGAACGCGGCGTAAAAGTTGCAGGCAGCCGGAACTACTTCCTCAAAGGAGATGGTGCGCTGCTGGAGCTCGCAATTCTTCGCTATACACTAGACAAACTCGTGGCAAAAGGCTTCACGGCTTTCCTCCCACCCCTGCTCGTGAATTACCGCTCAATGGAAGGCACCAGTTATTTCCCAGGTGGCGAAGAACAGGCTTACGCGGCTGGAGTCGCACGCCCAGATGACAATTACGGCACTCACAAAAACGCAGACGGAAACGAAGCCAAGCTTATGGAAAGTGACGAAAAATTCCTAATTGGAACCAGCGAAGTACCCGTGGCTTCATATCATACGGATGAAATCCTCCCCGCAGATGAACTGCCAAAACTGTACGCCGGCTACTCATACTGTTTCAGGCGCGAAGCCGGAACCTACGGCAAGGACACTCACGGCCTCTACCGAATCCACCAATTTCAAAAAATCGAACAAATTGTACTCTGCAAAAACGACCCTGAAGAAAGCGCACGCCTCCACCAAATGATCCTGAAAAACGCGGAGGAAGTGCTTCAAGACCTAGAGCTCCCTTACCGCGTGGTTGCAAACTCAAGCGGAGACATGGGCCAAGGCCAATACTATAAAAATGACATTGAAACATGGATGCCTTCTCGCGATTCATATGGCGAGACTCACTCCTGTTCTACCTTCCTCGATTTCCAAAGTCGCAGGCTCAACATCCGTTACAAAGACGAAAACGGCAAAAACCAATTCGTCCACACCTTGAACAACACTTGCGTGGCATCACCTCGCATCCTCATCCCAGTCCTGGAAATTCACCAGAACGCAGACGGTAGCGTAACAATCCCGGAAGTGCTCAGGCCATACATGGGCGGCAAGAGCAAGATCGAAAAACCGAATACGAAATAAAATTCACTTGACAATCACAGAGCTATGTATAGAATATCCCTCGACATCGCTCTCGGCTGCTGATTGTGTTTAGAAAGAGAGCAAAAGCCGCACTTCTAATGTAACAGAAGTGCACTTATTGCTTTACTAACTAACAAAATCGGTGCCTATGGCAAAGACCACTACAAAGAAAAAAGCGTCCGTTTCGTCTACCAAAACAACCGGACGTATTTCAACAAAACCACTTGAACGGAAATATTTCGTTGACAACAAGTGGAAATTGGAGCTTCCTGATCTAATTGAGACTCAAACTAACTCTCACGTATGGTTTCTTGAAGAAGGAATCCGTGAGCTACTAGATGAAGTCTCCCCTATTACAGATTTTTCTGGGAAAAAATTGGAGCTTCACTTTCTTGAGCATTCACTAGGAGAGCCAAAGCACGACGCACCAACGTGTCGTAACAAAAACCTCTCTTTTGAAGCTCCACTTAAAGTCCACGTGCAGCTTATTAATAAAGAGAGCGGAGAAATCAAGGAACAAGATGTTTTCCTTGGACCAATCCCACTAATGACAGAAAGCGGAAGTTTTATTGTAAACGGTATCGAACGAGTAGTAGTTTCTCAAATCGTCCGATCACCTGGTGTTTTCTTTTCAAAAAATGCTGCTGCTCCAGGAATGAATAACGCAAAAATTATTCCAAAGCGTGGTGCATGGCTTGAAATCGAAACTGACAAAAAAGGAGTTATCACTGTGAAGATTGACCGCAAACGTAAGATCTACATCACGAGCTTACTTCGCGTATTTGGATACGACACTGACAAGAAAATCCTTGACCTTTTCAAAGACGACATCAAGGACCCAACTAAAGATCACATTCTTTTCACTCTTGAAAAAGATACTGCAAAGACTGTGGACGAAGCATACAAATCAATCTACAAAAAGATTCGCCCAGGCGACCTTGCAACTCCAGAAAATGCCCGCGCACTTATTGAGTCAATGTTCTTCGAATACAAAAAGTACGACATGGGACCAGTTGCTCGTTACAAATTGAACCGTCGCTTTGACCTTAAGACACCAAACGAACGTAAATACCACACTTTCCAAGTTGAAGACTTTATTTTGATTTTGCAGCACCTCATCAGACTGAACAATAAGGAGGTTGGACCAGATGACATTGATCACCTTTCAAACAGACGTATTCGAACTGTTGGTGAACTTGTGCAAAACAAATTCCGCGTTGGTTTGCTCCGCACGGAACGTATTGCAAAAGATCGTATGACAGTAATGGAACTAGACACCGTGACACCAACTCAACTGATCAACTCACGGCCAATCACAGCTGCGCTCCGCGAATTCTTTGCGAGCTCACAGCTATCACAGTTCATGGACCAAACAAATCCACTCGCAGAGCTCGCGCACAAACGCCGTCTCTCCGCAATGGGACCTGGAGGTCTTTCACGTGAACGTGCATCGTTTGATGTTCGTGATGTGCATGCATCTCATTACGGTCGCATCTGTCCTATCGCAACGCCGGAAGGACCAAATATTGGACTTGTTGTCCACCTTGCAACATATGCAACACTTAATAAATACGGATTCATAGAGACTCCTCTTAGGCAAGTTAGCCACACCGTTAAAAATGACGGAGCTGCTGCAACTGGCAGAATGGCTGGAGAAGATATTACCGAAGCAGGAAGCCGCAAACTCATCATCAAAGCTGGTGAAGTGATCGATGAAAAGACTGCGAAAAAAATCGCGAAACTAAAAGACATGAAAGAAGTCCCTGTCCGCGCTTACCTCGATAAAAAAATTGAGAGTTTTGATGCGGAGGATGAAGAGCAAATTATATACGCGCAAGCAAACGCCCCTCTTAATAAGCTGGGTGAATTCATAGGAGAAGAGATTACTGCACGTGCAGTAGGTGAACCTATCAGTACAGTGGAAAGCGAAATCACTCACATAGATGTGGCGCCACAGCAAATTATTTCTGTGACTACAGCTCTCATTCCTTTCCTAGAGCACGACGATAATACTCGTGCATCCATGGGATCAAATATGCAACGTCAAGCAGTGCCACTTATCCGCCCACAAACTCCAATCGTTGGAACTGGGATGGAGGCTGCTGCAGCTCGCAACACTGGTCAGGTAATCATTGCTGAAGAAGACGGAACTATCTCAAATGTTGACGGTAGCTTCATTGAAGTAATCTACAAGTCAGGACGAAAAGTCCGATACGACCTAGATGTATACCGCAGAACTAACCAAGGAACTTCTTTCCACCAAAGACCTCTCTGTGAGAGCGGACAAAAAATCAAGGTTGGCGATGTGCTAGCTGACGGTGCCGCAACAGAACACGGTGAACTAGCTCTTGGTCAGAACCTGATGGTGGCCTACATGCCATGGGAAGGATACAACTTTGAGGATGCGGTAATTATTTCAAGCAGACTTGTTAAGGACCACCGCTTCAGCTCAATTCATATTGAGGACTTTACAATGGACGTACGTGACACAAAGCTAGGACCTGAAATTGTGACTCGTGACATTCCTAATGTTGGTGAGGCGCGCCTTAAGGACCTAGACGAAAATGGAGTCATTCGCGTTGGAGCATCAGTCCGTGAAAGCGACATCCTAGTTGGAAAGATCACTCCAAAGGGTGAAACCGAACTCACACCAGAAGAACGCCTACTCCGAGCAATCTTTGGAGACAAGGCTCGTGACGTTAAAGACACTTCACTCAAGCTCCCAGGCGGAGAAGGTGGAAAGGTTGTTAAGGTTCAAATCTTCTCACGTGATAACGGTGACGAATTAGAAAATGGAGTCATCCAACAAATCCGTGTATCAGTAGCACAAACTCGCCGAATCCAAGTAGGTGATAAGGTTGCTGGTCGTCATGGTAATAAGGGTGTAATTTCAATCATCGTACCTGAAGAAGATATGCCTTACATGCCAGACGGTCGCCCAGTGGACATCATTTTAAATCCACTTGGTGTGTCTAGTCGTATGAATATCGGACAGATTTTGGAAACTCACTTAGGATGGGCCGGCCTGAAGCTAGGAAAATACTACGCAACACCTGCCTTGAACGGAATTGAGTACAAACATATCAAAGAAGAACTCACAAAAGCTGACCTTCCTGTAAACGGAAAGGTTCAACTTTACGATGGTAAGAGTGGTGAAGCATTCGACCATGAGACAACAGTGGGAATCACATACATTTTGAAACTTGCTCATCTTGTTGAAGACAAGATTCATGCTCGATCAGTTGGTCCATACTCACTTGTTACGCAACAGCCTCTAGGAGGTAAAGCGCAGCATGGTGGACAACGTTTTGGTGAAATGGAGGTATGGGCACTTGAAGCATACGGTGCATCACACACACTTCAGGAAATGCTAACCATTAAATCAGATGATGTTTACGGACGAGCAAAAGCCTACGAATCAATCATCAAGGGTGAGCACATTCGCAAGCCTCGCACACCGGAATCATTCAACGTACTTGTTAAGGAGCTTCAGTCTCTTTGTCTAAATGTTGACCTCATGCAGATTACAGATGACGAAATTGACGAAGAAGCAGAATACGTTGAACCGGAAGAAGATGAAGTGATTGTTGAAGCACCTCACACAGTTGAAGGTGGCGTGGAAGTAGAAGGAAGCGTTGAGATGATCAAACATGCAAAGGAAGAAGACAAGAAAGAGGATAAAAAATCAGACAAAAAGGAGGAGAAGAAAGATAAGAAGAAGAAAGATAAGAAGGCTTAATCACTAATTTACTTGCTCTCATGCAAATTTTACTCTGGTCAATCGCATTCGTAGCCTCCCTAGCCGTGCTGGTTAAAGCAGCAGACTACTTTACAGGCTACAGCGAAACAGTCGGGAAAATCCTTGGGATCCCGCAGTTTATTATTGGTGTGAGTATTGTTGCCCTTGGCACTTCCCTGCCAGAGCTAATCACTTCAATCATTGCAACCACAAACGATTACTCCTCAATTGTGGCGGCAAACGTGGTTGGTTCAAACATTGCAAATACACTTTTGGTAATTGGAGCTGCAGCTATCTTTTCAAAAGTCATTGTTGTAGAAAAAAGCCTTATCAAACTTGATCTGCCAATTCTAACGGCAATAACTGCACTTTTGATTGTCCTCCTCTACGACGGCTCCTTTACAATGTGGGAAGGCCTCATAATGTTGGCTACATACGTTGTCTACATTGCCTACAACTACTACGAACACAAACAAAGTCAGCTACAGAAGATTGAAGAAAAAATCCTAGAAAAAAGAGAACGTGTCAGCACAAAACTAATCCTGCTACTTATACTCAGCGGTATTGGAATTTACATAGGTGCTCAGTACACAATCAAATCAATCATCACTCTTTCCGAGCTGCTCAACCTAGCTCCAGCCGCAATTGCAATTTCAGCAGTAGCGATTGGAACTTCCCTACCAGAGCTGATTGTTTCAATTCAAGCAGCCAAAAAGAAGAATTTTGAGATGGTGCTTGGAAATGTAATCGGTTCCAACATATTAAACGCAGCAGTCGTAATGGCCATTCCTTCGTTCATCTCTACTTTGAATGTAACGAGCGAGGTAATCACAATTGCAATCCCTTTCCTTATTATTTCAACTCTTCTCATAACATTCTCCGGAATCGAGAGGAAAATTTTCTCTTTCGAAGGTGCCCTCTTCGGCATCATTTATTTCGTTTTCATTGGACAACTCTTTAATATTATATAGTTATGCCTCAATCAAAAGCTCCTGCTCTGTTCGACGCTATTGCAATCGCTGTAGCATCACCCGAACAAATTCTTTCATGGTCCCACGGCGAAGTTAAAAAGCCTGAAACCATCAACTACCGTACGCAAAAACCTGAACGCGACGGTCTCTTCTGCGAACGTATTTTCGGTCCTACAAAGAACTGGGAATGTGCTTGTGGTAAATATAAGAGAATCCGTTACAAAGGTGTAATTTGTGAAAAATGTGGAGTTGAAGTAACTCGTTCAATCGTCCGCCGTAACCGGATGGGCCACATTGACCTTGCTGTGCCAGTAACTCACATTTGGTTCCTACGCAGCACTCCTAGCCGTATTGGACTACTACTAAGCCACCCAGTTAAGACCCTTGAGCAGGTTGTCTACTTTGCAGCATACATTGTGACTACAATTGATGAAGAAGCACAAGAAGCTGCTATCACTCAATTGGACGAAGAGTTCAAACAATTCAAAAAAGATATTGTTATCGAGTTCAAAGCTCGCGTCAAATCTGGAGTTGGAAATGCAAAAGACATTGAAAAAGAGCAAGCAATGAAAGTTGAAGAGCTTACCGAACAACACTCACAAGCAAAGAAAGACCTTCAGTCACTAGAAAATGGAAAGATCCTCACAGAGCTAGACTACAGAGACATGTCTATGAAATTTGGTCATGTGTTTACGGCTGGTACTGGTGCAGAATCACTACGCAAAATCATAGGAAACATGGATCTTGAAAAAGATCTTGCTGGACTAGAAGTCCAAATTGAAACCGCAAGCGGACAAAAGAAAGCCAAGCTAATGAAGCGCATCAAACTAATGGGTTCACTCATCAAGGCTGGCATCAAACCAGAATGGATGATTCTAACTGCCCTCCCTATCATCCCACCGGATCTTCGTCCGATGGTACAACTTGATGGAGGACGTTTTGCAGCATCAGATCTGAATGACCTATACCGACGTGTTATCAATCGTAATAACCGTCTTAAGAGACTTATTGCAATTGGTGCACCAGAAGTTATCTGTCGTAATGAAAAACGTATGCTTCAAGAGGCCGTTGATACACTTATTAACAACAGCGCTCGCCAAGGTAAAACAGTATTCAACTCAGGTGACAAACGTAAGCTTCGCTCACTCTCTGACATGCTCAAGGGTAAGCAAGGACGCTTCCGTCAAAACTTGCTTGGTAAACGTGTTGACTACTCAGGTCGCTCAGTAATTGTAATTGGGCCAAGCTTGAAACTTAACCAATGTGGTATTCCAAAAACAATGGCTTTGGAACTATTCAAACCATTCGTAATTGGAAAACTAATTTCAGACGGATACGCGCACAACATCAAGAGCGCAGAAAAAATGATTCAAGGAAACGAACGTGCAATTTGGGACATTCTTGAAGAAGTAACCAGCAACCGTTACGTACTCCTAAACCGTGCTCCAACACTTCACCGTCTTGGTATTCAGGCTTTCCGCCCAGTACTAATTGAAGGTAAGGCGATCCAGGTTCACCCACTTGTGTGTGCAGCCTTTAACGCCGATTTCGATGGTGACCAAATGGCGGTTCACGTGCCTCTTTCAGACAAAGCACAATCTGAGGCTCACAACTTGATGTCTTCTGACCACAACCTACTAAAACCTTCTGCTGGTCATCCAACCACAACTCCAACTCAAGATATGGTACTTGGGATTTACTACCTCACCGCTGGACGTGAAAACAGAAAGGGTGAAGGCCGTGTATTTGGAAGCATTGAAGAAGCTATGCTTGCTCTTGACTACGATCAAATTGCACTTCAGGCAAAAATACAAATCCGTATCAGCGGAGAAATGATTGAAACAACTGTAGGACGTGCAATATTCAACACAGTCACTCCTGAAGGAATGGAATACCAAAATCACACCTTTAAAAAGAAAGATATTTCAGAAATCGTAGGTGTTGTATTTGAAAGATACGACCTTGAAACCACTTCAAAACTTTGTGACGACCTCAAGGTGCTTGGGTTTAAATATGCAACTCGTTCAGGTATTTCAATGGCTGCTTCGGATCTGCACATTCCTAAAGAAAAGTACAAAATCATGGGAGAGTCAGAAAAGCTAGTTGCTCATGTTCATGACTACTACAACAAAGGATTGATCACCGAAGATGAAAGATACCGCCAAGCAATTAAAATCTGGAGCCGAACAAAGAATGATATTGCAAAAGTAATGATTGCAAACTTTCACCCAGACAATGACGTTTACTACCAAGTAGACTCTGGAGCTCGTGGTAACTGGGGACAGATTACACAGCTATGTGGAATGAAAGGACTGGTTGCTAATCCGGCTGGTAAAACTATTGAGCTTCCAATTAAGTCCAACTTGATGGAAGGCTTTACAATCTTGGAATACTTTATTGCTACTCATGGTGGACGTAAAGGTAAGTCAGATACGGCGCTTAAAACTGCTGAAGCTGGTTACCTCACCCGTCGTCTCGTGGATGCCGTTCAAGACATCATCATTAAAGAAAATGAGTGTGGAACAAAGAAAACTCACAACGTTACTAGAGCAGAATCTGAAGCAATTGGTGAAGCATTTGAAAACCGTATTTTTGGACGCACACTCGGAGCAGACCTCAAGAACAAGGAAGGCAAAACTGTCCTCAAAAAAGGAATTGAAATCGACAAAGCTGCTGTTGAAGTCATCAAGGAAAGTGGCACTCAAGAAATTGCTGTTCGCAGTGTAATGACTTGTCTCACTCTCAATGGTGTATGTCAAAAATGTTACGGACGTGATCTTGGTACAAGCCAATCAGTTGACCTTGGAACGGCAGTGGGAATCATCGCCGCGCAGTCAATTGGTGAGCCTGGTACTCAGCTGACTATGCGTACTTTCCATATGGGAGGTGTGGCTTCTGAAGAAGACGATATCACGCAAGGTCTAACTCGCGTTGAAGAACTCTTTGAAGCCCGCACACCAAAGAAACCTGCTGTACTCGCAGAAGTTGATGGTAAAGTTAAGGTTAGCACAAAGGGTAACCAAACAGTCATCAGCATCACACCTGCGGAAATCAAACAGGAAGTTTACGAAGTTGCTGAGGAAATGGAAGTCACTGTTAAGAAGGGTGACAAGATAAGCATTAAAGATGTTCTCGCAGAAAAAGGCCGCAAAAAACTCCGCTCAAAAGTTGATGGCGTAGTAGCAAAAACAAGCAAAACTGAAGTCACTATCGACCCAGAAATTCCTGAAGAAACTTACAAAGTTCATTCCAGTAAAACCATCAAGGTTAAGACTGGTGAATTAGTTGCAGCTGGAACGCCTATGACTTCTGGTCACCTCAACTTGCGTAAAGTAATGAAGCTAACAGACATCTACACAACGCAAAAGTACATCATGACTGAGGTTCAAAGTATTTACGCTTCACAAGGTCAGACTATTAATGACAAACATATTGAAATCATCACTAGGCAAATGTTCTCAAAGGTTCGTATTGAAGAACCTGGAGGAAGCACTTTCCTACCTGGTGAAGTTGTTGACTACCAAGCTGTTGTTGAGGAGAATCTAACCCTCAAAGCTGCCAAAAAAGACCCAGTTACTTTTGAACGTCTTCTACTTGGACTTACTCGTATTGCTCTTCACACACGTAGCTGGCTATCCGCTGCTTCGTTCCAGGAAACAATCCGTGTACTTGTGGAAGCTTCAACAACTCGTCGTGTAGATATGCTAGACGGCCTCAAGGAAAACGTTATTATTGGCCGCCTAATCCCAGCAGGTGAAATCTTCCGAAAGCAGCTCAAGGGAGAACAAATTGACACCCGCGAAGACTAAAGCATCAGCCAAATCTGGCTAGCGAAAGCAACAGAAAGCGAAAATCCTCTTGCATTAAAGTCACTAATCTATTAAATTACCCCAGCTAGCAGGCCGCACTAAAAGTGGACAGGCCAGCAATATAACCTGTTGGGAACACCAAACAATTATGCCTACAATCAACCAATTAGTACGAAAAGGCCGCAAGGCTAAAGCAAGGAAGAGTAAATCTCCTGCGCTTCAAACAATCTTCAACACTCTTAAGTCTAGAAACAAAGATGTATCTGGACCATTCAAAAGAGGTGTTTGTGTGAAGGTAACAACAATGACTCCTAAAAAGCCTAACTCGGCTTTACGTAAGATTGCACGTGTGCGCCTTACAAATGGAATGGAAGTGAATGCATACATTGGTGGTGAAGGACACAACCTACAAGAGCACTCAATCGTATTAGTACGTGGTGGCCGCGTGAAGGATCTTCCTGGTGTGAGATACCACATTGTTCGTGGATCACTTGATACACAAGGAGTTCAGGATCGTAGACAAAGCCGTTCTAAGTACGGTGCAAAGAGACCTAAAGCCGCTTAATCAATTCCCAAAAGCATGACAAAAAAAGTAACAACATACATCCCACCAAGTTCTGACGAAGTTAGTGAGAAATTCATCAACTACGTAATGCTTGATGGTAAAAAAACCGTAGCAAGAAGAATCTTCAACGACACTCTTAAAGAAATTGAAAAACGTGGAAACAAAGATGCAAAAGCTATCTTCTTCCGCGCAGTTGAAAACGCAAAACCTTCAATGGAAGTTCGTCCAAAAAGAATCGGTGGAGCTGTTTACCAAGTACCATTCGAGGTTACTCCAAAAAGACAGATGATGCTTTCTTTCAGATGGATCCTTGAATCTGCACGTAAAGGAAAAGGTTCTCCAATGTACCGTCGCCTAGCCCAAGAAGTTCTTGCGGCAGCAGAAGGTGCTGGAACTGCAATTAAGAAACGTGAAGACGTTGAAAGAATGGCAGCTGCTAACCGAGCCTTCGCTCATTACGCTAGATTCGCTAGAAGGAAAAAATAGTCCTCTCATTCCAACCCAAAAAGCAAGCTTGCCTCACAAGCCTCAGCTAATTTTGCTTGCGCTGAATTAGCATGCTAAAATAGCCCTCGCAGCAAAACTGCAAAAATAACCTCCACCACATGCCAAACTTAAAGAAACTTTTCGCGCTACGTTCACTACTCGCGCTGTTAATGCTCCCAGCAATCCTACTCACCTCTTGCGTAATTTTTGGAAAATACACAGAAGTTGAATATCACAACCTCGTAGTCGAACAGGTCAACGCCACCTCTGCAGCAATTGAAGTGAGCGCAACGCTTTACAATGAAACCGTACCAAACATCGTGACCGAAGAAAACGAAATCGAAACAGACGATATGGAAGACAGCTACAAAGACGCTTTAAGCGAATTGAAATCTGCAAACTCACTTATAAATTTGGAAAGCAAAAATGCTGACCAACAGGATGCAGCACAGCTCGGGATCCAAACTTATCTTAGCTCCGGCGAACTATACTTGGCCGCATACAATGACATGCTTACTTATTACGGCGAGGACGTGTACATAGAAGATATTTCCCAAGTACAAACTTTGGACGAAGCACTCCACATGCACTACGCCACCTTCCGCGAAGCTAATAACGGGCTCGTGGACATACTCAGCCAATTCGTTGAATTGGAAGAAGATGAAGTAGTGCAGGCTACTGAAGAATAGATTTAAGAAATCAATGAGATTTAGATGATGCTTTTTTGGTGAAAGTAAGACTTGGCCTAGCGGCCCGGAGCGCTAAGCCAAAGAAGCATTATCTGTTCTTTATTGTTGATTTCTTAAGTTCACATTCTGCTCCCCTTGACTTCCCTGCCGGCTTCCTTATAATGCCAGCGCAAATTTTCGCATGCACATCGCATTTATGCACCGCATGCAAAACTCGCATTAATGCATCATTTAAAAACACACCCATATGAGTAAAGACACCCCACTAACCGACTTGGCGCATCTGCGTAATATCGGTATTGCAGCGCATATTGACGCTGGTAAAACAACTGTTACGGAACGTATTCTTTACTACACAGGTGTAAGTCACAAAATTGGTGAGGTTCATGATGGTGAAGCAACAATGGACTGGATGGAACAAGAGCAGGAACGTGGAATTACAATCACATCCGCTGCAACAACTTGTTACTGGAAAGATGTTCGCATTAACATCATCGACACTCCAGGTCACGTTGATTTCACGGTTGAAGTAGAGCGCTCAATGCGTGTACTTGATGGCGCAGTTGCTGTTTTTGATGGTTCTCAAGGTGTGGAGCCTCAATCTGAAACTGTATGGCGTCAAGCAGACAAATACGAAGTGCCTCGCATGGCATTCATCAACAAGATGGACAAAATGGGTGCGGACTTCTACATGTCCGTTCAATCAATTGAAGATCGCCTGTCAAAGGCTGGCCTAGTCATTCAACTTCCAATCGGCGCAGAAAGCGAATTCGAAGGAGTTGTGGATCTAGTAGAAATGAAAGCATACAACTTCGCAGGAGATATGGGTGAAGAAGTAATTGAAGTTGAAATCCCAGAAGACCTTAAAGAAAAAGCTAAAGAATACCGAGCTAAAATGGCTGAAAAAGTAGCAGAAAACAAAGAAGAACTATTTGAAAAATACCTAGAAAACGGCGAGCTAACTACTGAGGAGATCAAGCAAGGAATCCGTCACGCAACTATAAAAGGACTCCTTTACCCAATCCTTTGTGGAACTGCTCTGCAAAACAAGGGTGTTCAAATCCTGCTTAACGCAGTCCGTGACTACCTTCCTTCCCCACTAGATGTTGGAGCAATCCACGGGACAAACCCACACAATGGTGAAGAAGTATCTCGCGAACCAGATGCAAGCGCACCTTTCTCAGCTCTTGCCTTCAAAATCGCAACTGACCCATTCGTTGGTAAACTTTGTTTCTTCCGTGTGTACTCAGGACGTCTTGATGCCGGAAGTTACGTATACAACCAATCAAAGGAGAAAAAGGAGCGTATCGGTCGTATTGTGCAAATGCACGCAAACAGCCGTGAAGAAATCAAACACGTTGAAGCTGGTGACATCGCTGCTGCAATCGGACTAAAGAGCACCGGAACTGGTGACACTCTTTGTGACGAAAAATCTGCAATCTTGCTTGAATCAATTGAGTTCCCAGAACCTGTGATCCAAATCGCAATCGAGCCAAAGACAAAGGCCGACCAAGAAAAGATGGGTACAGCTCTTCAAAAACTTGCTGAAGAAGATCCAACATTCCGTGTTTCAACTGATGAGGAAACTAGCCAAACTTTGATCGCTGGTATGGGTGAACTTCATTTGGATATCATCGTGGATCGTATGAAACGTGAATTCAATGTTGAAGCTAACATCGGTGCACCTCAAGTTGCATACCGTGAAACAATTAAGACTGCTGTTGAAGTCGAAGAGAAATACATCAAACAAACTGGTGGTCGTGGTCAATACGGTCACGTACTTATGCGCCTTATCCCTCAGGAACCAGGTGGTGGTTACGAATTCGTTGACCAAGTAGTTGGAGGTAGAATTCCTAAAGAATACATCCCTGCTGTTAACAAGGGTATTAAAGAAGCAATGACAAGAGGTATTGTTGCTGGTTACCCAGTAGTAGATATCCGTGTTGAACTTTATGACGGTTCATACCATGACGTTGATTCATCTGAGATGGCCTTCAAGATGGCTGGTTCAACAGCCTTCAAGGATGGTGCAAAGAAAGCCAACCCTATTCTTCTTGAGCCAATCATGAAAGTTGAGGTTGTTACTCCAGAAGATTACTTTGGTGATGTGATGGGTGACATTTCTTCTCGACGTGGACAAATTTCAGAAACAACAGACCGTGGCCTAGCCAAGGTTATCACTTGTACTGTGCCACTTTCTTCAATGTTCGGTTACGCAACAGACCTACGTTCAAACACTCAAGGTCGCGCTAGCTACTCAATGGAATTTGCACATTACAACGAGGTGCCTGCAAGTATTGCAGAAAAGATCAGACAAGATCGCGGAATCGCATAACAGAGCCGATAGGCTCGCCGAGGAGAGCAGTAGCAAAGTGAAGATTAGCTTGCACATACCAAAACTTTCCTCTAAAATTTTCCCCGCTTGTATCACAAGCAAATTATTTAACTCTTTTATAACCTAAATCATTAAATTATGGCTGATGGAGTATTCGATAGATCGAAGCCACACGTAAATGTAGGTACTATTGGTCACGTTGACCACGGTAAAACTACACTTACTGCTGCGATCACAGCTGTTGCTGCCGCTAACACTGCTGGCGGACAGAACAAATCTATAGCGTTTGACGAAATTGACAACGCCCCAGAAGAGAAGGCACGTGGTATAACTATCGCTACTTCTCACCAAGAGTATGAGACCGAAGCTCGTCACTATGCTCACGTTGACTGTCCAGGTCATGCTGACTATGTGAAGAACATGATTACTGGTGCTGCTCAAATGGACGGTGCAATTCTTGTTGTATCTGCTGCTGACGGACCAATGCCTCAAACTCGTGAACACATCCTACTTGCTCGTCAGGTAAACGTTCCTTACATCATTGTTTTCTTGAACAAGATGGATATGGCTGACCCAGAAATCGCTGAGCTTTCAGAAATGGAAGTCCGCGAACTTCTTGATAAGTACGAATTCCCTGGAGACGAGACTCCAATCATTAAAGGATCTGCTCTTAAAGCTCTTGAAAACCCAACTGGCCCAGACGCTGAGCCAATTAAGGAACTTCTTGCAGCTCTTGATAGCTGGATACCAACTCCAGAACGTAACCTAGACAAGCCATTCCTAATGGCTATTGAGGATGTATTCTCAATCAAGGGACGTGGAACTGTTGCTACAGGACGTATTGAACAAGGTGTTGTTAACTCAAATGAAGAAGTTGAAATCATTGGTGTTAAAGACACTCGTAAAGTTGTAGTTACAGGAGTTGAAATGTTCCGTAAAACTCTAAACCGTGGTGAAGCTGGAGACAATGTTGGTCTTCTTCTCCGTGGTATTGAGCGTGAAGATATCGAACGTGGACAGGTTGCTGCTAAACCAGGATCTATTACTCCACACAGCAAATTTGAAGCTCAAGTATACGTTCTAACTAAGGAAGAAGGTGGACGACACACTCCTTTCTTTAAGGGTTACAAGCCTCAGTTCTACATCCGTACAACTGACGTAACTGGAACTATTGAACTTCCAGCAGGAGTTGAGATGGTTATGCCTGGTGACGACATCACAATGGTGGTGAACCTAGGTGCTCCAATCGCTCTTGAAGACGGTACTCGTTTTGCTATCCGTGAGGGTGGACGAACAGTTGGTGCTGGTGTTGTAGTGAAAATCATTGAATAATCAGCCAGCAGGCCATCGGCCGAATGGCAATTAGAACAGAAGAATTAGGAAAACCCGCCGGCGGCAAAAAGCCCTGGCGGGTTTTTTGCAACAAGATTTTTGCTTGACCCCAGCCCGGCTTTCCGTTAAAAGTATCTCACAACAAAATCGTTCACTTTGCTTTTAGAGTGAACCTCGCCTACCTCGCACCGCGAGATGGCGGGACATCTCAAATAGCCCGTAAGGGCAAAGCGCAACCGCGCTAAGTAAACCGAGATGTCCACCTCGGTATTTTTTTTATTCGCACCCCATAAACCCAAAAATCATGTCTAAGCAAAAAATCCGCATCAAAGTTAAAGCCTTTGACCACAAAGTAATCGACGAAGCTACAAAGCTAATCATCGAAACAGCTGAAAAAACTGGCGCAATCATCATGGGTCCAATCCCATTGCCAACGAAAATTGAAAAGTTCACAGTTCTAAAATCAACTTTTGTTCACAAAGACGCCCGTGACCAGTACGAAATGCGTACTCACAAACGCCTAATCGACATCACAGAAACAACTCCTGCAACTATTGAAGAGCTGTCTAACCTATCTCTCCCATCAGGTGTAGATATTGAAATTAAGATGATCGTCGAAAACAAAAAAGACGAAGACGGAACAAAAAAAGCAAAGAAGAAGCCAGCTAAAAAAGCTGCAAAGAAGTAAATCACTTCAAAATTCAAAACAAGAGCTCGCTATTCCAGCGGGCTCTTTATGTTTTTCAGTCCAAACGTAGTCACCTTCGTGTAAAGCTGCGTTGTTTTAATGCTCCTGTGCCCGAGCAACTCCTGCACATAACGCAAATTCACCCCATCTTCAATCAAATGCGTTGCAAAACTATGCCTAAGCGAATGAAAACTCGCTTCCTTGAGAATCCCAACCTGCTTTACTGCCTTGCTAAATATTTTTTGTGGAGTTCTTGAAGTCAACTTGCCACCGCGTTCACTTTCAAAAACAAAATCGCCCGCATCACGCCCCAGAACAAAATTCGCCAGACCTCTCCTCAAACTTTCCGGCAAAATAGTAACTCTGTCCCTAGCCCCCTTCCCCAACCTGACATAAAGCAAACCTTCACAAAAATCCAAATCCTTAACACGAAGATTCACAACTTCACTCACACGAAGCCCTGCACCATAAGCAAGCGCAATCATCAACCTATGCTTCCTGTTCAAAATCACAGAAAGCACCTTAGCGACCTCCTCCTTTGTCAGCACAACCGGCAATGTTTTATTCTTTTTTGAAAATTTAATTGGAATTTTCCTTCTATCGCGCAAAACCTCCTTATAAAAAAATTTCACAGCATTCAGATAAAGATTCACAGTTTGCCCAGACTTCCCCGCATCCAACTTGGCAAGTAAAAACTGCCTCAGATGATTAATGTCCAAAAACACCCCACCCACACTCAATTTATCCCGCAAATACTCCTCAAGACAGCTTTTATAAATCCGCACCGTCCTGGGACTATAGTTCCTCAACCTAAGCTCATCAACAAGCGCATCCATGTATTTTTTTAAATCAGACATAATAAAAAAAGATTTAGAAAATAAGTAAATTCCATTATACTTCACACAGAACCCCCTGTACTTACAAAAACCTGAAATGTTTTCGTACAGAAAGGAGTTATATGAAATACATGTTTTCCTTTTGGGGCTATCGCCCCAGCTCTTAAAAAGAATCCGATTTTGTTTTTCTTTTTTATAGAGGGGAAATAGGGGATTTTCTCCGCTACGCTACAAAAACATTATTTTATAAGGGGATTAAGCGGTGTTTCCTCCGCTTCGCTCCGGAAACGATTTATTTATTAGGGGAAAACGAATACAATACAACTGTTTAACTAGCCAGTAAATTTATGACAAAACAAGAAGCAAAACAACAAGTCGCTAAATTGATTGAAAAATATCAGAACCTTGTTGATACCAGAAAAGTAAAATCATACAACGAAGCCCAAACCCGAAACGAATTTATTGAACCACTTTTTGAGTTTTTGGGCTGGGATATGAGAAACCTTGAAAACCCAAACGAGGTAACAACGGAGGAAACCGTATCAAAAGGGCGTGTCGATTTGGCGTTTCGTCTCAATCACATTCCTGTCATGTTTTTGGAAGCCAAAGCATTAAAGGTGAATCTGGACGAGTGGAAGTGGGCGGAACAAGCCATAAATTATTCTTGGAACAAAAGTGTAACTTGGGCGATTCTTTCCGACTTTGAAGGGATAAAAGTTTTCAATGCCGAAATTCCGCCAAAAAGCCTTTCGCAAAACCTTTTCTTTGAGTTGAAATGGCACGAATACCTAGACCGCTTCGACCAGTTGTGGCTACTTTCCAAAGAAAGTTTTGAAGAAAAAAGACTTTTTGAACAAGCGGAAAAATGGGGCAAGCTCACCAAAAGAAAACAGGTCGGCGAAAAACTTTTTGAAGATTTAACCAACTGGCGTGCACTCCTTACCAAAGATTTTAAAAAGAACAACAGCAACATTGACGATGACGCACTCGATGAGGGCGTGCAAAAAGTTTTGGATCGCCTAATTTTTATCCGCACCGCAGAAGACCGAAAAATTGAACAAAACATTTTGCTATCGCTTGTTCGTGAATGGGCAACCGCAGGCAAAAAACACAATATTTTCAAAAGGCTCAATGACGGTTTTCATTGGTTTGACGATCACTACAACTCAAAACTTTTCGCTTCACATGCTTTGGAAAACTGGAAAGCTGATGACAAAGTTTTTGAAACAATCATCAAAGGACTTTATCAAACCGCTGACGGCTACCGCTACGACTTTTCCGCCATTTCAACTGATGTTTTGGGCGGAATTTATGAGCAGTATTTGGGCTATGTTCAGGAAAAAGCGCAAAAAGACGAAAAGAAGCAATCAAAACGAAAATCACAGGGAATTTACTACACTCCGAAATATGTTGTTGAATATCTGATTGAGCAAACACTCGGCGAAGTTTTAAAAAAAGCCAAAGCAAAAGATATTCCAAATATCAAAATTCTTGACCCTGCTTGCGGTAGTGGCTCTTTTCTTATTTCCGCTTACGACAAAATGCTGGAAGCAAAAACAAAACTGGATAAACAAACAGGGCTTTTTGATCGTTTTGAAATTTTGAAAAACAATATTTACGGCGTTGATCTGGACGAACAAGCCATTGAAATCGCTCAACTCAATTTACTTTTGCGTGTTTTGCAACAGCGAACAAAATTACCAACACTTTCGCACAACATAAGAATCGGAAACTCACTTGTGGACGGCGACATGGAAAAATTACAGGAAATTTTCGGTGATAAGTGGCGAGAGCAAAAAGCGTTTAATTGGAAACAAGAATTTTCGGAAGCATTTGAGCATGACGGCTTTAGCGTGATTATAGGAAATCCGCCGTATGTTTTCGCGCGAGGCAAAAATTTTGATGACTCCGCCAAAAAATATTTTTACGAAAACTACAAACTGGCTAACTACCAGCTCAACACTTATCTGCTTTTCATTGAACGAGCCTACAACCTTTTACAAGAGGGCGGATATTTTGGTTTTATCGTTCCCAATACTTGGCTTACGATTGACACTTTTGCACCACTTAGAAAATTTTTACTTGAAGAAGTCGGCAGTCTCCAAATTATCAATATTTACGACAAAGTTTTTGGCGACGCAAACGTGGACACTTGCCTTGTGATTTTCAAAAAAGGCAGAAGAAGTAAAGTAACACTCGGCGAATTTAGAGACGGTAAACTAAAAATCGTCGGCAAGTTCGCGCCTGATGATTTCAAAGACAATAACCACATCATCAATATTTCGCTTGCGAAAGACAAAGGCAAGATGATGATTTTAAAAAAGGTTGCGGAAAAATCTAAACAGTTAGATGAATTTTCAACTGTTAAATCTGGTTTTGTAGCTTATGAAACAGGAAAAGGTAAACCAGCACAAACCAATGAAATGAAAAATAATCGTATTTATCACTCAGATAAAAACGAAGGTGAAAATTGGTATAGATATTTAGACGGCAAAGACGTTAAACGTTATCAAATAGATTGGTCGGGGGCATGGGTGAAATATGGCGAATGGCTCGCAGCACCAAGAACTTCAGAGCTTTACACAAATCCACGAATTTTAGTGAGACAAATTCCTTCCCAACCTCCATATTCAATAAATGGCGTGCTCGTTGAAGAAAATATGCTCATGAACGATAGAAACAGCATGATTATTTTGCATTTCAAGACCAACCCACTATTTCTGCTTGCCGTTCTCAACTCACGATTAACCACATTTTGGTTTGCCAACACTTTTGATAAATTTCAACGCAAAACTTTTCCGCAATTCAAAGTAAAAGAGCTTGCCATTTTTCCAATTCCAGAAGCCAGCGAAGAAGAACAAGCCGAAATCGCCAAACTTGCCAAACTTATGCTCAATCTGCAAAAAGAAGCTCAAGAGATGACAAGCAACACCGATAAACACGCCCGACTAGAAACAGAGATTGAAAAACTGAACGAGAAAATAGATCGGGCAATTTACAAACTTTATGACCTTACCGATGAAGAAATCACAACAATCGAAAAAGCCGGCTAAACATACGAAACAAAGTTTTTATGACCAACAGGCCATAAATGTTGTTAGTGCTTGGCTTGCAGAAACCCAAAGGGCAATGCCCGATTTAAAAGCCAATGACAAATGGCCAAATATTGACGGCTACATAGAAATAACAGATGAAAATGGATTCCCTAAAGGAACACTAAAAGCGCAAGTCAAAAAACTTTCTGTAAAAAACGCCGAAAAGAAGCAACATTCTTTCAAGGACGATAAATTTTTCACTTATTGCAAAGAGTCTCTGGACTGGATTCCAATCCTACTCATCGGAGTTGATTTGAAAAAGAAAAAAGCCTTTTGGTTGCATATAGACCACGATTTTTTAGATAAAAATGGAAATAGTAAAACCGTTAAATTTATTGAAAATCAAGTTATTGAAAGCGGAAAAACTGACTTTATCTGTGACTGGGAAAATATCGTTGCGCTGTATGTTTCAAAGGCAAAAGAATTTGAAAAATACAAAAAGGCTTTTTCTATCCTTTCAGATGTTATTACTCCGGCACTTGGCAAAACCGATGAAAAATTTGTAAAAATCCATTATTTCCTTGATGAGATAAATGACTACCTAGATCACAAATTTACCATTATAAAACAAATTTTTTATCCTAACACTTGGAAACTTGGTTTTGCGTACTATCAATATACAAAATCCGAGCTGTCTTACACTCTCTATCCAATCGCGCAAAGTCGAAATGATGTACAAATCAAGGAGGTGGATAAAAACTTACACGATATAATTCAAAAAGAGGGCTTGGGCTTTACTGCTCATTTTTCAAATAATCCGCTCGAAACAAGACCAAAAGAATATGCAAAAGAAATAATTCAGACGAAAACTGAAAAAATAATTGAAGCGAAATTACTCAAACACGCTGGAAGTGAATTTTTAGCAAAAGAGTTTGTTTTCGCTTTTATTGATAAATTTCATACCCAAATGGGGTTGGAGCAAAAAGACAAGTATTTAGTGGAAGAAATCGAAAAAGCATTTTATACATACTTACCACTTTGGCTTAAAATTTCTCATGAGATTTTACTTTCTAAAGATCGAAATAACTTTAAAAATCGAGTAACGGCTGGACGAATAAGATATTACGACCCTGACCGAATTTGTGAGATCAAGGAAGACGAACAAAAGGAAATCGAGCAGAGTGTTGAAAAAGCACTGAAAGAAAACACGCCTGCCCCGAAAATTCCAATGGGAAACGAGCAAATCCCATTTGGATTGTTTGTAGAATTTTTTAACTTCTTAAAACAAGCTCAAAAGGAAGTAGAAAGACCCTACAAAGCAAAGGATTTTTCAAGGTTAAAAGATAACGGAAGTTGGGTTTGGTGCGTTTTTTCAAAGCAAGATACAACACATAATCTGAAAATATTTTTTGAAAATTTAGTTAAGGTTTACGGCTCAATTTTACAAAACAATTTTCCTCTACTTAACAATGAACTTTCCTTGTTCGGCGAAGCGGATACAATTTTGATTTCATGGAATGTCAAAGATAGCTATAAGAGCTTTCAAGACGGACCAACTTATGAAGTGTATTATCTAAAGTCGAAAGTCAAAAAAGAAAAATCAGATATTTACCTATTAACTGATGAAGAAGCAAAAACACTCCAGCAATTTGATTTAAGAACAAGAGAATTAAACTTTAGAAACGAAGTCTATCAAATAACCTCAAAACGAAGTAGCGTTTTAGATTTCATTTATGAAGATACTCCAATGCTAAATTTCATTTACAAGGAACTTGAAGATCAAATGAAGAAATATTTTAAAGAATAAAACGTTTGAGGGAGGGGCAATTCACCCCTTTTGTTCCCCTCTTGCCCCTCCCTCAAACCAGAAATAGGAGTTTTGGGCTACGGGCATTCACCCCTTAATCCCCTCTGCCCTTCGCCCAAAACGGAAAAACAAAATCAGATTCTTTTTAAGAGCAATTTCTTTCAGAAATTAAAGGAAAACATGTACATCATATAACACTGCGTATGCGGTTACGGCTTGCTCCGTACCTCCACAAGCCTCCACCCATATTTGCCAGTGGTAAGCACTTCGTGCAATTATACCACTGACAAACATCGCATACGCAGGAACGTTAGCTGAAATATCCCTTTTCTTTTCTGGGCTAACGCCCAATTGTTTTAAAAAATTTTCAAATTTCTTTTTCTTTTTTTTAGAGGGGATAATCGGATATTTTTTGCTCCGTACCTCCACAAAAAATGTTTATTATATGAGGGGAATATAAGGAGTTTTCTCCGCTCCTCTCCGAAAACGTTTATTTATAAGGGGGAAACAGATACAATACAATCATCTAAATTGAATAAAATATGGCAAACAAAAATCTGACAAATGCCAAAAAGGCAAAAAACGATGAGTTCTATACTCAGTACAGTGACATCCAGAAAGAGATGGAAGCATATTTAGAATACGATGCAAATGTATTCCGCGACAAGGTGGTGTATAGCAATTGCGACGATCCATTCGAGAGCAATTTTTTCCGTTATTTCGTGCTCAATTTCGATAAACTTGGATTGAAACAGCTTATCACAACCAGCTACAAGCCCTCGCCGATAGCCAATACGCAACTAAATTTGTTTGGCGATGATAAAACTCTCACAAAATCAAAAGGCCGCCCTAAAATAAATGCCAACAAATTTATTATCAATGAAGTGCACGACATAGACGGTGACGGTGAATTTAACCTGAAAGATGTTGCCATGCAGTTAAAAGCTAACAAGCACAACGAATGGTCACCGTTAGAAGGCGACGGCGACTTCCGTAGCGATGAATGTATAGACCTACTTATACAATCCGACATTGTGGTAACAAACCCTCCGTTTAGTTTGTTTCGAGAGTATCTAAAGCAGTTAGTCGATCACGATAAAAAGTTTCTTATTATCGGCAGTATGAATGCTTTGAAATATGCAAGTATATTTCCCCTAATGAAGGATAACAAAATTTGGTTGGGCAATAATTATAAAGTCAATGGTGGTGCAATGTTTTTTGAGATACCAGAAGGGATTGCAAATTTAGATCAAGTTCGCGAGATAAAGACAAACGAAAGTGGCAAAAAAGTTTATATTACTAGAGTGCAAGGTATTCGTTGGTTTACAAATCTTGACCACGGGCGACGCCACCAACCATTGCCACTCATGACCAGAGCTGAAGTGATCAAGTTTGTAACAAAAAAACCATTCGATAAATATGACAATTATGACGCGATAGAAGTACCATTGGTAAAAAATATCCCTAGCGATTGTGGCGGTATGATGGGTGTCCCAATTAGTTTTTTCGATAAGTATTCTCCTGAGCAATTTGAAATTATTGGATTAGGTCAAGGTAGCTTATATAGAGAGCTTATACCAAAAGGTTTAAGTAAAGAATTCGTAGATAATTATTATCAAAATGGAGGAACAGGATCAATTAGTGAAAATCATCCAATTCTTGGTTATTATAATGAAGACGGTAAAGCTACTATTCCTTATATGAGAATAATTATTAAACATAAGAAAAAATAATATGAAAACAACACTCAAAACTAGCACTACTGTTAAAGATATTTGCGAGGGGTTCGTCTATAACGAACTGGAGGGCAAAGGGCTATTCGGTTTGTCTGGCAAGCTTACTATTCAGCCGGAGTATCAGCGTAACTACATCTATGCCTCCGACGGTGGGAAAAGAGAGGTTGCTGTTATTGACTCACTACTCAAAGATTACCCAATAGGCTTGATTTATTTTAATAAAGTTTCTGAAAACAATCTGGAAGTTTTGGACGGACAACAGCGCATCACTAGTGTTGGACGTTTTGTGAGTGACAAATTTGCTATCAAAGACGAAAACGGTATGGAACAATATTTTGGAGGTATGGCAAAAGACAAGAAAGCCAAGATTTTGGAAACAAAACTGCTTATATATGAATGCGAAGGGACAGAAAGCCAGATAAAAGAGTGGTTTAGAACAATCAATATTGCCGGTGTTCCACTTAATCCGCAGGAGTTGCTCAATGCCGTATATTCTGGGCCGTTTGTGACACTTGGCAAAGAAGAGTTTAGCAACAGTCAAAACTCTAATATTCAAAAATGGAGTGCGTATGTGTCGGGTAGTGCTAACCGACAAGAGTTTTTAGAATGTGCTCTAGGCTGGGTAAGCAAAGGTAATATCGGTGATTACATGAGCAGTCATCGTTACGAAAAAAATATTACCGAACTAAAGAATTATTTTAACAGCGTGATCGACTGGATCTCTAGTATATTTACCGATGTAGAAAGCGAGATGCGTGGACTTGAGTGGGGTCGTCTGTATGAGGTGTATCATAAAAAATCATACAGTCCTAAAACGGTTTCGGAAGAAGTGCAAAAGCTGTATGGCGATCCGTATGTTAAAAATCGCAAAGGTATTTTTGAATTTATTTTAGGAGGTTCTACTAATACTAAATTGCTTGATGTTAGAGTTTTTGATGACGCAACCAAGAAATCAGTATACAAAGAACAAACAACAAAAGCGGAAAAGAAAAAAGAATCAAACTGTCCGCACTGTGCTATTGGCCATGATGCTAATAAGAGTAAGATTTGGAATCTCTCCGAAATGGACGCCGACCATGTAGCAGCTTGGAGTAAGGGTGGTGCAACATCAACCAAAAACTGTCAAATATTGTGCAAAACACACAATCGAGCGAAAGGAAATCGATAAGAGGCTGGAAATAAGGAGTGTTATCCGCTCCACTCAGAAAACGGTTTATTTATAAAAAAAATGAATACAATAAATACACTATGAAAAAAACTAAAAAAATAGAGGCTATTGATTTATTTTGCGGGATTGGAGGTCTTACTTATGGACTTCGACAAGCTAATATTGCTGTATTGGCTGGTCTTGATAATGACGAATCATGTGCTTACTCTTATGAAAAAAATAATGATTGTGCGTTCATTGCTGCGGATATTGCCAAATACGATTTTCAAAAAATGAAACATATGTATTCGAAAGATAGCATAAGGGTTTTAGTTGGATGTGCTCCATGTCAGCCATTTTCTTCTCATACATTTAAAAAGAGAAATGAAAATGATGTTAGATGGAATTTAATTGATTATTTTGTAAAGGCGGTTGAGATACTAAACCCACATGTTATTTCAATGGAAAATGTGAGAGGAATAACAAAAGAAGATGTTTTTAAAAATTTTGTAAAAAAATTAGAAAAATTAGAATACGAAGTTGAATATGAAATAGTATATTGTCCTAATTATGGAATACCACAAAATAGAAGTCGTCTTGTATTACTCGCCTCAAAATTAGGAAAAATAGATATACCAAAAAAAACTCATTCTAAAGAAAATTATGTAACCGTTGGTGATGTGATAAAAAGTCTTCCAAAAATAAAAGCAGGTGGTGTTAATCGTAAAGACCCTGTTCATCGAGCAAAAAATCTATCTCCTTTAAATATAGAAAGGATAAAACAATCAAAACCAAAAGGAACATGGCGAGATTGGGATGAAGGATTACTCCTTGAGTGCTATAAAAAGAAAAGTGGTCAAACATATACATCTGTTTACGGACGAATGTGTTGGAAAGACGTATCTCCCACAATCACAACTCAGTTTTTCAATTATGGATCAGGGCGATTTGGTCATCCAAGACAGGATCGAGGACTTTCAATTCGCGAGGGAGCATTGTTGCAAACCTTTCCAGAAGATTACGATTTTGGAGAAGATATTTCTATGACAAAAACAGGTCGCCACATAGGGAATGCCGTCCCTCCTAGACTTGGATTTGTAATAGGAAAAACCATTCAAGAACATATTAAAACTCAATATGAATATGCAAAATAATAATCAATTTTCGTTTAATATTTCACTAAGTGTTCTCAATCACTTAGGGCGGAATCTTTACAGGAGCTTCGTTACCGTACTTGGAGAAGCTATTTCTAACGCATGGGATGCTGACGCAGAGAATGTGTGGATTCATATTGATAAAGAAAAAAATAGCTTTGTTATTAAAGATGATGGACTAGGAATGTCAAAAGATGACTTTCAGGGTAAATTTTTAAAAATAGGATATTCAAAAAGAAAAGAGAATTCTCAATCTGCAAAGAATCGTCCATACATAGGAAGGAAGGGTATCGGCAAGTTGGCTCTTTTGTCTTGTGCTAAGAAAATAAGCATAACATCTAAAATAGAAGATGGTGATTATGTTGGAGGTGTTATTGATAATTCAGGACTTGATCAAGCAATAACAGATGATTTAAATCCTCAAGATTATCCATTGGGAATAAATGATGATACTGTTTTTGCTCAGTACAAAGCAGACCATGAACATGGTACAATTATTCATTTTGAAGAGTTTAATGATGGTGTGAAAAACAGCCTAGACTATTTAAAAAAGCTGATTGCGTTGTATTTTCGATTTTCCTTAATAGATGAAAGTTTTAATATATTTCTTAATAATGAAAAAATAACACAAGATTGTCTAAGCGATCTTGCATTAAAAACTGAGTTTTTGTGGGAAATTAATGAACAAGCAGACTCATATAAAGAAAAACTTACAAAACTTAAAGAAAGTAAACAATTAACATTTAATGGTGGTAGCATAAAAGGGTTTATTGCATCAGTTGAAAAGCCTAGAGATTTAAAAGTGATAAGTACTGATGAACGAGTAAGTATCGATTTATTTGTAAATGGAAGATTGCGAGAAAAGGATATTCTAAAGCACATGCCTTCTGCGAGAATTGCAGAAAGTTATCTTTATGGACAGATCCATTTTGACGAATTAGATGGAGATGAAACAGATAGATTCACTAGTAGCAGAGAAGGAATTATTGCAGATGACCCTAAATATAAAACTTTTTTAAGTGATCTCAAAAAGAATGCTGTATCAGTAGTTATTGAAGATTGGGATAAATGGAGGATCCAAAATAGAGAAGATGGTGATTCAGAAAATGAAAGTATTCCAAAAAAAGAAAGAAAATCCAGAGAGCTTTTCAATGCAGTTTCTGCAGAATACTCTCCGCCTGGAAGCTCTCCTAATAAAACTGAAATTGATTCTTGGGTAAATAACTTAGGTGAAGATGCTCAGTACAATTTTGCATCTTATGCAGAATGTTTTATTTCTGAAAATCTTATAAGAAGATATGTAAAAGAAAAGAAAATCACTTTATCAACAGAAGCAAATAGAGTGGTAACAAAATGGAAACAAGCCGAAATAGATAGTAAAAATAAAGGAAATATTAGTATAGATATTCGAAGTGCAAATGATGATTTAAGTTATTTATCAATGAATGATCTTGCATACTTGGTAGATAAAAAAGATCCCGTAAAAGAAGCATGTTTGGCACGTGATGCAAATGAATATAAGCCAATTAGGGATGCACTAGCACATACTTCACTTTTAACAGATGTCGCAAAAAACAAATTAAATAGTGTATATGAGAACCTCAAAGGTAGATTAAAAACACTGTTTTTTGATGATAATTCTGAAGATAAAGAATAAGAAGTTTGAGGGAGTGGCAATTCACCCCTTTTGTTCCCCTCTTGCCCCTCCCTCAAACAGAAATAGGTGTTTTGGGCTACGGGCATTCACCCCTTAATCCCCTCTGCCCTTCGCCCAAAACGGAAAAAGAAATTTGAAAATTTTATTAAAACAATCGACTACCGTCGAAAAGAAAAGGAATACATCAGCTAACACAGTATATGCGGTTACGGCTTGCTCCGTACCTCCACAAGCCTCCACCCATATTTGTCAGTGGTAAGCACTTCGTGCAATTATACCACTGACAAACATCGCATATACTGAAACGTTAGCTAAAATACATTTTTACATATTCCCTTTTTGCCACTCCGCTTTTCGTGTTTAATAAGGACTGACGAATTGATTCTTTATTTTTAAGGGGAGGAATAATGTGTTTTCTCCGTTTCACTCCAAAAACTCTATATCAATAGACAATATGAATTACAAAGAATGTAAAACATGTGGAAACAATAAAAAGGCAGAAAAATGTCTTTGTTCTGATCAATATGTAGATTGCAGTGTCTGTGGGAATAAACTAAAGAAAACTGCTAAAAAATGTACACACTGCAATCATTGGATCGATGGAAGTACTTTTTACAGTCGATTTAAAGAGAATTTCACCGCAAACATTAAAGATACTGGACTGCCAAAGAAAGGTAGTGAATTTGTTAAAAAGCAAAAGAAAGATGCTGAAAAAAGAAGAGTAGAAAGAAAAGAGTGGTTTAATTCAGAAGAATACAAGCAAGAGCAGTATGACAAAGAGCGCAGACGCGAGAATGATGAAAAAACACGGAAACAACAATATGCAGAATCACTTGAAAAAAGCAGAGAATCTACAAAACATATTTATAAAAAATTGCGAGGATGGATTCTGTATTTCACAATCAACAACCTAGTATTACTTTTATTTTTTCTACTTGTGAGGGGGATAGGCGATCTACAAATAACAAATCCCTCAAACGGCTTTTATTTAGAAAATTTTACACTCGTAGAAAACCATCACTATCAATTAACATATATTTATTCTAACGGGGTAATGCCCTTTATATCTTTTGCAGGAATCTTTTTTATAATTTATCTTTTCCCTTATTATCTGTTGAAAATTTTCTTTGCAAAATTTAAACCCGAAATAAGAGAGGAATATAAGTCATATAAAGGAGCTAAAATTGGTAATTTTTCAACAACATCCATTCTTTGGATTCAAATAATTATTTTTGGATTTTTATTTTTAATAAATTACTGGATTTATCAAATATATGAATACCTCGCTTAAAAGTAAAATCATATGGAGTTTATAATTTTTTTCATTATTGCAATAATCATCATTAGCTTTTTCAATACTTGGAAAAGTGGTGCATGGAATCCATCAGATGAATGGTACAAATCCCAATATAAATGGGAAACTGTTTCAACGTACTTCAAAAAAATGATAGATGAAAAACTTGCAACACTAGATGAAGCTGGAAAGAAATTTTTTTATGGCAACCAAGTAATGAAAATTCAAAATTTTATTTCACTACAAAAGCAAGCTCCTACAGAAAATAATTTTCAAAAATGGATCATCGAGGAAGGTGATGAAATTCTAAGTAAAATTGATGAATCACAAGTCCAAGGGGAAAACGTAAAAAAAGCATGTTTATACTCTGCTATTATGGGACAAATTGTTTTTGCATCTGAAAACGACCATTTACTTCACGCCAAACAAAAAATTTACCCCCCGACTGAAAAATTCTTTTACTATGCTTATGAGGAAACACTCAAACAATTAAATCTAATTCCATATAATCGAATTAATGATACAGAAGAGATTGCTAAAAATTATTTTAAATAAGGTGTTTTTGCTCGGGGCAATTCACCCCCGACCCCTCTTGCCCTCGCCAAAACGGAATCAATTCGTCAGTTAATAAATAGTTGAAAAGCGATCACGGCATTGGGAATAGTAAAAATGTACTTCGTCAGTCGCTTCGCTCCCTCCGACCACTCTGCGCTCTCGCCTTCGGCTCGGGTCAGCTAACAGCAGTATAAACGGTTCGCTCGTTGCACTTCGCTCTCCCAACTTTGTATGCGATTGGGCTTTGCCCATTTTACCGCATACAAAGTTCGTATATACTGCGGACGTTAGGTGAAATAATAACTTACCAAATGATAAATAACATTGATACAAGTAGCATTAAATACATTCTTTTTGACTTAGATGGAACCATAACCGATCCGAAGATTGGAATTACAAAATCGGCTCAATATGCTCTTTCAAAGTTTGATATCCATATAGAGGATTTAGATAGTCTTGAGTCTATTATAGGCCCCCCAATCCACAACACCTTTAGCGAAAAATATAATTTTTCTGTAGAAAAAACTGAACTAGCAGTAGCATATTTTAGAGAATATTTTTCTAAAAAGGGATTATTTGAAAACAAGCCCTATCCAGGTATTAAAAGAACACTCAAGGATTTAAAAAAATCTGGATATCGTTTAGCAATTGCAACATCCAAGCCAACAATTTTCGCAGAGAGAATTCTAGATCATTTTAATTTAAGCCAGTATTTTGAATTTATCGTAGGTGCTAGCCTCGATAAAACCAGAATAAACAAGAGTGACATCATTCTTGAGTGTATAAAATTATTCAATGATAATTCTAATGAAAGATATGTCATGATAGGTGACAGGGAACATGACATCATTGGTGCAAAAAAGGTTGGGATTAAATCAATTGGAGTTCTTTATGGTTATGGCTCAAAGAATGAATTAGTAGCTGCAGGTGCCAATAGGATAATTGACAACCACAATGAGCTACTTAGTATTAAGGAGTAAGTTATTACAACACCTAACAGCGACTGTAAGGTAAAAAAACAGTGCCAATTAGATGTTAAATAGCGGTGTCACTATTTTTGTTACCCAAATTAAAACACTATTTGATTCACTTTCGCTCCGCTACAGTGTAAATTAAGGATGTTTTAACTTCTTACAGTCGCAAACGTTAGCTGAAATATCCCTTTTCTTTTCTGGGCTATCGCCCAATTGTTTTAAAAAATTTTGTTGAAGAATTTAAAAATTGAAAATTTAAGAAAAATTAGTGTATTTTAGTATATTATAGATACAAGATTTTAACTGATAAACTTAATTTTTAAATTATGAATAAAAAAGATAATTCAATCGTCTTATTTCACAAAAAACAAGTTCGCCGTCTTTGGGATGAAAAAAATGAGCTTTGGTATTTTTCGATTGTAGATGTAATTGAAATTTTGACCGAAAGTGTTAATCCAAGGAAGTATTGGAGTGTACTAAAAACAAGATTAAAAAGGGAAGGAAGTGAGGTGGCTACAAATTGTAGTCAACTGAAATTGATAGCTTCTGATGGTAAAAAATATCTTACTGATGTAGCTGATACTGAAACCCTTTTGAGACTTATTCAGTCAATCCCTTCCCCCAAAGCTGAACCATTCAAACTTTGGTTAGCAAAAGTTGGATACGAGAGAATTGAAGAAACCGAAGATCCAGAACTCGCTATGGAAAGAGCCATGAAAACCTATCTTAAAAAAGGCTATTCCAAAGATTGGATAAATCAAAGACTCAAAAGTATTGAAGTTAGAAAAGAATTAACAGATGAATGGAAAGAAAAGGGTGTGAAAGAAGGTTTGGAATATGCAATTTTAACAGATGAAATTACAAAAGCTTGGGCTGATAAATCAGTAAAACAATATAAAAAATTTAAAGGACTTAAAAAGCAAAATCTAAGAGATAACATGACTAATCTTGAATTAGTATTAAATATGTTAGCAGAAGCTTCAACTAGTGAAATTTCAAAAGAACAAAATCCAAAAGGTTTATCTGAAAGTAAAAAAGTAGCTAAAGAGGGTGGAAATGTTGCAAAGCAAGCAAGAATAACATTGGAAAAACAAACAGGAAAAAGTGTTATTTCTTCTCAAGATGCAAAGAATTTGCAGAATAACAAAGAAAAGAAAATAAGATAATTGATCAAATACCTCAAAACAAGTTCCAGATAGTAGTGGCAATCTTTCTGTTCTTAAGTAGGATTGAACTTCCTGCTACTCTCAAACTAGACACTGTCTACCAGACCCGCCAGGGTCCGCCGAGCAGAGCAGTAGCAAGGCGAATGCTCCTTGCTCCCTGAGGCTAACGCGACCGCATAGGGAGTAACCATTCTTTCCTAAAAAACCTATTGACTTCTCCTTTGGCCTTCTTTAGAATGCGCGGGCATTTACCTTAGTCATGAGGTTTGAGGCTCCTGTTAACCAGCCATCATCAGATGGCCCAAAAATAGGAAGAAAAGTCCAAAAAACCCCTGATCAGACCAGAAGCAAAGCGGATGGTCCCTATAAAAGGCATCGCGATAGCGAAACCTTTCTCAGCTCTCTAAGCAATAAATTATGCCAGGAATACTAGGCAAAAAAATCGGTATGACTCGTCTCATTCAAGACGATGGTCGTGTGATCCCTCTAACTGTTGTGGAGTGCCAACCTAACCAGGTTGTCCAAGTCAAAACAGTTGAGAAAGATGGATATCCGGCGCTAGTCCTTGGTTTTGGCCCGCTTAAGCGGCCATCAAAAAACCGCAAGTGGCGTCACCTCAGAGAGTTCCGGGTTCTAGAAGAAGAATCCTTGAAAGCTGGGGGAAACGTAACTGTGGAAATTTTTGCAACTGGAGATAAAGCAAAGATCACAAGTATATCTAAAGGTAAAGGTTTCCAAGGTGTAATTAAAAGACATAACTTCTCACGTGGTCCTGAGACTCACGGTTCTCACCATCATAGAGAGCCAGGTTCAATCGGAGCATGTGCTCGCCCAGCTCGAGTCCACAAAGGTAAAAAGATGCCAGGACATATGGGTACAGATAGAATCACTAGAACTGGAGTAGAAGTTGTCTACGTAGACATAGAAAAAAACCTCATTGGAATTAAAGGTCCAGTATCAGGAGGTAAAGGTTCCCTCGTAATCATTCGCAAGTAATAAACAGTATGAAAGCACCACTATACAATCAGAAAGGTGAAACAAAGAGCGACATCGCTCTGCATAAAGCTATATTCGAGGTTGAAGCAAGCGAAGGACTAATTCACGAGTACCTAATGTATCAACAAACAAACGCTAGGCGTCCAATCGCTCACGTTAAGAATAGATCAGAAGTAAGTGGTGGTGGCCGCAAGCCATTCAGCCAGAAAGGAACTGGTCGTGCACGTCAAGGTTCAATAAGAGTCGTGCAAATGAGAAGTGGAGGTAGTGCCTTCGGACCAAAGAAATGGCAAACATTCGAAAAGATGATGCCAAAGAAGATGCGTAAAAAAGCACTTCTAGGAATTCTCAGCTCAAAGGCTAAGGATGGAAAAGTTATCGCTCTAGATAAATTCGAACTAGATGCTCCAAAAACAAAGGATGTAGCAACTATGATTTCCAAGATGCCAGTTGTAAGAAACGTTCTGATTGTTGCAAACCGCGAAGAGAAAGCTCTCCGCACATCTGCAAAAAACCTTAAGCTTAAGAACGCAAAAACAATTACGAGCGGATACCTAAACCCAGCAGACCTACTTAAATACGACCACATATTACTAACTAAGACAGCACTAGCAGATCTAGAGGCTGTATACGCAAAATAATTATGAACATTTCACAAGTAATTGTCAGACCGGTTCTAACCGAAAAAAGTGTGCGCGGAGCAAGTGACTCCAACAAATACACATTCGTGGTGAACCAAGCTGCAACAAAAGTGGACGTAAAGAGTGCGTTGAAAGGTCTGTATGACGTAGACGCAATCAAAGTAAATATCCTAAAAGGTTTCCCTAAGTTCAAATGGGGCAAGGGTCGCGAGCCAATCCAAAAGAGAGGCGTAGTCCGTAAAGCAATCGTAACGCTCAAAGCAGGCGACAAGCTGGACCTATCAAAACTAAAAACTTCCTCAGCTAAAACTTCAAAGCCTAAAAAGGCCGCTAAAACAACCAAGTAATGCCAATCAAAAAGGTAAAAGGTACAACACCGGCGCGAAGACAAATGACTACCCTCACGTATGAAGAGGTAACTACAACAAAGCCAAGAAAGCAGCTACTTAAGTCAAAGAAACAGATGTCTGGTAGAAGTGGTGGAACAATCACTATCCGTCATCGTGGTGGAGGTAACCGGAGAATGATCCGTATGGTTGATTTCGACCGCAGTGACAAGATGAACATTGAAGCAACTGTGAAAAGCATCGAATACGATCCACGAAGAAGCGCATTCATTATGCTTGTATGTTACAAAGATGGTGAATACCGTTACCACTTAGCACCTGAAGGTATAGAAGTTGGAGAGAGAGTTATGACTGCAAAAAGATCTAAGGCAAGAACTGGAAATCGCATGCACCTTGAAAGCATCCCTGTAGGATTCGAAATCTACAATGTACAGATTGACCTGAAGAAAGGAGGTCAGATAGCAAAATCTGCAGGAAACGCAGCAAAACTTATTTCCCTGGATGGAGAGTACGCTCAAGTACAGCTCCCGTCTGGAGAAGTGCGCTTTGTACACAAGATCTGTTTCGCTTCTATTGGTCGCGTGTCTAACGTGGACCACGGAAATGTTGTTATCGGTAAAGCCGGTCGTAACAGACACAGAGGTAAGAGGCCAACAGTTAGAGGGAAGGCTATGAATCCTTGCGATCACCCTCATGGTGGTGGTGAAGGAGGATGCCCAATTGGAATGAAACATCCAAAAACCCCTTGGGGTCTACCTGCTCTAGGTGTTAAAACTAGAAGGCGCAAATCCACAAACAGGTGGATCGTTAAGACCCGAAAGGGCAAGATGCTCGCTAAACTTAACTCATAATTATGGGACGAAGTAACTACAAAGGACCGTACGTTGACGCCAAGCTGCTTAAAAAAGTAAAAGCAATGGGCGAAAGCAAGAAAATCATTAAGACGTGGGCACGTGCATCACAAATCGATCCTGAATTCGTAGGACACACATTCGCTGTTCACAACGGAAAGGATCACATCCCTGTATTCGTAACTGAAACAATGGTTGGCCACAGGCTCGGAGAATTTGCACCAACTCGCAGATTCCGCAGTCACGCAGGTAAAAAATAGTCAACCAGACGCGCAGCGCAAGCGAAGCGTCAACTTAAAAAAAACATTATGAAAGCAATTCTCAAAAGTTCTCGGATCTCTCCAAAAAAAGCAAATCTAGTTGCTGGATTGGTTCGTGGGGCAATGGTGGAAGACGCACTTGATCAATTGAAGTTCACTCCTAAGAAAGCTGCCAGAATCATCTACAAGCTAGTAGCATCAGCAGCAGCAAATGCAGAAACAAACTTCAAGCAGAAACGTGATAGTCTATACATCAAAGAGATCATAGTAACAAAAGGACCAACATATAAGAGAAGTGTATCAGTATCTCGTGGGCGCATGCATCCTATTCTAAAGCGCAGCTCACACATAACAGTATTCGTTGATGTTAAGATCCCTTCAAAAGCAACTCCTGCAAAGAAAGTTGCACCTGCAAAGCCAGCGGTGAAGGAGGAAGTAAAGGCTGAAGCTCCAAAAGACTCTAACTCTAAAAAATAATGGGAAGTAAAGTTCAACCAGTTGGAATGCGTACAGGAATTATCCGAACATGGGATTCTAGTTGGTATGCAAACACAAGAAACTACGGAAAAGTCGTAGCAGAAGAGCTAGAGATTAGAAAGTTCGTTGAAAAAAATCTTAAAGATTCAGGGGTCGCATTCCTTGAATTCCAAAGAAATGCTAAGGACATTACTCTTAACATCCACTCTTCAAAGCCAGGTATCATTATCGGCCGACAAGGAGCTGGAGTAGAAGGTCTAAAGGATCAGCTTGAAAAGAAGTTTGGTCACAAATTCACTCTAAACGTTAAAGAAGTTAAGAAACCAGAACTAAATGCAAAGCTAGTTGCAGAAAACATTGCAATGCAAATAGAACGCCGCGTGTCATACAGACGTGCAGCAAAGATGGCTGTAAAAAAAGCAATCGAATCGGGCGCGAAAGGTATTAAGATCCGCATGGGTGGACGTCTAAACGGAGTTGAAATCGCACGTAGCGAATTCTACTCTGAAGGACAAATCCCTCTTCATACTTTCCGTGCCGACATCGATTACGCAGCCTACCCTGCCAACACCACATACGGTGTTATCGGAGTAAAGGTGTGGATCAATAAAGGTTTAGTATTTAACAGAAAGAAGAAAGATGCTTCTGCCTAAGAAAATGAAATTTCGGAAGTGGCACAGACTACGAGGTACTTTCAAAGGAAATACCAAGGGTGGCTCAAGACTAGCATTCGGTAGCTATGGGCTAAAATGTCTAGGTACCAAAGAGCTCACTTCAAGACAGATCGAAGCTGCTCGTCGTGCAATGACAAGGCACGTAAAGCGTGGAGGTAAGATCTGGATTCGCGTGTTCCCTCACAAACCAATCACAGAGAAATCTGCTGAGGTGCCGATGGGATCAGGTAAAGGTACTGTGGACAGATACACAGCACTAGTGAAGCCAGGCGTAATTCTGTTTGAAATGGACGGTATCGATGAATCTCTAGCAAGAGAAGCCCTAAAACTTGCGGCAGCAAAACTACCTATCAAGACAAAGTTTGTATCATCTAATGACATTTAAAAGAAATGGCTGAAGTAAAAATTCACACAACCGAAGACCTGAAAAAGATGAGTGTAAAGGACCGAACTACTCTCCTAGGAGAAACGCTCGCAGCCCTAGCTCACAAAAAATGGCGCACGCGCACAGGTGAAGATAAAAAAACTGCTGACGTGAGCAAGCTACGTAAACAGGCTGCTCGTATCAACACACTAAATAACCAACCATCAACAGATGAGAAGTAAAAAAGGAAAAGTCGTATCAAAGTCAGGAAGCAAAACAATTGTTGTTGAGGTTCACACTTACAAACAACATGCTAAGTACAAAAAACGCTTCCGAACAACCAGCAAGTTCCATGCACATGATGAGAATGAGCAGTACAAAGTTGGAGACGACGCAACTATCTACGAAACAATTCCCCTGTCTAAGTTAAAACGTTGGACTGTAGAAGCCCCGAAGCAAAGCGAAGGGGCACCGAGCGCCTAAGTAGCGCGAGGTCAACGCGCCGAAGGCGCAACCACAGACGCGATAGCGTCAACCGAGGGCATACTACCCGAGGTAAACACGGCCGAAGGCCGTAACCACTAAAAAAATGATTCAAACTCAAACAATATTATCGGTCGCAGATAACAGCGGAGCCAAAGAGGTGATGTGTATCAAAGTCCTCGGTGGATCAAAACGTCGTTATGCGCGTATCGGTGATCAAATCGTAGTCAGCATCAAAAAAGCTACTCCACGAGGGGCAGTTAAGAAGAAAAGTGTACAACGTGCTGTAGTGGTTCGTATGAAGAAAAACCTTAGAAGAAAGGACGGATCCTACATCAAATTCGATGAAAATGCTGTAGTAATTATCAACAAAGAAAACGGGCAGCCAAAAGGAACTCGTGTATTCGGACCTGTAGCTCGTGAACTACGTGATCGTGGCTACCAAAAAATCATTTCTTTAGCACCTGAAGTACTTTAAAACATGAAAATCAAAAAAGGAGACACTGTCGTAGCAATAGCTGGAAAAAATAAGGGGCAAACCGGAAAGGTTCTGCGCACTATACCAACAGCAAATCGCGTTGTGGTTGAAGGTCTTAACAAGGTGACTCGTCACGTACGTAAGACAAAAGATCGCCCAGGTTCTAAGATTCAATTCGAAGCTCCAATGAACATCTCAAATGTAATGATAATAGACCCAAAGACAAAGAAAAGAACTCGTATTGCTCACAGCAAAGACGAAAAGGGTAAAAAACAAAGAACTACTAAAAAAAGTAACACCGTACTGTAATTATGAAAGCACCACTACAAAAAAAATACGAAAAGGAAGTTGTAAAGCTACTAGGAAAGGAGCTAGGTAGAAAGAACCTACTTTCCCTTCCAAAAGTACTAAAAGTTAACATTAATGTTGGTATTGGAAGCCGAGTAACAAGTGGTAGCAAAGATTTCTCATCTATTGTAAATAGCGTTCAAGAGATTACAGGGCAAAAGCCAAGCGTACGTAAAGCAAGATTGTCAGTTTCCAACTTTAAACTAAGAGAAGGAATGCCAGTTGGACTAAGCATTACGCTTCGTGGCCGCAGAATGTACGACTTCATTGAAAGACTTGTGAACATTGCATTACCTCGCGTACGAGACTTCCGTGGAATCTCCGTAAAGGGATTCGATGGAAAAGGAAACTTCTGTCTCGGACTCAAGGACTGTACAATTTTCCCAGAAGTAGATCAGGAAAAACTAGCTGGCGCGACTCACGGATTACAAATTAACGTTTGTACTAGCGCAAAGAACGACCGTGAAGCATACGTTCTACTAAAGGCACTTGGCTTCCCTTTCAAGGATGAGGTCACAGTGGAAACTAAATAATTAACTAACTAAAAGATACATGGCAAAGACTTCCATGGTCACAAAATCGAGACGGAGAAATGATGCAGTAACTCACCGTTACAAGCTTGGACTTGATCCAAAGCCAGGGCAAGCAGTTAAAGCATACAACCGTTGTAGACTATGTGGACGCCCTCATGGATACATGAGAAAGTTCGACCTCTGCCGTATTTGTTTCCGTGAGTTAGCCCGAGCGGGTAAACTCATGGGTGTCCGAAAATCTTCCTGGTAATACATTAAAACCTCAATATGACTGTTACAGCCCCAATTGCCGACCTACTAACAAGGATTCGAAACGCTGCACGCGCAAAGAAGACAATGTTGAATATTCCATATTCAAAGTTCAAACACGCAGTTTCTGACGTATTGAAAGAACACGGCTACATCATGGAAGTGAAAGCAGTTGGTGAAGGAGCAACAAAAGAATTGATTATTGAACTACATGAAGACAAAATCGATATACACCTAAAGACTATTAGCAAACCAGGTCAAAGGATCTATGTTAACTCAAAAGAAATCCCTCGAGTTCTTGAAGGTCTTGGTATCGCTATCATCTCAACTCCAAAAGGAGTGATGGAAGGTCAAAAAGCTCGCCGAGCCAAACTCGGAGGAGAATACTTATGTGAGGTTTACTAAGAAATCATAAAAACTATAAAAAATGTCTAGAATCGGAAAACAACCCGTAGTAATCCCATCAGGAATAACTGTAACTAGCAGTGACGATGGAACAATTGTGGTTAAAGGGCCAAAAGGTGAACTGTCATACAAACCTCACCGCTTGGTAAAAGTAGAAATCACTGAAACTGAACTAATTGTAACTCGTGAAGGCGAAGAACGTGAAAAGAGAGCTATGCACGGACTGGTTCGTTCTCTACTGCAAAACATGGTAACGGGCGTAAGCAAAGGTTACGAAAAGAAACTAGAAATCAATGGTGTAGGTTACAAAGGCCAGGTACAAGGAAACAAACTTGTTCTAAACCTTGGATACTCTCACCCAATTGACTACCCTACTCCAGAAGGAATCACCTTCACATTCGATGAAAAGAAAAAGAACCTACTCACTATCTCTGGAATCGACAAACAAAAAGTCGGTCAAGTTGCATCAGAAATTCGTGGCTTCAGAAAACCTGAACCTTACAAAGGAAAGGGTATAAAATATGAAGACGAACACATCCGCAGAAAAGCTGGTAAGACTGCTGCAAAGGGTGAGTAACATAATTAATCCGTTTTAAAAAAACTTTAAAAGACATGAAGAAACCTATCAACAAAGTCGGTCGCAGACAAAAAAGACATGCTCGCTCTCGAGCAAAGATGTCTGGTACAACAGCTGTGCCAAGACTAATCGTATTCAGAAGTCTGAAATACATCAATGCACAGTTGATTGACGACGCTAGCGGAACAACTCTAGCTTCAGCTCATGATATCAAAGCAAAAAAAGGTACGAAAGTAGAAAGAGCCCTAGCAGTTGGTAAAGAAATCGCAGAAAAAGCTAATAAAGCAGGTATAAGCAAATGTGTATTTGATAGAAACGGTTACAAATATCATGGCCGCGTAAAAGCCTTAGCTGAAGGTGCACGCGAAGCAGGTCTTAAATTTTAACAGACGCGATAGCGTCACCGAGCGCCTAATAGCGCGAGGTCAACACGGCCGAAGGCCGTAACCACTAAAAAAATAATTAACAACCCCCTATGTCAAGACCCCCAAGAAAAAAATTCAACAGAAAGCGAGAACCTAAAGAGTTCGAAGAAGAGGTGATCCAGATTGATCGCGTAACCCGTGTGGTTAAAGGTGGTCGTCGTCTAAGATTCCGAGCTACAGTTGTGATTGGTGATAAAAAAGGACGTGTTGGATACGGAATTGGGAAGTCAGCAGAAGTTCAAGGAGCAATCCAAAAAGCTGTAACAAAGGCTAAGAAAAATATTATCAATGTACCTCTATACGAAGGAAGTATTCCTCACACTATTCAGGTTAAATTCAAGGCAGCAATCGTATTGATCAAGCCTGCTGGAAAGGGTACTGGTATCATCGCAGGTGGTGCTGTACGCAAAATGCTCGACCTAGCTGGTGTCAAAAATGTACTTTCAAAATCACTCGGTTCTAACAACCGTCTGAACACAACTAAGGCAGCTTTCAAAGCTCTAGAATCACTTCGTTTAAATCCAAAGAAGGAAACGGATCTAGAAAAATCTAAGAAAGCACCTAAGGAAAAAGCAGCTCCAGAAAGGTCAAAGATCTCAAGAAAGAAAGCTAGAGACATGGTTAATGCAGACAAAAGAGGAATGGCTCCAAGAAAGAAGGAGACTGATACTACCAAAAAATCTACACCTAAAAAATCTTAAATAAATGAAGCAAAATACTTTAAAACCAGCAGCGGGAAGCAAAAAAGCTAGAAAACGTGTTGGACGTGGCGGACACACAGGTACCTACTCTGGACGTGGAATGAACGGACAGAACGCAAGGTCAGGTGGTGGCGTAAGAGTTGGCTTTGAGGGTGGACAAACTCCATTCCTTCGCAGAATGCCAAAATTAAGAGGATTCAAGAATCCAAACAAGATTACTTACTTCCCTATCAACGTTGGAATGCTTGAAAAAGCTTTTGATGAAGGAGCTGAAGTAAATGCAAAAACTCTTGTTGAAAAAGGAATCTTCAAAAAGGAAATGCCAATCAAGTTGCTAGGAACTGGTGACATCAAAAAGAAACTTAAGATTTCAGTCGACTTGGCGTCCGAAAGCGCAATTAAAAAAGTTGAAAAAGCTGGAGGTAAGGTTACAATCCTAAAGGCAGCAAAAGCAGAAAAGAAAGTTAAGAAATCAAAAGCTGCACCAAAGGAAGAAGCTGCAGCTGAAGAAGTTGCAACCGAAGAAACTCCTGCAAAAGAGCTTAAAAAATAATCTTAAAATCCACGCTCAGTGCTTAAATACCTAAAACAAATCTGGCATACCAAAGATCTGAGAAAGAAGATCCTATTTACAGTAGGAGCAATTGCTTTTTACAGACTTCTAACTCACATCACAATCCCAGGAGTTGACCGTGAAGCACTTCAATTTGTGTTTGATAAAAATGCTCTACTCGGTGCATTTTCCATGCTAACAGGTGGAAGCGCAGAGAACTTCTCCATCGCTTTGATGGGACTTTCTCCATATATTAATGCGTCCATCATCATGCAGCTTTTGACTGTAATTTTGCCTCGCATGGAAGAGCTTTCAAAGGAAGGTGAAGCTGGTCGTCGCACAATCAATAAGTGGACAAGATGGCTAACATTCCCTCTCGCATTCGTACAATCATACGGAATGATTGCCCTTATTAACTCTCAAGCGCAAGTACCAATTATTGCAAACATCACAGACCCAATGGTGATTATCCCTATCATGCTTGTTGTCTCAACAGGTACGGTGACCCTAATGTGGCTTGGTGAAATCATGACAGAAAAAGGAATCGGTAATGGTATTTCAATGCTGATTTTTGCAAGCATCCTTGCAGCTGTTCCATCAATCGTTGGACCTACCCTAGCACTTACAGCAAGCGAACCTGAAAGATTACTACCATTCGTTGGAATCCTATTGATCACTCTGATATTAACGCTCATTGTGGTGCTCTTTACAGAAGGACAACGGCGCATACCCGTTACTTATGCGGGCCGCAAAAGTGGCGCAAAGGCAGAACAATCTTTCCTACCAATCCGTGTGAATCAAGCCGGAATGATCCCTATTATCTTCGCAGTTTCACTCGTGACTTTCCCTTCAATTCTTGGTCAATTCCTGACTTACGCAGAATCTGAGTGGGTGCAAAGTATTGGTAGATTTACAACTGTATACTTCACACCACAAAGCTGGCTATACATTGCCACTTACTTTTTCCTTGTAATTGGATTCACATACTTCTACGTAAGTATCACTTTCAATACCGAACAAGTAGCGGACAATATTCAAAAACGTGGTGGCTTTGTTCCTGGGCTTCGTCCAGGTAAAGAAACAGCTGCCCACCTCGCAATGGTATCAAACAGAATGAACCTTTTCGGTGGTGTGCTAATCGGTGGAATCGCAGTATTCCCAATCATTTTGCAGATGATCTTTACTGAGCTAAGTGTTGGTTCCGTGCCAATGATCGTTAGTGGAGCTGGTATTATTATTATCGTTGGAGTTGTCCTAGATTTAATTCGCAAGATTAATGCGGAACTTCTTGTTCAACACTACGACCGATTCTACAAAGGATAATCGGACGATTTTCCTCTCTCCCCTAACCCACCATTATCATGGATCTCATCTTGTTTGGAATGCAAGGCTCTGGCAAAGGAACTCAAAGTAAGTTCATCGCTAAGCAATGCAATTTAGCCGTATTTGAAACTGGCGCTGCGCTCCGTAGTCTCGCTAACGAAGACAGCGAATTGGGCCGCAAAGTTAAAAGTATTATTGAGGCTGGAAACTTGGTGTCGACCGAAGTTGTAATGGAAATTGTTGCGGACTTTTTGCACAAATTACCAGAAGGAACTAGCGCACTTTTTGATGGAATCCCAAGAAGCCTAGATCAAAAGAAAGCCCTAGACGAACTGCTTGAAAAAGAAGCTCGTGAGTTCAAAGGCTTGGACATTAAAATCGGAGAAGAAGAAGCTCTCAAAAGGCTCACAACTCGCAGACTTTGCCAAAAATGTAAGGCAACTTACCCTGCTTTTTATGACAAAGACGCCTGCGAAGCTTGTGGTGGAGAACTAGTAACTCGCCGCGATGACACACCGGACGCAATCCGTGTGCGAATTGACACTTTCCTTGGAAAAACAATGCCAGTGATTGAAAGCTACGCCGCAGATGGGAAAATGCTAACTGTGAATGGTGAACAGTCAATTGAGAATGTAACCGCTGAATCAATGGGTATATTAAAAGAATTCTTTAACTGCTAAACTGCAGCCACAATGGCAATCAACATAAAAACTTCGGAAGAAATTCAGACCATGCGCAAGTGTGGGAAAATCCTTGGGGAAATCTTAGAGCAGCTCGCTTCGCTCGCCATCCCCGGTGCCACAACAGCAGACCTTGAACGTGAGGCAGAGAGCCTCTTTGAGGAAGCTGGCGTGAAGCCATCTTTCAAAGGATATCACGGCTACCCAGCAATTCTCTGCACATCTGTAAATGAGGAAGTGGTTCACACAATCCCATCAGACGAGCGCCCTTTTGAGATCGGTGACATTCTCTCAATTGATGCCGGCGCAACCCTAAACGGCCTCATCACAGATTCAGCAATCGCAGTGATCGTCGGTAGAAAAGACGCCGCCGAGCCAAGCACACGCAAATTCGTCCAAACCTGCATAGACGCACTTTGGGCCGGAATCCACGAGGTAAAACCTGGCGCACGTTTCGGTGATATCAGCCATGCAATTGGAAAAACAACTGCGGACTCTGGCTACAATATAATCCCTGAACTGACGGGCCACGGCGTTGGCCACAATTTGCATGAAGATCCAATCATTCCTAATGACGCACCTGCCGGCTCCGGTGAAACCCTCAAACCTGGCATGACATTCGCACTCGAGCCAATCATAACAATGGGTAAACCAAAAATCCGCACCCTAGCAGACGGATGGAACATCATCACAAAAGATGGCCGCCTCGCCTGCCAACATGAACACACCGTGCTCGTAACTGAAACCGGAGTTGAAGTCCTGACTTTGCGGCCGAGCGAGAACTTGCAATAATTGACGAGATCCAATCGATCGTGCTATAGTTTTACCGAACCTTGATCGATAACTTTTTTGTATGAATTCTGTCACCGTTTCCCCAAAATTTCAGATCGTCATTCCAAAAGGAGTACGTGAAAGTCTCAAGATAAAACCTGGGATGAAGCTCTCCTTCGTTGCAATTGGCGGTATTTTACACATAGTGCCAATAGGCCCCATCAAAGATATGAAAGGAGCCTTTCCTGGGATCGACACAAATATTATTCGCGAACCAGATAGAAAATTATGAATATTGTAGATTCTTCAGCTTGGCTTGAATATTTCAAAGAGTCCAAAAATGCAAAAAACTTTGCTCACGCAATAGAGGATTTAGACAATCTCTTTGTCCCAAGCATTATACTTTACGAAGTATATAAAAAACTCTGCCAAACATCTGGTAAACAAAAAGCTATCCAAGCTATTGGACACATGCAGATAGGAAAAATCATTGGCATACATACAAACGATGCCTTAAACGCTGCACACTTTAGTAAAGAACTAAAGCTTCCTATGGCTGACGCCATGATCTATGCAATTGCATATCAGAGCGGCGCCACTCTCTGGACCCAAGACGCAGATTTCAAAGGTTTAGAAGGAGTAAAGTACTTTCCTAAAGTTTGACTTCACCAAGCCAATTTGAGACAATTGATTCCAAGCTTTTAACAAATTCAATTATGCGTCTCAACATAACACCACCTGGCGGAAAAACTCTTACTGCAATGGCTTGGGAACCTGGTCACGTCATGGGTAATATAGCTTGGGCTATCCCAAATGAAGTAAGTAAGCTCGTATCCCCACAACCAGACGGTGGCATCACAGCTATAAGAAGAGATACTGACGGCAATGTTTATTTTGAATGCGAACCCCTATCTCCAGAACATACTGAAACAATTCATAAATTAGTAAGTGACGCCCTCACCGCAAAAGGACTTACTGTAGAACGATTTGCTGCATAAATTAAAACCCTTCAACAATTCTAACCCCTTAAATTAAGATAGATAAACCAACAGGCCACGCCATTAGTTCCCTTCGAGACCCTAAGGGACCTACAATTGCAGAGCAAGCAGCTGCTGTCCAAATAACAGTAACTCCAGAATTCAGAAGAGCAGCTCTTAAGGCACTAGACGCAAAATATGGCCAGCTAGACACGAACTCGGAACAAAACCGCTAAACCATGCCCAAAAACTTCCTCCAGCAAAATGACATCACTTACGTCCTGCATGAACACCCTGCAGTGTTTACTTGTGCTGAGGCAGAGGAGCATTGCGGTAACATCCCGGGCCTAGCCTGCAAAAATCTCCTAATCCGCAACAAGGACAAATCCCGTTACTTCCTAGTCCTCCTCCCAGCCGAGAAAAGAACCGATCTCAAAAAACTTGCTGGCCTCCTTGGCGAAAACAAAATAACATTCGCCAGCCCAGATGACTTGCAGGCAAAACTCGGTCTCACCCCAGGCGAGGTCTCCCCTTTTGGCCTGCTGAATGATAAAAATCAGGAGGTGGAATTGTACGTGGACGCAGAAGTGCATGGCGCCCCAATCGTCAGCTTTCATCCAAATCGCAACACCGCAACCCTGGAACTAGCTCAGGAAATGTTCCACAAATTCCTGGCCGCGATTCCGCACGAGCCACAGATTATTGAGTTATAGAAGAGCTAAGTCACGTTCTTGAGAGATTAATAAGGTTTATCTAACAATTTCCTTTTGAGGTTAGTTAAATGGAAGTTTTGTTGGTGAGAATCATGCATCCGAACCCAAAACGCTCCTCTAACCGAAAAAGGAAATTGTTAGATATTCTCTTTTTTATTAATTTCTCAACGTAACAAATTCTCTACGTACCACCTGATCACATCCCAATCGTCTTCCAACGGGGATAAGGTGTAAATTGCATAACTCTCCTCACAAGTTGAGGGGTTTTCTTCATCAAGACATTCATCCACCATCAATGAAGTGACGTAGTCCACCGGCACTCTAACAGTTTCAAGCACGTTGCCCGTGGAAAGCACATAACCGCGGTTCATCCAAAAATTCTGGTAAGAAAAATAATAGCGAATCGCATCCTCAAATCCAATGTCTGTTTCAATCGAACCTATCACTGTGGAAATAATTGAAAGCACGGTGTCCGCGTCACCCAAACCTAGGCTATTGGCTTTTTCCTGGATGGCCTCCAAAATCAACTGCTGCCTCGCCGCCCGTGAATAATCAGAAGTCGTATACCTGGACCTCGCCACACGCAAGGCCTCCGTCCCATCCAAATGATGCTCACCCGCCTCGTAGTAAAGCGTGCTGCAAACTCCTGCGTCACAAGTTTTGTAAGAAGGATCAATCAAAGCCTCTTCAAGCGTCACATCCACCCCGCCCATCAGATCAATCACGTCCCTAAAAACATACATATCAATCAAGGCAAAATGATGAATTTTGTAACCCAAAACCTCCTCCACCCACTTCACCTGCTCATAAATTCCATAATCCGCATACACGCTGTTTATCTTTCGCTCATTCACATAAAGGTCGCGCGGCACGGAAATCAGAGTCACCTTCTGCGAAACCGTGTCCACATTCGCAAAAATAATGGTGTCCACATTGCTTCCATGCTTCCCCATCAGAAGAAAATTCACATCCCCGCTCTCCTCGATCAAGCTAGTGTACTCAGGCAATGACGAGGGCAATTCCAGAGTTTTTTTTTAGCATAAGAGTCTAGTGACTCAATCGCCGCCGAAAGCGTTTCAACCTGCTCGCCGTCCCCGTCCACTGGCATTTTCACATTCACTTCACCGGTCGCCTTGTCCAAATACATAATCCGAATGACCGCACCTTCGCTGTCCACAAAAGGATAGTAAATCCCGCTGTCGTCTTCTGTTATTTCGCCCAGCACCAAACCTGCCTGCTCAAGTGCAATTGTAAAAGCTGGATCCATAACAAGCTGATCAAGCTCCGCAGCATTTTCCTCAATCAGAACCTGCAAACGCGTGCGCGCATCCACATGATCACTCAAACTCTCCACATTCAAATCATAATCATCTTCATCAATCAAAAGCACCGCGGCCGCATCCAGTTTTGACACTTCAATACTTGCAACTACCGTGCCATCACTATTACTCAACTCGTAATAAAAACGAGCATCGTCAGACAACTCATCAGAAAGGGTCATACCGTGAAACTCAAGCGTACGCTGCAACTCATCAGAAGGTAAAAATTCGTCTCGCAAATATACGCGCTGCTCATTCACCTGAGCAATCAAAACGCGGAGCTCGGATAAATCGCTAGCCACAAAGGCCGTCAAGTCTTCAATCACTTCGTCAACAGATTGCTCATCCTCAAATTCCATTTCACCGTTGTAGGTGCTAACTGTAAAAGTCCCATCCAGCTCCAGCTGCGCATTCAAAAGCTCAACCCCATTAAGCGTACTATCAGTCACAGTGTAGCCATCAACTGCAAGTTGATTCTCAAGCCAAATCCCGTCCACCATAAAAGTGTTAAACGCAGCAAGATTAGCCTCGTAAAGCTCCTGATTTTTCTCATATTCACCCAGCTGTCCAACAAATTCAAAAACCAAACTACTCAAATCCTCTTCCTCAGCTGCATCATCGTCAAAATCAAGATCCCCCAGCTCAGCAAAGTCATAACTATTGCTTGGTAGCAGCAAATACTCACGAATCTGATTCAAATCTGAACCAAAATCAGTCAAATAATTCTTAGCCAACTCCATTTCCTGAATCACTTTAGTATTATTGCTTTCAAGCGAATCAATAAAATCCAGACTATGCCTCAACTTATAAGTTTGCCACATCTGAGTCAAAACAAGCGCAGCCAAAAGCACCATACCCACGTATAGCAACCACTGTCGTCTAGACAGCTTCCTTAAAACTTTAATATCAAGTTTTACGAGTTTTTTGAGTTTTTTCTTTGGCATGGGGCATTGGCACAATTTGAACGAGGGAACTATAAACCATTCAAACACCTCGCACAACCTGTAATTTCAGCATAATGCAGCAGTTTTTTGCAAACCCATCAATTCGACCTTAAAAAGCCCTTGCAATTCTTATTGCAGGCATGTAGAATCCCTCTGCTTTACCTGTCCAACAGGGGGGCGTCAGGTTATTGGCCTCTTAAAATCTATGGCAAAACAAGTCATCCAAGTCGAAGGCATCGTTCAAGAATGCTTACCCAACGCAACATTCCGCGTTAAACTAGATGACCCCGGTTACCCAACCGACCACGAAGTGCTTTGTCACCTCTCGGGTAAAATGCGAATCAATTACATTCGTATCATCCCAGGAGATGTGGTAACGGTGGAGTTAACTCCTTACGATCTCTATAAGGGACGTATTGTGTTCAGACACAAAAAGGGGCAACGACCGGTACATGCACCTGTAGAGGTTCCTGCTGAAGAAGGTGAAACTTCTGAGGAAGCTACCGAGACACCTGAAGTAACGACTGAAGAATCTAACGATACAGAAAATGAAAGTTAAAGCATCAGTAAAGAAAATCTGCGAAAAGTGCAGACAAATCAAAAGACGTGGAGTTATTCGCATCATTTGCGAAAACCCTAGACATAAACAAAGACAAGGTTAATTAATACCCCATTTACCATGGCAAGACTCTGTGGAGTTCAAATCCCAACTGAAAAACGTGTTGAAATCAGCCTAACCTACATTTACGGTATTGGGCCAAGCACTTCTAAAAAGCTTCTTAATGAACTGGGCATCAACCTCAACACAAAGGTTAAAGACCTTACTGAGGCTGATCTTGCAAAACTTCGTGAGGCATTTGCAAAAATGCAGACTGAAGGTGATCTACGCCGAAAAGTCCAAATGGACATTAAGCGTTTGCAAGAAATTGGTTCATACAGAGGGTTCCGCCACAGACGTCACCTACCAGTACGTGGACAAAGAACAAAGACTAACGCTCGTACAAAGAGAGGTTCAAAACAAACAATGGGAAGCGGGAAACGTAAAGAACTCAAGAAATAATTCTAACTTAAATTTACAATATGTCTGACGACAAAACTAAAAAAGACGATACTAAGAATGTTAAAGCAGATGCTCCTGCAAAGAAAGAGGCACATGTGAAAACTAATTTAGCAATAGTTGAGGAAAAGCCAAAAACTGTGCGCCGAAGTAAGAGAAAGACTGTAGCTTCTGGCCGCATCTACGTAAAGGCTGGATTCAACAACACAATCATTACAATTGCAGACGAAAAAGGAAAAACTCTAGTACAAGCTAGTTCTGGTAGCACTGGATTCAAAGGCTCTAAAAAGTCTACTCCATATGCTGCGCAAATGGCTGCTGAGTCAGCTGCAGAAAAAGCAAAAGCTTACGGATTCGAAAAAGGAGATGTATATGTGAAAGGAGTGGGTCATGGAAGAGAACAAGCTCTTCGTGGACTAATCGCTCAAGGTATTGCAATTCAATCAATTTACGACGTGACACCGATTCCTCATAACGGATGTCGTCAACCTCGCACAAGACGAGTTTAACAGACGCGATAGCGTCACCGAGCGCCTAATAGCGCGAGGTCAACACGGCCGAAGGCCGTAACCATAATAAACTAATTATCTACCTAAAAATCTATGTCTCGATACACTGGACCAAAAGCACGACTTGTAAGACGCTTCGGAGTTAACATCTTCGGCGCTGAGAAATACGATAAAATCTTTGAACGCAGACCGCACGGACCTGGTATGCATGGTCAAGGACGCAGAGGAAAAGATTCTGAATACAAAAAGCAGCTTTTGGAGAAGCAAAAGCTACGTTTCATGTACGGAATCACAGAAAAACAACTTCGCAATTACTACAAAAAAGCAGCAGGACAAAAGGAAACTACTGGTGTAGCGCTACTTAAACTACTAGAACGCAGACTAGATAACGTGGTCTTCCGCGGAGGATTCGCAAAAACACGTGCTCAAGCTAGACAAATCGCAAACCATGGACTTTTAACATTGAACGGACGCCGAGTAAGCATCCCATCAATTCAAGTTCGCGAAGGTGACCTTATTGAGGTACGCAAAAAGAGTCAGGCAAGCCCATTATTCGTAAGCGTTAAGGAGGACAAAGAGTTCGACCACGCTCGCTGGCTGAAGTCAGACCAAAAAACTTTACAAATAGAGGTTGCCGCTCTTCCAGAAGAGGACAACCTTGATAAGCTCATTGAAACTCACCTTATCATTGAGTTCTACTCTAAATAAATCCATAACCTATTCTTCATGCATATCATCCAGGAAGAAATCGGTCTCCCAAAAATTGCTGAAAGCAAAATGGGGGATTTCCACTCCACGTTCACCATCAGCCCTCTTCCACAGGGTTATGGTACTACTTTAGGAAATGGCCTACGCAGGGTAATGCTTTCTTCCCTACCTGGTGCAGCTGTCACTGGGATCAAGGTAAAAGGCGTTACACACGAATATGCTGTACTCAAAGGCATTAAGGACAGTGTTCTAGACATGATCTTGAACCTGAAACAATTGGCCCTAACAATGGACCTAAACGAACCAGTACTTTTGACTCTAAAGTCTAAGAAAACTGGCCCTGTTACAGCTAAGGATATTGACGTTCCAACAGGAGTAACAATTCACAACCCAGAACTTCACATTACAACAATTGAGAAGGGCGGAAGTTTGGACATCCAAATCCGCATAGAAAAGGGCGTTGGATACAGAGCAGCTCTAATCGGTCAAAAGACTGACGAAGAAGCAGATGCAGAAATGATCGATGTAGATGCAGTATTCTCCCCTCTTAAGAAGATTCACTTTGCTATTGAGGCAACTCGTGTTGGTCAAAAGACTGACCTGGACAAATTGCAACTTGAAATCAAGACGAATGGTTCACTCGACCCTCAAGACGCTATGCGTTTTGCTGCAGGTGTTCTTGAGTCATACTTCAATATTTTCAATAGAGATGAGGAAAAAGTTGAGCCTGAATTCATGAGCGACTTTGAAAAGATCGCAGCTAAGGCTAAAGAAGAAGAGGAAAGCAGCAAGCCAAAACAAGAATCATACACTCCAATTGAAATCCTTGGACTTTCTCCAAGAACGCTTAATGCACTTATCAACGGAGAAATCGGATCAATTGAACAGCTCACAAAATGCAGCGAATCTAAGTTGGCTAACCTTCGTGGATTCGGTAGAAAAGCACTTAATGAAGTTAAGGACGCACTTGATAAGCGCGGCCTAGCAATGTCAGAAGAAGAATAGTCATTGGCAATAGCCGATTGACAAATCCAACCTATTAATATAATTTCTCAGCCCCTAATAAAAATATGCGACATCAAAAGAAGAAAAAACAACTAAATATGCAACGCGACCATCGCGCGGCTGTCCTGCGTAGCTTGGCTACATCAATTATCCTCTTTGAAAAGGTTAAAACTACTACTGCAAGAGCAAAGCAGGTTCAACCTATTGTTGAGGACTTGATCACAAAAGCTAAGACAAAGAGCCTCGTGCAAGCGATTCGCCAAATAGATAAAGTTGTATTCGACAAAAAGGCTGGGAAAAAACTCCTTGAGGTCCTAAAAGACCGATACAAAGACAGACCAGGAGGATACACTCGCATTATCAAGCTCGGACACCGTAGTGGTGACGCAGCTGAAATGGTTCAAATTCAACTCGTTTAATTCGAAACTAATAAAAATGAAGACTTTTCACCCAAAACTCGCTGACGTAAAAGAAACCCGTGCATGGCACCTAGTTGACGCAAATGACATTGTCCTAGGACAGCTAGCTGTTAAGGTTGCAGATGTACTACGCGGAAAGAATAAACCTAGCTGGCACCCATCAATCGACTGTGGTGACAACGTTATTATCATCAATGCAGAAAAAATCGTACTAACTGGTCAAAAAGAAAGTCAGAAAGAGTACATCACTCACTCTGGTTACCCAGGAGCACTAAAGCGTAAACCAATAAAGAAAGTACGAGAAGAGAATCCAACACATATTATTGAACAGGCAGTTTCAGGAATGCTTCCAAAAAACCGCCTTCGCAGACATTTCCTATCAAAACTTCATGTTTATGCCGGCGGGGAACACCCACATGTCGGACAAAATCCTCAACCTCTAACTATTAAGTAATGGCCGAAGATAAAGCTATGACATTTACAGGAACTTATTTCTACGCTTGTGGAAAACGCAAGACTGCAATTGCACGCACACGCCTATACAAAGGTACAGGTCGCGTTATTGTGAATGATAAAGAGGCAAAAGATTACTTCAGCACAGCTGACATGGTAGATAAAATGCTTGCACCACTAGAACTAGTTGGGAAACGCAAGGATTTTGATATTTCAATCAAAGTAATTGGTGGTGGACTCAGCAGTCAAGCTGACGCATGTCGCCACGGAGTTTCCCGTGCACTTGTTGAATCAGATGCTGACCTACGTGCACTACTAAAACCAGAAGGTTACCTTACACGTGATGACCGTAAGAAGGAAAGAAAGAAACCTGGTCTACACTCAGCGAGAAGAGCACCTCAGTTCAGTAAGCGTTAGTTTTTCAGACCTACCCTATACTGTTACTGCGACTTCATCATCGAATGCATCGACTGCATTATCGATATTTGATATTGCCTCCGCAAGATACTGATTTTCTTTTACAAGCTTAGATTTTTTAGCGAGAAACTGTTTTGCTTCAACTTTTAGACCACCGGCAAGCTGCTTTAGCTCATCACCTAAGTGACTAAGCGCAATATCTCGCCCATCCTCTTCACGTGACTTTTTCCAAAGCTTATACCAGTCACCCAGTTTTTCACGTCCTTTTTTCAGACCTTTGTTGAGAGCAAGTGCATCATCATCAGTCTCCATAAATTTTTCTGCTTCAAGTGCTGCCACGTGACGGCCCATTCTTAAATCAGAACTGTCCAAAATAGCCTGTGCAATGTCATCCGCATTAATAGATATCTCATCAGGCCCACCCGGCTTACTTATCAAAAGATTATTTATGCCTCTCTCATAAAATCTTGTTTGCCCATCTTTTTGCAAAGTAACAATTGGATCAAAGTGCAAGTCCCATTCGCCTAAGGAAGGATCGTATGAAATATCTGTAACTCTGTCATCAAACTCAATTGATTTAACAAAACTTGGGTCTGGAAGACGGCTTGCAAGTGCCCTCCTTGTATCCTCTGAAAGACGTTTTTTGAATGTAGCAATTTCCCTGTCTACACTTTTCTCAGAACGCTTGGCCACTCTTTCCTCAATACGCTCTGACTTCTTTGCTTCCTTAACAGCAAGCTGAAATTCAGATGAATCAAGCAACTCTTGAGCAAGAGCTTCAGGATTGAAGATATTTTCAAATTCACCAGGGGCAACTACCTTTTCAGACGCCAACTTAAATTGTTTTGTTTGGCCCCCCATGTCTGCATAAACATCAATATTGTAGTAAACAGTATTATAAAGAGATTCTGATTCCTCTTCATGATAATCAAACTGAAGATCTCTAACATCAAGCTCCAGACCTTTCAACAAGTCTGCCTTTTCACCCAAACTTTCCCGCAAAATAGGCAACATTTCTTCCATTTTCATTTCAATGACCTCTGCAAATGCTGCATTTGCTCCCATTTCCCTGCTCTCTCTCATCTGCACTTCTTTCAACATCTCTTTAAAAGAATCATCACTTAAAAGCTTTTCCGCCAGTTCCTCAGCAGAAAAAACAACTGCTTCTCTAGCTTTCCCATCCATAGGCACATCCTTAAAACCATAAAATTTTACACTTTTATTCCTCAAAGCCTCTTGACTACGCCCCACCTGGAACCTGGCCTCTATATCAAAAGCACAATCATAATGATCTCCAGTGACATCAACTGAATATCCCATCACATCCAAACGCAATTGACTCAAATAACGCCCATCCTTCCCTAAACGACTCCTCAAAATAGGCAGAACTTTCTCCGCCTCAGCCTTTAACAAAGCAATTCGCTCCGCCTGCATTTCATTTTCCAAAACACCAAGCCTCATGGAAGATTTTTCTTTAGATTCCAGGTAGGCATCCATCCCCTGTGATTCACTCTCAGAATCCTTCCTCTTACGAAGACGCTTTTTAGAGCCATCACCTGAGGCTCCAGGCCTTTTATTAAACATTTGAGTGCGATTAGCTAATTAAATCTATTGCGAATCCCTGAATTATACCATAAATTCACGCTTTTATCAATACTTACAAACCTGAGAACTTGATGTACAATTCGCGTATGAGATTTGACGTACTAACACTTTTCCCGGACCTGATCCTCCCCTACTTTGAGGATTCAATAATGAAGCGTGCACTAGAAGCCGGCTCAATCGAGCTGCACGTGCACAATATTCGCAATTACAGCACCGATAAACACAAAAAGGTAGACGACACACCTTATGGAGGTGGAGCCGGCATGCTCATGACTTGTCAGCCGCTTTTTGATGCAATACGCGCTGTGAAGAAGAAAAACAAAGGCCCAGTAATCTTTATGACCCCCCAAGGCGAACGATTTTCACAGGGGAAAGCCGGCAAACTGGCAAAGTCTGATGAGTTCATCCTTATTTGCGGCCGTTATGAAGGGATTGACCAACGCGTACGCGACGAACTCGTGGATGAAGAAATTTCTGTTGGCGACTTTGTCCTAACAGGTGGCGAACTCCCTGCCCTCATAATTATGGATGCCGTGACGCGCCTGCTCCCAGGCGTACTCGGCGCAGATGAAAGCGCACATGACGACTCTTTCAGCGAAGGTATGGAAGGCATGTTGGAATATCCTCACTACACCAAACCCGCAGAATTTGAAAACCTGAAAGTGCCGGACGTTCTGATGTCTGGAAATCACGGCGAAATTGAGAAATGGCGCCGCGGAAATCGCAAACCACCACCACGTTAAAATCCACCCACCACGCACATGAAACTTTGGCACAAAATGTCAGTTAAGAGAACTCTTATCTCGCTTGAGACAAAAGAGCATGGACTTTCGCAAAAAGAAGCTACACAGCGCCTGCGCAAATACGGATTTAATGAAATCACAGAAGTAGCAACCATAAAATGGTATCAGATTTTACTCGCGCAATTCACAAGCATAATGGTGATGATTTTGATTGTTGCCCTAGGCGTAAGCCTCGCAGTTAGTGAACATTTGGACGCAATTGCGATTGGCATAATTATTGCACTTAATGCTGTAATCGGATTCGTTCAGGAATTCAAAGCGGAAAAGGCAATCGAAGCACTAAAGAAAATGGCAGCGCCGCACGCAATAGTGGTGCGCGCAGGTGAGACAATAAAAATAGACGCACGGAATTTGGTACCTGGCGACATTATTGTCCTGGAAGAAGGCATGCACATCCCCGCAGATGCCCGCATAATTAAGTTTGCGCAACTACGCACAATCGAAGCTAGCCTCACCGGTGAAAGTCAGCCCATTCAAAAAAACATAGACCTTGTGAAGAAACATTCCAACATTGGCGACCTACATAATATGGTCTTCATGGGTACAGTTGTGAGCCAAGGACATGGCCTCGCTGTAGTCACAGCAACAGGTATGGAAACACAATTTGGAAACATTGCGCACATGGTCCAAACTGAAAAGCCAAGCCCCACCCCCCTCCAAAAAAAGCTAAATAATTTAAGCAAAATAATTGCCGTCGCAGTCGTTGCAATTGCACTGATTTTGTTCGGCCTTTCGCTAGTCACCGGCCGAGACCCAATGGAAATGTTTATGCTTTCAATCAGCCTCGCTGTAAGCGTAATCCCAGAAGGCTTGCCAGCAATTGTCACCTTAACTCTGGCGATTGGCGTACAAAAAATTGCCGGACATAACGCCATCATCCGTAAACTACCTGCTGCCGAAACGCTGGGCAGCACAAGTGTAATTTGCTCAGACAAAACCGGAACCCTCACTCAAAATCAAATGACCGTGCAAAAACTTTTCCTTAACGGCGAAACTTTTGAAGTTGAAGGAATTGGCTACGAACCCAAGGGTCGCATTCAAGCAAAGAAATCTGCCGAGCTAACAATTCTCCTTCAGACAGCAGCTCTTTGTAACAACGCACACCTTGTCCGCAGTGGCAAAAAATGGGACGTCACCGGCGACCCAACTGAAGGCTGCCTCCTAACACTCGCCAAAAAAGGCGGCGTGGATAGCAAAAAACTAGAAAAGAAAATGCGCCGCAAAGAGGAACTTGTTTTTGACTCAGACCGCAAACGAATGTCCACAATAAATGGCAACACAATGTTTACAAAAGGAGCCCCAGATTCCCTTTTGGAAATTTGCACACACATCCAAATCAATGGCAAAACGGTCAAACTGACCGATGCAAAAAAACGCGAAATTATGGCTCGAAATGACAAGCTTGCGGAGCAAGCATACCGCGTGCTCGGGTTCGCATATAAAAAACTCAGCCACAAAAATGCCACTGAAAAAATCACGGAGGAAAGCATGATTTTCATTGGCTTGGCTGGCATGATGGACCCCGCCCGCCCAGAAGTAAAACGCGCAATTGAAAGGTGTCGCAGTGCACATATTGAAGTTATTATGATCACAGGTGACCACGCCCTCACAGCAAAAGCAATCGGCAAGGAAATCGGCCTATACAAAGAGGGTGAAAAAATAATAACCGGCGCAGAACTTGAAAAAATGACAACCACGCAGCTGCGTAAAATCGTTGAAAGCGTACGTATTTATGCGCGCGTAAACCCACGCCACAAAGTCAAAATTCTCCAGGCCTTAAAGTATCACGGGCACATAGTCGCAATGACCGGTGACGGCGTTAATGATGCGCCTTCGCTCAAGAGCGCAGACATTGGCATAGCCATGGGAATCACGGGCACAGACGTAGCAAAAGAGGCCAGTGAAATGATTCTCACAGACGACAACTTTGCAACAATTGTAAGCACAGTAGAGAGCGGCCGCGTCATCTACCGCAACATTAAAAAGTTCATCCGCTTCCTGCTTTCCGCAAACTTTGACGAGGTGATTGTGATCAGCGTCGTGTTCCTCATGGGCTTCCCTCTCCCCTTCCTCCCTCTCCAAATTCTTTGGGTGAATTTGCTCACCGACGCACTCCCAGCAATTGCACTTGGAACCGACGTTCCTGACGACGACATTATGAAGCTCAAACCTCGTAATCCACGTGATAGCATATGGCAGGAACTGCTGCATTTCAGCATCATTGCCGGCTTAATTTCCGCCGCCGTTTCACTCCTGCTTTACTTCAAAAACATTGATACAAGCTCGCTGGAACACCTCCGCACGCTCATGTTCACAACCATTGTTATCTTTGAATTGATGCTCGTTTTCTCCGTCCGTTTTGCCAAACGACACTACTTCACACACTTCTTCAAAAACCGCCTGCTACTGCTTGGCGTTGCCCTCAGCTTTGGCCTTCAACTCCTCGCTATTTACCACCCTGCGCTTCAAAACATACTCCAAACCGAAGCCCTAACAATGCTAGATTGGGCTTGGATAGTTGGACTTTGTGGAAGTGGAATTATAGCGATTGAAGTCTGGAAAATCTTCCGCCCAACTCCAACTCACGTTTAATCCCGCACGTTTAATCACGAATCGCAAAATGTACCTGCAAATCAAAGTCATTCCCAAATCCCCACAGACCAAATTTGTTGAAAAAATGGATGATGAAACATTGAGAATCCGCATAAAAGCAGCCCCAGAGCGTGGCCGCGCTAACAAAGAATTGATACGCTTCCTGGCCAGCGAGCTTGGCTGCCAAAAAGATGAAATCTTAATAATTAGCGGTCAGACCGATGCACGAAAACTGGTGAAAGTACCTGACAAAAGCATCTTGCCTTGGTAGACTCTGGCAGATGACAAAAGCAAAAAAACATCTCGGACAAAATTTTCTGCAGGACCAAGAAGTTCTGGACGAAATTCTCGCTGCCGCTGAGCTCAAACCTAGCGACACTGTCCTTGAAATTGGACCCGGGAAAGGCGCACTCACACAAAACCTGCTAGAGGCAACGCCGGACGGCAAAGTCATTGCCGTAGAAATTGATGAGGACCTGCTTCCGGAACTTCAAAACGAATTTGGCAGCTACAAAAATTTCCAGCTCATCCATGATGACGCACTTAAATTTACACCACCAGCCAGCCCCTACAAAATCGTGGCAAACATTCCTTATTACATCACATCGCCACTACTAAATCACTTCCTGCTTGAGCAATTCATGAGCCGCGATGAAGATGGAAACCCACCTGAAACAATCGTCTTCATGGTGCAAAAAGAAGTCGCTGAAAAAATCCTGGCAAAAGGCGGCAAACATTCCGTTCTTTCCCTGCAAGTTCACTTGTTTGGGGACGTTGAAATGGTTTGCCACGTGCCAAGAACAGCCTTCATCCCCGAGCCAAAAATCGACTCTGCAGTAATTCGGATTCGCGTTCAAAAAGACCCAAAAATCGCAGGACTAAGCACCGCCGCAGACTTAAAAAAACTATTCTGGCTTTTCCACATGTCCTTTGCGCAGAAACGCAAAAAGCTAACAAACAACCTGGCAAACGCATTCAAAAAAGAGCCTGCGGAAATTCGCACCATGCTTGAACAACTCAAAATCAGCCCTGACGTTCGCGCCGAAAACCTAACAATGGATGATTGGACAAAGCTGTTTAACGAACTCCATTCAAATCTTCATTCATCTTGATCACAGCATCGCGAGCAGCCTCAGCATAATTCTCCCCCTTTTTGGCTATGGGGCCAACCGCTCCGCTATTGGCCTGTTCATAAGCAAAAATGATTCCGCGTGAGCTATTCACAACTGCACCCAAACCATCCTTATCAAAAGCAGCCGCAACATCCTCCGCACCACCACCTTGCGCACCATAACCTGGCACCAAAAGTGGAGTCGCCGGCATCAACTTGCGCAATTTCTGAAGTTCTTTTGGATAAGTAGCCCCAACAACCGCGCCCACTGAGCTGTAGCCCGATTCACCAAGCAAATCAAAACCCCAGCTGTCCACAAAATTCGCCATAAGCTCCGCAATAGATATTTCTTCATCCGCAGTCACACGATCCTGAATATCTCCAGACGACGGATTGGAGGTCTTCACAAGAACAAAAATCCCAGCATCAAAGTCATGGCAAGCCTTCAAGAACGGCTTGATACCATCGAGTCCAAGGTAGGCATTAACAGTAAGTGAATCTGCCCCGAGTGCAATAGTCTCCTTACCAAACAGATCAACTTCTCCAAGAAAAGCCTTGGCATATGCATCTGCTGTTGAACCAATGTCATTACGCTTTGCATCCGCAATCACCAAAAGCCCTTTTTCTTGCGCGTATTCACAAGTTTCTTCAAAAGCGCGAATCCCTTCAGAACCGTACTGTTCATAAAATGCAATCTGCGGTTTAACAACTGGCACAAGATCAGAAACTGCATCAATAATTCCTTTATTAAATTCCAAAAACGCAGCCGCAGCTCCTTTGAAAGTTCGGTCATGCTTTGCCACAGCCTTGTCTATAATAAAAGCTGGGATCTGGTCGAGCCGTGGATCCAAGCCAACACAAATTACACTGTTTTTCTTTTTGATAGCTTCCATGAGCCTGTCTCCAAAATGCATTTTTCAGGGGTTAATTTGCTTATTTTTTGCTTGCCTAAAGGCGGCGCCACTTTAACATATAAACGTCATGTAGAAAAACTTTATTGCCCAGCGCCTTCCTCAGGGATAGTCACAATTTGTGCTGTTGGCAGTACACCATCAACAATATAGACGCCCTCAGGAATCCAACCTTCATAGTAACCTTGCACGCTCATAACCTGGTTTGCAAATTCAATTGCAGCTCGCACATCTGGTGCCATTGAGCCACCTTGCAAAACCACAGTTCCTCCCCACAATTTAGTCTCAAAATATTTCTCTCCAAACTCGGCATGCCAAGCAGCAACTGTAGCCGCTTCAGTAGCGCTACCAAGTCCATCCGCCTTTGAAATAAATTCGTAAACCTTATTAAGACTTCCTTGCGCACGCGCAGCTTGTGCTGCCCAATGATAATCATCGGCTGTTAGATGCGCCTCTGAAATTTCAAGCATCCCGTCAAAAGCGTCCATAGCTCCATCCCATTTTCCTCGTTTACCAAACTTATGTAACTCCTCGCGAAAACGAACAGTTTCAGCCTCCTCTGCCGGGCTCAAAGCCGGCAATTCAACCTGACTTTCCCCTCGCGATGCATCAATAAATGCATCTGCAGTAGCCGCGTCTACTGCGTCTACTGCATCTGTTGCAAGCTCCCTTTCTTCGCGAAGCGGAGCAACGCCATGTCTATCAAAATAATCAGGCGTATTAAACACCCAAGCCAAACTCACATATCCACCAGGATGCATCCCGCTATTCAAAAGGTTCTGACCAAGCGGAAGGTCTCTATAAATCATTCTCGCAAATGTTCCCGCCTTAATAGCAACACTCTGCCCTGGCCTCACTTCACGAGACACCTCCAACTCAAGCCCACCGTACGGACTATTAAGCATTTCTGTTGTTGGGTCCCAGGAATAACCACCAATAAGTCCCGGTGCAACCTGCCAATCCCCATCACCACGAACCAGCCCCTTGCTAAGAACTCCGCCCAAACGCTCAAGTCCAAATCCATTTTTCATTTTATCGCTAGCCGCATAAGCTGCACTACCAACAACACCAAGCCCCAATCCATTTAAAGCATGCTCTCCACTAAGACGAAGCCCAGCTTCAAAAGGAAGCGTAGCTGCAGTCCAAGTTCTATCCTCTCTAAGGACTTCATCAAACATAACACCTGCACCAACAGAAGCTTCAGCGCTCAGCGCGACCGAGCGTTCCTTTTTTGGCTCTGGCTCTTCACCCACTCCGTCTTCAGGCACAACACTCAAAGAATCTTGATGTTCATGTGCAGCAGCCCAGCTTGCATCGCGAGTACCTGCGCAACCATCAGGATAAACAAAAGAACTCTCGTCAAAACAAGTTTTTATAAAATCACTATATCCAATAAATTCAGCTTCAGACATGTCATCACCTGCAATCTCAAATAAATAACCTTCTTCCTGAGAACCCATAGCGTTAAGAAAACTACACGCCGCTATCTTAACCTTATTCTCACCATTTGTTGCCACCCAAACTACAACCTTTCCATCTTTTTCGTCCTCATAAATTGATTCCACTTCAAAGGGCCTGTAAATCAGATATTGCTTAAGAGCACCTGGCAAAGGAGTTTCATGAACATAAAAACCATCAGCTTCAGCCTGAGCCGCCTCCTGTGGACTAGACGTTTTAGAGTCAAAAATCACACCCACACCTTCTTGAATAGCTTCATCCTCCAACGCAGAAAAAGACGTAATCCCCTCAATAACATGATCCAACTCAATAGGCTCAATAGCCAGTGGCGCCACTTCCTGCGTAACAGGATCATCTACATCCTGTGCAAGAACATCATGCCCCATTAAGGCAGCCGTCATCATTCCTATTCGCGCAAGATTTCCCATGTGATTTTTATTATTCAATTAACTAAGGAAGTAAATGTAACCCTAAATCCTCGGTTCGTCAACCTGTGTTAAGTTGCAGAGTTCCAGTCACATTATGTAGGTGGGCTTGCATGGCTTTGTAAAAAGAGGCGTGGAGAACCTTTTGCGCAGGCGTCAGCCTGTGCATATGAAGACCTCCATGCCT
>Ga0075122_10000075_pt1 | contig 72182 bp, 67 predicted proteins | sample AntAceMetag02UKB_FD_69790 | JGI IMG/M metagenome (GOLD analysis project Ga0075122, IMG submission 69790) | Saline lake microbial communities from Ace Lake, Antarctica - Antarctic Ace Lake Metagenome 02UKB | ecosystem: Environmental > Aquatic > Non-marine Saline and Alkaline > Saline | place... | reverse complement strand
AACTTGGTCAATGCCAGATCCTCCAGAATCGGTGACTGACCAAGCGACATCAAGTGAGGTATCTGTGGTAGTAAAGTCGTTTGTATTTGAATTGACGGAGAAAGACGAGACAGAGGGGTCAAGACTATCTTTTTGATATGGCCCTGAACAAACTGAACTGGAATTCCAATTACCTTCACCATCTCTGGCTTTAATGCATAAATTCCTGTCACCCTCAGATGTTTGGGTTATAGCTCCACCATTAGTAAATGTTGATGACGCGCTAGTCCCTGGATCGCATGAAGCTAAGGTTGTCCAACAATGACGGGTGTAGGTGACACCAGATGGATCTGAAGCGGTCACGGTCACAGAAATATTCGAGCTGGCCCATGAACGGGAGCTGGGGCTAAAATTAATAGTCGGAGCGTTGGCGTCAAGCACAATACTGATGGTATCAGAGTCTGAGGCACAGTTGCCAGCGTTGTCACAACACTCAACATAGTAAGTTTTAGTACCGGCTGTGCCAGTATCTGTGTCTTGGCCATCTGTACCAGCGTCCTCATCTGGAATTGAATCACCAATCTCTGCCCGGCATTCACTTAGTCCTGACCCGCCTGAATCTGATGAACTCCAGGTAAAATATATAGTGGTATCATTGTCTGTCTCACAAGTATCTGAGTATGAATCACAACGCGCCTGGGCATTGGTGACAGACGGATCTGTTTTATCTATTTGGTAAGAATTTTCACACTGAGTGGTGCTATTGCTGGCACCGTCAGTAGCGGTAATACATAAATACCAACTACCATCATTGGTTTGAGTTAAGGCAGCTCCATTGGTGAATGTAGTTGAAGGTGTACAGCTTGAGCCATTGTTCCAGCAGTATTGGGTGGATGATATGCCTGATCCGCCGGTAGCTGCGTCAGAGGCTGTGACTGTCACAGATACATTTGAATTGTCCCAAGCACGAGAGCTCGAGCTAAAAACAATTGCTGGACCAGTATTATCTGATTGATAGCAAGAGCAGGAGGAATTACAACTGTAACCCACAGAGCAATCACCATTGTCATCACAATCAGCAGAACAGTTGGCAACAGATTGAGTACAAGTACCATCTGACCAGGTAAGACTGCCACATGAGCAATCAGCGGTATTACAAGTAGCAGTGCCCGTTTGGTAGGTATTGTCATCACATTGGGTTGTATTACAATCTCCATTATCATCACATTCGGCTCCGCAGGAGCCGTCAACACAGGAATCCGTATAACTTTGATTACATGTTTCACTGGAACTGGGACAAACAGCTGAAGTATAGTCACGCCATTTATTATTGGTCGGGGCGCAAGCGTCAGTGGCTAAAGTACAAGATTGTCCTGAACACTCTGTGCCGGAAATATTAGATTGGTCAACATAGGGAGTGGTACATGCTCCGCTTTGGCATGATTTATATTGTTGCCAGGTATCACAAACACTGGCTGTTTTGCAATAGTCTATAGCGCTGTCACAAGCTTGACCCTCATTGGCCGGAGAATATCCCCAGTTTCCTGAACCCACACAGCTTGGACCAGAACTACATTCTGAATAATAGCTTATACCACTTGTTCCATTATTATCACAAACCCCAGAACAACATTCGGCTGGGGCTACTCCGCCACAGTTGGTTCCGTCAGAACAACTAGGACAGCTGGAACCACTTACCCATGTTACGCATTTTGCGCAAGTTGTCCCTGTGTCAACATATCGTTGATGCATACTGGTATCTGTACCGTTACAATAATAGTCTAAATCTTGAATATTGCAGCTATCAGAACAGGTATTAGTACCGTCACATCTGCTATTATCAGCATCAGTATAGCCAGTAGGCTGGCTATTATTTGATTTTATTGAACAACCGTCTGACTCGCAACAAGGATCACCACCAGGAGGAGGATTACAAGCTCGAGTAGTGAAAGACCATATACTACTTTGGGAGCTTCCTCCATTAAAATCACTGGCATATATTTGCCACCTGCAAGTATCACCATATGTCATATCGAGTGACGAATTGTTTAAAGTGTAATTTGTATTGAGTACGAGTGCTTGCCATTGAAGTGGGCAACTAGCCCCTCCACAACAGGCATAAACAGCATAGGCTACGCTATCACCAGAGTTAGGGTCTCCCCCAGTCCAACTGAGAGGCACATTAACTGCTGGGTTGATACAGCTCGCGTTATTAGCAGGACTGGGATTGCTGGGGGTGTAAGGGTCTTCGTTAGGAGCAGCACACGTTGATCCATTCCAGACCTTATCAGAGGGGCAGCAATGACCACTACTGTTTATATCTGAATTACTGTTACAGCAGATACCGGATTTATAATATTCTCCATCATCATCACCGCAACATTCCTCTCTACCTTCAAAGTTGTATTCTCCCACATTAGCTTCTCCTGAAGGAACCCAGTCATAATTAAACCCAGCAATGGGATTTTCGCAAATATCTTGTCCAATACCCGAAGAAGCTGCCGGATAAGCCGGATCACCAGTAAAATCCGGTTCCATGAAAGCCCAACTACCTTCTATCCCAATAATCCCCCACACAAACACTTCCTGTCCGCCAATAGTATGTTTAATAAATGTGTCGGGAAATGTACCACTAACAGTAGGGTAATAGCAACTACCATTGTATACCGCCCCAGAGCTTACTCTACAACAAGCTTTGTCACTTGGGCTAGAGCTGAAAGGTGGTGCATCATTGCCTTGCCCCATTGATTGGCGGTGGTAAGAATATTCATAGTCATCATCCCCACAGCAAAAACCCCCACCATCAGCATCATCACATATCCCTCCTGGGCCCGCATTATCACATTGAGATGCGGATGAAAACCAATCGAAACCAAAATCAATACATGAGTGTAAACCTGTCCCTTGATCTTCTATGCCCATATCAGGATCTACCCAACTTGATGCAGATGAATTAGTAAGAAGACAAACTTCTGCATCGTCTGAGCTGTCACCAGTATCTCGTGTTTGGCCAATGTTATAGCAAGTATTTCCATAGACGCAATCGAATCGTCCGCCCGAATAGTTACCGCTATCGCAGCAAACGGTTGAACTATCACATGTCGCGCCTGGATTTGGAGCATAACATGAAGTGTAATATTCTTTCGAGTCATCTCCACAACAGCTTGGGTTACCGGAATTGCCGGGATAACCACTTGATGTCCAGTCAAAACCATAATAAGCATGATTAAGAGTACATGCAGCCTGGTTATTATCACAATTCACTTGGCTTGCCTGGCAAAGTTCCTGAACGTCATTGTCGTCCGCGGCAATAGCAAGCGAAACGCCAGAAAATAGGATAACTAAAAAGCTTAGACACAATACAGGTATAAAATTTTTAATTATGTGCTTTTTGACGAGCATATCTTCAATAATATATAGTTGTTGATATGTTTTATTATACCATATTTTATATTTTTTGGGCAACAAAAAACAGGATTTAAAAATATCTAAATAATCATAATTAAATCCTGTTCTTTTTTTACTATTTTTACCTTATTAACGACATTTTTTTGACCCTGGTTCCTTGTGCGGTTTCCAGTTTATAGATATAAATGCCACTTGGAAAACGAGTGGCGTTCAATTCAACCTGGTGGTTCCCGACCCCTAATTCGTCGTCAATCAGTGTGACAATTATTTGCCCTCTTACATTAAAGACTAAGAGTCTGATATTGCCAGATGCCTGGAGATTAAAACTAATTGTTGTTGTCGGATTGAATGGATTGGGATAGTTTTGAAATAGTGCAAAATCATCTGAAATACTATCCCTCTGTTGTGCATCTTCTCTGGAGATTATTTTCTCTAGGACACAGATAGTCCTTCCTTCTTTATAAAAGAAGAAGTAAAACAATCTATTGTCTTGATCCCGGTGTTTGGGAGTAAAAACCACCTTTTCCGGCTGTTCTTCGACGCTCACAAACATAGTGGCGGCATTCCATTCACTGAGTGTAGTATATGGTTCATCCTCGGCATTGTGGATGACCATACTGTCGATTCCATTGTGCATAATGGAAAAATAAATTGAGGAATCGGGTAAAAAGTTGTATTGAATGTCGATACTGGGTGTTGATTCGTGTTGCCCAAATGAGGGAGATTGCCAAAAGATTAGAATGGCAACAAGAATCATTAATGTTTTTTTCATTTTAGTGCCCTCCGGCTTATATTTATGGTTGTTTTGTTTGTTTTTGATTTATTAATGCACCTTCTAGAGATGCGCTAATAAATCAAGGAGTTTCGTAAAATAAAACTTGAAACTCCTTGGTTTGTTATGCTACTAAAAATGAAAATTATTTTACCAGTGTTAATTTGCATGCCTGTGTCCAATTGTCCGTTGTAATTCGATAGAAATATACCCCGCTGGGATATCCTTCAGCGCTCCAATTAATTCGATGGGTTCCAGATTTATAATGTTTGTCTATGAGCGTTTCAATTTTTTGACCGAGTAAATTATAAATCGAGACAGCGACATGTTCGTCTGCGGGAATAGCGAATTTGATAGTGGTATCCGAGTTAAATGGATTTGGATAATTCTGCGACAAAGAATAATTTTCTGGAATATCTGCATTTCTGCCAATATGACTTTGCATGCTATATAGGACTCGAATACCGCCTGAATACATAAATCCTTTGCCGGCAAAATTAAGAAACCCTATGGCGATATCCAAGAAACCATCTTTGTTATAATCTCCGGTTAGGGTAAAAAATCCCAGTGCTTCCCTGTCGACAATTCCTTTAATGCTATAATCTGGATCAAATATATAATCGGGTCCTCTTAAAATGAATATCCCGCCTTTTAATCCATTATTAAAGGGGGTGCCAACCAGTAAGTCAAGATAACCATCGTTGTCGACGTCGGCATGATGCAATGACATGATTAAGAGAGAATCCGATGGACCAACAACTTCCTTGAGTAGCGTGGTTTCTTGGTATAACCCTAATTTACTGCCGCCAGTCTCATACACGCCGGGAATGTAGTTTGTTGATGATATGACTACTTTCCCGTCGATGATGGACGGAATAGCACCAAATTGTTCATATTGGCTATTTCCTTCAAAGGAGTATGACGCGTCGGTAATAGCAAGATCACCGTGTCTAATGGGTCCACAGAAAATATGAGTAATGCCCTTTGCTGTACCAAGGGGCAATCCCACGATAAGATCATCTTTGCCATCTTGATTAACGTCACCGACTTCCATCGAAGAAAGAGAAAGCCTATTTTCTAGCCTAATTACGGTCACCGGGTCAGCCAACTGATCAGTAGAATAAATCTCTATAAACCTATCGTCAACCATAACCAAAATATCCTCTTTCCCGTCATCATTCATATCTCCTACGGCTCCATCTTCAGCAAAATCAGAGTGTCCACCTACAATTCTAAAATTAGGGATCATATTAGAATAATTAATTGGACCCAAGAATCCAATAACCTTTCCTGGGGACGTAGAGACAGACTGGCTGAAGATCAATAGATCTGGGATGCCGTCATCATTCAGGTCACAAATTTTAGCCTTATCAAAAGTATGGCCACTATCTGCATAGACAATATTTCTTGTCTTGAACAGATAGGCTTTACCTATTTTGTTTTGCATATCATATACAAACACAAGTAAATCATCGGTGCCATTTCCGTCGATATCTCCTGAAACTCCACCTGTTACCCTCTCTTTGGCGTCGAAAAAGAATTCTTCTTGCGGGGCACCGGGCACCGCTAATAAAATTACAGTCAAAAATGCAAAAACCATCATTGCTTTTTTCATTTTTTTGTACCTCCTAAATAAAGTTATTCAATTATTTTAATTATTTTATTTTTGTTGTTTGAAACTTAGTGTTTCGCCCAACCCTACAAGGAATTATAAGGAAAGATAAAAAACCAAATTATGCACAAACCATCGATAAATATTACACTATTTTACATTTTTGTCAAGTTTTTTGTATGTGTTTTTACTAATATTATATAAATACAAGGAAAAAACTAAAAAACACTATGTTATTAGTGTTTTATAAAAAAAGCTGATTTTTTGGTTGATTTTCCAGAGTGTGCACAAAATGACCACCCTTCTTGAGTTTTTTGGCCACTGTTGCAATAACCGTGGCCAATATAGCTAAATTGCGACCACAAAAACATATATTTATATCAAATTCTTACATTGGTATTATACAGTTTTTTATAAAAAAAACAACAGATGAAGAATCTGTTAATAGTGGATAACCCGATGTGTTATGGGTAGGAAACTTATTAAATTATTCCTCGTCGAGTTTTTCCCTGCTTAAGGATATTACATATTTATTAAAAAAATTAATGCTCCATCCGCTTTGCGGCGGGGTATTAATTTACTAACACAGGCCTAAATTAAATTTTAGAGGCTACTATTTTGTTAAAATATTTTTTAAAATTAATAATTTTGTCTACATCTTTTTGGTAAAATAAAAATCTTTCAACGTCTTTGGCCAGCGACTTAAAATTGAGATTTTTAAATCTTTTATCTGCCTCTTTTTTAATATCCAGCCAATTTTCTAAATTAGCTGCTTTTTTTAAATACTTAAAATCCGGTTCTGTTTTGGCCTGCAACCAGATAAAATCAAAAAAGTCTCTGCCTTTAGCTGTTTTGCGATTTAGCATAGCTAAAATCTTTTGTGCGTAAATAGTCTCTATCGGGTTAGTCATTAATTCCCTTGTCACACCATAGCGATTTAAAAACACAAATTCCTTTTTGACTCGGATCGGCTGGTTGACGGTATCCAGTCTAACTAAAATTTTTTGCTCCTTATGTGGCGATAACTTATTTTCGAAGAGTAACTTATTAAATCTAAAATAACAATGATAAGCACCTTTAAAAGTTAGCCTGAACTCAACATCAAATCCTTTGAGTATCAAATTCTTGGTCAATTGATCAATTAATTTTTTGAAATTCTCTTGCTTTAAATCAAAATTATCAAAGTCAAGATCTTCTGAAAAACGAGGCAAGTTATGAATCAAACGCAAAGAAGTACCGCCTATAAAATGTAGATTAGGTGACATTTCAAATAGAGAATCTAGAATCTCACATTGAAGATACTCAATTAATATAGCTTGCCTATTTTCAATCGGCAAATTATATTGTTTGGCGAATTTTAGAACTTCATCAAATAAAAGCATATTATTTACGAATATATTTATCAAAATCTTGGATAATTTTTTCCAACTTTTCCGAATTAAATATTTTTGACAACCTGAGTAGCCTAGCCTTATTAATTTCTTTAATATAAATACTACTATCCACTCTTAGCTCATCCCATGAATCTTTTGTTTTTAGTCTTGGCAGATTTAAATAGAAATAATCCAAAATAGCTTTTTCGGGGACTGCGATCAGAAAACCCCACTTATCTATTGCTATTTCACGATAACCAAAAAAAAGATTGTTCTTAATTTTTTGATAAATAAATAGTTGATTTTTGAATTCAAACTTTCTGGTTTTTTTAGTAGACACCGAAGTAACAGCGGCTACCACATCTGGTATCAGGCCATAATAGAATAAGGCTGATTCAAGCGATACGCAAGATGGCTCATATAGTTTATTAGCAAGTAGAAATCTATCAATATTCTCATTTTCTTTTAATAGATAAATCCCCCTTCGTGGCTTTATTAATAGCTTCTTTTTTACCCAATCAGAAAGTTGAGTGTTCAAAATCTTGGTTCCCGCAATTTTATCTACATCTTGATGATTTAATATAGGATAACTATTTTTAAATTTTTGATAAAAATCAATATATTTCATTTATTTATGATTTCTTATTAATAACTGAAACGTATATTTCAAGTATATCTTCCGTAAATATTCTTGTCAAGGTTTTTCGACAGCTATTTATTTTGTCTATTTATTTTGTCAAGATTACGGGAGTGACCAATCACGAACATTAATGTATTAGAATAAGGGTGTCAATTAAACTTTAAGTGATTGCCACCCTTTTATTTTTTCTGTTCTGACGCATAATTATTAATAAAAAAGTATTAAATTCCATAGGTCATTACGGCAAAATTTTTGATAGCGACTCGCTGATTTCTGTAAATTGCAATTGGTGTATTGATTTCTCAATTTCTTTATCTGATAAAATCTCAGAATAATAAATTGAATCTAGTCCTGCCTGCTTGGACTGTAGCGCTACCTGCCAATTATCTGAAATATTTTTAGGGTTAATATTTTTACGAACCTCTTTTTGTTTAACTAAATTTAGAATCTCCTTCAGATTGAAACCCAGTTTTTTATCAATCATGGTAAAATCATAAAAATCTCGATATCTAGCCCTGTCGTTCATTGCCCTTATTTTTTCAGCTGTAATTTCACGAATATCCATCACGCGTGCTTTGACTTCCACTCCATAAACATTTTGGTAATCCATTTCTCGTGGCTCCAAAACTACATTTTGCAAAAAATCTATATCTACTTTTAATGAGTTTGGCTGTCCCAATGGCCCGCTATACTGTAATTTCTCTATTTTAATAGTTGCTTCTGATAAATAATCCTTCTTAATTTCTAAAAAATCAAAGTCAACAAATATTTTTCTAACCATCTCTATATCAATTAAGACCTTGTTTGCCGAAAAATCCAAATCTTCCGAGAATCTTAATTGGGGCAAATATGTATGATAAAGCGCTGTGCCACCCTTAAAAATGAGTTTATCCTTAAGAGGTGATGAATATATAATTTGCAAAACTAAAGCTAAAAAATAGTCTTTTTCCGCAATGGCCAGAGGATAATTCAAAGTTGTGCGTTTGATAATCTCAAGATCGCTCCTGCCAAGCAAATTGTCTCCCCTATAATTAATCATAAATATTGACTAAAATGCCGATGATAATAAAGTCGCCATTTACTATTAAAAATTTTACTATCTTGGCTCATTCTGCTAAAGCCTACCCGACTTCTTGTTTGCTGATAAAATTCTTGGGTATTAACGTTATTGATATCTAATAAAAAACCAAGTATTCGTTTAGTTTTAATGGGATAATTTTTACTAATTTGAAGTAAATATTTAATATTTAAATTTCTTCGGTATTCCCTGATTTTTTCTAAAACCAAATCGATGTTGGCAGTATTTACTCGATATGCCAATGCATCCAAAATGGCTTTCTCTGCATCTGCAATTTTAACATAGTAATTATTGATTTTGATTTTTCTATATCCGTTAAATAGCCCCTTCTTTGACTTAATGAATTTTAAATTCCAGTTATGAAATTTTTTCTGATGGCTCTTCCTCGGTGTTATCGAGGTAATCGTCTGCAAATATTGATCAAACATACCATGGTGTTGCAAGGCACCAAAAAATGATATGTAAGAATTTGGATCTATAATTTGAGCAATAACTAATTGTGATAAACTACTTGACCCCCTACCGGCAATATCGGATATTTCAAAAATTCCTTTCTTGATTCTTATGAGCCACCCCTTTTTAACCATCTCTGCCACAAAATTCCTAACTGATTGTCTGCTTTTTTGTTTTTTTAATTTGTTATAGATAGTTTCAAAATCTATTATGTTCCTTCTTTCTAAAAGAAGATTTTCAATTAATTTTAACTCTTTTTTTGATAAATTTGTATATTTTTGTTCCATATAATAAGGTATTTATATTATTATCTGGTTTAATTATATACTATTTAACATATTAAACCAAGCGGGGTTATCCACAGCTCGATTGATCGTTGGAGCAAAAGGAGCAAAGATGGTAGGCGGTTATTTTATAATTGTTACTCTCAACATAACGAATTGCTTTTAAGGAATGTAGCAGCAGAAAAGATCAAGTTTGATATTCATCAATTCCGACCTTCCTTATTTTCTCTATATTCCTAATAAACTGTGCATTCAATTTAGAACATTGATTAAATTGGGGACATTGCCAACATCCGTCTATCCCCTGCCTTTGGCAACACTTCCTTATCTCGCAGTCTGGACTACCCCCGCCATCACGGCAAAACTTTTGACAACGCATATTGATCAGGTTTTTTAAACTCTGATCTAGCGGTTGATCCTGATTTGGTATATTAATATTCTTCTCCCTGGCTGATTGCAATTCACCGTATAATACTTCAGCCGCATCGGCTATTTTCATTTTAGCGCATTGGGGGCAGCATAGGCCACAAAAAGCTATTTGCTTTAAGTTATTATTTTTAGGATTTATAAGATTAATTTCAGTTGATAAGGCAAACAATTTTTAACTTAATGAACTCTTTATTTCCCAACTCTTCTGTGTCTTTTGGCAAACTCCATCAAAGCCTTATCGTATTCATCCTCATCAAAATCCGGAGCCAAAACATCTGTAAAATAAAACTCGCTATAAACAGCCTGCCAAGGCATAAATCCAGACATCCTTTTTTCTCCTCCGGGTCGGATGATAATATCTGGGTCTGGCAAATCATGGGTATCAAGCAAGCCAGTAAATAACTCTTCAGAAAACAGCTTGGTCGAATTATCCACACGCTGAGCTTTCTCCTTGAGTTGGCTTAATTTTTTTTCATCATTAATAAAGCTGGCCACTAATTTAGAAACAGTTCGTAAAATTTCATCTCTACCGCCATAATTCATAGCAAAAGTTAGAGTAAATTTTTTGTTCTTACTTGTTTTTTCTACCCAATCCACTGTCTTTTTCTGAATATCTTTTGGAAATCTACTCATATCTCCAATAATATTAATCTTAACACCTCTCTTATGTATTCTTTCTGCATTTTTCATGAACATCTCACGAAATAATTTTATGAGTCCATTGATTTCTAACTTACTTCTCCCCCAATTCTCAGTGCTAAAAACCCACAGGGTGAGATATTTAATACCCCTCTTAATACTATGGTCTATTAATCTTTCTATATTCTCACGAACCATCTGCTGGTGGCCTCGTATGATTGCTAGACCATGCTTTCTAGCCCAGCGACGATTGCCATCTAGCATTATAGCAACATGCTTTGGCATTTGTGATTTATTAAATTTCATAAATATTTTTTTACTGCACTCACTCGCCCATGGCTTCTATTTGTATAGCTAATTTTTTAATAACTTCTTTTTTCAAGTTCTTTTTTGCCCAATGTCTCTTTTTCTCGTCTAGTAAAGAGCCCAGTCCTTCTAAAATCTTTTTTTCGTCAACCTTTTTCTCAATAAAAATTTTTAAATTTCTTAAGTACTCTATGGCGGTTTTTCCTGTGCGTAGCTTAATAATTTCAGGGTTAAAATTCCATTTTTTTTCAAAAAAGAAATAGATATCATACAAATCACGATTGGCTATTGTCTTGAAAGAGGTTTTGTCAGCGTACCTTTCTTCTAGGGCGACTAACTTATGAGCAAAGATATCTTTTTTATCTAGAATATTAAATGGGATAGCAGAGACAATATCTTTAACTTCATATGTATTTAATTTATTAATATCAAAACGATTAGAGATATCAATCTTAATCGTGCTGGACTCAGGATGGTATTTAACCTTGCGAGAAAAAACATTGCCTTCTTTTTTCGTTTCACCGTGTTTTTTTAATACCTTATCGAGTTGGCTAAGTATCTCATCTTGTTTTTGTTCTTGTAATAAATCGAAGTCTAAATCAACAGAGAATCTATCTAGCTCATATAAAAAATAGCAACAAGTGCCGCCCTTAAAGCCTAGACTGGTAGACAGTAGAGGATGGGAAGAGATGCTAGCCAAAATATTCAGCATAACTTTCTTGTGTTCAGTTTTATCTATATGCATAGAGAAATTATTTAATATCTAACAATTTTTTAATATCTAACATTACTCGCTTATTATACATTCGACTAATATCTAAAATTAACTCTCGATCGATAGATGCTAAGTCATCAAAATATATTAAACCATCCTTATATACCTTGTCGCACAATGCTCTCTCTGGGCAGGCGATAAAGTAATTATCTTTTTTAACAATCCCTAGCCGATTAGCTAATATCCCTTCTGGCAATTGCCTATATACAAATTTTCCGTATTTATTATTAATAAATAGGTTTCTACTGCTAGCTAGGATTATTTCATCATACCATTGATGAACAATGCCCGCTTGAGCCAAAACGCTTTCAAAGCTAAGATATGAGTTTTTCTTCAGTTTTCCTGCTAACTCAAAAATATCTACCTTTTTTTGGTTTAATTTATATATCCCTTTTTTTATTGGCTCCAAGTACTCTCTTTGCTTGGCACGATGTATTATTACTCGTAAAGTATTTTTATCCTGTATTTTCCACATTAAAGCTAGGTCGTTCGTAGAAAAAACTGTTTTGCCAGAATTAGCCAAAATTAGTATTTTTTTAGTGATATTTGACATAAACATTAACAGTTTTGTTAATCTATATTCATTATATCATTATTTTAAATAAAAAGCAATAGATCATGGAAATTGCTATGGGCAGTTGGTGGCTTTGCGAAAACCTGCCTCTATAGCCTCTTTTTCTGTACAAAAATATTTTTCACCCTTGCGAGTATCAATTTTTACTGTTTCATAATTATCACAGCCTGGCATTAAATAAGTCATACCATACCCTTTTTCTGATATATTTCCTTTTATAATACAATCAGGATTGGGCGGACCGGCATCGGCTTCTCTTCTTTCATTACTGTAATTATTCTCGCAAGCTCCCCATAAGCCAAAATTATTTCTTTTAGCAATAACTTGTGCTGAAGAAAATAGGTCCCTATACCTGTTGTTGGGTGGACTTGATATTGCCAGGGCATTACCATTGCGTACTAAATAGTCGTTTACAAGAATACTATCTCCATTTTCAACGGGCAAAGCCACATAGCGCAGAAGTCGTCCATAATGATCTTTGTCAGTAATATCTTTTTCTAGCTCAATTCGTTGTTTGGCAATTAAATCTTCAAGCGCTCGTTTTGCCGGTTGATAATAGCATTCGCCGACTTCTGGAGAATCAATACCTAAGAGCCTAACCCGAATATTCCCCTCTATTTTAATAGTATCACCGTCAATTACTTCAACAACCTGGTGTAATGATGCTCCTTCGCTATTCATAATAACAATTTTTTTAACCAAAAGACGACCACCGGCAAGTAGGCCGGCGAGAAAGATAACAATAGCGAGAATGGAGTTACGTTTTTGATTATAGGTCATAATGGTTGTTGGTTTATTAATCCCTCTCAAGCATATAGTCTACAACTATATTAATAATTCCTTTAACATTGGGAGAGCAGTTTTTAAATAGCAGTAAATCGAAAAGATCTGTGTCATATTTTCTTATTAAATCACTTATGAGAGCGTGAATAAATGACTGCGTGGCTGAACTTATTCCCGAGAAATCAACTGCAACCTGTTCTCTATTTCCGAGAAAGGGAATAATTTGTTTAATTCTGATATCACGGGCAATATCTTTGTTCTCAGCAAATTCTCCAACAAGCGGAAGTAGTTTTATTATTTTCATATAAATTTAGGCTTTTTTTTATAACGTGATTTTTTTCTTTCCCGTACAGTTTTGGAATAAATACCCCTGATAAGAGAAAGCAATTCGGAAAATTCTTTGTTGCTATCTAGGGATATATCAACTCCGACAGCCGTGCCATTGAAATATGGATAATCTTCTTTGATAGAATGCCTGTCTTTAAGAGGGTCAGCAAACAATTTTCCGCTATGTTTAATGAGCAACTTATACATGGCTTCACCGCTATAAATCATAAAAAAATCATGATTTACTTTGGCAATAGATTTAATGAAAAATAGGCCTGCTCCAGCGTTGAGTTCTGTGCCACCCTCTTTTTTTGTGGTACCGGTGATACCTGGAATAAGAGCTAAACGAATGGCCTGCAAGTCAGACTCTGCATAATGCGATTCTCCTATGGTCTGCTTAATCCCAACTCCTGTATCCACAATTCCTATTCTAATTTTATTGCTTTTCTTGTAGTATTGGGCGGAGATAATTGCTCCAATTTTTGATTGAGAGTGCTCCAAGACATTGCGTACCAATTCGCTTACAACGTATTTTATGGAGTCTGCCTGCAAAGGGTCTAAATGTAAAAGCGGAATCATATCTTTAATAAACTCCGTCAATTCGCTGGAATTATTTATCTTAGTCAACGGAATAAAGCGTCCAGCTGATTCGTGCTTCTCTATTTTCATACCTGACTCAATTCCCAAAAAATCAAATAAGCCCATTCTTTCAAGATAGTGAGTAGATGTTGCCGTAAGCCTCTTGCAATCTATTTCTTGCGGTTTAATGGGTAATCCAAGGGCTGCCGTAATGGACAGAACAATGGGATGAACTGAAATCCATTTGTCATTGGCTGTAATTTCCAGTTTTTCACGGTTAGTAAAATCAATACCTCGTAGATAAGGGTCGATATTTCCAATAAATGCACTATTGGGGAAGTGTATTTTCATATATTTATCCAGGGGTTCTATACTTGAATTATACCGGGAATCCCGGTATTCTGTCAATAAGTCATAAATCCCGGTATTTTATTGGACGAAAAGCCCCCTTTGAGCAATATAACTATAATATTTTGGCTATCCTCACTGTCTGGATATTGCACAAACAAAGACTCGGAGACCGATGATAAAAATAATACAGGTAATAATTTGATATAAACATTAACAGTTTTGTTAATCTATGTTCATTATATCATTGTTTTCTGTAAAAAATCGGAATTAATACCCTAAATAAGATAATTTCAGCTAAAGCTAGCAATTAAGAAATCTGGAATTTTCTACCAAAGTATAAAAAATTTGCTTTCACATTAGCCCATGGGTATAATATATATATGGAACAAATTGAATTATCTAAAAAAGATAAATTTTTCAACAAGCTACTTGAGTGGATGCTATATCTTTTTGTCTTCCTCCTTCCATGGCAGACACGCTGGATATTTAAAGACTCAAGCATAGGTGGAAATATTTTTGAATATGGCCGTATGAGCCTGTATGGTTTCGATATCCTGCTTATACTTATGTTTGTCCTCTTTCTCCTAGCGCGCAGCTTAAAAATAAAATTTACGACTGGCATGTCTAAGGCTGAGGCGATTGGCATTATAATCATCCTGCTATTAATCGGCGTGATGGCCTATTCGGCTCATTTTTGGGCATACAATCAAGAAATGGCATATTACCTATTAATACGTTTCATATTGGCCTTTATCCTCCTCTCCTTGGTGTGGAAGATAAAGTTTTCGCAGATTAAATTGATTGTTGTTTTAACTACAGCGGCTTGCTTGCAGGCAGTCTTGGGAATTTGGCAGGTAATTACGCATCGAGTCTTTGAAAGTAAGTGGTTAGGTATGGCCTTACAAAAAAGTACTAGCTTGACCGGTGAGTCGGTTATAGAATACGGGAGTGAGAGATTATTACGAGCTTATGGATCCCTCCCCCATCCTAATATCTTGGCTGGGTTTTTGGTGGTAGCTTTTGCCCTATTAATATATTTGGTGCTTAAAAATGATAAAACATATCAGCGATGGTTTCTTTTCTCTGCCTTCACCCTATTAACCACCGGGGTATTTCTAACTTTTTCACGGAGTGCTTGGTTAGTCTTTGTTTTGGCAATATGTTTTTTATTCTTTGTCTTTACCTCAAAATCAACTTATGAGACCAAGCGCTTGTCAAAAGCACTGGGTGCCTGGGTATTACTTCTATTGATAGTTCTAACGGCAGTCTTTTGGCAACCAGTTAAAACCAGAGTTGTTGGCGAAAGCAGGCTAGAACAAGTTTCTAATACCGAACGCGTATCGAGTTTACAAAACTCCTACTATATGGCGCGTAATAGCTGGCCTCAAGGTATAGGGTTGGGTAACTATACACACGAATTAAGACGTTTGGATAGAAGTAAAAAATTAATTTATGAATATCAGCCAGTACACAATGTATATATGCTCATAGCAACTGAGCTGGGAGTATTTGGCGCTGGAGCAATGCTTCTGCTTCTAATGTATTTTGTGGCACGCTTGGTGGCTTCTAAAGAAGATCAATTTACCGGCCATCCTTTACCCCTGCTAATTATGGGGTCAGCGATGGGATGCGTATATATTTTAATGCTATTTGACCACTATTTCTTCACTTCTGCTTTTGGCATATATCTATGGTTTTTAGTGATGGGGCTGTTTATAAAAAACATAGGTATACACAAAAAAGAGGTTTTGCCTCAAGCACCTGAAAAGATTGAAGAGAAAATACAAGAATAATTAATTTTACTTAAAAGAAGCCTGCTCTTGACAGGCTTTTTTTTATTGATATAATGATATAATATAAAGAAATTAGCACTTGAATTAGGAGAGTGCTAATAATTATTAACTAAAATTAGGTAAATATATGAATTTGAAACCTTTGAGCGATCATATGATCGTAAAGCCAGTATCTGAAGACAAAACCACAAAATCCGGTATTGTTTTACCAGATACAGTCGATAAAGAAAAGCCAGAACAAGGCGAGGTAGTAGCAGTTGGCCCTGGTCGCGCACTTGATAATGGCAGTCGTTTAGAAATGGCAGTTAAGGTGGGACAAAAAATCTTATTTAAAAAATACTCACCAGATGAGATAAAAGTCGAAGGAGAAGATTATTTAGTCTTATCTGAAAATGAGGTAATCGCTATTGTAGAATAATTATTAATTTTTAAATTTTATGGCAAAAGATATTAAATTTCAAGAAGAAGCTCGCAGGAGCTTGCAAAAAGGCGTTGACCAATTGGCCAACGCAGTTAAAGTTACTCTGGGTCCTAAGGGCAGGAATGTGGTTATAGGTGAGAGCTATGGCTCCCCCACTATAACCAAAGATGGAGTAACTGTAGCTAAAGAAATTGAACTTAAAGATAAGTTCGAAAACATTGGGGCAGAACTGGTTAAAGAAGTTGCTACCAAAACCAATGATGTGGCTGGAGACGGTACAACCACAGCTACTCTCTTAGCACAGAGCATCGTAGCTGAGGGCCTGAAGAACGTAACAGCTGGAGCGAGTGCTACAGATCTACGACGTGGCATTGAAAAAGGTACACGCGAGATAGTCAAAATACTTAAAGAAAAAATTTCAAAACCAGTAGCTTCAAATGAAGATATTGCTCATGTGGCTTCAATTTCTGCCAATGATCCTGAAATTGGAAAAATCATTGCAGAAGTAATGAACGAAGTGGGTAAAGATGGTGTAGTCACAGTTGAAGAGTCACAAGAATTTGGTATTAAGAAAGAGATGGTGGAAGGCATGCAATTTGATAAAGGCTATGTATCACCATATATGATTACAGATACCACACGCATGGAAGCTGTGTGGCAAGATGCTTCAATTCTTCTAACAGATAAAAAGATTGCTTCTGTACAAGAAATTTTACCACTTTTAGAAAAACTAACTCAAAGCGGTAAAAAAGAATTGGTGATTATTGCGGACGAAATCGAAGGTGAAGCTTTAGCAACATTTGTGGTAAACAAATTAAGAGGAATCTTAAATGTATTAGCAGTTAAAGCCCCAGGCTTTGGTGATCGCAAGAAAGAAATGATGGAAGATATCGCTATTTTAACCGGAGCTAAAGTAATTTCTGAAGAAGTTGGTTTAAAACTTGAAAATACGGAAATTGAAGATTTGGGTTCAGCAAGAAAAGTAGTGTCCACCAAGGACGATACAACTATTGTTGAGGGCAAGGGTGATGCTAGCCAAATTAAAGAAAGAGTCGAGCGCATTAAGGCAGAATTGGAAAAAGCAGATTCTGAATTTGATAAAGAAAAACTACAAGAACGCCTAGCTAAAATGGCAGGTGGCGTTGCCGTACTTAAAGTGGGTGCTGCTACAGAAACTGAGATGAAAGAAAAGAAACATAGAATTGAAGATGCTTTAGCTGCCACAAGGGCTGCCACAGAAGAAGGTGTAGTAGTTGGCGGAGGCGTAGCCTTGCTGAGAGCCCTACAATTGATGGAAGAAGTAGAGCTTGAAGGTGAAGAGCAAGTAGGATTAAAAATCTTAAGAAAAGCTTTAGAAGAGCCAGCAAAACAAATTGCACTAAACGCCGGCAAAGACGGAGCAGTAGTAGTTGAGGAAATTAAAAAGCATGACGGCAATTTTGGATATAACGCCAAGAGCAATAAGTATGAGGATTTGGTAGAAGTTGGTATTATTGATCCAACTAAAGTTACCAGATCTGCATTGCAAAATGCAGCTTCAATTGCCTCCTTACTTTTAACCACAGAAGCAGTGGTGGCTGAAATACCAGAAGAAAAGAAAGACATGCCAGCCATGCCACCTATGGGTGGAGGAATGCCAGGCATGATGTAATGAATTAACAGAATTTTTTAGATAAACCGCCCTGAATAATCAGGGCGGTTTTTTGGTTGACAAATCCTTAAATTATGTTAGAATAGATAAAATCTAAAAAACCAAAAAATAAGATACCAAAATAAGGAAAAAAGAAGATGAAAACCATTAAAAAGTTTTTTGTAGGAATAATACTTTTGTTGCTCAGTATATACCTGGGATATTTGGCTGGCGAAACCCTCCCGGGAAATAAACTAGCAATGATATTATCTCCCATAATAATGAACTGTCTGCTCTACAGATGGTTTGCCATGGGCAAATACATATCACTTGGGTTTGTCGCCATCCTGAGCGCAATGGGTGGCGCAATATGGATGCTAATCTCTTTTTTCCTGGCTCAGCCAGAGCTGGGAATCTTTGCACACATTGTCCAATTCTATTGGGCAGTGTGTTTTTATTTACACACTTTTTCTAATTTATGATATAATATATACAAGATATATGGAGGAAAAAGATACAAAAAAAGTATATAGCACTGAATCAGTCCAGAGCCAGCTGGATAGAGTTTTGGATAAATTAGATAACGTAGAAGAAAAAAAGAGTGCAGAAGATAAAGTTTTTGCTAAGAGCGCGGATGATATTGCCAAAAAACCTAAAAAATCTAATTTTCAAGATATTGGTTGGTATGTGGAGTTGGTCAAAAAATGGGTAATTTTTTTAGCAGCTTTAGAAATTTTGGTATATATCCTAGCCCTAATAAAAAGCATAAACTTATTGATGATGGAAGTGGTTGATCCCCTACTGCTAATTGTTGATTTTTTTGTTTTTGGATATTTAATGTGGCGAGTTAAGAGAAAAGAAAAAGAAACCATGTGGCAAGGAGCAATTACCTGTTTTTTTGCCGGCTTTGGCCTAGGCCTTATTATGAGCATCTTTAAAGTATTTTGGGTGCGAGAATTTTGGACCATATTTAACTTGATTACAGAACCGGTATTTATGGGATTGGTAGCTGGAGGAGTGGGACTTATCATCGGCTTATTTATTAAACGCAAAAAAATTTAAAAATTAAGATAAATATTTTTATGGCTGAACAAAAAGTAACCAAAGAGCAAGAAAATAGAATTATTGCTGCTATGTCATACATCTGGGTTCTGTGCCTGGTGCCCCTATTAACCAGACGCAATGATGAATATTGCCAATTTCACGCCAAGCAGGGTCTGGTATTATTCATTGGTTCATTTGCTGTAATGGTACTGGGGATGATTCCAGTACTTGGTTGGCTGATAATCTTACCATTGGGGTGGCTTTTGCTGGTAGTTCTATCAATTCTTGGGATTATAAACGCATTGCAGGGTAAAAAATGGAAAATGCCATATGTGGGCAAACACGCAGAAAAAATTAATGTATAATTATCTTTGAAAGAATATCCTCATACCGCATTCTCTCAAAATCAAAATCTCCCTCTCTTCGCTCCCCTTCACTGGAGGGGGGCGTTTATGGTAGAATAAGAATATAAATTAAATAAAAACTATGCCAAAATCTAAGTCAAAAGAATTCATTCTTTTCTTTGAAGAATTAACGAATAAAGACGTGCCATATGTGGGTGGCAAAAATGCCTCTTTGGGGGAAATGTATTCTAAACTAGAAAAAGAAGGAGTGCGCGTACCAAATGGTTTTGCCCTAACAGCCTATGCCTATAGATACTTTCTACAAAAAGCAGGTATTAGGAAGGAAATAAAAAATATTTTAAAGGATTTGAATACTCACAGCGTAGCTAATTTAAGAGCTCGTGGTAAAAAAGTAAGAGACCTAATAATGTCATCGGAATTACCAGACGAGATAAATAAAGAAGTGTTTAAGGCATACAAGAAATTAATAAAAGGTAAAAAAAATATTTCTGTAGCAGTTAGATCATCGGCTACGGCCGAGGACCTGCCAGATGCGTCATTTGCCGGGCAACAGGAAACCTATTTGAATATTTCTGGAGAAAAGGAACTGCTATTGGCTGTCCACAATTGTATCGCCTCGCTTTTTACGGACCGCGCCATCTCATATAGGGAAGATAAACACTTTGACCATTTTGAAATTGCCTTGTCAGTAGGAGTCCAAATTATGGTGCGTTCTGATAAATCAGTATCAGGCGTGCTGTTTACAGCTGATACTGAATCTGGTTTTGAAGACCTGCTAGTAATCAACGCCAGCTATGGACTGGGTGAATACATTGTTAAGGGGGAAGTAACACCAGATGAATTCAGGGTTTTTCAAACTACTTTTGACCAAGGGTTTCCTGCTATCATCTCCAAAAAAGTAGGGCCTAAAGCAGCCAAGCTGGTGTATAGTGGCAAACTGGACAACCCAACTAAAAGAGAGGTTGTACCTCTAAAAGATAGGGGGAAACTATGCCTGTCGGACGAAGACGTGCTACAACTGGCACGCTGGGGAATAATTATTGAAAAACACTATAAAAGATCAATGGATATTGAGTGGGCTAAAGATGGAATAACTAATGAGATTTACATCGTACAAGCCAGACCAGAAACTGTGCACTCAATGGCTGATGTAAATGTTTTGAAAGAATATAAATTAAAAGGGAATCCCAATAAAAAAATAGTAACTCAAGGCACTAGCGTAGGCAATCGCATTGGCTCTGGAAAAGCAAGAATAATCATGGATACCAAAGGCATGAAAGCCTTTAAACCAGGGGAAGTTTTAGTAACTAATATAACTGATCCTGATTGGGAACCAATCATGAAAATAGCAGGAGCTATTGTAACTGAAAAAGGTGGCCGAACATGTCATGCGGCGATTGTATCAAGAGAGCTGGGCATCCCGTGTATAGTGGGAACTGGTAACGCCAGCAAGATAATTAAGACTGGGCAGCAAATAACAGTATCATGTGCTGAAGGTCAAATTGGTTATGCTTATCAGGGAATTTTACCTCATGAAATAAAGAAGACAAATTTAAAAAATTTCAAGAAGCCAAAAACCAAAATAATGATGAATCTGGCCATACCAGAAAATGCCTTTACCGAAAGCCTAATTCCAAGTGAAGGCGTGGGATTAGCCAGAGAAGAGTTTGTGATTAACTCATATATCAAAATCCATCCAAATGCCTTAATTAATTATCCGAAATTAAAGGATCAAAAAGCCAAGAAAGAAATTGAAAAAATGACTGCGGGTTACAAGGATAAAAAACAATTCTTTATAGATAAATTAGCAGAAGGAGTGAGCCAAATTGCAGCAGCTTTCTACCCCAGAGATGTGATAGTTAGAATGTCTGACTTTAAGACGAATGAATATGCCGAGCTGATTGGCGGTAGAGAATTTGAACCAGTAGAGTCTAACCCAATGATTGGCTGGCGTGGAGCTTCGAGGTATTATAGTAAGGAATTTAGCGAGGCATTTAAATTGGAATGTCTGGCGTTGAAAAAAGTACGTGAAAAATTTGGCTTAGATAATGTAATTGTAATGGTGCCCTTTTGCCGAACGGTTGAGGAAGCTAAAAAAACGCTTGAAGTAATGAAAACGCACGGCTTGGCTCGAGGAGTTAAGGTTAAGGTAAATAAAATTAATCCAAAAACGAGAAAGAGCTATGCAACAACACTAAAACCACTCCAAGTATATTGTATGGTTGAAATTCCATCAAATGTAATTTTGATGGATGAGTTTGCTAAATACTTTGATGGCTTCTCAATAGGGTCAAACGATCTAACCCAATTAACATTAGGATTGGATCGTGATTCAGGTTCTCTGGCATATATAGGTAATGAAAAAAATGAGGCAGTTAAAATATTAATTTCAGTAGCAATTCAAGCAGCTAAAAAGCATAAGAAAAAAATTGGTATTTGTGGTCAAGGACCAAGTGATTTTCCAGACTTTGCAGAATTCCTGGTGAAACAAGGCATTGATTCAATATCATTGAATCCTGATACGGTAATTGCAACAACGTTGAATATTGCCAAAGTGGAGAAAAGGTTGAAGAGATAAGGAAAATGATTAGATATATATAAACCCTCATCACTGATGAGGGTTTTTAGGTAAAATAAGAGGGACCAGTGGTTATACATGATGCTGGTCCCTAGACGAGAGGAAATTTAGGCGCTAAAGTTATTTTTTTCGTTTTCCTTTTCTTTTGCGCCTATTTCTTTTGTTTTTTGATTTGTATTTATGTTTCAGAACGTCACCTCCTCTACCAATCGTTGTGTTTTATTGTGATCCACTTAATAAAAGGCTTTTTATTATTATATACAAAATATTTTTTTTGTAAAGGCCCATTCTCTCAACAACTAAAAAACCCCGCTATAACCTAAAATAGCTGGGTCTTATCTTATATAAAACTAATTATTACTCCTTCTCTCTCAACCACTTAACTCCGGCGTAAACTAACGGCGTATCTAAAATAGCAAAGGCTATTTTAAATAACCAATAAGGAATTATTAGAGAAAATATAAAACCAACGGTGAATTTAGGTGTTATAGCATAGAAAGCTATGAACATAAAAATAGTGGAATCAATAAACTGACTGACAATCGTTGAGAGATTGTTACGTAGCCAAAGGAATCTACCTTTGGTTTTTTGTTTCCAAAAATTAAAGGCCCATATATCATGAGTTTGGCTTAGAGTAAAAGCAACCAAGCTAGCAACAATCATCCTTAGGGATGATTTAAAAACTATTAAATACTCTGCATTATATGGATACCTTGAGGCAGGTTTTAGGTAAACTGAAATTAAAGTCAAAATTAAAACTACAACTAAGGCGATAAAACCAGAGAGGACGAAGCGTTTGGTCTTTTCTTTACCCATGACTTCTTCAATCATGTCGGTAATTAGAAATGAGATAGGATAGGCAAAAATACCAACTGAAACTGATACTCCCAAAATGGTAGTAATTTTACTACCTAGGAAATTAGCAGCTATTAATGAAGCAACAAAAAGACCCAGGAGAACATCAACCTTGGCTGCTTGTGATACTTTTTTCATGATTATTTAATGAATGAATAATATTTTTATTATACTTTAAGAATTAGGGGTGTCAAGCATGGATAAGGATTCTAATACATCATCGGCTGAGGTAATAAGTTTGGCTCCCATTTTGATCAAATTATGAGTACCTTTAGAATTCTCATAGAATATATTGCCGGGAACGGCAAAGACTTCCCTATTTTGCTCTACAGCTAAATTTGTGGTTATAAGAGAACCTGAACGCTCTGGGCTTTCAATAATAACAACACCACGGCAAAGTCCTGAAACAATTCTATTTCTTTGAGGAAAGTGCTGTCTTAAAGGAGCTGTACCAATTGGAAACTCTGATAAAAGCAAACCCTGATTTGAAATAATCTCATCTGCCAGATGACGATTAGCGGCTGGATATATGTCTTGGTTTGCTAAGCCACACCCTAAAACAGCAACGGTTCTGCCTTTTTGCGTAAGAGTAATTTGGTGCGCCAAAGTATCAATACCTAGGGCCAAACCAGAAACGATTGCCACACCTTGGCGTGCCAAATCACTGACTATTTTTTCTGTCGCTTGCCTACCATAAGAGGTAAAACGCCTGGTGCCAACAATGCCAACTGACAAATTGTCATATTTATGCTCTATTTGACCTCTGTAATATAAGATAGCGGGAGGTGAATAAATTTCTTTTAAAAGTTTTGGGTATTTGTTATCGTGTATAGTAATAGCTTTAATTTTTTCTTTATCCATTATGCTCATACATTCATCAGGGTTGATATGCAATTTAGCAGATAGAAAATTTTTAGCTATCTTGTCCTCTAGCCCGGCTTGCTTGAGATTAAAGAGGCTGGCCTGCCAAGCGTTTTCCATAGAAGAAAAAAATGAATACAATTTTTTAAACCTTTGGGGCCCAATACCTGGAATATGCGAAATAGCTACCCAATATTTTAAATCATCCAGCATAAAAATCCTTTAGTTTGCGGTTGTACTCCTCCCGCTTGTCATTTAAATGTAATTTTAACATCTTATCGTTAATTATAACCTTATTATCCCCTCTTTGAGCAGCTGTCCTTAAACTTTTGGGCATAATCTTTTTTTGAATTTTCCTATAGAACCCTTCCTCAAAAGAAGCCACGCTGGATTCAACTATTTTTTTAACAAACAAAAGGAATGGGGAAAGGCAATATTTTTTGGTTATTCTATCAAAATCAAAATTAGGTAAATATTTATTAAGCCAAACATTGGCTTGGCAAAATTTCTGCCAAGTATTATCTTGATCATAGATGGGCAGATATTGTGAGACAAGATAAGTAAGATGGATGTCAGGGTTTCCTACTTTGGTGTCTTCTAAATTAAGGTTATCACTGGTAACATAGTAGCTAAGACATATCTTATTCTTAATTCTTTTTTTAGAAGGGCGCTGGCCTAATATTTTCATTAAAAAAGTTGACCAAAAGCGGACTGTCCAGATTTTGCCGGGCTTAGCAACAATAAAAAAATCAATGTCGGCATTATGATCGGCATTGAAATAACCCAGGTTGCTACAAATGGCTATCATGCGTAGACCGGGGACAAGGCGCAATAGGCAAGCAATAAAACGGGCTTTTCTAATTTTTCTTAAAGAAATTGAATGTCTTTCTTTTCTGGTATGGGCGGTCCCCTGTCTGCCGGGTAGAAAGTAAAAACCATCTCGATGTTCAATTTTTTCTTTCTTTAATAATTCTTCTACTTGCTTGTCAAAATCATCAACCGATTCGGGCTTAAAAAGCCAAGAAAAAAGCTCATCTTTAGATAAGGGATAGTCAAAAAGGTTAAAATATGATAGAGTGAGGTAAATTGATTTTTGCAAGTTGCTCATATCTAATATTGTACGAGAAATACTGCCAAAAGGCAAAAAATATGGAATTTAAACTAGAATCAAAATTTAAACCAGCTGGTGACCAGCCCCAGGCGATTAAAAAATTGACGCACGGCATAGAGAAAAAATATGCCAAGCAGACATTGCTTGGTGTAACTGGCTCTGGTAAAACGTATACGGTGGCAAATGTAATTAGAAATATATGCCAGCCGACTTTAGTTATATCACATAATAAGACATTGGCGGCGCAGTTGTGTAATGAGTTTCGTGAATTTTTTCCACAAAATGCTGTGGAATATTTTGTGTCATATTATGATTACTATCAGCCAGAGGCATATATGCCAAACAGCGATACATACATTGGAAAAGAGGCGCAAATTAATGAAGAGATTGATAGATTGAGACATGCGTGTACACAAGCTCTTCTAACAAGACGTGATGTAATAATAGTAGCATCGGTATCGGCAATATACAATTTGGGATCCCCTAAAGAATACGAGCAAATTGTATTACATCTACAAAAGGGGCAAGAAATAAACAGGAAAGAATTAACCAGGCAGTTTATAGATATGCAATTTGAAAGGACTAACAGTAATTTGAAACGGGGAACCTTTCGTTTACGCGGACAAATGTTAGACGTAATGCCACAAAACGAAGAGATGATTTATCGTTTTGAGGTTGGAGAAAAGATTACAAGGATCGAAAGGGTGGATGCCATAACTCGCAAAGTAAAAGACAAGGTAGAGGATGTCTGGATTTTCCCAGCCAAACATTATGTTATAACGCAAGATCAAAGAAATGATGCGTTTAAGACAATTCGCGAAGAATTGAAGGATAGATTAAAATACTTTAAAAAACATGGCAAAGTGCTTGAACATGATAGATTAAAAAGAAGGACTAAATATGATTTAGAAATGATTCAAAATATTGGCTATTGTTCAGGTATTGAAAATTATTCCAGGCATTTTGAAAAAAGACTACCAGGAGAACCGCCATTTTCTTTACTTGACTATTTTAAACATAATTCCCCGGACTTTTTGACTGTGATTGATGAGTCACATGTAACATTGCCACAAATCAGAGGGATGTATCTGGGAGACAAGGCGAGAAAGGAAACTTTAATTGAGCATGGCTTTAGATTACCATCTGCAATTGATAATAGACCATTAAAGTATCAAGAGTTTGCTAAGCGCGTAAAGCAAGTTATATATATGTCGGCTACACCAAGTGAAATTGAGATAAGAGAAAGCGATAAAATAGTTGAGCAGATTGTAAGACCTACAGGACTAATTGATCCTCAAGTAATAGTTAAACCGATTACGGGTAGAGAAAATTTGTCTCAAATAGAAGATTTAATCATACGTATTGGGGAAAGGATTAAAAAGCAAGAAAAAGTGCTTGTAACTACTCTAACTAAGCGCATGGCAGAAGATTTAACTGAGTATTTAGAAAAGAAAAAAATAAAGGTACGGTATCTGCATTCAGAAATTAATACTTTGGAGCGCATTGATATTATTATGCAATTGAGACAGGGAAAAATTGATGTAATTGTAGGGGTAAATCTCTTGCGTGAGGGCTTAGATATACCAGAAGTATCTCTGGTAGCCATTCTAGATGCTGATAAGGAGGGATTCCTTCGAAATGAAACTTCTCTAATACAAACAATTGGCAGAGCAGCGCGTAACGTGAATGGACAAGTAATGATTTATGCTGACAAGATAACTGGATCTATTAAGCAAGCTTTAAAAGAAACTGATAGGAGAAGGAAAATCCAGATGGAATATAATGAGAAGCATGGAATTACACCAAGGACAATTGAGAAAAACATTAAAAACATTCTAGAAGAATTTGGTATAACGATGCGTGGCAAGAGTAAGGGAGTAAGAAAACTTAAAGGCAAAGCCAGAAGTAAGGCAATTTTAGATCTTGATACGCTGGGCGATGACAGAAAAATGGAGGAAATAACCAAAGAAAAAGAAAAGCAGATGAAAAAAGCTGCCAAAGAGTTACAGTTTGAATTAGCGGCAATTTTAAGAGATGAAATTAGAGAATTACGCAAGAGTTTGACGACTAAGAAAGATTAAAATATAATGAGAGTAAGCTAATATCCTTAATACACCCCCTAGTAAAAGAACTCGGGGGCATTTATAGTATATGCATGAAAAAATAGTAATTAAAGGAGCAAGAGAGCATAATTTAAAAAATATTAGTCTTGAGCTGCCAAGAAATAAAATGATAGTTTTCACAGGACTTTCTGGGTCAGGCAAATCCAGCCTGGCTTTTGATACCATATTTGCTGAAGGACAGCGAAGATATATTGAAAGCCTATCAGCATATGCCAGACAATTTTTGGGCGGCATGCAAAAACCGGATGTAGATGAGATTGATGGCCTCTCCCCTGCTATATCAATTGATCAAAGAGCACATAGTGCTAACCCAAGATCTACGGTAGCCACAATCACAGAAATTTATGATTATTTAAGGGTATTATACGCACGTATTGGCAAACCGCATTGTCCAAAATGTAATACAAGATTGGATAAGATGACGACGGATGAAATGACGGAAAATATTTTTAAAAAAATTAAAAAGAATAAAGAAAAACAACAACTTATAATACTCTCACCGGTGGTGCGTGGCAGAAAAGGAGAATATTATCAAATGCTTTATGATTTATATAACTCAGGATTTTTAGAGGTGCGAGTGGACGGTAAATTTAAGTCGTTGCGTAATAAAATAGCTTTAAAAAAGAATTTTAAACATACGATTGAAGTGGTAATAGATAAACTGCCGATAGTTGACCTGTCACAACCCATAACCAAGAAAGAATATGGCAAAAGGTTAAATGAGGCCATTGAAACGGCAGTGGATCTATCAGACGGGTTGTGCCAGGTAATTTATCCAGATAAAAAAGAGCAAATATTTAGCGGGGAATACGCTTGCCCGCATGAGGGATATAGTTTTCCAGAAATTGAACCAAGACTTTTTTCTTTTAATTCCCCATACGGATATTGTGAACATTGCACGGGTCTTGGTACGGTAACTCTTTTTAGCCAAGAGATCTGCCCAAAATGTGAAGGCAAGAGATTAAATAATGATGCTTTGGCAGTGAGGATTAATAACAAAAATATTTGGGAAGTAACAGCCATGACAATCGGAGAAACTGCCAATTTTTTTGATGAGCTTGATAAAAAACTCAACAAGCAACAGAAGGAAATCGCTCAGGTAATATTAAATGAGATAAAAAATAGATTAAAATTTATGCTTGATGTGGGCCTACATTATCTGACTTTAAATAGAAAGGCCGGCACATTATCTGGGGGTGAGGCTCAAAGGATCCGACTAGCTTCGCAGGTGGGTACGAGATTAGTTGGAGCGCTGTATGTACTTGATGAGCCGACAATTGGCTTGCATCAGCGAGATAATGAGAAATTAATAAAAACTTTGCGCGACTTGTGCGACGCGGGAAACACCATAATTGTAGTAGAACATGATGAAGATACGATTTTAGCCAGTGATTGGATGGTTGATATCGGACCAAAAGCCGGAGTACATGGAGGTGAAATAATATATTCTGGACCAACTGATCAAATGCTTATACCAAATAGAGCCAAGCAAGAAACAATAGCTAAAACACAAGGGGAAGCAAAAAAATCTTTAACGGGAAAATATCTGCGAGGTGAAGAAAAAATCAGCTTACCTGAAAAACCAAGAAAAATAGATAAAACAATACCCAAGCTCAAAATATTTGGGGCAAAAGAGAATAATCTAAAAAATATAACAACAGAAATTCCCTTGAGACGTTTTGTGTGTTTAACCGGGGTGTCTGGTTCTGGCAAATCAACCCTAATGAATGAAATTATATATAATTCAATTTCAAATAAATTAAATCATAGCAAATATAAGGTGGGGGAGCATAAAAAAATTAGCAATATTGAATATATTGATAGGATAGTTAGGATTAGCCAAAGTCCGATAGGCAGAAGCCCCAGATCAAATCCCGCCACGTACACTAATACTTGGGGATATATAAGAGAACTTTTTGCAGCTACACCTGAAGCGCGCATGAAGGGGTATCGGCCGGGCAGATTTAGTTTTAATCGGCCAGGAGGCCGATGTGAAAATTGCCACGGCAGGGGCACGCTTGAAATTGAGATGCATTTTCTACCAAGTGTTGAAATTACATGCGATGTGTGTAAAGGAAAAAGATTTAATAAAGAAACATTGGATATTCATTATAAGAGAAAAAATATTGCAGATATTTTAGAAATGACAATTGAAGAAGCAGAAAAATTCTTCAAAGATATTCCATTTATTTATGACAAATTAAAAGTTTTAAATGAAGTGGGTTTAGATTATTTGGAGTTGGGACAATCTTCAAAAACATTGTCTGGGGGAGAAGCACAAAGAACTAAATTATCGAAAGAATTATCAAAAAAAGGTACAACAAGAACTTTGTACCTACTCGATGAGCCAACAGTGGGCTTACATTATGAGGATGTGAAAAAACTAATAGACGTATTGCAGCGACTGGTAGATCATGGAAATACTGTCATGGTTATTGAACATAATTTAGATCTAATCAAATGTGCGGATTGGATAATAGATTTGGGGCCTGAAGGCGGGGATGAGGGAGGAGAAGTGGTTTACGCTGGCACGCCAAAAGCTATTTCGCAATACGCCTACTCACATACGGGGAAGTATTTGAAGAGAACATTATGAAAAAACTATCTAAAATCCCAAATAAACCAGGTATTTACCTTTTTTATAATACCAAAAAAGAGTTGATTTATGTTGGCCGGGCAACGTCATTAAAAAATAGAGTAACAAGTTACTTTGGCTCTACTAAAACTCCACGCCCAATTGAAAACAATGTAAGCCAAATAAAAAACATTAAATGGATTGTGACAGACTCCCTAATAGAAGCTATAATCCTTGAAGCAAATTATATTAAAAAATACCAGCCAAAATACAATGTGGATGGCAAAGACGATAAAAGCTGGAATTATCTTTTAATTACAAAAGATAAATATCCAAGATTAGAAGTTATTAGACAACATGAGGTAAAGAAGAAAATTAAAGGATATATATTTGGACCATTTCCTGGAATTAAGACCAAGGAGATGCTTAAAATCTTACAAAAGATATTTAATATTTCAACTTGTCAGCCGAACGCCAAAAAACCATGTTTTTACTATCAAATGCATCAATGTTTAGGAGTGTGCACTGGCGAGATAAATTCAATGGATTATAAAGACAAGGTAATTAAACCGTTAATTCAATTCTTGAGGGGGAACAAGAAAAGATTGATTGGAGAATTGGCAAAAAAAATGAAGAATGAGTCAAGGAAAGAAAACTTTGAAGAAGCGGGAAGATTGCGAAACCAAATTGGTAAATTAAAACATATCCAAGATGTGTCTCTTTTAACTAAAGATTTCTATGAGAAAGACTTAAAAAATAGATTGAAAGGCATAAGAATAGAAGGATATGATATTTCTAACCTGGGCGAGACGGGCAAGGTGGGCTCAATGGTAGTTTTTGATGAGAATGGACCGGTAAAATCGGAATATAGGAAATTTAAAATAAAAACAGTTGAAGGCCAAAGTGATGTGGCCTGCTTAAAAGAAATATTCTATCGACGTTTCTTACGGAAAACCGGAGACTGGCCCAAGCCTGATTTGATATTGGTTGACGGCGGTAGACCTCAAGTAAATGTAGCAAAAAAAATAATACCAAAAATTCCTATAATTGGTATTGCCAAAGGAAAGAGCCGTAAAAAGGATGAATTTATAGGAATTTCTAGTATACAAGAAAAATATTTAAAAGAATGGATAGAGAAAAATAAGACGCTATTAATACAAGCCAGAGATGAGGCACATAGATTTGCCATCAACTATCAAAGAAAGCTAAGAAAATTACAGATCTAGCATTGTACGAGAAATGCTGATAAAAGGCAAAAAATTGGATTGCATTGGCCTGGTTTACATGGTAAAATTAAGATATGATCAAGAAAAAACCAAAGTTAAATAAGACGCTTTTCTGGGATGTCAATATAAAAGATATTGATTTTGACAAACATAAAAAATACGTTATACAAAGGATTTTGGTGTATGGCGACAAGAAAGATTGGCAGGAAGCTAAAAAGCATTACGGGATAAAAGAGATTAAAAAAATAGCTGTACAGATAAGTAATTTAGATAAAAAGAGTTGGAATTTTTGGAGTTTAATTTTTAATATTCCTAAAAACAAATTTTTATGTTCGAAAAGACTCTCGCGCCAGGGACGCGGCGCGTTTTAATATTATTTAATAATACCAAGATCGTCAAAAATTTCTATTTAGCTGGTGGCACTGCTTTAGCATTGCAGTTTGGGCATAGGCAATCAATAGATCTTGATTTTTTTAGTTACAAGAAATTCAAGGTGGACAGTATTAAGCGTGAATTACAAAAGATAGGCAAGGTAAAAATTAAGTCTCAAGATGAGGACACGTTGCATGTTGATTTGGATAGTGTAGCAGTTAGTTTTTTGTATTACCCATATAAATTATTGTATAAAAAAAAGAAATACGAGAATGCATATTTAGCTGATTGGCGAGATATCGCTTGCATGAAACTCACTGCAGTATCTGGCAGGGGCAGTAAAAAAGATTTTATTGACTTGTACTTTATTTTAAAACAAATATCGTTTGAGTTGTTAGTCAAAACATTTAGTAGAAAATATAGAGGCTTTGATTATAATCTACCACATATACTTAAAAGTTTGATATATTTTGAGGATGCAGAAAAAGAGCCACTGCCGAGGATGGTAGAAAAAGTTAGCTGGAAAGAGATCAGAGAAGAATTAACCAAGCTGACCAAGAAAAAAATCTAGTGGCATGCAGATGCCCAGATGGGAAAAAGTATAGATAAAAACAGCTCTGAATAAAAAGCTGTTTTTAAGTGCAGTGTAAGATTTCATTGTTTATCCTGCCAGTATTCTTCTGCTTCCTCTTCCATCTTATCTAAACGATGATAATAGTCTGAAAACTCATTCAAGTGAGCCAGAGTTATTTTACCAGTAACTAAGGCATCGTCACCTGTAACATTGGTATTTGGATCAAGTGTGCCATGCTCAAGCTCAATATCCATACCATGACGGAATTGTTCAACATCGAATTTGGACCAATCAATACCCAATTGCTCCCCGACTGCCCTGGCTTGCTCCTCTGTAAAGTTATTTTTATCATGATGAGACATATAGTTTCCTTTTAATTTATACAGCTATTTTAAAACATTTTTTAGAAATTGTCCGGTATAACTTTTTTTGCATTGAGCGACGGTTTGAGGGGTACCTTGAGTAACAATTTGTCCGCCTTTGTCCCCTCCGCCGGGTCCAATATCTAATATCCAGTCAGCACATTTTATAACATCAAGATTATGTTCAATAACAAGTACTGTATTACCTTTGTCGACCAATTTATTCAAAACTTTAAGCAATTTTTTTATGTCTTCAAAATGTAAACCAGTGGTTGGTTCGTCCAATATATATAGAGTGCGGCCAGTAGCACGTCTTGAGAGCTCAGCGGCCAGTTTAATTCGCTGGGCTTCACCACCAGACAGTGTGGTGGCTGGCTGACCAAGGTGAATATAGCCAAGACCAACATCATCAAGAATTTTAAGTTTACTGGCAATGGGAGTTATATCCTTGAAGAATTCCAAAGCATCTTCAACGGTCATTTCTAAAATATCTGAGATATTTTTACCTCTATAATATATTTCTAGAACTTCTTGGCGATAACGGTGTCCTTGGCACTCTTCACAAGTAACATATACATCCGGCAAGAAATGCATTTCAACTTTGAGAACTCCGTCCCCTTCACAAGCCTCACAACGCCCCCCCTTGACATTAAAGGAGAAGTGACCAGCAGTCAGCCCCTTAATGCGACTTTCTGGGATACCAGTGAATAAATCACGGATATATGTGAAAACGCCTGTATAGGTGGCGGGGTTGGAGCGTGGTGTGCGACCAATAGGGCTTTGATCAATTGTTACCACCTTATTAATATATTCCATACCCTTAATGGCTTTGTGTTTTCCTGGCAGTTCCTTTGCCCGATAAAATTTCTGGGCTAAAGCACGAGAAAGAATGTCTGTGACTAGGGTAGATTTACCAGATCCTGAAACACCAGTAACACAAACCAACTTACCCAAAGGTATACGGGCATCAATATTTTGTAAATTAAATTCAGAAGCCCCAAGAATCTCTATCTTTTTACCATTTCCATGATGATTTTTACTGGGGGGCTCAATTTTTTTGCGGCCTGACAAATAGTCAGCGGTCAAGGAATTTTTATTTTTCATAAAAATCTCGGGTTTGCCTTGAGCGACTAATTGCCCGCCATGCTTGCCAGCCCCTGGACCGATATCAATTACCCAGTCACTGGCAAGAATAGTGGCTTCATCATGTTCAACCACAATAATGGTATTATCTAAACTTCTAAGTTTTTTTAATGTACCAATGAGTTTGTCATTATCTTTTTGATGCAAACCAATAGATGGTTCATCAAGAATATATATAACTCCAGATAGTCCAGAACCAATTTGAGTGGCCAAACGTGAACGCTGGGCCTCCCCGCCTGAGAGGGTCTCAGCTGAACGATCAAGGGTTAAATAATTTAATCCAACATCAGACAAGAGCTTTAATCTAAAAACAATTTGTTTAATTAACGGTTGCCCTATTTTCTTATCCCGAGAAGAAAATTTGAGAGAATTTAAAAATTGCTTAGCCTTGTCAATGGTCATTTGAGCAACTTCGGAAATGTTTTTGTCTCCCACTGTCACATTTAAACTTTCTGGCTTAAGCCTTTGACCATGACAAGTTTCACACTGCCTTATCCGCATATATTTAGAAATTTCACCACGTACATATTCTGAGTCACTGCCCTCATATTTCTTAAGTAAGATATTTACAACACCAGCATACTTTCGTTGATCTTTTTTTGAGAGTTTTTGTCCGTTGGCCTCTCCGCAAAGAATAATATCTTTTTGAGATTCAGTCAGTTTGTTCCAAGGTGTATTAATTGAAAAATCATATTGTTTTCCTAAATTTTCTAGAGTTTTCATGCCAGATGAAGAAGCAGAGCCATTAAGTCGTGAAAAAGGACGAATGGCGCCTTCGGCTAAAGTAAGCTTTTGGCTGGGTACAAGTAAATTAGCATCCAAATCTAGGCGGGTACCAAGACCTTTACAATCAGGGCAAGCTCCACGTGGAGAATTAAAAGAAAAAAGCCTGGGCTCAATTGAATCTAAATTAATATTACATTCAAAACAAGCCAGGTTTTGTGTGAAAAAATGATTGACATCTTCTTCTGGATAATAGATAACCAGAGAACCATTACTGAGGTCAAGGGCGGTAGAGACTATTTGTGAAAGCTTTGGCAATTTATCTCCATTGCTATTAGTTGCAAGATCGATTTCAGCGATGATTACCTCAATAGTGTGTTTCTTATTCGCGTCTAAGCCGATATCATCCAAGTTGCGGTTAGGATAGATCTCATTATCAATACGCACTTGAGTATATTTAGTTTTGCTAATTTGACGAAGTATTTTTAAATGCTCGCCTGTCCGTTCTTTAACCAGTGGTGACAGGACAAGAAATTCCTTACCATCAAATAGTTTGTGTATATTCTTTAGTATCTGCTCTTTGGTTTGCTGACCAAGCGGTTTTTTGCACTCTGGACAGTGAGCTACGCCAAGACGCGCGTAGAACACACGCAAATAATCATAGACATCAGTTATGGTGCCCACAGTAGAACGCGGGTTGTTAGAGATTGGTCGCTGGTCAAGAGCAATGGCTGGCGAAAGCCCCTCGATACTTTCAACGTCGGGCTTGCCTTTAGGCCCTAAAAACTGTCTGGCATAGGAAGATAGGCTTTCTACGTAACGACGCTGACCTTCAGCATAGATTGTATCAAAGGCAAGACTTGATTTACCAGAGCCCGAAAGGCCGGTGATCACCACCAATTTGTTCTTAGGTATCTCAAGATCAAGATTTTGCAGATTATGGACACGAGCGCCTTTGATAACAATTTTATTGGACATAATTTTGGTTGAAAAATCAAAGAGTGAATAGAATTTTTACTTGAATATTAGTATACACCATGGATTAGGAAAGGTCAATAAGATAGAAATTAGTATTTAATATATTTAATAAAAGATGATATAATATATGTGTTAACAATTAAATTAAATAATATGGATGAAGCAATGCCACCGGCAAGTAAAACTAAAAAAACCATAATAATAGTAGTGGTCCTTTTGGTGGTTGTCTTAATTGCCGCCTATTTTATCGTAAAAACAGTTAAAGAAGATAATAAGGTGGTGGTGAATGATACACAAAATGGACAAGCAGGTCAGGTAGAGGACGGGCTACCAGATGAATTTTTTTCATACATTGGCACGATAGTTGAAAAGAATGAAGATGGAGTAGTTATAAAGGTGGAGAAGACAAAGAACTATTTATTAGAAGATGCTAACATTGAAGTCAGGGTAGATGATGAGACTGAGTATCAAAAAACAGTTATACCAATGCAAATAGAGGAAGGGGAGGAATTTAATTTTAAAAGAATGGAGATGGCCTTTGCAGACTTAATGGTTGGGGATGAGATTATAGCGATAAGCTATGAGAATATAAAAGGAGAGAGTTCCTTTTTGGCTAAACAAATTGAGATGAGAAAAACACAATAGGATAAGGATATCAAAACACCCTGGTTTTAATAACCAGGGTGTTTTTTAAATCTCAAAGAATTTAATAGATTTGCCAATTGCGTCGCTCAACTTCGATGATTCTTTCCTGTGAGGTGCTATATTGCCCCTGGTTATAAACCATAATACTTAAAGTCAGGGCATAATCGCCCAAGGAAGGGGTAATGGTATAGATAATGTCACTTGAGTGCTCGTTTCTAATATCAAAGCGCTGATTGGCGCTTAGACTGCCTGTGGGCGGCACTTGGGCTTGTTTAACGTCATTGGTGTCGACAATTGTCTGGATATCTTCTCCTGTCTCATCAAGATTCAGGATAATGACTTGGCCGGGCCTTTTGTTCTGCCAGCTAAGATCAAGAAAATTTGGATAGTCGATGCCATCAATATCAAGCTCTAGGTAGAAAGTTTTACCAGCCTGGAGATGCACCCTTAAAGGATTGGTATTATCAATATCAGCGCTAGGAGCATCTGAATAAATACAGCTATGGACTCCATCATCTGGGTCAACAGCTGGAAAACTAAATTTCTGATTGTTATCAATGCAGATAACACCAGTTTGAGTAATAGGAGTAACATAGCTTAACCACTCGGCGTCGACAAACTCAAGCTGACCGGTGACAGGAGAGGCTTCGGTGCCAAGTGATGTTAAATCACGATCAGATTCAATGGAATAGATTGTTTTTTCAACTGCAGTTTCTGCAGCTAAATAGGCAATTTCCGAGTAACCAATTTGGTGGCTACTTTTGCCAATACGAATAACAATATCACTAACAATAAAAGCGATAATAAAAAGATTAGCCAAGATGAGTACGGCTAGAATAAGGGCGATACCTTGCTGATTATTTAATTGGCAGGGTGTTTGCTTCATTGATTTATATTAAAATCCTCCTAATCTCTGGGGGATGGTTTGTTGAACTAACATGTTGCGCGTAATACCTCCCTGGGTGTGCTCGAGATCAACAACGATGGTGACTCTGGGGTATTCACTAGGTAGTTCGTCGAGACTGAAAGGATCAACTAAGGGACTGATATAGAAATTCAGACTGGCAATAACTATGTTGCTAGCAGGGATAATAGAAAAATCATCGTCTGAGACGCAGTCTCCCAAAGAACAAATGGCAAAATTATCACCCAGAACATCAGTTTTCAATTTAAAAACAGTGCGCTCAGCTGACTTGTCAAGAAGGGCTAGACTGCTTTCAGGGGAAGAAAGCTCACCCGAATACCAAGCATAATCAATACGTGAATTTCTAACCTTTTTAGCTACAATTTCCATAATGAGTTGGGCTTCTTTTTGCAAGCGTGATAGTTGAGTGGTTTTTTGTTCGGCGCGCAAAGCATAAGAATAGATACCCAGGGTCAAAGTAAAGAGGATTATAAAAATACCAAGAGCAAGGATCATTTCAAGTAAGGTAAAACCTTTAACATTATTCTTTTTTATACGAAATAAACTCATAGGAGTTACTCTTGGTTAAATAATTTGGTTTGCAATTCATCAACCCAATTAGTAAAATTGGTTTCTAATAGAAAATCATGGTTTTGGCCTTTGTGCTGCCAGCGTATTTCGGAAGTAATTTTTTTCTCATTACCTGAAACATTGCGTATTCTAACGATTCTTTTAAAGATAGTGATATCACCAGTATCCTCATGTAAATAGCGACCATCGCTTATATAAAGGCTACACGATGAGCAATCATCAATGTCATAATCAATACTCTCTCCCACGCTGGTATCTAAATTGAAATTGGCATCTGAATCAACGATAAAATTTTGCCCATCGTATGTTCCATCAAAAAGATCAATTGAACCGGTATTGCGCATGGCTCTAACAATTTCTATGCCTTCACGAGCCAGATTGACGATAACTATCTCCTGCTCGTTTCTTTGGGCAAAATTAAAAGTAGCCATCATTAAAACAAGGCTGGCCAGGACGCCCATCATAATAATACCCAGGGCAACGGTTGTTTCTACAAGGGTAAGTCCTTTTTGGTTGCGTTTGCTTTTAAACATAATGAGTTATTCAATGTTGATTCGGCCGTTGATAGGATCAAAAGTAATGGTTTGAGTTAGAGAATGATTTTGAAAGCCAAGTACAATAGTAGCGCTGTCTTGGTCATCAAGACCGTTAACGTAAATATCTCCCTTAGGAGAAGTAAAAACAATATCAACTTCAATTTGAGCGCCATCGGGATCAAGTGAAAGATCAACCAGGTAGACCTCGTTTTCAAGAACGCCCAAAGTCTGCCATATATCATCTATACCTTCCTCATAGATATAATCACCATCTTGGTCGGCAAAAAGAATATAGTGGCAGTCGGTGCTACATTCTTCTAAGTGAATGCCGAAACCGCCAGTGGGGCGAGAGCCATCAACCAAGAGTCCGGTTAAAGCGTTGATGTGAACTTGACGAATAGCACCACTCAATCTTTCTGTTTCTTTTTCAAGGGCCACTTTTTGTGTTTGATTGCGAAAATTAACAATAACTAGGGTTGATATTATTATAATAATCATTGAAGATATGAGAAGCTCAATAATGGTGAAGCCGGATTGATTTGTGCTAAATTTTTTCATTGTCTTTAATTAAAGAATGGATAAATATTGGTTAAGTAATTGACTCCCAAAAAGCAGGGCGACCAGGGTAGCCAGGCTCAAAAAAGTGCCAAAGGGTATTTGAGATTGCATTTTCTTTTTACCGGTGGCTAGGAGGCCCGTACCTATCAAAGCGCCAAGGATGTATGCCATAAAAAGGGCAACCAAGGCATACGGCCAACCAAGCATGAGGCCCATAAGAAATCCAAGTCGTATATCTCCTCCACCTATCCATTTGCCACGCGAGATTAGAAACTGCAGGAGAAAAAACCCGCCACACACTAAAGCTGCTAAAAGATATGAAAAGAGAGCAGAAAATATTGAATGCCAACCATGAGAAGCAAGCTGGATAATTAAATTTAGAGCTAAGGCAATAATCATGGCGGGGATACTGACCTTATCAAGAATAAGATAATACTTTAAATCATAGATAAAGATAATTAAAAGAAAACAACTAAATATCCAATCACGCAGGATGACGAGAATATCAATATGTGTGAATGATAAAAGATTAAAATCAAGACTTGAGAATCTAACAAGGAAGATAATAAGAAAGATAATGGCGGTGGTTAGCTCTACTATTGGGTATTGCCAAGAAATTTTCTTCAGACAAAAGCGACATTTGCCTCGGAGAGCAAGGAATCCAACAAGCGGAATATTATCATACCACTTAATTATTTTTTTACACTTAGGGCAAAAAGAGCGACCACGTAGAAAAGATTTGCCTTGATGTAAGCGGTAAATAACACAATTCAAAAAACTACCCATAAGGGAACCTAGAATAAAAACAAGAATGTATAAAAACCAATCCATAACTATATTATATCATGAAAAAGTAAAAAAAACATAATATTAGTTTTATTCTTCCATTTTAAGCAAAACAAAAACCCCCCGATATATCGGGGGGTTCAAACTTAACAGTGAAAATCTTCCAGACTAGGTACAAATAATACCATCTGGAGAGGCTACGCAACAAGTAGCGTCATAACCGCCAGCACAAGTCAACCCGCCGGTAGCGCCTTCAAGACCAAAGGTAAAGGAATAAGTTCCGCTTCCCGAAACGCTGACATATGAATAAACATAACCCGAGGCAACGCCTGGATCAGCTGGAACTTGGCCCATATAGGTGGTGCCATTTACAGCATCAGCAAATCCACCAGTTGCACTTAGAGTATCATTTGGACTGACACCTAGAGTAACTGCAGTAGCTTTAACTGGATAATGGTTAGCATCAATAAAATAAAGCTCGAGGGCTGTCTGAACTTGCTTAACATCAGAGACTCTCTTGGCATCTCTTGATTTCTGACGTGCATTATTTAATGCTACGACTGACAAGGTTGCCAAAAGTCCGATAATAGCAATAACCACCAAAAGCTCAATTAATGTAAAACCTTTTTTATTTCGCATAGGAATTTTCTTTTTAATTTATACTAGTTAACTAATAAATCTAGCTAGATCTATTACAATATTTCGACCTTTGCAATATTTAATTTTTAAGATAAATTTTATCCACAGTTGTATTATAGCATAAAATAACTAATAAACTAAAATCCTGAGGCCATATTGTACATGGGCATAATAACTGCGGCGACCATAATGCCAACGGCAACACCCATGAGGATCATGATCATGGGTTCAATAAGGCTAACCAAATTGGAGACCATGCTTTCAATTTCTTTAGCATAAAAATCAGTCATCTTGTTTAAAACTTCGGCAATGCGACCGGTTTTTTCACCGACTGACAACATATGAGAAATCATTTTAGGCACTTCCTTGCTTCTTAGAAAAAGAGTGGCCACAGGATTGCCGTCTTCCACATCTTTTCTGGTCTTTTGAATCAGATGTCTGTAAAATTCATTGCCGACAACATCTGCTACTATTTCAAGAGATTTGGGCAAAGGTACGCCGCCTTCAACTAGGGTGGCTAAACTGCGAGTAAATCGCACCAAATGGATACGTTGGAAAAGAGTACCAAAAACTGGAATTTTTAATTTAAAATAGTCAAAATATTGTTTTGGTTTGTCTTTTTTTAGTATCCATTTGGTACCAACAAAAGCAAGACCAAGAACGATGAGGAGGGCCCACCACCAGCTAGTTAAAATACTGCTTGAACTAATCAGAATTTTAGTGGCTATGGGCAATTCACCACCGGTTTCTTGTAGTATTGAAGTAAGTTTAGGCACTACAAAAACCATCATAATGATTCCAACACCGCCAAGAGCGGTCAGGATAAAAGCAGGGTAAATCATGGCTCCTTTAATTTTACTCATCAGGGCATAGTCTTTTTCCTGCTCATCAGCTAAATAATTAAGAACTTTATCAACCTTACCCGAGGTTTCGCCTGATCGAACCATGGCGATAAAAAAATCACTAAAAACCTTAGGGTGGCGTTCAAGAGAGTTTGAAAGTTTTTCACCACCATCCACGTCATCGGCGATTTCATCAATGATCTTTTGAAGTTTTGGGTTTTCGGTTTGTTCCGACAAGATACGCAGAGACTGTACGATGGGCAAGGTGGCGGATGACATGACGGCCAGCTGTCGAGAAAACATAACCAAGTCCTTGGTTTGAATTCTATTTAAAAAAGCAATGTCAATTTCAGCCAAATTTTTACCACCAGTTTTTTCGATAGAAATAATAACAAAACCCTCTTCAGCCAAGCGGGAAATGGCTTCGTTTTTACTGGGGGCTTCAACTGTACCTTCAATTGTCTGACCCTGTTTATTTTTTGTTTTGTAGTTATACAACATAAACTATTCTTGAACGGCGGCCTGAAACCCTATTTTATCAGTGGCCACTGGCAGAGCGTCTTTGGCATCCACTTCTCCGGTGTGTACCAGCTCAATAAGAGACTGATCAAGGGTGCGCATGCCCTCGTCACGCGAAGTTTGAATAATACTGCTTAATTGAGCGTGCTTACCTTCTTTAATTAAAGAGCTGACGGCAGGATTGGCAATTAAAAGTTCGAGGACAACGATTTGTCCTCCGCCTCTTCTAGGGATAAGCCTTTGAACAAGCGTACCAAGTAGAAGATTCGAGATGATTTGACGATGCTTAGATCTTTCAGTATCAGCCACTAAATTTATAAGATGTTCAATGGAATCGGCGGCAGAAGGGGCTTCAACAACAGCGATTACTAGACGACCACTGTCGATAAGATCAATGGCTTTTTCTAAAGACTTAGCATTATTGACTTCTGATAAAAAGACAATGTCAGCATCACTTTCTTCGGCAAAACTGATGGCTTTCTCAAAGCTAAGGGTATCCTTACCAACCTCTCTTTGATCAATAATACTTTTGGATGGAGGAATAATATATTGAATTGGATTTTCAATAGTTATGATATAACGTGAAGCATTGGTGTTAATGTGGTTTAACATTGAAGCGGAGGTAGAGGCTTTGCCAGAACCGTGCTGTCCGGTAACTAAAATGAGACCCTTCTTTTTATTAAGAAGTTTTATAAACTGGTCAGTCAAACCAAGATCAACTAATTTTTTAATTTCAGCTGGAAGATACTTAAATATCATAGCCAGGCTACTTTTTTGGTAGAAAATATTAATTTTGAAGCGCATACCGCCTTCAAAATTGTGGACAACAATAATTGATTTATTTTTTTCAAGTTCTTCTTGCTGGTCGGCCGAGAGAATAATTTTAACAATTTCTGTAATAAAGTCTCCATCAACAACGGATTCATCTTCAAGGCCTTTGAGGCGACCGGCAATGCGCAGGGTCGGCTTGTTACCCGATTCGAGGTGGATATATGATGCACCTTGAGTAATGCTGGAGTTGAGTATTCTATTGAATATTAGACTGGCTTGTGACATATAATTTAAAAAATATTAATTACTAAATCCTCCCATACTAATCCTTGGTAACTGTTAGGATTTCTTCAATAGTAGTTCTACCCTCAAGCACTTTGACTAAGCCGTTTTGTTTTAAGCTAAGCATGCCTTGTTTTATAAACATTTCTTTGATAGTACTTAACTTAAAACCAGAATTAACAACATCCTTAATCTCATCATTAATTTCAAGAACTTCGGCAATAGCTGATCGGCCCTTGTAGCCGGTCTGATTACAATGAGGACATCCTTTACCGCGATATACTTTGCTCAAGCTTTCCTTAGTAATACCTTGTGGCAAATTTTTTGACGGGATGCTTGTAAAAATTTCTTCAACTTCCTGGCGCGTGGTGGGCGGTAGCTCTGATTCTTCCTTACATTTAGGGCAAATACTTCTGACCAATCTTTGAGCAACTACAATATTTAAGGTAGATGAGATTAAAAATGGTTCAATCTTCATATCAATTAAACGCGGAATGGCGCCAAAAGCATCATTGGTATGCAAGGTAGAGAGAACAATATGACCTGTCAAACCGGCATGAATGGCCAATTCAGCAGTTTCAGCGTCCCTGATCTCGCCGACCATGATAATATCTGGATCTTGACGCAGGATAGAGCGTAAACCTGAAGCAAAGGTGAATTTGACTGCTGGTCTGACCTGAGACTGATTAACCCCTTTTAAGTAGTACTCGACTGGGTCTTCGAGGGTGACAATATTAACCTCTTCTTTATTTAAGATTTGCAAGGCGGCATACAGGGTAGTGGATTTACCGCTACCAGTGGGGCCGGTAACTAGAAATAGGCCATGAGGTTTTTTAATATTCTTTTTCATTATCTCTAAATTGTGGCTTTCGAAACCAAGCTCTTCCCAGGTGGAGACACCACCAGAAGTATCTAAAATTCTCATAACCACTTTCTCTTGGCTATATAGAGGGAGAGTGGAAACACGAAAATCAATGTTACTGCCACCAATGTTGAGCCTGATCCTGCCATCTTGGGGAATGCGGGTTTCATCAATACGCAGGTTAGACATGACTTTGATACGCGAAATAATAGCGGCGTGTACGTATTTGGGTAAAACTAAAGATAATTTAAGTCTGCCGTCAACGCGATAGCGCACATGTGTTTCTTCTGTGGTTGGCTCAATGTGGACATCTGAAGCACGTGATTCAACGGCGTGTTTTAAAATGACGGCAACCATTTTTGAGATAGGGGCTGACTTGATGACCTTTTCCATTTTTTCATCAATAACCTGTCTGCCTTCTCCAAATTTGTCTTTGGCCATTTCAAGGGCCTCACCAACTTCCAGTTTCAAACTGCCATATTGCTGCAAAGCGCGGTGCAGGGCAGTTTTAGTAATAAGATGATATTCAGTTTTTAAATTTTTACCACGAGCTACGAAATCAGCGGCTTCACGCGCTTTTAGGTTGGTGGGGTCGACTAAGCCAATACTGATAATATTATCTTGTTTACCAAAGGCAACCATGCCATAATTTTCAGCTAGCTCTCTTGGCAAAATGTCTAAAACCTCCATGGGAATTTTCTGGTCGCTTAGAGCAAGAAAGGACAAATTAAAAAGAGACGCCTTGGCTCGGGCGATTTCTTCTTCTGATATCTTAGCTTGGGTGATAAGCTTGGCCTCGAGATCGACCAGTTGTTTCTCTTGGCCGAGTTCTTTGGCAAGCTTATTGTCAACTTTATTTGCTTTTACAAAATAGTGTAAAAGTTGCTCTTTGGCTTCTTCAGGCTTTTTCATATAATATATTATTCAAAGAAGGGAAGAAAAGGATTAGCGCGACCAACCTGGTTGGGAACAACCGGCCATTCACCCAGCTTTTCAAGCTCGCGGAAAAGGTCGTGCTCTAAAACAGACTGCCTTTTTTGTGCTTCCCCCTGATCAGACATTTGAGATACTGCAAGTTCTAGGGCTACGCTTGAAGTAGTATCTTGCTTTTCACCTGAATTGGTGGTTGATATGTAATAGTAAATATTAGCTGCAATAATAACAGCAAACAGTGACACATAAATTATTATTTTCTTTTTGGACATGCCTTTCATAAGGGTTTTGATTTTATTCTAAAAAATAGGCCATCATCATAATTTCTAACTCGCCGTCTTTGGCAGTATATGAAAATGACTTAACATCAAAAAGTCTAATATTCTTTTCAATAAGTTCAAAAAGAACTTTAAGATTAATATAGTTTATACTGGAAACGGACAAACTAACGTTGGCTTTATTCAGTTTGGCTGACAAGAGATCAAGAGCTGATTTATCCTTTTTCTTTCTGGTATTCTCTTCTTTATATGGGCTGACGAAAACATCTTCCAGTTGACCAGTCACGCCTGGGTCGGTTATAAGTTTTTCAATATTGACGTAAAGGCTGGACTCGTCAATTGTTTCCGGTAGAATATCGGCTACTCGAGCGCGGTCAGCCAGGCTAATATCCTTAAAGCCTTGATGAACTTTGTTAAGACTAAGTAACTGGGCCTTTTTAGCTTGGAGCTGATTTTGATTTTCTCCTATATAGCTTTTAGATTGATTATACTCTCCGTAAACGTCCTGTAAAAAAACAAAATAGCCAGCCACCAAGATGAGTAAGGGGATGATGATGATAAGGGGTTTAAAATACTTAATATACCAAACTATCTTCTTATCATTATTATTCTTGTTGTGTGACTGATGATCCATATTATTCCTCTTCTAGCTGTAACAAATTAATAATTTTGCTGTCAAGTGTAAAAGAAATAGTAAAATCTACGGTAGGAATTTTACCCTCTTCCTCTTTTCCGATTTCTGGCAGGCGCAGAGAGGACAAAGTGACGTCGGTAAAGGCATCACCATTTTTGAGAACAACAAGTTCTTCGGCCAATGAACGTATATTGCGCGCTTTGCCAGTTAAAATAATTTGTGTTTGGGGACTGATTGAAAGATCGGTGAAGTATACTCCTTGAGCTGTGTGTTTTTCTAAAATGGGGAAGAGACGACTCCAATAGATGTGGTTGTCGAGTAAAACGCCGAGGGTATCGAGGCGATCAACTAATGGCCCAAATTTTTTAATGAGGTCACTCGTTTTCAGCATTTCTTTTTCAACAGATTCTATCTGAATTTTTAAATCATTGGCCTGTTTAATAAGGCCTGCTTTTTTGGCCTGGAAAAAAATATATGGCAAGGCGACTATAGCTACAGCGATTAGAGCGGCTAGCGCGTAGCGGGTAGCCATTTTTTTGCCTGAAGGAAGCTGTTTTTCTGGGGGCAGTAGATTAACATCCAGCTCATCATCTTCCTGAGGCAGAGGCTTGGCATGACTTAATTTTATCTGACTATAGTCATCAGCTGGTTTGGAAATAATGGGTTTTTCAAAATCCTGCTTAACTGGGGGATCTAACAGCTTGTGCTGAAAATGAGGAGCGGCAGGGGGCTTAGGTTGGGGCGGGGCAATATTACCTGGAACAACGGCTGGTTTCTTCTTTTTTCTCTTCTTGTTGATTGCTTGAATTTTCTTTTGGGCCATTATCTTTTTAAATTTCTTTTCGGCTTTCTTGCGCTTACGCTTGGCTAAAAACTTACTCCAAAAACCAGGTTTTTTAACTTTAGGTTTTTTTTCTTTTTTGGGCTGAGGTTTTATGTGTGGTGTGAGCGGCTTTATTTTTTTTTCAGGAATATGAAAATCAGCAGCATCTTTGCTGGGCAGGTGCTCGTGTCTAACCTTCTCCTTTTTGGGTCGCATATCACTGGGCAGAAGATTAATTCCACTTTCTTCCTCAATATCTTTGGCTTTTTTGTCTATATTATCGAACATATTACATTTCCCGCATAGCTAGACCAACGGCTACAGAGAAGCGCGGTCCTAGCTCTTTTAAAACGGGTTTTAATTCAAGGGGATAAACTACTCTATCCCATGGGTCTCCTATAATAACCTTAACGTCTAAAATTTTACTTAAATGCTTAGCTAGATCGGGCAACCATGAGCTACCACCGGTTAGAATAATTTTTTCAATATTATTGGTACCAGCTTGAGATAAATAGATGTCTAAGCAATATTTGATTTCATTAATAATTGGGCTGATGGATGTTTTAATGACATTTGGCAAATTATCTTCACCTAAATCAGAAAAACCAATGTCACGCTTAAACTGCTCTGCTCGAGTAATATCAACATTTAAGCTAGACATGATAGCTTTGGTGATAGTTACACCACCGACATCAATACTTCTGTTAAGAATGGGAATACCGTTATTGATAACAACAATATCTGAGGAGACAGCACCGATATCGATGATCATAACTGGAGCGGGGTCACCGCCTTGCAAAGAGCGCTCAAGGGCAAAGGACTCAGTTTCCAAGCTCACAATCTCCAACCCAGCTGATTTAAAAATGCGCAGATATCTTTCAACTAAGGTTTTAGGAGCAGCGGTTAAAAGTATTTTAAGATTTTGATCTTCCTTTTTTAATTTGGTTTCCTTATCTGAATGGTCTTTTTTAAAAAGTTTAGAAAGTGGATTAGAGGATGAATCTTCTTCCTTGTCTGACCCCTCTTTTTTGGACTCGTCCTTTTTCTCGGATTTGTGATCTGCTTTGGGAGTTTGAGCCGTATGTTGACTCCCCTCTGGCGGTACAATTTTCCAATCAAGTACCATATCTTCAATGGGTAGGGGTATAAATTTTTTGGCTTCCCATTTGATAGCCTGATGGAGGTCTTTCTTTTTCATGGCAGGCAGGCTGATAATTGACGTAAAAACCGAAAAGCTGGGTAAGGCAGCAATTACTTTTTTTGAGGTGGTACGACTTTTTTGGCAGATGCTTTTAACGATCTCGACAATTCTTTCTTCCATCTCAGAGGATGATGAGCGGACAATGTCTGTTGGTTGCTCAACATAACCATAGGTAAGTAGTACAGCCCGACCATTTTTATTCTGTAGTTCCACTATTTTAATAGCGGAAGTCCCCAAATCAATACCAAGATAACTTTTTTTACTGGGTAATAGGCTCATAGTTTATTTATATAGCACAGACTGCACAAAAGAGTGCTAGAATTTCGTGTTAATAATTATATTATATCACAAGATAAGGGAAAACCCCAAAATCTTTCATTACATTTATTATACCACAAATCATTAGAATGGATGTAATAGTTATTAACACAGGTTTTTTGACGGTGAGGCAAGAAAAAGATATAGTTTAGATAGCTTTTATTAACTAAAAAGAGGAAATATATGAATATATTTATATATATCATTCTGGGTATAATAGTGATTGCTATCGCCTGGATGATAGGTGTGTATAATGGACTGATCAAATCAAGGAACAGAGTAGATGAAGCCTGGTCTGATATTGATGTGCAATTGAAAAGACGGTACGACCTTATCCCCAACCTGATGGAGACGGTCAAGGGTTATGCTAAACATGAAAAAGAGCTGTTTGAAAACGTAACCAAAGCAAGATCTGAAGCCATGAATGCCCAAGGGGCAGAAGCCAAAGGCAAGGCGGAAAACATGCTGTCAGATACCTTAAAGTCTCTATTTGCAGTGGCTGAAAACTATCCTGATCTAAAAGCGTCAGACAATTTCTCCAAATTACAAGATGAATTAACTGATACGGAGAATAAGATACAGGCATCAAGAAGATTCTATAACGGACAAGTCAGAGACTTTAATACAAAAATTCAGGTGTTCCCAACCAATCTGGCAGCAGGTATGTTGAAGTTTAAGAAATATGAATTTTTTGAAGCTGATGAGAAAGAGAAGGAGAATGTTGAGGTTAAATTTTAATTGTCAACTTTTTAAAAAAATATGGGGAAAATAAAGAAAAAAATTAAATATCTCCTAGGTGGCTTTTTGGTATTTGCGCTTAAAAGCGCTGGCGTTTTTGCTCAAATGCAAATTGATTATGGCAATGACTCACCGGCAAGAGCCGCGTATGGCGTAGGCCCTGCCATCGAACAGCCTTTGTGGGTAAAAATATTATTAGTGGTTCTCTCACCAGTATTTATGGTGAGCGTGGCTGTGGTTGCAGTAATACTTGGCGTAGTGCTTGTTATTAGGCACAGGAAAAAGAAGAAAGATAATAATCAAATTTAGAAAAAATATGAAGGAAATAAAGAAAAAAATTATATATTTTCTAGGAGCAATTCTAACTTTTGCTTTTAAGCGCACTGGTGCTTCTGCCCAGATGCAGGTAATGTATGGCGTTGCACCACCTAATGGGATAGAAATGTATGGCGTAAGTGGCCCTTATATAGAACCAACCTTATGGGAGAAAATATTGACTGTGGTCCTTTCACCAATCTTTATGGCGGGTGTGGCTGTTACTGCAATAATAATAGGCGTTGTGCTAGTTGTTAAACGTAAAAAGAAAAAAAATGCTCAAAAAGATTTTTAAACTGGGTCGGCAGAGGCTATGGCTGACTCATCGACAATACCTTCGAGAGAAACATGAACTCACATATCTTTTTTGGGAGTGTACTTTAAATTGCAATTTTAAATGCAAACACTGCGGAAGTCGTGCTGGAGAGAATATTTTTGAAGAGGCCGTTAGCACGCAAGATATTAAAAATGCCTTTAGAGATGTTGCAAAAAATTTTAACGCTAAAAAAATAACAGTGGCTATAACCGGGGGCGAGCCTTTACTTCGAAAAGACCTTTTTGAAGTTATGGAATATGTTTCTTCGCTTGGCTTTAGCTGGGGTATGGTGACAAATGGTTATCTAGTTACAGATGAAGTTGTTAAAAAAGCAAAAAAAGCAGGTATGGCAACAATTGATATAAGTATTGACGGATTGGAAGAGATTCATGATGAATTTCGTAATATGCAAGGGTCTTATAAGAGAGCTATAAATGCGGTGGAACTATTTACTAAAGAAAATTTTTTAAGGCCACTCCGAATTACAACAACTGTGCACAAAAAAAATATCAATACACTTGATGAAATGTATGAGAGTTTTATGAAACTTGGCATTAATGATTGGAGGCTTTTAAGTGTTGAGCCAATAGGCAGGTCCATTGATAGTCAGGATATTTTACTAAGTAAAGAACAGCTAACAAAATTACTCAGATTTATCAAAGAAAAAAGAAAAAAGAAGGCAAAAATAAATGTTACTTATGGTTGTGCCCATTTTTTAGGAGATGAATTTGAAGATGAGGTAAGAAGCCATTTTTTCTATTGTGGCACTGGGATAAATATCGGTAGTATTTTACATAATGGAGATATTTTCGTATGTCCCAACGTTCCCAGACAAAAAGAACTAATTCAGGGAAATATTAAAAAGGATTCTTTTTCAGAAGTGTGGAATAAAAAATTTGGAATATTTAGAGACGAAAATAAGACTAAATATGATAAGTGCGATAAGTGTGAATATTGGCAAGAGTGCATGGGTGATTCTTTCCACTCCTGGGATTTTGAAAAAAAACAACCCAAGGTTTGTTTTATGAGTAAGGATTTATATTTGCCTTAAGTCCCACTAAACTTCAATAAATATGAATTTTTTGAAGCTGATGAAAAAGAGAAGGAGAATGTTAAGGTTAAATTTTAACAAGATGTAAAGCAGTAAGGCCGTAGTGCCGTAGAATTATAAAGCTTTGTAGCTTTTGGATTTAAAAGGCTCCTGGCCCCTTTTTACCTTATTGTAAATTTATTTTATACAGATACTTATGAAATTCAAAATAGACAATAAAATATTCGAACAATATTCATCCCTCAATATTGGGGTTATTATTGCAAAAGGAATAGATAATACAGACGAAAATTCTGATATTCTTGCTATGTTGGCAGAACAGTCAAATATAATAAAGGATGGATATAGTCTTGAGACACTTAAAGAAGTGCCCAAAATTCACGCATGGCGAGAAGCATATAGAGCATTTGGTGCTAAGCCTAAAAAGTATACATGCTCTGTTGAAAATTTGTATCGCATGATTCTTGAAGGTGTTCAACTGCGACATATTAATAAAGTGGTTGATCTATATAACTATATTTCATTAAAGCATATGATGCCTGTGGGTGGTGATGACATAGACAAGATTGATGGAGACATTGTCTTACGTTTTGCCGAAGGAGATGAATCCTTTGTTCATCTTAATACGAATGAAGTTGATCACCCTAAAAAAAATGAAGTCGTGTATGCCGATGATAAAGAAATTTTGTGTCGTAGATGGAACTGGCGTGAATGCGATAAATCTAAAATGACAGAGAAAACTAAAAATATAGCACTCGTAGTAGAAGGTCTTTCACCTGCTTCCGAAAAAGAGATACAATCGATAGTTGAGGAATTAGGGCAGTTAGTTGAAAAATTTTGTAGTGGAAAAATTTCAACATATATTTTAAATACTGAAAATAAAGAAGTTGAATTTTAAAAAATGAAACATTAGACAAAGTGAATACATTAAATATAACAATTGAAACAAAAAATCTTTATTTAAAGGGCATCACCATGAATTGGAAAGATGATATTTTTGAGGAGTTCACAGCTGACATCACCACCTATATGTTCCCTAAGCCGGCTAAAAAAATAGAAGAAACCATAAAGTTTATTAAAACATCGATGGCAGGCAATAAAAAGGGCAACAATCTACAAATTGTTGTTCTTGATAAAAAGAATAAGGAGTTTTTGGGATGCGGTGGTCTACACAAGATTAATACAAAGACTCCTGAGCTGGGTATTTGGATAAAAAAATCTGCACATGGCCATGGTTTTGGCAAAGAGACAATGATTGCACTAAAAGAATGGGCAGATGAGAATATAGGTTATCAATATATACTTTATCCAGTTGTTGAAAAAAATCATGCAAGTAGAAGAATTCCAGAATTTTTAGGTGGTAAAATAGCCAGGGAATATGACCAAACTAATATGAGTGGTAGAAAACTACATTTATTGGAATATAGGATTTATCCGTTACAACACATATAAAAAAACATGCCGACTCATCAACAAAAGATAAATAGGATTATAAAACAATTAAAAGAGAAAAAGAGTACAACACCAATATCCTTTAAGAAAAAATCCGTTTCTCACCAAGTTCCAAAACCTGGCAATAAGACATATTTGGATGAGAAAATTGACCTAAGCGATTTGAACGAGGTTCTCCATATTGATAAAGAAAAACAAATTTGTACTGCAGAGCCCGGCATCACTTTTGTTGATTTGGTAACTGCGACGATGGAACACGGCTTGGTGCCAATAATTGTACCTGAATTAAAAACCATCACGATTGGCGGAGCTGTGGCCGGATGCTCAATAGAATCAATGTCATACAAATATGGGGGTTTTCATGACACTTGTCTTGAGTATGAAATAATCACAGCAAAAGGTGAGGTACTAGTTTGCACTCCTGACAATGAAAATAGTCTAGTTTTTCAGATGGCTCATGGTACTTTCGGGACACTTGGTATTATTTCAAAGCTAAAATTTAAACTAATACCAGCCAAGTCATTTGTCAAAGTGACGTATGAAAAATATAGTAATATTGAAGACTATAAGTCAGCTATATGGAGACACTACGAGAGTAAAGACGTTGACTTTATGGATGGGATTATCCACTCGCCAACAGAGTGCGTACTCAGCGTAGCTGATTTTGTTGATAAGGCACCGTACACACATAACTATAGTTGGACAAGAATTTACTATATGAGTACGGCCAAACGAAAAGAAGATTATCTGAAAACGCCTGATTACTTCTTTAGATATGACAATGGCGTAACTAATGTAAATCCCAAATCATTTCTAGCCAGACTTTTTGTGGGCAAATTCATAAACTCTACGAGAACTTTAAAATTGGTTGAAAAATTTCGCCGATTTATCCCTGATAAAAAAATCCCCATTACGCTTGATGTTTTTATACCATTTTCAAAAGTTAGTAATTTTATGGAATGGTATAAAAAAGAAGTAAATCATTTTCCTTTGTGGTGCGTACCATACAAGGTGGTACGAAGATATGAGTGGATAGCTACTGAGCTATCGGACAAAACAAAAGACAAACTTTTTGTGGATCTGGCAATTTATGGAATGCGAGGGAAAAAAGATAAGAGATATTATTATAAGATAATAGAAGATAAATTAATGGAGATCGGGGGAATCAAAACACTTATTTCAAATAACTATTACTCTGAATCTGATTTTTGGAAAAATTGGAATAAAGGAAATTACGACAAAGTGAAAAGTAAAACCGATCCCGATAATATTTTCCGTGACCTTTATACAAAGACGTGCAAAGCGATGATGGGGGCTGATAAATAATATAATTACCAACAGGGTCAAGCCAATCAAATGGTTAATACCAAAATTATGCAAGAAAAAATATATTTTAAAAGTTCAAGTGGGGTACGGGTTTGTGGCATACTATCAAATCCAACGGGTGATGCAAACAGGCCTGTGATTATTTTGTGTCACGGATTTGCTACGAGCAAGGATGGCAAAAAGTTTGTACGACTTGAACAACTTTTCAATGAAAAGAATATATCAACCCTTAGATTTGATTTTTTTGGACGTGGGGAAAGCGGTGGTGAATTTGAGGATATGACAATATCAAAAGCAGTTGATGATGTTTTGAGTGCGATTGAATACTTGAAAAGTCTTAAATATTCAAAAATTGGCTTGATTGGCTCAAGCTTTGGAGGCCTGGCTAGTATTATGACAGCTTCAAAGACAGATAACCTGTATACGCTTGGTCTTATCTCTCCAGTTTCTAATTATAAAGAATGTGGTTTACCTGTTGGAGGGGCAGAAAAACTAAAAAAATGGAAAAAGGTTGGCTACATAGACTATATCAAAAGTGATGGTCGGAAATTAAAACTGAATTATACATATTTTGAAGATTGTGATAATAACGATGGGTATGAGGCAGGTAAGAAAATCAAAATTCCAACTATAATAGTACATGGCGACAAAAATGAAGATGTACCTATTGGACAAAGCCAAAAAATTGCCAATATTATTCCGGATTGTCAGCTAGAGATTATTAAAGGTGCTGGACATAAATATTCCAAACCAGAAGAATTTGAGAAGATGATTGATTTGATTGCTGGGTTTATTATTGAGAGGTCGTGATGTGGCAAAAGGCTTAGAGTAATATCTTGTCATGGTTTGTTTTAAAACTCGAAAAAGGCTCCTGACCCCTTTTTACCAGGTGTTTTAAAAAATTTGACATATAGTAACATATAAGTTACAATGATTATGAAAAAAGAAGTATTTTATGATAAAAATGCCTTAAAGGAGATTTGGAAATTCAACAAAAATATCCAAAAAGAATTTTTAGCTTTAGTTGAAATACTAGAAACAGAGGGGCAACTATCTCAGCCAGAAGCAAAAAAGGTAATTCATAATCTGCTTGAGATGAGAATTCAGCACGGTGGAGCTTATCGTGGTTTGTATGCCTATATTAAAAGAGATTATATAGTCATCTTACATTGTTTTCAAAAAAAGACACGGAAAACTCCACTAAAAAATATTAAAATTGCTAAACAAAGATTACACTATTATGTCTAAAAAAATACCAGCTAAAATCAAAAAGGCTCTAGAAAAAGGAGAGCTTATTAGCCATAAAGATATCATGTCAAATTATTCTTGCAAAGATCGTGAAGAAATTTCGGCAAAAACAAGATATATGAAAGCGGCAATGGAGTTGCGAAAACTGCGTGAGTCAATGGAACTGACTCAAGGCATGCTGGCGAAAAAGATGAACGTAAAACGAGAGTTTGTGGCAAGGGCGGAAAGTGGTCGTCAAAATCTTACTTTAGAAACATTATACCGTATTGCCGAAGCCACTGGCCGGCAATTGCATGTGGCTTTCGAAAAATAGATAACTGACAAGATTTTGATTGGAAAATATTTTTCTGGGGTAATATTTGAATAATGATCGCAGTACATTTTGTTGACTTATTCCCCCTTTGGGGTATAATAAAATTATAAATTGCTCTAAAATATATGCGTAAAGTTAACTTAAAATCAGTAGTATGGAAAGAGGGTAGCCACTACATTTCTCAATGTTTAGAGGTGGATGTTTCTAGTTTTGGAAAAACCAAAAAAAAAGCACTTGATAATTTAGAAGAAGCTTTAAGCCTATATTTTGAAGATGTACCAATGCCCAGAAAGATGGAAGTTCAGAATCCAGCCATAGCGTCAATAAAGATGCCTCAATATGCCTAGACCTATTCCATTTCGGTTGGTTATAAAAACTCTTCAAAGCAAGGGTTTCTTTTTTGTTTCTCAATCTGGTTCACATACTAAATACAGAAAAATAGGAAATCCAACCTTGAATGTGATTGTGCCTATACATGAAAAAGACATAAGGCATGGTACTTTCAGATCCATTCTACGCCAATCTCAACTAAGGGAAAAAGATTTTAGAAAGGAAAAATAAACTATGTATTCCCAAATAGATTCTAACAAAAGAAAGACCGTATTGTTTGTGATGATATTTATGATATTTATCATTTTTTTGGGCTGGGTATTTATGCGGATGTATCCTGAATATGGATATTTGCCTATTGTAATTGCTGTGGTGATATCACTTCTTATGGCCAGCGTCAGCTATTTTTCAGGCGACAAAGTAGCACTGGCTTCTACTGGGGCCAAAGGCCCATTAAAGCCTAATGATAATAAATATGTGTATAGAATGGTGGAGAATTTATGTATTACAGCTGGCATACCAATGCCCAAGGTATATATAATCCAAGATAGCTCAATGAATGCTTTTGCTACTGGCAGAGATCCGAAACATGCTTCAATTGCTTTGACACAGGGTATAATTGATAATTTAGAAAATGAAGAGCTAGAAGGAGTGATCGCTCATGAGCTATCGCACATTAAAAATTATGATATTCGTCTGATGATGATTGTGGTAGTGCTGGTGGGAATTATTGCCATTCTGTCCAATTGGTTTATAAGAATAAGAATATTTGGCGGCAGCAGAAGATCAAGCAAGAGCTCTGGCGGACAGTTGGGAACAGTGTTAATGATTATAGGGGTAGTGCTTTTAATCCTCTCCCCTTTAATTTCGGAGATTATTAAATTAGCTATATCGCGCAAACGCGAATTTTTAGCTGATGCGTCAGGATCTCTATTAACAAGATATCCAGCAGGATTGGCCAATGCTTTAGAAAAAATTTCAGTGCAAGATGTACCCTTAAAAAAAGCTTCCAGTGCAACTGCCCATCTTTTTATTGCCAACCCCTTTGGAGCTAAGGCTAAAAAGGGTATGAAAAAACTTTTCTCTACACATCCGCCAATCGAGGAAAGAATCACGGCTTTGCGCTCAATGGCTTAAAGATATAAGATATGAATACAACTTTAGGTATAATATTTGCCCTGATATCGATGGCTGGTTTTGGGCTATCAAATGCTATATCACAAAAACCGATTAGGAAACTCGGTCCAGAGAAAGTAATATTTTGGCGGGGAATAATTGTTGGGGTAATACTTACCATAGTACTACTTTTTTTTATACCCCAAACTGAATTTTCTTTTAAATACATATTGATAGCCTTGGCAATTTCTTGTATTGGCTATTTGCCGCTGCTCGCTTTTTACCAATCATTAAAACTGGCCAAAGTTGGAGCAGTAGCCCCCATTGCTAATTCATCTCTTGTTTTTACCGTGCTCTTTGCATCTATCTTTTTTAAGGAAAGCTTAAACCAAGAACAGCTATTATCAATGTTACTTATCCTGATAGGAGTAGTATTAATTTCAATTAATATAAAGGATTTCAAGAGTTCAAAATTATTTAGATTAACAAGCGGTATACCTTATGCGTGCTTGGCCTGCTTTTTGTGGGGATTGGTATTTTTCCTATTTAAAATACCGGTAAATGTACTGGGACCGTTCTTAACAGCTCTGCTAATTGAAGTAGGGAATATATTATGGAGCGGTATTCATTTGAAAATGTCTAAATTAGATTTTAAATTACCGGATAAGAAAATGTGGTACTACCTACTGGCAGTGGCTGTCGGAGGAGCTACCGGGACTTTATTTTTTAATTTAGGTATTAACGTGGCGAAGGTGAGCATTGTGACAGCCATTACTGCCTGCAGTCCTTTGGTGGCTATTATGGCAGGCAGGATCATGTATGGAGAAAAATTAAGAATACAGCAGTATGTGGCTGCTGGATTTATATTAATTGGAATAATATTTATATCATATTTCTAAACTTATGGAACTAATTAGAGAAATAACTGAAAAAGATTTAGGAATTAGTAACCAAGGCAAAGAGGATAAAAAATTTTATGAGTTAAGAGAAGCGGCTCGCGCTGTAATTTTTGACAATAAAAGAAAAATCGCACTAGTGTATGATGGCAAGCATAAGCATCATAAATTGCCGGGTGGAGGAGTAGAAGATGGAGAAGGTTTGAAAGAAGCTTTAATGCGAGAAGTAGAGGAAGAAGCTGGTTGTAAAATAGAAATTTTGAAAGAGATTGGGGAGATTAGAGGATATAGGAATAAGATAAAGCAACTACAAATTTCATATTGTTGGCTGGCAGAAGTCAAAGGAGAAATTAAAAAACCTAAATTTGATAAAGAGGAAAACAACTGGAATTTCTCACATAAGTGGGTTAAACTTGAAGAGGCTCTCAAGCTCTTTGAAAAAGACAAGCCAACTGATTATTTTAGTATCTTTATACGAGAAAGGGATCATGAATTTTTGAAAAAAGTTAATGAAGTTTAAAAGCCTGCCATATGGTTAATGGAAGGCTTTTTGCTGAGTCTTTACCGTCCTTCTTATTCTGTGAGAGCTTTTTTTATTGCCAACATTATGACGTTGGATAAAAACGGCTTTTTAATGTAGTTTTTTGCGCCAAGTTGCATCATGGCAACAGCATGCTCAATGGTAGCATGGGCATCAATGACGATGACGGGAACAGGTCGCGTAACGAGTATTTTCCTTACTATGTCGCCTTGTTTTCTCCCCGGTATGGTCCGTTCCGTTATTACTAAATCAGGCCCAGTTGCTCTAAGCAGGCCTAGGGCGACCTTATCATCCCAGGCAGTTAATATTTTATACTGACTGGTTAATAAACTCTTGAGGTTGTTACGAACCCGTAAATCACTATCAATAATTAAAATTGTCTTTTTCACTGCTATTCTCCTTATTAAAATGAATTTATTTTGTTTTGAAATTTCTAAATTACATTTATATCTTACTAAAAATCAATAATTTGTCAATATTTCAAAACCCCAGAATTTGATATTCTGGGGTTTTGAAAAGGTCACGGCGGGAGTCGAACCCGCGAATAACAGTTTTGCAAACTGCCGCCTTAGACCACTTGGCTACGTGACCAGCATACATATTCAAATACTAGCTTAAAATGAGATAGTTTTCAAGTATCACTTAAAATGCTATAATTATTAACGTTAAAGGTCTTTTAGAAAATTAAATTTGAAAAAAATATGAACTGGAAAAAACTTATTTTATTCGGTCTACTATTCTGGGTTATTATTTTCGCAGTGTGGTCTATCGTTATATTCATACCAGGCATAAGTGAAACCTGGGAGTGGGTAGTTGGGCTAGTTGCTAATGCTGTTGTGGCATTGTTTTTGACTAAATGGTATTTCAAATCAGCTGAGGGTGATCGTAATTTTGGCAAAGGACTACTGGTCGGTTTGGGCATGCTGGTGGTGGCAACGATACTTGAGTTGGCTATAACTGTGCCTCTTTTTATAAAAGGAGATTATGCCGGTTTTTATGGCCAATGGCAAATGTGGCTTGGTTTTGTGATAATCCTCGTTTTTGCTGGAATGGCAGGTGTTTGTAAATGCAAAAAATGCTGTCTTGGCACAAAAGAAGATGAGCCTAAGATGGAAGGGACACAAGAAAAAGAAGTTAAAGCCGAAGAAGCGAAAGAAGAAGCTGAAACGGAAGAAGTGGAGAAATAAAAAGGGTAATAAAAACTATATACAATCACCTCGATATCTATCGAGGTGATTTGTTTTTTATATAAATAATGGTAAAATCTAAATATGAATTGGTTATTTTTTGCACTTTTGGCCGGCCTATTTTTTGCCCTTTCTCGGGTGGTGGCTAGAATATTTCTAAAAAAACAGGGTGATGCGCTGGCTTTTACGGCTGTGCATGATTTTATCGCGGGAGCTGTGCTTTTGCCTCTTATAATTTTTGATTTCCACCTTCCAAAAATTGGCGTGGCTTGGCTGTTATTTTTGGGCGTAACTATATTTGCCCTTTTGTCTGACTGGTATGCTTTTAGAGCACTAAAGCTGATTGATGTATCAATATATAAGATAGCGATGCAGGTTAGGCATATTTTTACTCTCTTTGGGGGTTGGCTATTTTTTAGTGAACCTATTTTATTTATTAAAATTTTAGCCATTATACTAATAATTTCTGGGGTTACTATAGCCATGTATGAACGAAAAAAAATGTATTGGTCGAAAGGAATTAACTTAACTATCCTAAGTACTTTTTTTGCATTTGTGGCGTTTATGTTCGCAAAATCTGCGATTAACTACTTTAACGAAATAACCCTAGCGTCGCTTGAGTTAATGTTGATCGGTGTCATAATCTACGCTGTAACTAAATTCAATACAAAGAAAATTATCAAAGAAATTAAAATAAATAAATGGGGGTTACTTGTAGCTGGCGGGCTTTTCGGCCTATGCGAAATGTTTTTGTTTTTGGCTTTAAAAACGGGTGAAATTTCAAGAGTCGTTATGGCTGTGCAAATATCCTTGGTTTTTGGTGTTTTAATTGGTATAATTTTTCTGAAAGAAAAAGAGAGAATGTGGCAAAAATTCGCTGGCGTGGGTTTAATCGTTGGGAGTATAATAATGTTATATTATTTTTAACAAAAACTTTATGCGGAAAAAGAATATAATCATATATATGTTATTGGCTTTGATAATACTTGTGTCACTTTTCTTTGTGACTGGCCGTCCTGATTTAGAGAAATATTGTTATTCGCTCAATTATCCTGTGCCAAGTGAAGAATTTTTTAAACGAGATGCGGAATGTAAAAAGGAAAATAAAGAATGTAATCAATTTGATTTTTGCCCTGCTTTGGTGTGCACCAAAACACAGGCCAACTGTATTATAGGGGCTGATATGGATTTTGCACCGCCAAGAATGGCACCACCTACGCCCATGTGCCATTCAGCTCTAATGAGATCATGCCATCCAAGTGAGGCAATACAAGAAATATCAATTTTACAAGATGACATATCAAATATTTTTAGAAAATAAACATATGAAAAAACAAAAATTCGCCGTGATTGACGCGAATGCTATTATCCATCGAGCATTTCACGCTCTACCACCTCTTCAGAATAAAGATGGGGTTCTTGTTAATGCAGTCTATGGTTTTGCTAATATTTTACTCAAAGTATTAAAAGATATTAAACCCGACTATATTGCAGTGTGTTTCGATGTTGCCAGAAAGACTTTTCGTAATGAGATATATAAAGAATACAAAGCCCAAAGAAAAAAGGGGCCACAAGAGCTATATGATCAAATGGGATTTATAAGGGAATTAATCCGAGCCTTTAATATGAAAATATTTGAGAAAAAAGGCTATGAGGCTGATGACCTGATTGGAACACTGGTGCACAGGGTAAAAGATATTAATAGCTTGATAGTGACGGGAGATATGGATGCTCTGCAACTGGTTGATAAAAACACAAAAGTTTACACACTCAGAAAAGGCATAACTGATACTATAATTTATGATGAGAAAGGTGTGGTAGAAAAATATGGGTTTAAGGCTACTCAAGTAGTGGACTATAAGGCGTTGCGCGGAGATCCGTCTGATAATATCCCTGGAGTACCTGGAGTGGGTGAAAAAACAGCCACACATTTGATAAAAGAATTTGAATCTTTGGATGAGGTATATAAATTTGTTGAAAGTACTAAAAAGCTAGAAGAAAAAGAGCTAAAAAAAATATTGGATGAAAAAAATATTAAAAAAGGTGCTTTTGAAAAATTGAAAGACAACAAAGACAAAGCCTATTTATCACAAGAATTAGCGACTATTGTCAAAGATGTAGAAATGGATTTTGATTTAGAGGATTGTAAAATAAAAGCCTTTGATACTGATAAGCTGATCGATCTTTTCCAAGATTGGAATTTTAAATCTTTAATTGCGCGCATCCCTCAAGCAGAAAAGACAATCACCAAGGGTCAGTTTTCGTTGTTTGATAAAAAAGATGAGGTGGAAAAAGATTTCGAGATCAGAAAAGGGTATATACTATTAGACTCACAAAAAAAACTGGATGATTTTATTGAAAAATTAAGTAAACAAAAAGAATTTGCAGTGGACACTGAAACTGACGGACTTGATCCATGGCAATCAACTCTGATTGGTATGAGCTTTGCGTGGGAAAGTGGGAAGGCCTACTATCTACCGGTAAATAAGAAAATAGATAGCAGGTTAATAAGAATATTGGCAGATAAAAATATTAAAAAAATTGGACATAATATAAAATTTGATTTGGAAGTCCTTTGGCAGGCAGATATTAGACTTGAAGGAATTGAATTTGATACAATGATCGCTTCTTATCTCCTAAATCCAGGCTCTAGGGGACATAAACTGGATACCCTGGTATTTACAGAGTTTAGACATGACATGGTACCCATTGAGGCACTAATAGGCAAAGGTAAGGCGCAGACTACTTTGAAAAGTGTGGATATAAAAAGAGTGGCAGACTATGGAGCAGAAGATGCTGACTATACCTGGCAGTTGTATAAAACTTTAAGTCCAAGGCTTGAAAAAAATAAGTTAAGACCACTTTTGGAAAAGATAGAAAATCCGCTAATCTCTGTACTGGCTCATATTGAAAAAAACGGAGTACTAATTGATGAAAAATTTCTTAAAAAAATGAGCGTTGAGCTTGGCAATGAAATAGAAAAAATAGAGAAGAGTGTATACAAAATGGCAGGAGTAGAATTTAATATGCGCTCCCCCCTCCAGTTAAAGGAAATTTTATTTGATAAAATGAATATTTCCACTGCTGGACTTGCACGAACTAAAACAGGTATATCAACAGCGGCCTCAGAACTTGAAAAACTCAAAGGAATGCATCCAATCATTGATTTGATTGAAAATCACAGGGAATTGTCAAAACTCAAAAGCACATATACTGACGCCTTGCCTGAAATCGTGAATCCAAAAGACAAAAGAATACACACATCATACAATCAGACAGTAACTGCCACTGGCAGGTTATCATCATCTGAACCTAATTTACAAAATATCCCAATTCGCACAGAATTGGGCAGGAAAGTAAGGCAAGCTTTTGTTGCTCCAAAAGGATATAGAATGGTTGCTATTGATTATTCGCAAATTGAACTTCGTATTGCAGCTGTAATGTCAGGAGACAGGGTAATGACTGAATCATTTAATAGGGGTGAGGATTTTCATACAAGAACTGCGGCTGAGGTATTTGATGTAAAAATGGATAAAGTAACTCCTCAAATGCGAAGAAAAGCCAAGGAAGTAAACTTTGGAATTCTGTATGGCTTAGGAGCAAGAGGATTGGCTCAAAGAACAGGGTCTACGTATGACGAGGCCTTGGCTTTTATTGAAAAATATTTTGAAGTATATCATGAATTAAAAGAATATTTAGAAGAGACTATCGTCTTAGCACACGATATGGGATATGTTGAAACCTTATTTGGCAGGAAAAGATTTTTGCCGGAAATAAATGCGGAACATCAAGGTATGCGAGCCCAAGCTGAGAGAATGGCCATCAATCACCCGATGCAGGGTTCTTCAGCTGACTTGATTAAAATGGCAATGATTACTGTAGATGAATTAATAGAGGAAAAATATAAAAAAGATGAAGTGAGAATGGTGATGCAAGTACATGATGAATTGGTGTTTGAAATAAGAGATGACCTGGTGAATAAAATATCCGGGGAAATACAAACCGAGATGGAAACAGTACATAAGTTCAAAGTACCCATTGTGGCTGATATTGGTACTGGAAAAAATTGGGGTGAATGTAAATAAAATGTACTATTTGACATAATATCATATATGATATATAATAATAACGGGAGCTCAAATTATAAAGTAAAATTTTATCAGAGTTCCGTTACAAAGAAGATTCCTGTTTTAGAATATATTGAGAAGCTTGATAGTAAAAATAAAGCAAAAGTATTAAAATATATCGAGTTTTTGCAAATACATAAAGGGTATTTAGATGAACCTTATGCTAAGCATATTAAGGGTAAAATTAGGGAATTAAGAATTGATTTTAGTCGCAACCATCATAGTATATTCTATTTTACTCTTGTAGGAAAAAATGTTATTCTACTGCATGCTTTTCTAAAGAAAACTAATAAAACTCCCCTTGCAGAAATAAAGAAAGCCACTGAAAATTATATAGACACATTAAACAACGCACAAATATATGGCTAGAAAAAAACAACCAGATAAAAAAATACTCAATTTCCAAGATTACCTTGAAGAACAATTAAAGGATCCTAAAATAAAAAAATATTATGACGAGTATGGCAAACAGCTTGAAATTGCTTACAAAATATTAGAATTAAGAAAAGAAAACAGAATGTCGCAATCTGAATTAGCTCATAAAATTGGCACAAAACAAAGCAATGTGGCTCGCATGGAAGCAGGCCGTCAAAATTTTACCACTGGGACTTTACGCAAAATAGCCAGCGTTTTTGGATATGATTTAAAAGTAGAATTTGTAAAATAATATATGAGGTTTAACCCATACATAGAAGTAGCTCTGGCAGCCATAATTTGGGGATCAGCGGGGGTATTTATTAAATATTTGAGTCTGGCACCAACGACGATGACCTTTTTTAGGACGGTGGTGCCTTTTTTAATTCTTTTAATTTATTTCTTAATTAAAAAAATAAAAATATTTAAGGGAAATACCAAGTTGATGCTGGGAGCTTCAGCACTGAACGCCATAAGGATGTTTTTCTATTTCGTGGCATTTACATATACATCAATAGGCAATGCGGTAATAATGGATTATACTTGGCCAATTTTTGCTGCCGTATTTGGATGGCTAATAATAGGAGAAAAAATATCAAAAAGAAATGTACTTTTGCTATTGATAGCTTTCTCAGGAATTATATTAATATACATTAATCAGGAATTTAACTTTAGCAATATGGATTTTTTAGGCATGAGTTCAATGCTTTTGTCGGCTATCTTGTTTGCACTTTCACTGATTATGTTTAAAAAGGGGCTTAAAACCCACTCATGGCAAGAAACGGTTTTTTATCAAAACCTAGTAGCACCCTTTATATTCCTGCCATTTCTATTTTGGAATCCCCTGCCATCAATCACCCAAGTCGGAGTAACAGTAGCTATATATGCACCACTAATCGGGCTAGCAGGTTTTGGGCTATTTTTTAAAGGCATGCAACAAATAAAAGCATCAACCGCATCACTTCTAGCATATTTAGAAGTGGTGAGTGCTTTGATTTTTGCACTGATTTTTTTCAGAGAACTGCTGACGTGGAATATGGCCTTGGGAGGCGTACTAATAATTGGTTCAACTATTTTACTAAAAAAAGAAACCCATAAGTCCAGAATACAAACTTGAGCTTATGAGCTATCAATTTATTGTTCTTGCACTATCATATTATTTTATATTAAAAAACACCCACACAACAAAAGTGGGTGTTTTTTATGATGACTTTGCTGTTTAGTTACCAGCTGGAATTTTATCAAGATCATCATTGGTAATACCAAGGGCTAAGGAAGTAAACAGATTCATAACGTTACCAAAGGTAACTTCCCAGCGCTTGGCAGACTGGTCAACATACCAAATACGACCATGGCCTTCTACTTGGATTAGCAGCCTGCCGATAAGTCTATTTGATAATACGGTGTTGGCCTTTATTTTGTCATTACCGCGATTGGTTGGATCTGATGCAACGTCTGGGTTATAACCATTAGTTGCTTCTTCCTTATCACTGAAGCCATCGCCGTCTCGATCGCTATCGGCGCTTTCTGAACTTGGATTGACAAGGATTTGGTAAAGATTATCATTGGAAATACCTAAAGATAAATCTTCAAAAAGTTTCATAACATTACCAAAGGTAACTTCATATCGATTAAGGTCGATTGGATAAACATAGTGAATGCGTCCTTTGTTTTCAACGGCCAATAGGAGGCGTCCAGCAAGACGCTTGGCGATACTGGTTGGCGGTGTAGGGTCTGGGGTTGGAAGTGGAATATCCGGCGTCGGTGTTGGGATTGGTACTGGAGTACCTCCTCCACCGCCACCACCACTAGATGCCTTAGATAAACCTCTAACTAAATAACTATTGAGCCATTGTTTGGTTGTAGTGGCAGTAGTTGATGTGTTGCCGTAAGATAAGTCTGACCAGATAAAATTATCATAACTGCTAGCGTCAACTTCTGAAGCATTTAATGAATGGGTTGTGGTAGCAAAGTTGTCATCACTTAATATACGGGCTTCAGTTCCATTTGCCACATTGGATTGATAACCCAGAACACTGGCTTTTAAGGTATAAACTTTAGATGTGCCGGCAGGTATTGTCCTCGCTCTGCCATCCAGGCTATCGCCAGAGTTGAAGTAAACTTCAACTATACTATGGTTGGCATCAACAACTGTTATATTAATACCGTCAGTAGCGCCATCTGCCTCGTTGGCCACTAGGAGATTGCCCTCATAAATACCAAAGTCACTTAATGAAACATTGGTGGTATGTATGTCAAAAGTCATTTTATAAAGACCAACGGGGCCTTTTGAATCGGCAGACACAGTAACGTCGGTCAGATCATAGGTGCCATTACTGGTTATGCCGTCATCATAAGCACTACTTTTAGTAATAGTTGGTTGAGACTTGACTAAAATATAGTTAGGGAAAGTTATGGTATTATTTTCTACTTGAATAGCTCTGCCAGAAGTCTCCTTGGCAACAATTGAACTACCCTTAATGCTTGGCGTGAAGCCTTCAAACGGAGTACCAGTTGTGGCTACACCACTTTTATCGATCATGGATGTATCAACCTTGATGGTTAATTCTTTGGCAGTATCAGCTGGAACGGTAAGTGGGGAATGGCCCATATTGAAGACCAGGGTTTGAGCATTTGAGGAAGTAATGGTGCTTTCAGCGATTTGAGTGGCACCATCATAAAGATAAACGCCGGTTAACTCATCTGTGCCACCACCATGATATGGGCTAAAATCAAGATACAACTTCTCAATATTTATATCAGTAACTGAGGCTTGGGCTTTAAATTTACCAATAGTAACTCCAGTGGTATTACCGTTGAGAAGAGAATCTTTTAGAGTATCACTTCTACTGATGGATAATTTACCTGCGCCAACGATGAGTTGGGTTCCGTTAAGAGGATAAGCTCCATTGGCTTTGACTGTATCACCTGAATCATTATCATTGGCCGTAATATTATTATTAGTATTAATGATAAATTGATGGGTGTCTCCATCCTTAGCCGTACTAGATATATTGCCTCTAAGGGTTAAATTTTTGACGGTACCTTTTGTGATAATCAGTGGTGAAGAAAAAGCAAAGGTACTGGTAGCCCAATAACCATTGCCCATTGGGTCTGGGTCGCTACTTGAATTAAGCTCGGTATCCCCATCGAATAATTTGAGCATGGATATATTATATAGGGTACCTGCTCGAGAGACCAGTTGATTAAAATCAACTCTTGTTACTCGAATGTCTTGACTTGAGCTAACTGCGTCAAAGACGAAGTTTCCTAAATTAACATCGCTAGTGCCTGGTACAACTTGTTGAGAGAGAGGATTAGTGGCAGAAACTGTGAGCTTTGGTTCTTCGAAGAGAGATGGCGGATTAACGGTAAGATTCATATCAAATCTTAATTTCGGATCGTCTCCCCTGCCATTTCCATGAAATATAGCGATGGGTAAATAACCAGAATATAATCTGGGGAGCTCACCATCGGCCGATAATACATCATCATTGAAATATCGCTTAACTGTATAATTGCCAGGTTGCGCTCCGCCGCTTGCGGTGCCAAGAGTAGCATAAGTTGGAAATCCTTCCCCATAACCGAAAGCGCTGAAACCATACATTCTGGCCTCTCCTTTTTGAATAATATTTGCTTTAAAATCAACATTCCCGGCCCCGTCAGTCATACCTTGAGTAAGGCTTGATGGGTTAAGAGTATATGTTGAATTATTAAGTGTTATTTGCTTTCCCGGATCATTGGGCAGAGTTAACTTCTTAAGAAAAGTGTTATTATTCTCATTCGATTCATCAATAAATAAATCATCATTTTTTAAATTCTCTAAATCATTACCTGAATAGAGAACACCGTTACTATCCACCCAAGCACGAAGTTCAAGTGGTTTATTTTGAAAAACAAAGTTATCTTTAACATCAAAAGCAATTACCTTAGTAGCATGACTGCCGATATAATCAACGGTTTTACGTTGATGATTATCGTGCCAATCAAGCAATATCCAATTACTTGATAAGACTACAACCACAGGGAAATTTTTAGCTGCGACTTTGCCGAGATTTTCAATCTCAATGAGCACTTGGCCATCGAATACTTCACCTGCGGCGGGATCAAAGGGCGTGAAATATACATCATTAATTACTAGGTCTGGTTTATTTGTGGAGTCTATAATAGTAATTGTTTTGGTTAAAGTATTATTGTTTTCATTAGATTCATCAACTTTATTATAATAATCTGCCACCACCTTGGCTTCCACTGTCTGATTATCATATCCATAATTAGTAACTCTCATGGCTGATTCCTCACTACATTTACCTGGATCAAGCGGGGAAATAAGTAAGTCTCCCATAAAATAGTTGTTGCCAAGAAAGAGGCCTGCGGAACTATAACTTTCTGTTTTGGCTGTACCATCATTACATACCTTGGCGCCCACATAACCATCGTTATAATTAATTTCCCTAACAACTAAATCGGGTTTATTAGTGCCCTTCTCCCAACCATAAGCTCCATTAGACATCTTTTGGCAGGTATAGCCAATGACTGTTTTACCAGCATGAGTTGAGTCAGCACATCTGTACCACTTGCCAACACTATTTGAAGTATCTGATTGGCAAATATATCTTTTATTAGCGAAGGGCCGGGTACCTGAGTCGTAGCAATCATTACTTGAGGAGACACAATCGGTAGGCTGGCCACAATAAGCATGATATGGAGCAGTGGTACCATCGTCTCTGGTATATTGTAGATAATAGAAGCTGGCAGGAAGATTAATTGTTTTTAAAAGAGTATTATTTGATTCATTGGATTCATCAACTGTATTATTTAAATCAATTTTAATTCTGATGGTATTGCTACCGGCCGTAAAGCCATCACCCACATTACCAACAGTGTATACTTTTTGTCGATGACCTGGTATGAAATATCCATGGGCATAATTTTCATTTTTAAGAACTTTATTGGCGGTTAAATTTTCAATTATAATTTTAAAATCGCTACTTGGTGCAACTGAACCAGCATTAACTAAATCAAATGAAATTTGGACGTCCCAACCTGATTTATTAATTCTCAAATCAGTAAATTTAAAATTCTCAATTTTAAGATCGGGTTTGTGAATATCTGGAATATCAAAATATAGTCTGGCGCTAGTAGAGTTATTATTTTCGTTGGATTCTTCAACAAGATTATCATATATTGAAGTAATGTTGTCTGTATCCGCAGTAACAGTTACGTCATAATACCCTTTACTTAAATTTGATATATTAAAGCCAGACAAGACGATAAAAACTTCATGACAGCTTCCTGGATCAAGTGTCTGAGACATTCCGTGATTCCTAACAATGTCCATTAATTTAAATTCTGTTGAGAGTTGCTTTCCCGAAACTGTGGCCAAGCCTTGGTTACATACTTCTGCAGTAAGAACATTATCCCAAATGCTCCATTTTTGATTAAATTTAATATTTTTAACAATTAAATCTGGTAATAAATCTGGTAATTGCCCTTGCTCGCCAACAACAAGTGTTTTTGTTAGAGTGTTATTATTTTCATTTGATTCAACAATAATATTTTCTGAATCAGCCTTCATTATAAGGTTAAAAGTCCCTGCTATGTTTTTAATGCCAGAGTTTTGTGTGGTGGTCAAATTTTGATAGGTGTATGTTTCTCCTGGCTGAAGTGTTGGTTGATTTTTCTCAGCAAACAACTCGGCAATGAGATCACTGGTATTATTACGATAGAGAGAATATGTGGTGCCATTGAGTGATATTGGCTGACTGCCTTTGTTTGTAACGGTAAAATCAACATAAAGATATGGGTCGCTTTCACCAACCAACGGACTTGCTGGTCGCCAGCTAAAGTCTTTTATAGTTAAGTCTGGTTTTAATAAGCTAGCTACCATCCAGGCGTAGCTACCGTCTGGCTGCTCCTGACAAGTATATCCCATAACCTCTTTTCCAAGATGAGATGAGTCAGCACAGCTATACCATTTACCAACCCCTGGACTACCGTCTGATTTACAGATATATTTTGGCCATGGATTGGTATCTGAGTTGTAGCAACTATTGGTGGATGATACACAGTCTGTAGGTGCATCACAATATGCAAAATAGTCATCGGTCGTTGAATCGTCTTGGGTATATTGAAGATAATGAGCGGGCAGACTGGTAATGTTGCCAACGGCATAATCCCCGATGACATGGGCATCTAAGCTACTGATTTTACCGTCGCCATTGGCATCAGCTGCCACCTTCTGGGCATCGGTAAAATCAATGATACTAGCCACATATTGAGTAATAAGAGCAGCATCATATGTTTGTATCTGACCATTATCATCTATATCACCCAAGATGTTGGCCTTAGCCGGCAAAGGAGTGAAGGCAAAAATTTGGCTAAGCATAGCCAAAATTACCCCACAAATGAGGACTTTTCTACTGGAAAAATAGATATTTCGCATATATTTTTGTTTAGTTATATAAGAATTAATAAATTATTTAATTTTAATGAAAATATAAAAATTGTCAATGGGCTTTAGTTGCTCTGAATATCTGTGATTTTTGATAGATTATCATTGGTGATACCAAGAGCTAACTTTCTAAAAATATCCAAGGCGTTTTGCCATTTAATTTCCCAGCGCTTACCGGTCATGTCTACATAATGAAGCCTACCTCTATCTTCAATTTGCATCAAGATTTTACCTCGCATGGCATTAGCAAAGTTAAAATCAGGGCGAACTTTATCGTTACCGCGCTTGCCGGGCAAAGACGGAATGTCTGGGTTGTAACCATAAGCAACCTCTTGGTAATCATTAAAGCCATCTCCATCGCTGTCTACGTTGTTTGAAACAGAGTCTGGATGAATAGGTATTCTATTAATATTAGCATTAGTAATGCCGGTAGCTAAGCTAGCCAAAAGTGTTTGCATATTGCCAAGGGTAATTTGATATTTTTTAAGGTTAGTAGGATTTACATAATATATTTTACCATTATCTTGAGTGGCTAATAAGAATCGGCCTGATAATCTCTTAGAAAGATCATCATTAGAAGTTGTACTTGGCGGAATACTTGAGGTGGCGGATGTTTTAACGGTATGAAGAATTGAAGCTTCTTGACTACCAGCGCTATTCGATATTTTAATTTTTAAAGTATGGAGCCCAGGAGCGAGATTATTAAAAGTATATGAGAAAAAACCTGATTTAATCGCCCTCTCTTGTGCAACGCGAGTGTTATCTTTAAAAAATTCTAGATTGCCAGGGGTAATAATAGCATAATTAACAACGAGACTGCTGGCGTTGCCTAAAGATCTGTTTTTGGGAGAGGTAATTATTACTGAAGGTGGTAGCTCTATTTTTGGTGTGTTTATAACAGAATAGTTAATTGAATCTTGTGCTTGGCCCTTGGCATTAGAAATAATAACCTTTAGAACATGCGAACCGAAACTAAGGTTACTAAATTTATGAGCACGGTTTCCGCTGGGCATACTAACAGGCGAACTACAAGCACTATTATTACAGAAGATTACAGAGCCTGATTGACTAAGGGTGTAGCGTAATTTAATATTAGTTGATTCGCTGGCATAACCATTCTGAGGAGCAGTGATGGAAACTTCGGGTCCAGGAGCTGGGGGTGGAGTGCTGTCCTCATTGTCTTGCGTGTCATCGTCAATGTCTTCATCTTGCTCTTGATTATTATCCTGGTTATTGTCCTCGTCTTGGTTTTGGTCATCGGGTGTATCGGATTCATCATCGGGTGTGGTATTAGCATTGGCTTGACCAACTATATATTGGATAGAGTCACGGGATGATCCGTTATCATTATTAACGGTTAGATTTAAGGTATGAGTACCTGGGGTAAGGTTAGAGAAATAATAGGTGTGGTTACCAGCATTTTTCTGGGCCTGCTCTGCACCGGCATCGCCATCAAAAAATGAAACATTGCCTGGCTGGGATATATTATAGTAAATTTTTGGATTTGGATTTATACTGGTGGTACCGGAAGCGGGGCCATCAATGGTCAAAGATGGTGCATTTGTGCTGATTTCTTCTTGCGAAACTACGAAAGTTTTTGGATTCGAATTTTTACCGCTGTTGATGTCCTCAAAAAGAATATGATTGGGCTCATAGATTATAAGATAAAATTCGTCGTCGATTTCTTTAACTTCAGATAGATAGTTATTAAGAAAAATTAACTCACCATTTATTTTTTGATATATATTTTGAGGATTAAATTCGTCGTCAATCCTTATTATGTATTTACTATAAGTACCCCTATCTGAGAGCACTGATTTACTAAAGACCACCGCATGTTGGTATGGGCTGTCTGAATAAGTGCTTGCTATATCTTGACATGGCAACAGAAAACCAGTTTCAACGGATGGATCACACTTAATTAATATTTGGTTATTTGTCTCATAAGGAGGATTCTTCCTTAAGAGATCATAAGTTGATTGGGTGGACTGGAATTGATAGGTATAGGTGGTATATAGATTAACGACTTGGTTGTCATTATCGTCTACAAAACTATGCTTTGTCATACCTGGAACACGAACTTCCATCTCATCACCCTGCCTTGAGAAGGCAGTATGATTTGTGGTTATAAAATTAACCCCAAGTGATGGATCACCAATATAGTAGTAGGAAGATCTGGGACTTGGAGAAATTGTTTGGTAGAGAGTATAATAGTTGTTAACTTGTTTTATAGTCTCACCAAAAGTGGTCTTATTAGACGGCTGGTCAAGCAAGGCAAGGCCAGTGATTTCGGGAGATATATAATATCCCAGATAGGCCAAGGCTCCCTTTTTAACAAACTCTAGACCAAGTTCACTGCCGGCGATGTTGCCTTCCCCAATAACAAGCGGGTGGTTAGTAAGACCAGGAATGTTGTTTTGAGTGTATGTTTGCCCAATATCTAATGAGGCGGATGTGCCATGACTATATGAATAAAGAAGATCACTGGCAATCAGGTTACTATTAAAGACATCAGTGGTACTAACACCTTCAAAATTTGTTACTTGATATTGATTGAGCTGTGGCGATAGAAAACCAGTATGAGGAATGCCCCCAGCTACATGGCTAATTACATTAATCTTTGATATTGATTTACTGTTAGGAAAAGTTGAATAATATTGTTCTAGATCAGAACTATTATTAAAAGGTAGACGGCCAACACTGAGTTCGATATCGATATCTTGATCAATACTACCGTAGTATAAGCCATCTAGCACATTTTTGTCTTTGGCCAAGATGCTACCATTATGGCCAAAGCCAGTTGAAGTAACATACTCACGTAATAGACTTTGATCGTAAACGGGGATTTGAGTATGATCACCAAGAATTAATAAAAATTTAAATGGTTGTTGGTTGTATAGATTTATTATTTGATTTCTGATAGCACCAGCATCAGTAGATGTTGTCTCAAGTAAATTCCAATTTTTGTGTTGACTTAATGTTTGTGCGTAAGAAGAAAGAGAGGAATCTTTTTTAACCAGAATAGTCCCCTGACTGGATGTGATGACTGGCGGTTCTTCCTCCTGAGTAACTATATAGGTAATTGAATCGTTAGACGTACCATTGTCATTACTGACAACTAGCCTTAGGGTGTGAGTACC
>Ga0075122_10000074_pt1 | contig 72259 bp, 91 predicted proteins | sample AntAceMetag02UKB_FD_69790 | JGI IMG/M metagenome (GOLD analysis project Ga0075122, IMG submission 69790) | Saline lake microbial communities from Ace Lake, Antarctica - Antarctic Ace Lake Metagenome 02UKB | ecosystem: Environmental > Aquatic > Non-marine Saline and Alkaline > Saline | place... | reverse complement strand
CTCATGTTTCAGGCCACGCAAGAAGAGAAGACCTTAGAGATATAATGCAAATAGTGAACCCTCAGCATGTCATCCCCGCCCATGCAGGCATAGAAAAAACAAAATACATGGCAGACCTTGTTGCAGAAATGGGATATAAATTAGGAAAACGATGTCATCTCATGGCTGACGGGAAGGTGTTAAAATTGTAGGACCTCTTGATCAAGGCCGGGAAAAAGAATTAATCGGAGGACTCCGGAATGCACTTGAGAGGGGGGAGAGTTTAGCAAAAGCCAAACAAACCTTTCTAAGTGCAGGGTATCAGCCCACAGAAATTGCGGCTGCAGTTCAAAAAATTCCCGCAGGAACTATTCCTGTCGCAACATCTACACCCTCCACACCCACAACTACCCCTGGAAAACCCGGACAAACTCTCCAACCAACACCATCCACAATCCAACAACCCAAGAAAAAATCAAAAATTCTCATAATCATCATCATCATCATTTCTGCACTGATTCTAATTGGTGCAGGGGTTCTGGGGGTTTTTTGGAACTCATGGTTTGGAAGTTAAGATGACTCAAGTTTATCAACCCGCCGAAGATTCACAACTTTTCTCTAATTTTCTAAAAAAATATCTTTCAAAAAATAAAATTAATTCTTATCTGGATATGGGGACCGGCTCAGGGATTCTTTCCGAGACTGCTTCAAAATTTCTAGACAAAAAAAATATTCTGGCCGCAGATATTGATTCCGAGGCAATAAAGACAATAAAACAAAAAGGATTCAAAACAATAAAAACAAATCTCTTTTCGAGGATTACCGGAAAGTTTGATTTGATAACCTTCAATGCCCCATACCTTCCAAGAGACTCAAGAGAACCCAAAGACTCCCAGTTAGCAACAACTGGAGGAAAACGCGGAGATGAAGTTGCAGTAAGATTTCTAAAACAAGCCAAAAAATATCTCAATAAAAATGGGAAAATCTTTTTGTTAATTTCAAGCTTAACACCTATAAAAAAAATTAATAAATTCAATCCCAAAATTGTCGCACGAAAAAAAATATTTATGGAAGAGCTTCTAATTCTAGAATTTACTTTTTCCCACACTCTTTCTTAACAATAACATATGTCGCAGCCGCAACGATAATTGTAGTTGAGGCAATAGTTATCCAGTTTCTAACCATCGCATCAACAGAAATCAAAGCAAGATTAATAGCATAAACTCCAAAAACATAAAGAACAAAGTAATACAAATATTGCGAGAGCATTTTCCATTCCGCAATCTCACTATCTTTAACAACACCCCTAAGATAAACTGCAATAGAAAAACCGACACCGATTAGGACAAGAGCCGCAGTAAATGCGGGAACAATGACCAAAAACCTGCTTATTGTTTCCGTAACCTTCGGGAAAGGCAAGGAATTTAATGCCAAATTAAAAAATCCAATGTAAATAGACCATTTAATCACAACAATAATCAACCCAATAAAACTTGGACGAATAAAGTTCTTAAATTCTATATTTTTTAAAATTTTCTTAAGTGAATATGCAAAAATATTTCCCAAGAAAATCCCTACCAAAATCAAACCTATCGCCAAGAAAATCCCTACCAAAATTTCATTTTGAGCCCCAAAAATTTCATCAAATACCATCTTATTTACTATTCATCTTCCCTTAAAAGACTAACTCTTCGAAAAATATTTTCCCTCCCTCAATTTTAGAATTATCTTTTTATTATACTCCATACGAGTCTCCTCATTCTGTCTATTTCTCGATTTTTGTTGAGGATGTTGAATATAGATAAATGAATAGCAAGGGACTCTCACACATTTAATTTTATTACCAATTAATGTAAGCCAAAAATCATAATCTTCAAAACGCTTTATTTCTTTATCAAAAACAAATCTATCATTCAATTTTCTCCTCCAGAGCACTGAAGCACCTGGGATCCATTTTTCGGGATCCAACAATTTGGCGGGCCCCCTGATATGGTCAAAATTTTTAAGATTACTTGCCCGTTTCAATATTTTATAGGGATCTTCCTTAAAATCAACTGCAGAAACCTTCAGAGTTTTTCCATCAGACCACCTATTAATTTGATCGCTATAAACAAAACCCACTTCAGGATTTTTCTCAAGGAATCCTATCTGCTTTTCAAATCTTCCAGGAAGGTGAATGTCATCAGAATCAAAATAACAAACATATTCTCCTCTGGCATTTTCTATCCCCCAATTTCTAGCGTTCGCACTTCCAGAATTATTCTTCAAATTAATCAACCTAATTCTCTGATCTTCCCTAAAAATTTCTCTAACAATCTTTTCAGTATTATCTGTGCTAGCATCATTAACAACAATTATCTCAAAATCCCTAAATTTATCTTTCTGAAAAGATTCAATAGTTTTTCTAATAAATTTCTCAGAATTATAAGCTGCCATGACAATTGAAACCATCGGAGATACCGAAGATAAAACCTTCGATAAAGGTTCTGAATATTTATTCATTTTCCCTCTCCAAATTTTCAAAAAGATGACTTAAATCCTCATCTTTATCGTACTTTTTCCTAGCCAACAAATGATAAAAATCAAAAGTTCGTTTCCCAATTCCATCCCAAAAATATTTTTTAACTCTTTCAGATGCACGACGAGAATATTTTTCCATAAGTATCGGATTCTTTTTTAGCTTCATAATAGAATTAATAAAATTAAATGGTTTCGGAGAAACTATAACTCCTGCATCGCCAAGCATTTCAGGAATCCCCCCTACATTAGAAGCAATCACAGGCTTACCAAAAAGCATTGCCTCAAGCGTAGTCGTAGGAAAGGAGTCATATCTCGAAGGCTGAATAAATATCATAGCCTCAGAATACAATTTAGAAATTTCATCCCTCGACAAAGTATTTTTATGCCAAATTAATCTATCTGAATATTTATCTTCCAACTCCTCCAACTTTCCCTTTATCAAATTCATTTCCTCCGGCATGTTGTTCTCTAACGAAGCTACAATCTCAAAAGTTATCTCATCGTCATGAGAAAGAGTCCCATCAATTATTTCAGGCAATAACTCAATCCCTTTCTCCAGACTAAATCGACCAATATACAAAACCTTCTTTTTCTCATTTTTCTCAGATTTTATATAAATTCCACTATCAACCCCGTTCGGAATAGTGAAAACCTTTGATTCATCAAGACCATAACTTTCCACAATCAATTTCTTCAAAGTTTCGGAGACAGTAATAACAGAATCTGCACAATTCAAAGCACTCTCCTGCCATTTTGAAACCTTCAGAAACTTACGTTCTTCTTTTGACATAAATTTCAACCTAACTTTCTCGATTGAATGAATCGTATGAACCCATTTAACCTTCAACAACTGCTTAGCCATCAAGGCACCATTATAAGTTATATGGGAATGCACCAAATCAAAAGGGCCCCTTTCGTGTTCCTCCATAATCTCATGGACAACCTTAGTATCAAAAGTCATCCGAGAAAGATTCTTCTTAATCAAATAATCATCTGTAGAAATCCCATGGGCCGTATTTATCCTATGGACCACCAATTTACCATTATTCTCAAAAAAACGAGTATTAGATCTCCTATCATCCTGAGTAAAAACATGAACCTCGCAGCCTCGCTTAACTAACTCCCTAGACAGGTTGTATACATGTAGAGCAACTCCCTTATCAGAAACACCCTTTCTATTTACATATTGGGGCGTAACAATCGCAATTTTCAACGGCGGATTAATCCACTTCCGAATATTAAAAGCAATAGTATTAAACAATTGACTTCCCAAGGAAAACTTCTTTTCAAAATATCTATATCTCTTTCCTTCCCCGCCACCAGGCTCTTCATCATCTAAGCCTACTTTCTTCAGAGGTTTAGTCATCTCCCAAAAATCCAAAAATCACTTAAAAAGCTTTCCATATTCAAATATACGCCCCAAAGATTTATAAGCAAACTATCAAGATTTTGATATATAACTGCCATTTTCTAATATGCGGGTTAAAGGACAACTATCTTTAAATACGTCGCCAGATTTCAAAATCTAGAGGTAAAATGGTAAAATTCGCACACTTAGCAGACTGTCATTTAGGAAGCTGGAGGCAAGAAGAATTACAAAAATTAAACTTTCAATCCTTCCAAAAAGTAATCGAAAGATGCATTCAAGAGGCAGTAGATTTTGTTTTAATATCTGGAGATTTATTTGACTCAGCATACCCTCCAATAGAAATTCTAAAAGATTCTTTTGCAGAATTCAAAAAACTTCATGATGCCAAAATCCCGGTGTATCTCATCGCAGGCTCACACGATTTCTCCGCCTCCGGAAAAACTTTTTTAGATGTCCTAGAAAAAGCAGGTTTTTGTAAGAATGTAGAAGACTGGGAAGCTGAAGAAGACGGACGAATAAAATTAAAGCCACATTTTCACAACGATATTGCAATCTATGGATATCCTGGAAGAAAATCTGGAATGGAAATAGAAGATTTAAAAAAAATTTACTTCAGCGAAATACATCCCTTCACAATTCTAATGCTCCATACAACCCTAAGTGAAGTTATGGGATCTCTGTCGATAGAGTCAGTAGAAAAACAAAAACTCCCCTTGGCAAATTATTACGCGATGGGACACATTCATAAAAGATTTGAAGACCATATAGCAAATTCCAGATATGTTTATCCGGGCCCAACTTTCCCAAACAACTTCCAAGAACTCTCTGACCTCAAACACGGCAGTTTTCAAATGGTAGAAACTGATGGGATAAATATCAAAACCCAAAATATTGAAATTCCATTAAAAGAAGTTGTAACAATAGAGCTCGAAATTACAAACGGTCTATCCGCCACGCAAGAAATAATCTCGCACATAGACAAACTTGTACTCCATGATAAAATTGTTTTGCTAAAATTGAAAGGGACCTTAACTGAAGGAAAAACAGGAGATATTCGTTTTAATGAAATAGAAGATTTCATAAGGAAGAAAGGTGCACATATATTTCTAAGAAATATTTCCTCCATAAAAATACCTGATTTAGATTTAGGGATGATGAGCTCATCAGAAGATTTTCAAGAAAAAGAAAAAAGAGACTCAGATGAATTTCTAAAAAAGAATCCCCATAATTTTAATGAATATCATTATTCATTAATGGAAGCACTCAAAATAGAAAAAAACGAAGATGAAAAAACAACAATTTACGAAGAAAGATTATTGTCTGAATTAAAAACTATCCTTAAGATAACGGAAATATTATAATGTTATTCAAAAAATTAGTCCTAGAGAATATCCGAAGCTATGAAAATCTAACAATTGAATTTCCAAAAGGTTCAATTCTTTTAGCAGGAGATATTGGTTCGGGAAAAACCTCAATTCTCTTAGGCTTGCAGTTCGCACTTTTCGGATTACAGCCCGGACAAAAGGGCTCTTCAATCTTAAGACAAGGGTCGGATAAGGCATATACCCGATTAGATATAGAAATCGATGGAGAGATAGTAACACTTGAAAGAACAATAAAGAAATCAAAAAGCGAAAGTATAACCCAAGATTCAAGTATAATTACAATAGGCACAGAACGTAAAGAGCTCTCAACAATGGAAATGAAAGAAAAAGTTATTAGATTGTTAAACTATCCCAAGGAATTCACAAAAAAATCAAATCTTTTATATAAGTTTACAGTATATACCCCTCAAGAAGAAATGAAAGCGATTATCCAAGAAAAGCCAGAAGTTAGACTAGACACCCTACGACATCTTTTCGGGATAGCCGATTACAAACGTATCAAGGAAAATGCCCAAATCTTTTTACAAACCATAAAGGAGTCGATTAAAATAAAAGAAATTTTAGCCTCGGAGTTAAATCTTCTAAGAGAAAAATTTACATTAGAGAATGAAAATAAAATAACTTTAGCAAAAAAATCAAACGACTTAAACATAGACCTACAGCAACTGATTAAAATAAAAGAAGACTCAGAGAATAAATTAACTTCAATCCAAACTATGATTGATAATAAAAGAGAGTTAGACTCGGAACTTTCTAAAAAACAAGTTTTCCTTCAAGGTAAGAGAGATTTAGAATCAAGAATGAAAAAAGAAATAATTCTAATGCAAAAACAAATTCATGAAAAAATAGATTTTTCCGAGGAGAGGTTAAGGGCAGTTATGGAATTATTAGAAAAACACAGAGAAATTCTTGATGAAAAGAACCCTAGATTCATAAAATTAATTTCACAAATCTCCGTTTTAGATTCCAAAAAAGAAAGACCATTACAACTTAAGAATAAAATAACTTCCTTAGAGAAATGTCCCACTTGTTGTCAAATGGTAAGTTCAGAACACAAACACCGAATTGAAAAACAAACTCAATATGATATCGAAGAAATCGATAGAGACCTAGAACAAAAAATCCAACAAAAACAAACCCTCTCTAGCGAAATAGAGAAAGAAAAAGAATTAATCAAAGGATATGAGCTGGACAAGAATAATTTCCAACAAAATAAAATAAAATATGAACATCAAAAAACAATAGAAACAAAAATAAAATCTGACGCATTTATTTTAGACAGAACCTCAAATGAAATAACCGATTTACAAAATCAGATTGAAAATCTCCAAACAAAAATTCAAACTTTCATACAATCCCAAGAGATTTTTGATTCAACTAAGAAAGATTTTCAGGATATTAATGAAAAAATGAGGATAAAGGAAATAACATTCGCAACAAAAGAAAAAGAATTAGAACTTCTAAAATTAAGACTAAAGGAACTCTCCTTAGAAATTCAGGACAAAGAAAAAATCAGGGGACAAATTGATCACCTTCGAGGACTACAGGGATGGATACAAAAAAACTTTATTACATTGGTAGACTCAAACGAAAAAAACAGAATGGTACAACTTCGAAGCGAATTTTCAAGGATTTTCAAGGATTGGTTCTCAATACTGGTTTCCGATTCTCTTGAAGTAAGACTTGACGAAGATTTCACACCAGTAATTATAAATCAAGATTACGAAATCGATTATAACTTTCTCTCAGGCGGAGAAAGAACTGCAGCGGCCTTAGCATATAGACTTTCCCTTAATCAGGTTTTAAATTCACAATCAAACATCAAAACAAAAGACATAGTAATTTTAGACGAGCCGACCGATGGGTTCGCAACAGAGCAAATTGATAAAATGCAGGATATATTCGGACAATTAAAGGCCGAACAAATAATTCTAGTTTCTCACGAGGAAAAAATTGAAGATTTCGTAGATCATGTAGTTAGAATTAAGAAAGACGGCACAAGCCAAATCGAGTCTCAGTAGTTAAGTTTTAGATCACCAGATAACCTGCTAGGTTAAACCCAATTTTTAAGGCTCCCGAAAGCCTTAAAAACCAAATTTCTCCCTTATATCTATGGAAGTTAAAATTCTTAAAGACGAGAAGAACGAGTTAGATATTGAGGTAGGCAGTTTGACTATCGCAGAAGTTCTTAGAGTTTATTTGAACAAAGAAGGCGCAAAATTAGCCGCTTGGAAGAGAGATCACCCAACAGAAAATCCTACATTGCATATCGAAGGAGATAATCCAAAAAAGATTCTTAAGAATGCAATAGCAACACTAGAAAAAGAGATTGACCAAACAGTAGAAGATTTCAAGAAATTAAAGTAATCCTAAACTAACTCTAAAAAACTTATGTCAATAAATTTTTATTTTTCAAACTTACCCAATGTATTCAGGTTGGTAAAAGGGAAAGGTCTCTCATTAGTCTCAAAAGTCAAATATCTCATGAATCTATAACTTTCAGAATTCCAAACCTCACAAAGATTTGCAACTTCCTTATTTCTCTTAGCAGTAAAAAGAACAACAACAATATTAACAAGTGTCAGAATTTGGATAAACGCTTTCCAAATACCCAAGATTATACCCGTAACTATCATAACCAAAATCCTCCATAATATCTCCATTCTTTCAGATTTCTTTTTTACCATATAACTGAATCTTTTTTTACTATATAAATCCTTTTAACATATCCCCTTCTATTAAATTCATGGCAAGAGAACCAAAAATATCCGCAGGGGCATTTGACCTAAACAAGTTTCTCTTCGGAGGTTACGAAACAGATATTATCACAACACTCTACGGCCCTGGCGGCTCAGGAAAATCAAACTTCTGTGTAATCGTCGCGACATCTCAAGCTCGGAAAGGAAATAAAGTAATCTTCATGGACACTGAAGGAGGATTTTCTTCCGACAGATTCAAACAAATTCATCAAGGAACAAAAGAAGAAATAGAAAGAGATTTACAAAATGTCCTTCTCTTAAAACCAACCTCATTTGAAGAACAGGAAAAAGATTTCGAAAAACTTTTAACTCACGTCAAAAAAGGAGACGTCTCACTAATTATCATAGATTCCATAGCAATGCTCTATCGATTAGAACTCGGAGATGCTATAACTGCAAAAGACAATGAAAAAATTTCCGAAGTAAATAGAAAACTCGCGAAACAATTAAGATCCTTAAACGAAATAGCAAGAAAACAAAACCTTCCAATAATCGTAACCAACCAAGTATACTCCGCATTCGTATCAAACGAAGATCAAAACCTTGAAAAGAAAGTTTCAATGGTCGGCGGCGACCTTCTAAAATATTGGAGCAAATGTTTAATTGAACTTCAAAATTTCCGAGGAAAAAGAAAACTCGTCTTAAGAAAACATCGAAGTCTTCCAATAAAAGAACTCGCATTTGAAATCGTCAACGCCGGAATAAAGAAACGAGGATTGTTCTAAATCACACATTTCTTTTTAAATAAAAGATCCCTTCATTTTTTATGGCAACACCAATTTATAATCTCGAAGTAAAACGTGATGGTGAAGAAGCTTGCATTGGGAGGCATGAAGATAAAACAAGTCCCTTTGTAGGAGAATTTATTGTCTTTGATTCTGGAAAAATGGTTCCTGGAAGAAATTCAAAACTTCACATTAAAACTGCAGATATATCTTATTATTCAGATCACATTCATTTTGACGGGGGATTTCCTGCAGATATTACCCTAGAACATGGAAGACCACACATTACCAATTACTTCAAAAGTGAGCCTCGTTTCACCCTTAAAGGATTTTATTCTACTAGAACTATTGCTCCGACAGAACATGAATCTCTTTTAGTAAAAGAAATAAAAAAATTCAACTCAGATTTTGAATTCAATTCCATAGCAATAAATGACAAAACACGAATTAAGCTTTTAGAAAACTCCTATAAAAGAGATGTCTCAAACCAATAATTATTTTTTACTCTTTAACATCATAATTAATCTTTATATGATATACATTATTCTCACTATATTCTCCCCTCACTAATGTCAGATCAATTGGTTTGTCTCCAACACAAATTTTCGCTTTTGGCCGAAAATTTGAGAATGCTTCAGCAGTAACTACTCTTTCAGGTAGATGATGCCTACCCTTTATTTTATCCATCAAGGTTCTTTCTTTATGTCTCTCTTCAACAAGACCAAACATTAACCCTACTTCTTCTCCCAATGCTTGATAAACATGTTTCGATGGAGGAACCATCTCATAATCTAGGCCATCTAATCGATAAGTCATTTTAGGCAACCCTTCTTCATCAACTCCGAAATGAATGTCCGAGGCTTTATCTCTAATGGCCCTCAACAAAAATAATTTGTAAAGTTTTTCAATAGGATTACTCGGTGTCAATTCTTCGATTGTCTCTTCTAAATTCTTCTCCTTAAATTCTTCTCCTACCTTCCTTATTTCCTCTGAAGTCTTATAAATCTCCTCCCTTAGTTCACTATCTGAATCTCCCATATAATCAATAAGATTCTCCCTCTTTTAAGAATTATTGTACTTCACTTCTTCACAGCCTTCTTCTTAGTCTTAGCCTTAGCAGCTTTCTCAGCTTCCTTAGTATGATCAATAATCTTCCCATCCTTATCAATCTCAATCTCACCACTCTTTAACTTCGCCTTAAACTCCTCTTTCTTTTTCGTCAATTCTTCATTGCTCGGACACTCTGGATTAAAACAGAATCTCCACGGCGCCCCACCTTTCTTGAAAGCAGCAACCATTGGGAATCCACATTCTTTACACATCTCTAATGAATCTTCTGGCAACCCTGATTCCGCCGCAGCCTTCTTAGACATCCGCGCAGGCTTCATCATCCCTTTCGGCGGCAAACTATAAATTGTCTTACAATCAGGATAAGCATCACACGAAACAAAATATCTCGAGAACCGTTTACCATACATCACTCGAAGTTTCCCCTTATGGCAAACAGGACACTCAGTCATCGTATTCGCTTCTTTCTCCTGCTCCCAAACAATAGCATTAGCATCAGCCAAACTCTTTCCCATCTTCTCAAAATTCTTAGCCATCCCCTTAGCAATCTTCGTCACAGTTTTCTTCGCCTCATCCAAAACCTTCTCCTTCTTTTTCTCCAAATCTTTCTTAGCAACTTCAATCTTCTCCAACTCTCCCGTCATCTCCTTCGTCAACTTCTCATCCAAAATAATCGGAGAATATTTCTCCAGTGTTTCAACCATCCGAAGACCCAATTCCGTAACCTCAATACTTTTCTCACGAGCATAACCTCTAGAATAAAGCGTCTCAACAATCGCCGCACGAGTCGCCTTAGTCCCAAGTCCCCGTTTCTCCAATTCCTTAACGAGCGAAGCCGCTGAATATCTTCTAGGAGGCTTGGTCTCTTTCTCCTCCGTTCGAATTTCCAAAACATCAACCTCCCCATCAATCGTAGGAACCTTAGACTCCTTAGTAGAACTAGGATAAACATTCATCCAACCCTTGTCCTTAATCTGAACACCACGAGCAGTAAAGTTCAAACCATTAACAACAACCTTAATATTTTTATTCTCAACTTTCGCAGCATCACAAAAACACGAGATAAATCTCTTCACAATCAAATCATAAATCTTCTTATCTCTCTCAGGAACTTTCTTATTCTCGCCAGTAGGATAAATCGCGGGATGCGCAGGATCAACCTTCTTCCCCTCAGTCGGCTTCTTATTCACTGCGTACTTAACTGCAACAGTATATTTCTTCAACCGCTTCAAAATTTTATCATAACCTATAGAAGCATCATACTTCTGGCTCGAAGTCCTCGGATAAGAAATCAGTCCAGCAAGATAAAGATTCTGTGCAGATTGCAATGTCTGAGTCGGAGTATACCCACAATTTTTGTAAGCCTCAGTCTGAAGTGTAGTCAAATCAAACGGTGTAGGAGCCGCAACATTCTCTTCCTTAATCACTGTAGTCGCATCGCCCTTCTTCCCCTGCAAATGCTTAAACTTCAACAACTCTCCTTCATTAAAAATATCCTTCGGATGCTTAACCTCAACCCTTTGATTCTTCTTATCCTGAACCTGTAAAAAGACCTGCCAATATGGCTCAGGCTCAAACGCGCTAATTTCATTTTCCCTATCTGCAACAATCTTCAAAGCTGGACCCTGCACCCGGCCAATAGACAAAATCCTAAACGTCCCCGTAGAACTCAAGGCCTTCATCAAACCACGAGACAAATTAATTCCATAGAACCAATCAATATAATGCCTGGTTTCTCCCGCAATTGCCGCACCCCAATTCAAAGTCGGCAACAAATTATCAAACGACTCATCAAGCGCCTCCTTCGTCAACAAAGAAAACTTCATCCTCTTCGCATCCTTCTGTTTACAAACAAACCGCACAACATTCCAACCAATAACCTCTCCCTCAACATCAAAGTCCGTCGCCACAATAAACTCATCACATTCCTTCGCCAACTTCTTCAACGTCTTCAAATACTTCTCAGTAAAAGCACTCCGCCCTTTCTTATACGCTGGTTTCCACTCAACTTCGAAATTAGGAAATGGCCCCCTCTTCGCAATCTGCTGAATCCCAAACAAATGACCTACAGCACATCCAACAATATACCTCCGCGACCCCTTATAAAACTCATAATGTGCCACCTTATCCTTACTCATAATCTTTTCATCAGTCGCACCACTTAATGCCGCAGCTATCTTCGCTGCAGCCGCAGGCTTCTCTGTGATAATCAAAGTCGCATTTTTTTCTATTTTTTTCTTTGCCATATTAATACTAAAAATAATTACTATAAGAATATTGCGATTAAATATCTATAATTTCAACGCTCGTTGAGCAAGAGAAAATCCTCCCAGAATACTTCAATCTGTGAGTATATCCTGGATAACTAATCCCCGATACCTCCTCTTTCAAAATTAATTTCTTATTCAACCTCACCCCATAAATTTCAAAAGAATTCGCATTAGACAATAAATCACAAAATTCATCTGGATGTATTGCTATGATTCCTCCTTTCTCCAGACTTTCTTCAAGCAATCTATCCAACAATATCTGCAAATCAATATCCATTCAATCCCCTCCAATATAAACTAAATGCCATAAAACTATTTAAACATATATTCTCCAAAAAGGTTATGGGGGATGCAAAAAGAGTAGTGATTCTAGGAAGGTCTTCCTCTGGAAAAACTTCTGTTATAAATTGTTTAAGAGATCTGGGTTATCAGGTTGGACATGAAATAGCTACGATAGTTTTAGATTCCAGAAAGACTCGGGAAGTAGACAAAACTGAATGGGGAAAGAGACAAAAATTAATGTATACCCTCCAAAGAACATTAGAAGATTCATTCGAAGGATTAGTTTTTCAAGACAGAAGTATATTAGATAATTACATTTATACCAAACTACTTTTAGGAGAAGTTCCTGATTATTTTGAAGACCCCTCAATTCTTGCCAAAAAATATAATTCAGTATTTGAGTTAGAAAAACTACCTTTCAAAAAAACGAACACACGAATTGAATCTGGAGAGAAGGAAGCCCAGTACATCTATGATAATATTCGAGATTTTTATGTACAGCATGGTTTCAATCCAGTTTTAGTTCCAACCTTTGATGAAGAAACTGTAGAAAAGTCTGTGAGAAAAAGAACAGATTATATTTTATCTAACTTTGAGGATTCTAAATCTCCAAAATCTTCCCCTTTCGGCCAACTTGAATAACTTTTGTCTTACCAATCTTATCTTCGATGCCCTCCGCCTCATGGATATGTGCAGAAATTAGCAGATCTGGTTTAAAATCCTTAACCGCTTTTCTTAAAATCTTATCTCCAGGAATCCCAGAAAATTCTGCCCTAGTATTTGCCGCATGTAAATGCGAGACCAATATCTTTTTCTTAGGTTTCATTCTTCCAAAATTCTTCTTTATCTCCTTAAGATCTCCTTCTTCTAATTCGAGCTTCCAATCAGGACTTCCAATTCCAACAATTCCCACATCCCTATAGGTCACATAATAATTATGAATACTCTTCGCACTATTTTTCAAAACTTCATGTTCCTCCGAAGAATCTAAATTACCCGGAACAAAAACAACCTTCTGATGAGCCTTGTTAAATGGTTCCAAAATTCTCTTATTCGACTCCCAATATCCATGAATATCTCCCGCCAAAACAACCAAATCAACCTTCTCCTTCTTCCCTTTCTCCGACAACTTTCTTGCAATATCAATATCTCCATGAAGATCTCCTGCCGCCAAAATTCTCAGCTTCTTGCCCATAAATTATCTAATCAACAATCTTTTAAATATACTTCTCTCCCAATTAACATGCCAAAATTATCAGAAATCAAAAACTGGAACACAGAAATAGAGCAAGAAATAACAAGCAACTGGAAAGAGTCAGAACTATTCAAATTCAACCCAAAAACCAAGAAAAAAATCTATTCAATTGATACCCCCCCACCATATATTAACTCTCCAATCCACATGGGCCACGCAGTCACTTATTGTTTCATGGATTTCATCGCTAGATACCAGAGGATGAAAGGCGAGGAAGTTTTATTCCCCCTAGGATTAGACCGAAACGGACTCCCAATAGAAATGGGTGCAGAAAAGAAATATAAGGTTTCTCCATTCAAGGTTGGCCGAGAAAAATTCATAGAATATTGCGAAAAACTTCTAGGCGAATCATCGGCAGAATCTATAGACTCATTCGCAAAACTCGGAATCTCCTTTTCATCTTACAAGGAAGGAAAAGAAATCGGTTCAGTATACAACACGGACTCGCCAGAATATCGAACATTAACCCAAACAACTTTCATCGAACTTTACAAAAAAGGACTAATTTACGAAGATTCCAGAATTAATAATTGGGACCCAAAACTCCGAACAACTATAGCAGATTCTGAGATAGATTACGAAGAAATCAACTCTACTTTTAATGACATAAAATGGAAAATTAAAGAAACTGGAGAAGAAGTTATAATCGGAACTACCCGGCCAGAATTAATCGCAACTTGCGGAATGGTTATTTTCAATCCTAAGGATAAGAGGTATAAGAAACTTGAGGGGAAAACTGCAATCTCTCCTATTTTCGAAGAAGAAATTCCAATAATGTCGCACCCCTCTGCACAAATCGACAAGGGGACAGGACTAGTTATGATGTGTTCAATAGGAGATCTAACAGATATTCAATTCTTCAGGGAGATGAAATTAACTCCGAGAATCGCAATTGGTCAGGATGGGAGAATGAACGAAAAAGCCGGAGTTCTAGAAGGTTTAAAGGTAAAAGAAGCAAGAGCAAAAATTATAGAATTAATAAAAGAAAAAGATTTACTAGTTAAACAAGAACAAATCACCCACCGAACACCAATCTCCGAAAGATCAAAAGCAGAAATAGAATTTATAGAAATGCCTGAGTTCTATCTTAAACAGATGGATTTCAAAAAAGATGTGAAGAAAATAATCAAGGACATAAATTTCTATCCAAAAAACTCAAAGAAAATATTAGACGCCTGGATTGAATCAATTTCAATTGATTGGCCAATTTCCCGAAGAAGATATTATGCAACCCCCGTTCCATTATGGTACTCTGAAGAGTTAATCGCATTAGTTCCTGAAGGAACTTACATGGAACCCTGGAGACAGGATCCCCCAAAAAATGCCGAAGTAATCGACGCAAAAACAAACAAAGTTTTAGGAACTGTAGCAGATTATCCAAAGAATAAATGGGTTGGGGAAGAACGAGTTCTAGATACTTGGTTTGATTCTTCAATTTCCGAGTTAAACATGTTAAAATATAAATCAGACGACGCATTCTTCAAAAAAGCCTACCCTGCAAGTTTAAGGCCCCAAGGAAAAGAAATCGTAAGAACCTGGCTGTACTACACAGTCCTCCGAGGATTTTTAGAAACTGGAAAAGCATGTTTCAAAGACACCTGGATTCACCAACATATTCTAGATGGAAACGGACGAAAGATGTCAAAGTCTATTGGGAATGTAATTGATCCTCAGGAGATTATAAAAGAAGACGGGGCAGAAGCACTAAGATTCTGGGCGGCAACAGAAGGAGACTTATCAAAAGGAGACTTCACATGTTCCAGAGATAAAATTCGGGCAGAAAGAAAATCCTTAAACAAATTATTAAACGTTTCAAAATTCGTAATGATGTTCGAGAAGCCAAAAAAGAAACCAACAATTACAAAATTAGATCAACTCTTTATCGACTACATCGAAGACATGACTCTGAATACCAATAGCAATTACGAAGTCTACGACTTCAACCACCCCGCACAAACTCTAAGAAAATTTCTGTGGGATGTTTTCGCATCAAACTATATAGAGCTAGTAAAAAACAGAACCTACAATGAAGAAAATAAATTCACTAAGGAAGAATCTGCATCCGCAAGATACACACTTCACTTTTTACTTGAAAGACTTTTAACACTTCTCTACCCTATCATTCCCCAAATAACCTCTACAATCGCAAAAGAAAAAGGCATTGATTTACTAAAAGCCGAATGGCCAAAAGTAAAGGTGAGAACTTCAGAAACACTTCCAACGACTGTATATTCAATAATAGAATTCAACAGCGAGATCTGGAAATCTAAAAAAGAAAAAGGAATCTCCCTAAGAAGCCCAATCAAAGGAATAAAGATTCCAAAACATCTTTCGGACTACGAAAAGGACTTAAAGGTATGTCATAGCATTTGACTCTCCAAAGATAAATAAACCCTCCTCTAATAAATATACTATGGATGAAGCACAAAAATTTGAACTTGAATTGCTCGTTGAAGAGCTCGAAGGATATCGTGGCAGGCACACAGAATTAATTACAGTATTAATTCCAGCTGGAGCTACACTGACTCAAACAACCAAACAACTCGAAGATGAAAAGGGAACTGCAACTAATATTAAATCTACTGGGACAAGAAAGAATGTTATTAATGCATTAGAACGAGCAATCAGAAAATTAAAGGAGATTGAAAGAACCCCTAAAAATGGACTTGCAGTATATTCTGGGAATGTGATTAAAGATGGAAAAGAAATCTTAGAAGTCTGGGCAATTGAACCTCCAAAGAAATTAAAGATCAAAATTTATCGATGCGACCAAACTTTCGTCTTAGACCCATTAAAAGAAATGCTAGAAACCGACGAGGTCTACGGCCTGCTAATCATTGAAAGAAATGAAGCGACTATCGGACTTCTCGATGGGCAACACATCAGAATCCTCCGAAATATGACTTCAGGAATTCCAGGGAAAACCCGGGCAGGAGGACAGTCCGCTCAAAGATTCGCAAGAATTAGGGAGAGTGCAGCAAAAGAATTCTTCAAGCGAGTGGCAGAACACATGAAAGAGTTCTTCTGGGATAATAAAAAACTAAAGGGAATATTAGTTGGAGGACCAATTCCTACAAAGGACGAATTTTTAGCACAAGGACAACTTGTGACAAAATTAAAAGAAAAAGTAATAGCTGTGAAGGACATTGGTGGGACGGGCATGCACGGACTTCAAGAATTAGTTGAAAACTGCGAAGAGGTATTGGCAGAACAGGCAATAACAAAGCAAAGAGTTATCCTAGATTTATTCTTTGAGAAACTAGCCAAGGAACCCAATAAAGTCTCCTATGGTGAGGCCGAGGTTGAAGACCGACTAAATCGGGGAGCAGTGGACAAACTAATACTTTCTAAATCATTAACAAGAGAAAAAGTAAAAATGTTAGAAAAACTAGCAAAAGCTTCTTCTACAGAAATCCATATCGTTACAAATGAAACTGCCGAAGGGGTTCAATTTGACAATCTTGGCGGCATGGGCGCCCTACTAAGATTCGAGATTCATGATTAAACCTTAGTCTTCGAGCTAAATCTTTTAAAACTCTTCTTTCTATAGAATACTATGGAAGAACATTCTGCACCAGTTATAACCGAATCAACAGCGGAAGAACTTGACAACACTTTCGAAAACAAAGAAACAGAATCAACAGAAAAAGTCGAAGCAGCGCTCTTTATCGCAGGAAGATTTCTAAATCTCCAAGAACTAATTATGCTAACAGATATTAACCCTATCATGCTCAAAGAGATTCTCCATCGCCTAGAGAAAAAATATTCTATTGGTGTTCTTCGTTTGATTAACAGAAGCAATTCGTGGAAAATGGATGTAGCAGAAAAACACCACTACCTAATCAACAAGTTAGCAACGGGGAACGCAGAATTCACCAAAGCCGAGCAAGAGACTCTCGCAATCATCGCATACAAACAACCAATAAAACAATCAGTCATAATCAAGATAAGAGGAAATAAATCCTATGACCACATCAAAAAATTCCGAGATTTAGGATTAGTCGTCGCAAAAAAAGCCGGACATACATTAGACCTTTCACTCTCTGAAGAATTCTACGAATATTTCAACGTACACAATAAAGAGAACTCAATTATAGAAGAGAATAAATCTGAGGAAGCTCCAAATCTTGGGCCAAAAGAATAATGAGCTTCGTAATCTATCTAATCTATGCTTCCATCTATATCGGACTCATAGCAACGACATTCTACATCATAGGATACAATCAAGATAAAAAGAGAGTAAAGAAATTATATTCGGATGACGAACTCCCAAAAGTCTCAATAATTATTCCGGCATACAACGAAGAGAAATCTATCGCGAGAACGATAGAATCTATTATAGCTTCAAATTATCCTAAAAACAAATTCGAAGTAATCGTGGTGGATGATGGAAGTAAGGATAAAACTTTAGAGATTGCTCGGAAATACAAATCAAAGATCGTGAAAGTTTTAACAAAAAAGAATGGCGGGAAGGGAACTGCCTTGAACATGGCCCTAAAAAAATGCAAGGGAGACATCATTTTCACAATGGATGCCGATACATTTGTACCCCCACGTAGCGTTAGAGAAATGACCAGGTACTTCAAGAATCCAGAAGTAATGTCCGTAACCCCTTCGATGCTCATTCATGAACCCAAAGGACTTCTTCAAAGAGTCCAGCAAGCAGAATATCTTTTCGGTCTTTTCATCAGAAAGGCATTTAGTTCAGTTAACGCAATTCACGTTACTCCTGGAGCATTTTCCGCATACAGAAAAACTTTCTTTGACGAATACGGTGGGTATGATGAGACAAACATTACTGAAGACCTAGAGATGTCTCTCCGAATCCAACATGCAGGATTTATGATAGAATACTCTCCCGAATCTCCAGCATACACAATCGCCCCAAACAAATTCAAACCTCTGATGATACAGCGAAGACGTTGGTACACTGGACTAATGAGAAACACCTGGAAATACAAGGGAATCTTCCACCCAAAATACGGCGACCTCGGAATCTTCGTTCTTCCAATCGCATGGATCAGCATCTTCTTTTCAGTTTTCTTAATAAATTACATGGTCATAAAAATCCTATTTGAAGTCCAAAAAGAACTGTCTTTCCTGATAAGCATAAATTTTGACTTCACGAGCATGATAGGCATAGGATCTTACTTTTTCGAAAGAGTCCTATTCAAGATATTCATGAATCCAATAATCGTATTCTTTCTATTATTCGCAACAGTAATGGGAATCTATATGAAATTCGCAACAAAGAAAGTGGGGAAGGTAAAAAAGCTTCCAGGGACCATCGTAGTCTATTTCCTTTTCTTCGCCCTTCTTTTCGGATTCTGGTGGACCGTCTCAATCATCTACGTAGCACTAAACAAAAAAGTGACCTGGAGATAAATAGATACTACGAAGTCGACTACTTCAAGGGAGGATACATCCAAGGAACTGTTAGTTCCTTAGATAATATTATAAATCACTGACAATAACAAAGAACATGGAACCAAGAAAAATACAGAGCAAAAAAAGATATCTATGGGCATTCATAATTGGAACTGCAATTTTCGTCATAGGTTTTGCATTCACCAACATGGTCGCATACCTACAATTCCAAAGGGTGGCAAGCCTACAGGACCCCACATCATACCAAATCTTCCAAGACAAACTTCAATACAGCTTATTCGGAGAAGATATCTGTGCAGAAAATACTTACATAAAAATATCTCAAGATTTAACTTTCCAAGGACAGGTCATCGGAGATCTAGAAAACAAATTAGGCCTAGATAATAAGAACGTTCTCTTCAGAAAAAGATTTTATACCTTAATTCAACTCGAACATTTTGAATTCGTAAAATTAATCAACGAAGAATGTAACAAGAACATTAATTCAATTCTTTTCTTTTACTCAAATAAAAAAACAGACTTAGAGAATTCTGAAAAACTTGGAAATATTTTGGGACCTATTTATCAAAGAAACAAAGAGAACCTTGTACTCTACTCTTTAGATTTAAATTTAGACAGTGATATAATGAGAAACCTTAGGGAAAAATATGATGTTGGAGAAGAATCCGTAGTTATAGTAAATGAAGAACACCGACTTACAAAGATCAACCATGTTAGCGAAGTAGAGCAATATCTAGAATAATGAAAAAATTAATCAATAATATAAAAAATTTCTTTATTGAAAATCCCTTTATTAGTTTATTATTTGTGCTTTCAACATCATTTTTCCTAATCCAACACTACTTCGATTTCGGATGGGACTTCGCAGCATATATCATTAATGCAAAATATCTTTTCTATGGTGGAAATTATTATGAAGTCTATCGAGCACCCCTAATAAGTATAATAATGGCACCCCTGCTTCTCTTAGGAAAAGCATCCCAATACCTATATGTATTCCTAGTATCATCATTATTCCTATTTTCTATAAACAAACTCGGAAGTGCACTTCACGAAAAATATTTCACTAAATTCAATGTAAATAAAAAAACCGTATTATTCCTATTCTATTTCTTTAGCCTAAACTTCTTTGTATTCGTATTCGGATTCATGGCCGGAACAGAACTCCTAGCACTTTCATTCTTCCAACTATTCCTTGCCTATTTTATTTTAAACAAAAACTCAGGACATTGGCTAGCCTTAGCTTTTCTAAGCAGATATAATTTCTTCGTATTCGTCCCATTTTTATTTTTCAATAAAAGTATAAAACAAATCGGAAAAAATCTCGGACTATTTTTCCTAGTTTCATTTCCTTGGTTATTATTTAATAGAATTCGATGGGGAAATTTCTTTGCTAGTATTGCCGACGCATTCTATCTCAACGTTTTCTCAAGACTTGACAGAATAGAAGTATTCCATTTCTCTTCTCTCTCCCACATCGCTAACTGGTTTCTTCCTTTCTTAATTATCGGGATCCTAGTTCCAATAATCTTATTGATTAGATCCAAGGACTGGAAAATATCTTCTTACAAATACGAAATCCTCTTTGCAGGAATATTCCTATTCTTTTTCTACGATATCTATTCAATTCCCTTCAAGGTAATTAGATATATGTTTAACATGTCCTTGCCAATAGCATTTTTCTCAACCCTAGGTTCGATTTTCATAATAAAGAATTTAAGGAAAAAACAACTCAAAAAAATATTCACAATAATATTAATAATCGGATTTTTAGTCTCACTAACAATCGCATCTAAACATTCCTTCGTAATGAGCCCCGTTGATACCATGTATCGTGACGCCGCTGCAGATATAGAAGATTTAGGGTTAGGTGATTGTGAAATTTTATCAAACCATTGGGTCCCTGTAAACTTCTTCACGGGAAATGTAAACTTCTTTGTTTCCGAAATACCTCCAAGCTTAAAACAAGGTAAGATAATGCTTTTATTTCATAATTCTCCAACAATGGACGATAAATTCACCAAAGAGGAAGTAGACGACTACAACCAATTAATCAAAAAGGACCATTATGTGATTCTAGCAAATGAAAACATAACTGCAGAAAATTGTATAAAATCTCAAGGCTTTTCTGAACAGCTTCATAATAATCCTTGTGAAATACTTTCCAATAAATTCAATTCAGAATTCGCAAGCAATACTTTCCTAAAAACTTGTCGAGCAGTTAATTATCTATCTTTTTAAATCTCCACTTGAGCAAAACCCAAAGCGCCTGAAATCCATCTTTAAATCCAATCTTCTTCCCTTCAGCTTCGGTTCGTGGTTCATAGGATATTGGAACTTCCTGAATCTTATGTCCTTTCCGAATAAGCTTCGCAGTAACTTCAGGTTCCCACTCAAAATGTTTTCCTTCAGCCCCCAAAAGGACCGGCTTCAAATCTTTATGAAAAACCTTGTAACAAGTCGGCTCATCAGTAAGGTGAGATCCAAATAGTAGATTCGTAAAAAATGTAACTCCCCTTCCACCAAGATAAAATAAAAACTTTCCCTGATGATTTTCTTTTTTCAACAATCGAGAACCATAGACAACCTTCGTTTTCTTTTCAACAATTGGTTTAATCAAGGAAGCATATTCGTCAGGCGAATATTCCAAATCAGCATCTTGAACAATAATTATATCTCCTGTAGATTTAGCAATTCCAGTTTTCAAGGCAGACCCCTTACCCCCATTCTTCTCACGAAAAATTAATTCAATCCCCTTCACCTTCTTGAGAATTTCCCGTGTCCCATCAGTAGAAAAATCATCCACAACCACAATTTCTTTTTCAACATCCCCAATATCTGCAGCCTTCACACGAGAAATTAGTTTTTCAACCGTTGGCCGTTCATTATACACTGGAATAATCACAGAGAGTTTCATCATACGAGATAATTCCATAGCTTTAAATAATTAACTCGCCGTTTATCAAAATGGGATTAAAAAAGAAGTTTCTCTCGTTTTGTTTCGCCGGAGCTTCAGGGGCACTACTTGAACTTGCATCCTTCAACATATTTTTTCTTTTTTTAGCCTTCATGCCATCCAAAGTTTTATCTCTCGCCCTAGCCCTAACATTAAACTTCACAATCAACCGTAACTTCACATTCCTTGCTCGTTCCGGACGTATAACAAAACAATTTAGCCGTTATCTCATGGTCTATACTGTGGCTATAGCTGTAAATCTTTCTGTAAGCCTTCTAATGAACAATGTTCTAGGGAACGGGGCAATAAACGCGAATATCGCAACAGCAACAGGAATCGCAGCCGCAATCCCCATAACCTTCCTAGGATCTCTACACTGGGTATTCAAAGACAAAATCTCACAGAACTAACATATACATCCCATCACCATATTCTTTAAAATCGCAGCAACGAATGAAGTGAGGCGACCGATTTTACCGCACGGCTTTGCCGTAAGACTCTTTTGAACATATGCGAAGCATCACAATATTATTTAAAAATAACTCTAATCTAGCTTATTTATGAGATGCGCGATATGTAAAAGAGAAAGTGAAGAAGTAAATTTATTTGAAGGGATTCTAAAAGCAGAGATGATAAGGATTTGTGAAGAATGTGCAGAATCTGAGGGAGTGCCAATAGTTAGGAAACCCTCTGAAACACAATTAGAAAAAGCCGAAGAAAGGTACACTGTACGTGAAAGGATGGAGAGAATGTCTGGGGTTCGAGAAACAACAGAAATAAGCGATGATCAAACAGCCACTCAAGGAAATTTGGCAAAATTACGTATCCCCCCAAAAAAACAATTCCATGAAGACGTCTTAGACAACTACTATTGGACATTAAATATTGCACGAAGAAGAAAGAAGCTGAGTATTAACCAATTAGCAGATTTAATAAAAATTGACGCGAAAATATTACAATCCATCGAAAAAGGAAGAATCCCAGAAAACTTTGAAGAACTCTTTCTACAGTTAGAATCCTTTCTCGGAATCAAACTTTTAAAAAACCATCCGAAAAAAGTAAGCTTCACAAGAACTGTCGATGAAGAAAGTGCAATCCTAAAATCTGTAAGAGGGAAAATGACTGGAGAAGATGTTTCAAATACTGACGCACTTCTAGAAGAACTTGAAGAAGAAAAAGAAGAGGCAGTAGAAAAAATAGCAAAAGGGGAGATGGATTTCTCGCGAAGAGAGAATCTCCAGAACGTGACACTTAATGATCTGGTAGAAATGAAAAAAGAGCGAGAGAAGAAACAGATAAAGACAAGAAGAAAAATCCAAACTGATGCCATTCTCGGAGACGATTTAGATATCGATGTTGATGTAGATATGGACATTGACGATTTATAAAAATGGTAGATTGTTTATTTTGTGAAAAATATGCGAAAGGAGACGAGGTTATTTACGAGAACGAATTTTTCTATTCTCAATTTGACAGATTCCCAATTTCTCCAGGACATTCAGAGGTAATTCCAAAACGACATGTCGTAAATTTAAAAGACCTCACTGCAGAAGAATGGGCAAACTTTTTCCCAGCAATCCAAGATACAATAGGAATAATCAAAGCGACAAATTTAGAAGAAAAGTATATTTCATTTTTATTTGACCCCGTGAATGAAACCTCTGCAAGATATTGTCATCAGACTCTCGGCCATCCCGGACTAATGAAAACTCCAGATGCATACAATCACGGATTAAATGATGGAGAAGCCGCAGGACGTTCAATTCACCATCTTCACTGGCATATCATCCCAAGATTCAATGGCGATGTAGAAAACCCCAAAGGGGGAGTAAGACATATCATTGAAGGAAAAGGAAATTACTAATTATCCTAAATACCTAAGTCGTCCAGGCCGCGGCTCATAAACCAAACCTTCTTCTAACAACTTCTTAATATCGCCATTAATCAAATCCGGACTCGCCTCAGTATCCATAATAATCTTATCAATATCTATCCCGCCATCACCCTCAGCATCTTTAATCTTCTGCATAATCCCATTCTTTAAACTCGAATCCCCACTCTCCGCAACAGGCATATCCTTCCGAGAATTCTGAATCTCTAACTTCCGAACAAGCAACCACCGCGCATCAACTTTCTTAATCACTTCAGGAATAACATACAACTCACCATTCCACTCACGAACATTTCCAATAATCTGCAAAGTATCGCCTTGCAAAACATTCTTCAACGGCTCAATATCTTCACCAAAAGCCTTCAACTTAATTTGCCCTGAAGCATCATCAACAGTCAAACTCGCAAACTGCTTCTCACCCTCCTGAACATATTTATCAACACAATTCGCAAGAACATTAATCCGAACAACCTTCTTATCACCCATCTCTAAAAACAAAAACTTCCCCTCATCCATCATCGGCCGACCCTTAAGCACATCACCAATCCGCATCTTATACGCAATATTCCTCTTTCTAATTTCCTGCCCAACAGGCGTCTCCGCTTCCATGCTTCAAAATATGTGTTTGAGTTTATAAGGATTATTGGGATTGAGTCTACATACGTTGAACAAACCCTCGCTTAGGTCTAAACAAATCTCCCGACTTCAACAACTTACCAACAGCTTCATCAATTTCCTCATCACTCATCTTATCCTTAAGCACCTTCGTAACTTCTTCCAACGGAATCAACTTACCCAACTTATTCTCCAAAGCTTCAACAGCATTACGAACATCTGCAATCTTATTCCTCGCCGAAGCAGGATTCCCACTAATCTTATCAATATCAATCTGCCCAGTCTCCTCATCATAACCGACCTGCATCAAATAACCTTTCATCAAATCAATCGCAACCTGCGCATCTGTAACATCAACTTTTTTCTTCAATTTCATCCGTGCATGCGCCTCCGCCAAACGAACCAAAGCTTCCAACTGCCGAGCACCAATTGGAATCGGACGATTCGGAGCATCCCCTATCTGCGGCTGATTACGAAGACCAACATAAAAACTCTTCATCTCCTTAATCGCCTCGTCAGTCAAAACCGGATTGTACTTTTGCTTCGTATAAGCAATATACTTCCTCAAAAGATCCTTATCGATAACATCATGCGTCACATCCTGCTTATGCTCACTCAAAACATGCATAGCAATTTTCTCATCCCGATCCTTACTCGGAATATCCCTCATAATAAAAATCGCATCAAAACGAGATAACAATGATGGCGGCAAAGCAACCTGTTTAGGAATCGATTGTGTCGGATCAAATCGTCCAAACTTAGGATTTGCCGCAGCAAGAACAGAGGTCTGAGCCCTAAGTGTTGCCTGAACAGTCGCCTTAGAAATGGTAACCGTCTGCTGCTCCATGGCCTCATGCATTGTAGACCTATCATCCTCATTCATCTTATCAAACTCATCAATACAAACCTGTCCCTTATTCGCAAGAACCATCGCACCAGCTTCCAAGCTCCACCCCTTCAATAACTCATCCTTAACAACTGCCGCCGTAAGCCCTGCACCTGTAGTCGACTTCCCCGAAACATAACGTGCCTTCGGAGCAACCCCTGAGATAAAACTAAGCATAACCGATTTCGCAACACCCGGATCCCCGACCAACAAAACATGAATGTCCCCCCTCATATGCGTCCCATCACTCCTCTTCTTCTGAACTCCACTAAACAACTGCAATGCGAGGGCTCGCTTAACATTACTATGCCCCCAAATCGAAGGAGCAATACTCTTAATCATTTTCTTCATCCCATCAGGATCCGCCGCCAACTCCTTAATCGCCCTCTCGTCCTCCTCACTAATATCAACATCCTCAAAACTCTCATCCAATGGAATAATATTATTCGCCTCAATCGCCAAATCAAACCGAGTCAACATAGCACCACTCGAAGAAGAAATCGCAATCTCCTTCAAAACTCCAATAATCTTAACCCTACTTCCTGGAGTCGTCCGAATCTCCATATGAGGATCAACCAAATCTTCTTTCAAAAATATCGTCATTCTCTTTGGTTGTTCTCCCCCACTCAAATTATCCGAAGCCTCTTCAATCGTTAAAACCTGTGCATCAACCATATCCTTAGAAATTTCCTTAAATCCTCCTCGACGACCACATGAACATCTGCTCGGCTCCTTAAATTTCTTATCAATCTGCAAAACCGAAATAATCGTCCCACAACTCGGACACTCAAACTTAGCATTCGTAACCAACGGTCGAACCTCCGAAGCCTGACGAACAATTCCCTCAATACTAATCATCTTCCCCAAATGTTTCGCCCGAATATTCCTAATAAAAAGTTCCTGTGTCGGAGTAAGACTCATAAACCGTGCACGTGCATCATTCGGCGCCCACTCTAACTCTTCTAAGGCAATTTCTAAAAGTTGGATTGTCTCCTCCGGCCGATCAATCAATTGATCCGAAAGTCCTGGAGAATGTGCAGAAAAATCCTCAAAATCAACATGAACGACCTTCTCACCAGCCTTAGCAACCTTACCGATTTGTTTACAATCTGCTTCAAAGAATTCCTTAGCATCAATCAAAAACTCATCCTGATTAATCGCTTCCTTTGGTGGGACTGTATCCTCTTTTGGTTCACCTACAAGTATATCCTCATCCCCTACCATACAAAAACCAACAAACTCCTACTTAAAAATAAATCTATGTTCTAAAGTATATATCAGTTGTAAACAAACTCACTCCGAGCAAAAATAGTCTCTTCATCAGTCTTTTTATAGATTCCAATAAACTTGTCCTTACAAAATGCTGCAAAAAAATCTCCAGGAACTACATCAGACTTACTCTTAACATTAGTAATCAACAACGGCTTCCCTATATGCAAAGCCTTAATCGCAGACTTATCAACCTCGACAACAGGCAAAACCTTTTTTATCGCATCATCAGCCGGAACCAACATTTTCTTTAACTTAGCTTCCTTACCTTTTTTATATTCCTCAACAGCTTCAACAAAATCATCGAGATTAACCAAAGTGCTTTCATCAAAAATCCCTGCTTCAGTCCTCCGCAACTCACCCATATGCGCCCCACCAATCATCTCGCCCAAATCCGAACAAAGCTTCCGGATATAAGTTCCTCCCTGAACCCGAGTCTCAAACAAAAAGCTCTTATTGTCCTCCGAAGCCTCAGTCAATTTCCAGGAATAAACTTCCCTCTCACGCTCCTCACGCTTCACAGCACTCCTATGTGGCGGCGTCTGCTTAATCTTCCCAGTAAAATTATCATCAATCAACTTCTGCAACTTCTTAATATCATTCTCCTTATGTGTCTCCAAAACTCCCACATAACTCTTATCATGCTTAATGAAATATCCCGCCAACTTACAAGCCCTTCCAAGCGTAATCGGCAAAACCCCTGTAACTTTCGGATCCAACGTCCCCATATGTGAAGTCTTCTTCAGTTTCAATTCCCTTCTAAGAAATTCCGAAACCGAATACGACGTAGGCCCAGCCGACTTATCAATATTAATCAAACTAAAATTTAGTAAGTCTTTCATATAATTAATTAGAATCTTATGTTAAAAACTTAACTAAGCAAAAACTGGAAGAAGTTCCTCTTTACTCGGCGCATAAAAAGTAGAACGAATATCTCTTATAGAAACTTGCTCAACTTTTCCAGCCTCTCGACCATCAACATTAAACCCAATTGAATTTCCTTTCTTAATCACTTGCGGAATACAATCATAAGCACTCTCAATTTTATCATGTAAATATTTCGCAACGCCGATAGTAGCATCAGATATCATTTTATTTCAAAACCTTCCGAACGGGCATTGTTTTTTGAGCATGTTTCCCCTGAGCAGTATGCTGTGTAGCCTTAGCAGCCGCCTTTTCAGTCTTAGCATCCCTCTCAGCCCCAGCCTTAACATCTTCCTTCTCTTCCTTCTTATCTGCAACACCATCCTTATCTGCATCCTCGACAGCTTTTTCCTTAGCCTTCTTCGGCATCTTAACTTTAGCAGCAGCAGATTCAGCCTTCTTTCGAGCCTCTCGAGCAATCTTATAACCTACATATTCTGGAATCTCAGATAATTCAACATAAACAATACCATCAATCTTCCTCGCCTTAACCTTGATCTTATTCATAGGCTTTTTAATTCCCCTAAACCAAATCTCATTATTCAAATTAATATCAACCTTAACCTTCCTCAAATCCCTATCTCGAACGCCCATATGCTTAACCATAAATTCCTTCAAAACTCGAACCGCTTTCTTCGCCCTTCGATAATGTGGAACATTCAAAACGCCCTTCTTTAATGGAACAACATATTCTCGCTCTAATTCAACCTTAGCTTCAACCTTCTTCTCAGATTTAGGAGATTTAGCAACTGCAGGCTTAGATTCTTTCTTCTTCTCTTCCTTAACTTCAACCTTTCCTTCAGCTTCAGCAATAGCCTTTTTATTTTCTGGAGTATCTTTAACATCGTCAAGTTTCTTAGTTTCCTTAACTTCTTCTTTCTTCTCTTCCACTTTAGTTTCCTTAACTTCGTCTGCCATTATCCTAGATTTGCCTTCCTCATCTTTCTTGGTTTAATTTTCAAGCTTGTTTTATTCCAACTTCTCTTAACATGAGTAATTCTCGAAGGATGAACTTTCTTACCCTTCCCAAATTTCTTAATAACTGTCCAGAACGGAGCCCAATTCGTCTGCCTCTTAGCTCTATCTAAATGTCTCTTCTTGCTACTAGCCATCTTAGCCTTTCTACTTGGCATCTTTTACGTCCTCCTTATTTTCTTCAACAATTTCCTCAACTTCCTCTTCACCCTTATCTTCCTCAACTTCAGTAACTTCTTCTACTGCTTCTTCAGTAGCTTCCTCAACAGAGGCCTCTTCTTCGTGAGTATCCTCTTGAGTAATTTCCATTGGCTTAGTACTAACTTCCTCAAAATTCAAACCTTCTTTAACTTCAACTTCAATAGAATCCAATAACTCTCGACCCTCTACAGTTAATCTTCGTCCGTGTTGTAATCTCAAAACCTTCTCAACCAAACCTGCCGCTTCTGCCTGTTGTAAAATAATTCTAATAATCTTCCCACCAGCCTTCCTAAACTTGCTTGCTTTCCCTCCCCGATCTTTTCGGGAACCATAACGTGTTCTTAATTTTCCCACACCAACAACTCCATGAATATATAATTGTCTCAAAATAGAAGCCGCTCGAGTGTACCAAAAATCTTCGTCAACTGGAGGTCTCTCTCGAGAAGAACCACTCTTAACATAATTCGCCCATTCAGGAACGCTGAACTCTTCCATCTCCTTCAAAGTCGCAGCTAAAGCTGGAATAAACTTCACAGGGTCCTTTGCAAATATTGTTTTCGCCATATTATGTTCTAGGCTCTTCTTGCGAAGATAGACAAGCCGAAGCTCGTTAACCTAATAATAACTTAGAATTTTAGTTTATAAAGTTAATGATTCTGAAGTTCAAAATTTTCTTCAATCTCAGAATCCAATCGTTTTTCTAATTCAGCAATCCTTCCCCTCAAAAGGGCTTTAGTAACATCTCTTCTGGAAACATCAGTTTCAACTAATTGTTTCATTACATAATCCACTACATTATCACTTCCATGACCCACTGAATTTAGAGTCCCCCTAACAAGAGAAACATAATGCTTTCCATCAACCAACATCTGATGCTCGTCCGGTGAATCATCAGGATAAATAGCAAATCTACCATCTTCATAAAGAGGGTTCTCCAATCCCAAATCATTTTTCATAAAAACCAAATCCAAAATCCCTTTATAATTATTTATATCCTTTAGAATTACCGTTGCTCTTTCCGATATCTAATAACTGTCAAAACGTAACCAACCAACTTGTAATCATACTTCTTTCCCAAGGCCTCAACCAAATCATCACCCATCTTCTCAGCCTCTTTTTTATCTCGGCAAGCCGACTTCAGAATAGTAATCTTAATCAAAGTCTCTCCTTCAAAAAGAGATTTAACCTGATCAATAAAAGCCTCAGTCATCCCGTTCTTTCCCATTTGCAATCTCTTAATCGGTCTCATTCTAAATCCTCCCGATTCCCTACCGTTTCAGCCCGTAAAACCTTTTCATACTTCAGAATATCCACTGCCTTAACCTTAACCTTCTCCTGCTTCTTAACATTCCATGTTCCAGATTTCATCTTGACTTCTTTGTTCATCTCACTCCTTTTAAACATGTTCACCACAACGTCACTCTTACTATTCCTCCAGTCTTGAGAAAACTTCGCACAGAAAACCGCAGCCTCTTTCAAATCATTCTTAGAAGGATTCTCTCCAACATTAACAAATGGACTTCCCGGAGCACTTGTATGCAATAAGACATCTTTCGGCCCAGCCCGATTAACTAACTCATCATTCGTTTCCGAACTCTTACCCCCAAGTACACGCAAACCAGATTCAGTTACATATTCTCTAAAATTTACCATAGTATAACAAACAAAACTAACTTTAAAAATTACTCGATAGAAACAATCTTTATCTTAAAAACCAAAGTCTTTCCAACCATAGGATTATTCATATCAATCGTAACCCCATCATCTTCAATCTTAACAATCTTCGCAGGCATTTGCTGACCATTTGGCAACGGAATACCAATCATCATACCTTCCTTAGCTTCCGCCGGAAATTTATCCTTAGGAACCTTCTGAACCGCTTGCGGATTAGGTTCACCATAAGCGTCGGCTGGTTTAAGTGTAATTTCTTTTTCCTCGCCAACATCCATTCCAATAACTGCATTATCGAATCCGGGAACAACCATACCTTCACCAGCCTTAAATTCTAACGGCTGACCATGTTTCTCCGAAGCATCGAACACTTCGCCATCTTCAAAACTTCCAGTGTAATCAACCTTAATCGTATTGCCTTTTTCAATTGCCATGTTTAACTTTAAAAAAATCGTTATTTAAGTGTATGGTTTCCCCTTATTCTTTTTCCGCTATCCGTTTATAACATAAATCTTTTGCACCATTATCTTCAATCTCTTCACACAATAATTCATCTTCTAAATTAAACGCAATTCTTTCATAGCACCAATCTTTATTTTTCCCCTCATCAACCGGGATCATATCACATATTTCAGTATCTCCCTTTGCTGAACCAACACCTCGATAACAATACCACTTAAATTCACTCTCTTCCTGATCGCAAAGGGCTAGGTCCATTTCAGCCTCACCAAGATTAATATAACAAGTAGTTCTATCATAATCTTCTTGAGAATAACATTCATCTATATGTGAGCTGTTAGAGTTCTCCATTTCAGTTTCGGTAGTTCCTTCCTCTATCGCATCCTTAAATTCTGGACACATCTCTTTAGCCAGATCTTGACCCTTCCGATTAAACTCTGAATCTCCCCCATATTTTTCTGTTAAATTCATATGTTCTTCCGGAGTATAACCATATTCTTGTATTTTCGTTTGCATTATCAGAATCATTCCACCAAAAACATTCATTCCTGCCTCCAAATCATTCTCATCTAAATTCTCAGTTAATTCCACAGTTTCACAAAGTACTTCTGCCGAAAATCTCATATATTTCTCTTCCTCTGTCAATTTTTCTAATGCCCTGGTGTTGTCTCCAGAGGTCCCTCCTGTTTCAGGACTGTTTTCTTCAGTATCCAATGAATCTTCATCTCCGCCAGACATTAAAAGAAATGCCCCAACAACTGCCGCAATGATGACCACTACAACTAGGACTCCAATAATTATAAACATCTTCTTATTACTCTTCTCCGGAACTACTGCAGGCTGAGAAGGCGTAGCTGTTGGTTGTGCAGGAGTTACTGGGGCTGCAGCAGGAGCCGCATTTGTTACTTTAGAATTCGCTACAATTTCCTCACCCATAAATAACCTTAACAAAAGAATTATTTAAATCTATCTAGAAATCGTCTTCATCTGCAGCCTTGTTCTTCTGAATCTCTTTAATCCTTCTTAGTGCTGCTCGAACATTCTTATTCAACTGAATCATCGAATCATCAAGCTGAGCTTTATTCTTTGTTCCAGTACAAACCAACTTACCATTAGAGAAAAGCAAAAATGTGGCTGTAGGATCCTCTAACTTGTAAACAAGTCCTGGGAACTGCTCAGGTTCATATTCCGTGTTCTCCAATTCAAGAGCAAGAGTATTCAAATTCAAATCAAGATTTATCGCACCAGACGCAACAATATTCTGAACAGTAATCTTCGGCTTAATAGTAACATTCACGCCAACCTTTTTCAATTGCTTAATAACCTGCTGAACAACATCCTTAACCTGTGCAACAGATTTCGTCCCCGTACAAACCAAATTACCAGAACTAAAAACCAAAACCGCACTCTTCGGATTCTTAACTCTCAAAACCAAACCCGGAAAAGTATCAGGATTATATTCAGTATTCGGTTGCGTTCGAGCCAACTTTGTCAATGAAACATCTTTTTCCAAAGACGTAGTCGCAACAATATTCTGAACTTTCAATGTTGTATCCTTCTTAGAACTAGATTTTTTTGCTACTGCCATACAATACTATAAAAAAATTCCTTTATAAAGCCTTCGAAGAGGGTTTATACGTGAAATATCTCCGATGTTACTCTATAAAGCCTTCGAAGACGTCTACTCACTAACTTCTTTCTCAATCTCTTCAACAGATGCAATATCACTAACGCCACGATCTTCCCGAAGTCGAGTAATTCGCGGAAACCTCAAGGCATAACCACTTGAATACGTCGGAGATTTCTGAATATTTTGATACTGAACCGTCACAACAACTTCTGGCCGAACCTTTATCTTCCGACCATGCTCCTCGACAATCAACTCCTTCATCTTCTCACTCATTTCACTAAAACTCAATCCTTCTTCGGGCTTCTCTTTCAGACCAGTAGAAACTTTCCCAATTTGTAAAAGCTCGCCATCATCACGACACGCAACATCAAAAGAAGTCAACCATCCAGCACGCTTCCCCGTCCCCCATTCAGCCCCAGTAATCACCAAATCCAAATCATTATCTTCCGGTTTCAACTTAACAGCATAACCCACTCGAGCCCCAGGTTTATACGGCGCTGACAAACTCTTTCCCATCAAACCTTCCTGATTATCGCTAAGTGCAGCCTCGTAAAACTTCTCAACTTCCGCAACATCTTCTGTAATTATCTGCTTCGCAAGAACAATCTTAAACGGCTCCTCACGAATAATTTTCTCAATCAATTTCCTCCTCTCACCAAAAGGAGTATCAATCAAACTCTCCCCATCATAATAAATAATATCAAAAACCGCCAACTCAATCGGAAACGCTTTTTGCATTTTCTCAATCCCATACTTCCTCCGAATCCTTTGACTAATCGCTTGAAAATCAGTATACTTTTTCGTCTCAGAATTAAAACCAACAGCTTCAGCATCCAAGATAAAACTCTCCCCAGTCATATGACTCTCGACATATCCCGCAATTTCTGGAAATTGCGTAGTAACTTCCTCAAGCCGCCGAGTAAAAATCTTAACCTGTCCGCCTTTCTCCTTATTGATCATAACCCTAAACCCATCATACTTATACTCAAACGCCGCCGGCTTTCCAACAATCCTAAACGCATCTTCAATACTCTTTGCTTTCGGAAACAACATAACCTTCACAGGTTTCCCAGGTTTCAATTTTATCGTATCAAGATTATTACTACAAGCCTTCTCAAAAACCTCTGCAAAATCCGTCGCCTTATCATAAGCCTCTTGGACATTTTTAGAATATTTCTTTTTCTCTTCTAAATTCTCAGGCTTAAAACACTGAGCAACAATCGCATCCCGCAAAAGTCCTGAACCAACACCAACCTTCAAATCTCCAAGCACAGTCCTAACAATATACCTAGCTTCCTTCGGACTCGCCGAATGCAAAAGCTCAACAATCAATCCAATCTTAATCTCTACAGTTCCTTTACCTTCAAGAGTAGGAACTTTCCGAAGATTAGTCATAACTTTTTCAATACTCAATTTCTTCGTAAACAAAGCTGTCTGCTGTTTCTTCTTTCCCAAAACCGATTCTGCAACCTTCCCCAAATCTCCAAGTTCCTTAAACGCATCAACAACATCCGCATCACTAATCCCTGCCGCCTTCCCAATAGCTCGAATAACTAACTGATGAGACATGCCTAACTCACGATGATCGTAATCAGCAAAAACACTTCCCTGTAAAAGATAAATCAACTCAGGCTCATCCCGAATCTCACCCAAAAAACTCGCAAGTATCTCCGTCTTCTCAAGCCCTTTACTCGTAGACTCCAACGCGTGATAAACCTCACACAATTTCGAATAATCCATGGATAAAAAAAGAATTCTAACCTTTTATAATTTTACAAATCACTTAAATTGGGTAATGTCAAACGTGATTATACCAATTACACCACCAATTACTAATGCAATCAACCCAATGATCGAAAGCCACAAAGCCAATTTTTTAAGGTTCATATTTCTTAAAAGCCCGAACATTTAAATCAATATACCATTTTATCCCCTTAACGAAATATTTCACAATAAAATAATTCCCAATCATCCAAAGCCCTCCAAGACAAAATATCGCGACAGATAAAAGGGCTGCAGCGACAGGATGAACACCTCCAAAAGAAACATATTCTACAAGCCAACTATTCACAATTAAGGGATAAGCCAAACTCACTATAAAACCTGCAAGTCCTCCGACAATCATCCCGAACGCACCAGCAATAAGCCCAATTATAATTCCAATAACTCCTATCAAAAAATGAATCACAAACATCACATTAAGAACTATCAACGCAACCAAAATAAAAATATTATCCGCATTACTCGCTTTCCTCTTCTTAGCCATGAATAACTAAGTAATAACCTCCTTAAATAATTTCGTGTTAACACTCTTACCGAACATTTATAAAATCAAGCCGCTAAATAGATATATGGAAATCGTAGTCACAGATGAAAATTTTGAGCAAGAGGTCGTAAAGAAATCTGAAACCACCCCAGTTCTAGTAGACTTCTGGGCAGAATGGTGCGGACCATGTAAAATGTTAAAACCAGTTCTAGAAAAAGTCGCAGCAGAATACAACGGAAAATTCATTCTCGCAACAGCCGAGACAGAAAAATGTGAAAAAGAAGCAGGAAACTATGGTGTAATGTCAATCCCTTCTGTAAAATTATTCAAAGACGGAAAAGTCGTAGACGAATTCGTCGGTGCACAACCTGAAGCAAAGATCAAAGAATGGCTTGATCAAAAGTTATAAGTTCTTTCTATGGATTACAATGAGATCTTCATCAGTTCCCAGAGATATTCTAGACTCGTCAAATAATTCCCTCTCAATACCCATAAACTCTACACCTTTTCCAAGACCTTGGTCATGTACGTAAATATTCTTTTCGTCATAACCCACAATAGGAACAAAATGTCCTTGATAACCTTCTTCTTTCCCCCCAACAATATCCCAATTCAATAAAACAATGGGAATACTATTTTCCCCCACATAATTTAATACCTCCTCAAGTGAAAAACTTTTTTCAGTAATCTTAACTCCTGCATTAGTGGCTCTTGAATGTCTTTTCTCTGATTCAGACCTATCGCAATTAGCATGTTCTTTGTAGTAATCCAATTCTAAATTTTCAGGATTAAATGAAATATGTTTTGAATAGAACTCTACTTCATATCCTAGAGATGCTGCAGCCGTTGCAATATCTGTCGTCCAGACTGCCAAATCCTTCTCAAAGCTACATTGTTCTTCTAAAAATTCTAAACTATATTCTTTTCCAAAATATCCTAGAACCATTTTCAAAGCACAGGGTCCACAATTAAATTCGCTTGTTTGTTGAAAAAAAGGAACATTAAGTCTTACTTCAGAATTATCTTTTAATTTCATTAATTTCCTCTTCGCTTGTTAGCTCTCAAACTTGGGAATGCCTTTGGAACCTTTTCTCTAGAGTTTCTCTGTTGTCCTCTAGCTTTCTTTCCCGAACTTGTTAATCCTCTAAGAGCTCTTTTCTTTGGAGCCTTAACGAATTCACCTAATTGCTTATCTTTCAAAATTCCAGGTTCAACACGGTCTACTAAAATTACTTCGAAGAAATAATTCATTCCATCCTTTCCAACCTTATAAGAATTCAAAACTTCCATGTTGTTATACTTTCGAGCTACTCGAGTTTCAGCAATCTCTTGATAGTTCATTTTCAAGTTCTTCCTAATATGAAGTCTCTTAGTTCTACGCGCCTTATTAGGTCTAGATTTCTTATGACCTCCACGCTTAATTCTAATTCTAACAACTACAACACCTTTCTTTGCCTTGTAACCTAAACTTCGAGCCCTGTCAAGCCTAAGCGGTTTCAAAACCTTCACGATAGAGTCACCCTTTCGCCACTCAATCATTCGCGCCCTAAGTACTTTAACATCTGGCTTTCTCCAAGCCGCTCTCAAATATTTTGCTAATCCCATGGTATCTTTATCAAAAATTGGTTTTTAAAGCTTGTTGTTAAGAATCTAAATCCTACGAGAATTCTTCTAATCTTTCCGGAGTAAGATTCAATCTAAATAATTGACACGCCAAACTTTTTTTAGTAACTTCGGTTAATTCGCTAGCAGATTTCAACGACAAAGTTGCTCTTGCAGTACATCCCGAAAGATATCCTATATGGGAACCTTCCCGAAAATCACTCAGTTCAACAAATCCTTCGCGATGATTTCCTTCAATTACTCCCCGAATATAATCCTGCACAATTGCTCTTGTATTCCTCCCAGGACCTTCACTTGGATTGTTTAGCTGCAAAGGCACACCGACAGGAGTCATCTCCCCAGCCCCCAACGTTAGTCTATCTATTGTCTCTGTTTTATAAATCCTGTAGATTGTATTTCCCCCATTCCTACTCGCCCCAATTTCATAAAGTGTAATTCCTTCCAACTCGTCTGCCATATTTCAAATATTCCTTAATTACTTATAAAAACTATTGTCCTTCAACCTATATCTCTAAGAATATGAATGAGGCTGCGCGGATTTGAACCGCGGACCCCTGCCTTATCAGAGCAGTGCGCTACCTGACTGCGCCACAGCCTCATATAAACAACAAAGAAAATTTTAATTTATAAACCTAAGCTTTCAACTCAACAACTACCTTCTCTTTCTCAACATAGAACTCAACAACCTCAACCTTCAACGGAATAAATTTCACATAACACTTGTCATTAGAATAAGCCTTAATCTCCAACCCCGTCGCCAACTCCGTCAAAACAACATCATTCTTTTTCTTAACACCTGGAGCTGTAATCTCATAAATAATAGTATCTGAAAGCCGCTTCACCTTCGACTCACCCTCAACCTTCGGCAAACCCATCCGCCTCTCATTTTCCTCATCAGAAACCCTTGGAACTTCTTCAACTTTTTTCTCAGGAGCTTTCCTAACAACTTGATTCATCCCAGGTCCTCGAGCAACCCGAATCTTAACACCCTTAGGAATTCCCTGTCCTTCTCCAAGATCCATATTCCCAAGCTGACTCTCCAATTGCTTAACAAGAGAATTCATAATCTTATTCATCCCAAGGGGCAGCTTAACTTCTTCACGAACTTCTCCTCGAGAATCATTCCGTCCCAACATTCCAAAATTTTCCTGCTCACTTCTAGACTTAAACGAAACCCCACAATAAGGACAAAAGTTAAACTTCTTCTCAATCTTCTTCGCACACGACGGACATTTTTTCTTAAACATCCTCACAAAAATATCATCTCCTTATTAAATTTAACTATATCCTAAATTTCTTTGGCAAGATTTTTTCCTCACCTTTTTTCACATAATACTGGACTTCATCAACAAGATGTTCCATATGATGAACTTCCCTAACTACTCCCTGCATCGGAGCGAATTCCTTAATGAGATAATGTGAAGAGAATTTACTAACATGCCTAACTTCCTTAAGATATCTGACTCCAAATACTGCGACCAATAATCTAGCAATACCCGAAACTAAAAATATAAATAAAATCGGATTCATAAACGGCACTCCGATCCAAGCAATCAATGAACCAATACTCGCACCGATAAAAGTTCCAAAACCAACGAGTAGATTCATATATGAAACTCCATAGCTCTGTTTTCTCTGCCCGACAGCATCATAAACATAATTATTCGTAGCAAGATTATATCCCGACCAAGCAAAACCACTGATTATCGCAGGGACAAATAAAAGATAAATCTTGACTCCAATTCCCGAATCAATTAATATTGAAGCAAACCATATAAATGGAATCAAGAATGTAAGCCCTGCACACATTCTCATTATCCTAATATTCCCAAATTTATCTGATACCTTTCCCATCAGCGGCAAGAACATCAATTGAAATGCAACACCTGAAACTGTGATTGCCATGAACCAAATATATGAGAATCCCAAATCCCTCAACATATAAACTGCCCAGAACGGACCTGCAATAGCAATCGCAATACTGAGGACCCCCCGGAACAAAGTGAATCTTCCAAACGGAGTTGAAGGCGCCCTCTTCAAAAATTCCCAAAACGAGAAACCATCTTTATTTCGTACTATCAATCGAGGCTCATATTGTCTAGCTAGAAGTACCCAAGACCAAATTCTAGCTGAGGCCGCAAGGACAAAAAGAAGACCAAAACCAAGCAATGTATAGCCGATAATATCTCCCTGGATACCACCACCCCTCTTAAAAAAATCAAGAATAATCGCACCAACAGTCATTGTAATTAAACCAAAAAATCCTGCAATCCGATTTCTCTTCGCAAAGTATTTACCCCTTTTTTCTTCAGGAACTAATGAACCCATCCATGAAAACCATGCTGGATGAGCAATCGCTCCGATGGCATAAAAAATCCCCACGAATCCGACGAAGGCCCAAACCATGTGTGGAACCCCGAGATAGAATAAGAATCCTATCAATAGAATCGGAATCCATAACAATAATTGCAGAGCAATACTCGTCAAAAGAATTTTCTTCCTAGAAAACTTTTTAAGAAGCTTAGCTGCATATAACTGAACTACGCTCGGGACGAGACTAACAACTGCGTGCAAAATTCCAATCTGACTGGAAGTAGCATTCATTGCCAATGCAAACGGCGCGAAGTATGAAAGACCAAAACCGCCCGAAACCGAAGCAAGCGAACCCTCCTGAATACTTCTTTTCAAACTCTTATCAATTTTCTTCTGAACAATCGGGTGCTCGACACTTGCAGCCTCACCTAAAGTTTTTCCCGCATTGGAAATAATCATCCTCTTTGCCATGTAGATACTTGTCAGAAGATTATAAAAATATAACTATCTCTGAATTCTTGAGCGTGAGTAGTATAGTGGCAGTATGTAAGCTTCCCAAGCTTGAGACCCGGGTTCAATCCCCTGCTCGCGCATAGTTAATTTTTTATACACACTTAATCTAATTAATTTATGGCAGAGAAATTTTACGTCACAACTGCAATAGACTACGTAAACGCGGAACCGCACATCGGACACGCGTACCAAAAAATAGTAGCGGATGTTTTAGCTAGATGGAACAAGCTCCAAGGTAAAGAAGTTCTATTTGTAACTGGAACAGATGAACACGGAAAAAAAGTCGAGGAAGCAGCAAAAGCGGCAGGAAAGACTCCAAAAGTATTCGTAGACGAAGTCTCAAAAAAATTCATCAAAGCATGGAAAGCGTTGGACATCAATTATGATAGATTCATTCGAACAACCGATGAGGATCACAAAAAAGTTGTTGAAGAGTTTATCAATAAATGTAACAAGGCTGAAGACATTTACAAAGGAGAATATTCCGGAAACTATTGCACAGGTTGCGAGGCATACGTCACCGAAAAAGATTTAGTTGACGGAAAATGCCCAATTCACCCAAACGGGGAAGTTGAGAAAATATCTGAAGAAACTTATTTCTTTAGATTATCGAAGTATCAAAAGTTCTTATTAGATTTATATAAAACAGATTTTACTCAGCCAAAAATTAGAAGAAACGAAGTAAGAAAAAGAGTCGAAGAAGGGTTAAATGACCTATCAATTACAAGAACAACTTTCGACTGGGGAATTCCATTCCCCCTAGAAAAAGGATATATAACATATGTTTGGTTCGACGCCCTAATAAATTATTATACCGCGACAAGAGAAAAAGGGCGAGAAAAATTCTGGGGAGCCCCAACAGTTCATATCATCGGAAAAGATAATACTTGGTTCCATAATGTCTACTGGCCAGCAATGCTAAAGTCTGCCGGAATGGAATTACCAAAAACAACATTCAATCACGGATTCTTAACATTTAATGGACAAAAAATATCCAAATCTCTTGGAAACTCAATTTCGCCAATAACCCTTGTAGAAAAATACGGTGTTGACGCAGTCAGATACTTTTGCCTAAGACAATTCCCTTTCGCAACAGGAGAAGACGGAGATTTCAGCGAAACAGCACTAATCCAAAGACATAACGATGAACTCGCAAACAAATTAGGAAACTTAGTTTCACGAACCTCGGCATTGGCGGAGAAGTATGGGATCACGAAAACACCAAACACCCTACTAAAAAAATTAAAATTAAAACAAATAGAAAAATTAATTGATAACTTTGAACTCGACAAAGCATTAAACGAAATTTTTGCATTCATCGATACCTGCAACGAGTTCATCCAATCAAAGAAACCATGGGAGACTCATGACAAAAAAATCCTCTTTCAATTAGTAGAATCAATCAGAGAAATAGCAAAGATACTTTCACCTTTCATCCCAGGATCTGCACAGAAAATATCTGAAATATTCAAAACTGACAAAATAAAAAAAGCTCCAGTACTCTTCACAAAGATAGATGTGCCAAAACCAAAACTTAATAAATCTGAAGAACCTAAAGAAATTATGGAAGGAGTAACAACAATTCAGTATGCAGATTTCGAGAAATTAGATCTTCGTGTAGCAGAAATTCAAAATGTGGATGACATAGAAGGAGCTGACAAATTATACAAATTAGATATTTCTATCGGAGATGAAAGCCGAGTAATCTGTGCAGGTATAAAGGAATTCTATTCCCATGACGAACTTAAGGGAAAGAAGATCATCGTCTTGACAAATCTTGCCCCAAGAAAACTTCGAGGAATCGAATCTGAAGGAATGTTATTAGCAGCATCAAACGCAGACCACACAAGTGTTTCTTTAATCACTCCAGATGTAGATATTGAAGCCGGAAGTATCGTAGGTTAATCTCTCCCGATAGACATTAATTTCTCATATCTTTGTTCAACCAGATTATCCAAGTTAATCTTTTTCAAATCTCGAATAGTCCTTCCAATATATTGTCCAACATTCCAAATAGCTTCTCTAGGATTTCTATGAGCTCCCCAAAATGGCTCTTCAATTACTGAGTCAATAGTTCCTAACCGATAGTTATCTTTGCTTGTCAATTTTAATGCTTCTGCAGCCTCCTCCTTTTTCGAACTATCTTTCCAAAGGATAGCCGCACAACCTTCAGGAGATATAACTGAGTAATATGAATTTTTCATCATCGCAAGACGATCGGCAACTCCAATCCCTAAAGCTCCCCCGCTTCCTCCCTCACCAATAACTATTGAAATAATCGGGGTTTTTAATCGAGACATAAGCTTCAAATTTTCTGCAATCGCTTGAGCCTGCCCTCTTTCTTCAGCACCAATCCCAGGATGAGCTCCAGGAGTATCTATTAATGTCAAAATCGGAAGGCCATACTTCTCCGCAAAACTCATTAGCCGATAAGCCTTTCGATATCCTTCAGGATCTGGACAACCAAAATTACATGCAACCTTTTCCTTCATAGACCTTCCCTTATCCTGTCCAATAATCATAAATTTCTCCCGGCCAATTCTTCCCATCCCTCCAATCAAAGCCCTATCGTCACCATAAGTCCTATCTCCATGCATTTCCCGAAAATCCCTTACAATATATCCAAGATAATCTCCAAAAATAGGCCGTTGCGGATGACGAGCGACTTGAACAGTCTCCCAAGCACTAAGATTCGAATAAATATCCTTCAACAAAACAATCTTTTCAGATTTCTTCTTTTCAATATCCTCAGAATAATTAATCCCCTTTTGTTTACCATACTTAATCAATTCAGAAATTTCCTCATCAATCCTTTTCACTTCATTCTCAAACGGGAGATATTTTGTTTCCATAGTTTAAACAATCACGAAACCCTTTCCCCAATTAAATTCTAAATAATCTTTCCAAAAATCCCTTTTTCTCTTCAACATCATCACCATTAACTTTTCGAGCAATCTCGCCATATTTTTTCGAAACCCTGCTTCGTGGATGAGTATGAACAACCGCATCTCGAAGGTTCAAAGCTTCCTTTACCGCTTTATCTTCAGGAATAACTCCAATAATTTGTGCTTCTAACATAGACTTAATGGATGACAATGGCATCTCATATTTGGCATCCCTATGTCGAGTAACAACAACCCCATTAATCTTCTTACCCATACTTCGAGCAACCTTAACCGCCTTCAAAGCATCAGTAACTGCAGGCATCTCCGGATTAGTAACAATAATAATTTCATCAGCTGCTTCCAAAACCGCGATAACTTCATCACCAAATCCTGCCGCAGAATCAATAATAACGTAATCGCAAAGCGTGGCCAATTTCTTAGCAATCTCCGGAATTTTTTTCGTATTAAACTTTGTCAGTTCCTTAACTGAAAGAGATGAAGGAATAATTTTCGTTCCAGAAGCATGCTCATAAATCGCTTCTTCAATATCTGCCTTTCCCTTAAGAACATGGTTCAACGTAATCGGAACAATTGGAGCACCAAGTTGTAGGCCAATGTTCGGCGTATTCAAATTTGCATCGACGATAATTACCTCCTTATCCAATTTATTCAAGGAAGCTCCCAGATTAATCGCAGTAGTGGTTTTACCAACGCCACCTTTCCCTGAATTGATAACAATTATTCTTGCCATTATTTTATTTTTCCATTTTATTTTGGTACTCTTCGAGCGCCATTTTATCTTGAATGTAAATATCAGAAAAACTCGGTTTATAAGCTTTGTTTTATTCAACTAGCTAGAATTTTTTTCACTTCGCTAATAAATTTCTCGACGATTTCAGCGTACTCTCCCAATTTTTCCATATTAATTTCAGTAGTTTTTTTAGGATCAATCACCTTCAAGTTTACATTTTTCCTGAATTCTCCCCCACGAGTCTTAGTTAAATCAGGGACTCTCTTAAAAAAGATATACAATGGAATAACTGCCTGAACATCTTCAAATTTCTTAAAATATTTTTTCATAAATTCAATACGTTGCTTCGGACTTTCTGGCGTGTGAGGAATCTTCCCCAACTCAACTTTCTGCTCAATAAGAGAGTCAAAACTAATTTCAATTAAACTTTTCCACCGAGCCAATAAATTCAAAATGACGTCACAAGTTTTCGTGTACTTCAAACTGACGTATAAAAGATGGTCGGCACTCGTCTTCTCCTTGATTATTTCTTCAATCTTACAAATCCATACCTTTTAGCGCAAAAAAAACCAAGCGAACAACCTTTTTATATGTGTCGAAAATTTCTAGAATTTGTCAACCGCAACTTTAATTGAAGAGATAAAATCCCCTATTCGTTGCGCCGTCAAAAAACGATATTTTTCCTGAATCAACAAAATAATCTTATCTCCTTTCGCATATTCTATCGGAGAAGTCTTTTGCGCTTTCTCAATTTCAAGAGTCTTAAATAAATTTTCCAATGTCAAGGCATCAACATATTTGGGCCCAACTTCCTCCATAAAAATTTTAATATTCCTTTTTGGATCCTTTCCACCACGATTCGCACGAATCAAAAAAGCTTTTACCAAGTTAGAAACTGCTCGGGCGGACTCATTAACGACTCCAATAAGAAACCTTTTGTCAGGAAATTCCCCATAGCCAGAATACATACGCTCTGCCACAGCCAAATGATATTTCGCATTCATCAAAGCCTCATTAAAGTCACCCATAACAAAATAACATTAGAACTCTTTTTATTAATTATTGCACTCTACTTCAATCCCATAATCGCTTCAGCAATATCGCCACCATTCTCTTCTAACTTTGCCCGAACATCTTCCTCACTCTTCCCAGTTTTCTCAACGACCATCGAAACATCTTCTTCACTAAAACTTTCAGTAGACTCCTCAACAGCTTCCCCCGTAACTTGAAAACTTTCTTGCCCTTGCATCATAATACGAATAACCGAAGGATCTTCAATAACCAAATTCCCATCTTCCATCTCAAAAGTAACTTTCTTAACAGGCAGTTGCGTCTGAGAAATTCCCATATTCTTCATCATGCCTTGCATCTTAGCCGGATTCATTCCACCCAACATCTTAAGCACCCACAAACATTCGGAGCCCAACAACAAAAACAATAACTGCGATAATCATACCGACGACAGCGCCAGGACCAAATTTAAGTTTAGAATTATATTCTTCCTTGTAACGCATTAAACCGCCACCCATGCCTGGTATTCCAATATCTGCCATAAATAAGAAAGTTAGGAGCGATTTATAAAATTATGCATCCCTAAACTCTAACAAATAACTCTTATCCTCAAAGACAGAATAACATCCTTCAACAAAAGCCCCAACACTGACAATATTCATATCTTCTTTTTTCAAAACAATACTATCTATAGAAGAATTAACTTCATTAATATTCTCAGAATAATTTTTCTTATTAGTAGAAAATACAATCGGAAAATGATCATGCCCCCGAAACATCGTCCAATAATTCTCTTTCTTCATCTCCCTAAAATTACAAATAACCCTCCGCTCCCTAGTAAATTCCCAATTACCATAGAGTATCCTTCCCCAAACCTCTGAAGGAGATTCCTCACCCTGAATACTCCTTAATGAACCATGAACATAAACTGCCTTTTTATCTCCAATACGCCGAATGACCTTTCTACCTTTTTTAATCCCTCTGACATTTTCCAAATTATCTCTGATAAATTTTCCTTCAGTAGTATCTCCCCAAAGTTTACAATACTCCTCCGAGGGTCTTACTAAATTTGGTGAAGAGATATAATTTCCCAAACTAAAATCATAATCATGATTACCCATCAAGACTATCTTATCCATTTCCAAATCAAGTATATCCCTCAAAATTTCTGGCTCATCATAATCTCCAAGGAAAACTGCACGTTCAATTCCCTCACCCCCTACAAGAGATTTAACTAATGGAACTGGATTCCTCCCATGAAAATCTGAAGCTATAAATGTCTTCATTCTCGATTCTCCTTACGATTTTTAATTCTCTTAGCAATCCCAATCGCACCAAGTGCCGCACTCGCAATTAACGCCGTCCCCAAAAACTTCCCAACATTATGCTCAAAAACTTCAGGCAAAGGACCACAGTGATTTCGATAAACTTCTAGACCTAAATAACCTAACATGGTTCCTGTTTGAATGCCCGTCTTAAATTTTCCATACTTGTTCGCCCGAATCGAAGATTTATCTTCCAAATCTTTTTTACATTTCTCCGGATAGACGACCGCATTATAACCTTCCTCAAACTGATGAGTAATATCTCCCCGAGATTTCTGCGAGATATAATCAATTACAAAATTAGCCCCCATTGTCACCGGCAAGAAATAGTTTCCCATTAACGTTTCATTCACTGCCATGTAGCCACCGATAATTCCATTCTTTACCTTATCAACTAACGGATCCAATTTTGCTCCCTCCACCGTTTGCATATCCCACTCTCGAGCAGCCCATCCATCCCCCAGATCACAAAGATAACCACCCACGATCAATCCTATTCCGAACATGTCAGTGTAAGCACTTTGCATAAGCGCAAGCCCGGCAGTACTAAATCCTATGGAAGCCACACTAATCCGATTCGGATGACATACCCGTTTCAATTTATCCACTAATTTCTTTCCCATGTTTCTTTCCCACCAATTTTTCCCAGAACTAGAGTTACTTCTTCATCTCAATCTTCTTAAGCCCACCCATATAGGATTGAAGAGCTTTAGGAATCTTAATCGAGCCATCTTTCAACTGATTATTTTCCATTAATGCAATAAGTGCTCGAGGAGATGCGACAACAGTGTTATTCAGTGTGTGTACAAAATAATTTCCTTGTCCGCCATTAATCTTAATCCCCATTCTACGTGCCTGGGCATCTTCCATATTAGTACAACTCCCAACTTCAAAATATTTCTTTTGTCGAGGACTCCACGCTTCAATGTCCGCAGACTTAGCTTTCAAATCCGCCAAATCTCCAGAGCAACATTCAAGTTTTCTAACAGGTACATCCAACTTCTTAAAAAATTCTGCAGTCCAATTCAACATCTTATCATACCAATCATAGCTCTCCTCAGGCTCACAAACAACTATCATCTCCTGCTTCTCAAATTGATGAACTCGATACAATCCCCTTTCCTCAATTCCATGCGCTCCCTTCTCTTTCCTGAAACATGGAGAATAACTCGTTAATTTCTGAGGCATGTCGCCCTTCTTCAAAGTCTTGTCCTTAAACAAGGCAATCATCGAATGCTCACTTGTCCCAATCATATACAAATCTTCACCCTCAATCTTATACATCATCGCATCCATTTCTTCAAAACTCATAACGCCCGTAACAACATCGGCACGAATCATAAACGGAGGCACACAATATTCAAATCCCTTATCGATCATAAAATCTCTCGCATAAGTCAAAATCGCAGCATGCAACCGGGCAATATCCCCACGAAGATAATAAAATCCTTGTCCCGAAGTTTTCCGAGAACTATCTAAATCTAATCCTCCCAACTTCTCTGCTAATTCTGCATGATTAAAAATCTCGTAAGCAGGAACTTTCGGTTCTCCAATTATCTCCAACTCCTTATTTTCAGTATCATTCTTTCCAAGCGGAACCGAGTCGTGAATTATCTGAGGAATCTTCATCATAATTCCTTTAATCTCCTCAGCCAATTTCCCCACCTTAACTTCAATCTTATCAATCTTCGCCGGAATCTCCTTAGCTTTACCAATTAAACCCTTAGCTTCGCTTTTCTTTCCAGTCTTCATCAACGTATTAATTTCTTGAGAAATCTTATTCCTCTCACTCCTCAAATCATCAGTTTTCTTCTTTTCCTTTCTCCACTTAGCATCCAAATCCGCAACCTTATCAACAAGTTCCAACTTCGCATCCTGAAATTTCTTTTTAATATTCTCTTTCACCAACTCCGCATTCTCACGGATAAGCTTAATGTCTATCATAAATAAAAACAAGCAATAATATATTTAAACCTATTTATCCAGATTTTCCCATGGATGATAAAGAATTGATAAAAAGAGTTAAAAATTCATTTAAGGCAAAAAAATCTATACCAGAGATACTTAGTGGATTTCAAAAAAGGGGATACAAATTAGCTTATGCAGACAAAATAATATCAAAAGCGAAACGACCAAAGAAGATGGCAGTCTTTTCCCTCTTTTTCATAGTCATCCTTTTCCTAATCCTTCTAATTGGATATTCCATGTCCTTTGGAAATTACAAATTAGATTTAGCAAATCCACTTTCAGGATTGTCCTTCGTTACAGGAAATGCAGTGGCAAATGGGGGGGAGGCAACAACCCAAGTTTCAATAGAAGAGATAGAAGTAACTCCCGAATTTATCTCCTATATCCTGAATGAGGTGGGCGCATGGAAACTCCACAAAAATCCACTAACTTTCGAAAAACCAGTCATAAATTTTAGAATTGGCGGAGAAGAATTTTATTCAGAAATCGGCCGAGAGATTAAATCAAAAAGGGGGCTAAACGAAAACGCAGATTTACAATTTAACAGCAATAAGGAAGACCTAATATTGGCGCTAACTTCCGATAATCCCGAGGCTGTTTTCAAAGATTCCCTTACAAATGGAAAAACTCAAGTAGAATTATTCGCAAGCCAATCCGAACTTTTCTCCAAGGGATATCTCACACTTTATGAATCTCTAAAATAACTGCTACTACTATGCAATTTTCTGTATCTACTGGCCATGGACGAATTTTTTGAGAAAGACTTAAAAGCCATTATTGACTCTAATATATACATTGGAACATATAGTTCCTAACAATTACAATGGGAGACAATTTCGATTTATTTTTTAGAAGAAAGCCAGCCTTAATGCTAATCGCCCTAAAAAAAGTCTCACGAGCAAAGTACGGATCTCAATTAGCAAAAGAAGTTGACTGTACTTATTCCCACGCCGTCAAAATTCTACAAAATCTCGAAGAACTAGGCTTAGTATCTTTCGAAAAGAAAGGCCGAATCAAAATAATCAAGCTTACAAAAAAAGGAACTGATGTCGCAGAGAATATCGCAGCGATAAGGAAATTAGTTGCTTAATAATAAATAATGGTGTTCAAAATAAGGGATATATTTTACGGGGCAGGAGTACTTTTAATTTCCTGGACAGGATTATCCTATTTCTTCTTTAATACCATTGAGGCAGAAGTCCCGATTGACCTGGTTTCTGCGATGGTTAGTTTTCCGATAGCAGCAATTATAACGGTTATATTTCTAGTTTTAATTCATAACTATAGAGAATAAATGGCCTCGAGGGGATTTGAACCCCCGACACCTAGATTAAGAGTCTAGTGCTCTAACCAGGCTGAGCTACGAAGCCATTAAATTAATTACCTAAAATCGGTTTAAAAATCTTTAGTAATCGTTGAACAAGTCACAAATTAATTTTTTAGGTGTAGGTGTCCTCTGGACGGCACCGTTAAGAAAAATTTATTTGATATATCGTGAACGAAGTTCACCAATCATAGGAAAGGTACAACGAGGAAAACCTAGGTTTTCCAGTTAATCATCAACCCGAGAAACATTCTTACACTTAACACACTTATAGAACTTAGATTCAGGCTCATCCCCAGATCTCATTTGTCTTATCCAAAAGTAAGATCTCTTATGTCCACACGCCCTACAAATAAAATCAGTAATTGGATGGATTTCGCCTTGTTTCTCATCAACAACCGCAACAATAACCTGCTCCTTAACTTCTTCCTTCATCTCCATATTAACCTTACCCTTCGCAGTATAATTACACCTAGGGCAACCAGCCTTCGTTTTCTTCATCATTAAAAGAGCACCACACTTTGGACAAAATTCCATTCAATAAGTTAATTGCCTTAATTTATAAAACTTGCCTTATTGGCAAATCCCGCGCTCAGCAGGCGATCGCCCAGATTCAAAGAAAATTAACTTTGCCCAACCAACTGCAGGGACCTTAAACAGAGCCTTTCCAATAATTTGCTCTTCCCGAATATTCATTTCAGAAGCCAACTGCCGAGAATTCGTCTTATAATTATCTCCCTTAGTAGAATATGTTTCTCCAACATCCACAACACGATGGATTAAAGGATTCGCAGCCCCACCATTGAATATTATTACATCTCCAACTTCCACATCATCGGCCCCAACAACAAAAATCAAATCACCCTTAGAAAAACCATTCGGAAAATCCCAATTTACAGTGTCTACAATATCTATTCCATACTTTTCATAAACCGGACTAGTAAAAGTATTCTCGAAACCAGGATCCTGGTGATACATTGAACAACTCTCGACGATAACTATCGGTAAACTAGTCCCAGTAATCAAAGATAATCCTGGAAAGAAAAAAAACTTGATAACAATAAAAGCAATTAACAATGTAACGGCAAAAGAGCTCCAACTATCTTTTTTCAAAAACGCATAAAATTTTTTCCAATAGTCAACAATCTTTTCCATATCCTATCAAAACTTTCAACATTTATAAGACTTTACAACAATAATCTTTATAAAGTATATACCGCCCGTATACACATGGAAGACTTATTCGACCACACAATTCTTTGTAACAAATGCAATAAGAAAATGAAAGCAGGACTATTATCTAGAAATGGTTTCAATCTTCGAGCAGTAAAATGCGAACAATGCGGAAAGTCAATCATCCATCCCGAAGACAAAAGAGAATACGAAGAGTTCATCAGATTAAAACAAAAAGAATACAATGTAAAAATGAGAATGGTCGGAAATTCATACGCTGTTTCTATTCCTCGAGAAATCGTAGATTTTATGCAAGAACAAGAAAGTATTATGAACAATATGGTAAAATTATGTTTCGAAGAAGCCGGGAAAATTAGTCTAGATTTCGATTCAAATAATGAGGAGCAAAAATCTCGAGTTGTAAGTTCAGAGGAAGTAAAAGTCGTAAGAAATGGAAAACCGGTGTATCATGTAAAAAAAGTTTCAGATTCAGCAAACCCTGAGACAAATAAAACAAAAGTATTTAAGGCAAAAGAAGAGGAAGAATATTAAAATGGCAAAGAAAAAAGAAGAACCAAAAAATACAATCAAACTAAGAGTTGTAGAAGCATTACAGGACGACGCATATAAGGGAATCGTAAGAATCGACGAGGATCTTATGAGAAAACTTAATCTTGAAAGGGGAGACATCATTTCCATAAAAGGTGACCGAGAAACATATTCTATTGTAGACAGAGCATATCCTGCCGACATGGGCGAAGAGATTATTCGAATGGATGGAATCGCAAGGAAAAATTGTAAGACTGGAATCGGAGAACAAGTGGAAATCAAAACTGTGAGAATTAAAGAAGCAAAGAAAATCACAATCGCGCCAGCACAACAAGGGATTGTAGTTCAGGGAGATCCAGATAATTTCAAGAGAGGACTTTTAGGAAAACCAGTTACAAAAGGAGACATCGTAGTAATGGGCGGGACCCAACGAAGAAAAGACATAATGTCAGACGATTTCTTAGGGGCAGACATCGGAGAAATTTTCAACCAAATGGGATTCGGAGGAATGCCTGGGGGATTAACTCAAATCCGATTCGCAATAGTTTCAACAAACCCAAGTCAACCAGTAATCATTACAGAAAACACAGAGATTACATTAAGCCCAAAAGCCGTAGACATCTCAGAAGAATCAATCCCCCAAATTACTTACGAAGACATCGGAGGACTAACTGAAGAAGTAAAAAAAGTCCGAGAAATGGTTGAGCTTCCATTAAAGCGACCAGAAATTTTCTCAAGATTAGGAATCGAACCGCCAAAAGGAGTTCTACTTTACGGACCTCCCGGAACTGGTAAAACCCTATTAGCAAAAGCTGTAGCAAACGAATCTGAAGCTCACTTCATATTATTGAACGGTCCAGAAATTATGTCGAAGTTCTATGGAGAATCAGAAAAGAAAATCCGAGAGATTTTCGATGAAGCAGAAAAAAATGCACCTTCAATTATCTTCATTGACGAAATAGATTCACTTGCACCAAAGCGAGAAGAAACCGGCGGGGAAGTTGAGCGAAGAGTTGTTTCCCAATTATTAACTATGATGGATGGTCTTCAGGCTCGAGGAAAAGTCGTGGTCATCGGAGCAACAAACCGTCCAAACGCACTCGACCCAGCATTAAGAAGGCCCGGAAGATTCGACAGAGAAGTAGAAATCTCAGTCCCAGACAAAACAGGAAGATTACAAATCTTAAAAATCCACACAAGAGGAATGCCCTTGACAAAAGATGTAGACCTAGAAGAACTAGCAAGAAAGACGCACGGTTTTGTTGGTGCAGATATTAACTCATTAGGAAAAGAAGCCGCAATGATTGTACTAAGAAGAAATCTCCACAAATTCAACCTAGAAGAAGACGAAGAAATTCCTCAAGAAACCTTGAACCAATTAAGAATATCACAAAAAGATTTCGACGAAGCACTAAGGGTTGTTCGACCTTCAGCAATGAGAGAAGTATTAGTAGAAACTCCAAACACAAAATGGGAAGACATCGGAGGAGTAGATGACGTTAAACGAGATTTGAAGGAAGCAGTTGAATGGCCATTAAAATATCCAGATTCATTTACTCGAATGGGAATCACTCCACCAAAAGGAGTTCTATTATACGGACCGCCAGGAACTGGTAAAACATTATTAGCAAAAGCAGTAGCAAACGAATCCGAAGCAAACTTCATCCAGGTGAAAGGACCTAGCCTTCTAAGCATGTGGGTCGGAAAATCCGAAGAAGGAGTCCGAAAGATTTTCGAAAGAGCAAGACAAGTTTCACCTTGTGTAATCTTTTTCGACGAAATAGATTCACTAGCCGGAAAGCGAGGCGCTAGCGGAATGGGCGGCGGATCAAAGGTAACCGAAAACGTCCTTAACCAACTTTTATCAGAAATGGATGGAATCGAAGACCTAACAAATGTAATTGTAATCGGAGCAACAAACCGGCCAGATATCTTAGACCCCGCACTAATGCGACCCGGAAGATTCGACCGAATCGTTTACGTTCCAGTCCCACAAAAAGATGGCCGGAAAACGATTTTAGAAATTCATACTAAGAAGATGAAAGAAAACAAAGTCCTTGATAAATCGGTAGACTTAGATAAATTAGCCGAAGAAACCGAAGGTTACACTGGGGCAGATATCGAATCCCTAGCAAGAGAAGCCGCAATGCTCGCACTCCGAGAAAATATCGATACAAAATTAATCACAAGCAAACACTTCGACAAAGCAATGGAAAAAGTCCTACCTTCAGTTTCCAAGAACGACCAACACAGATACAAACAAGTAGAGTCCAAGTATCTGAAATCGGCACGAGCAGCATTAGATGATTCTAGTAGAAGTTACGCTGGATAAGCACTTCTTAAAACAAGTCACTAAAACCACTACAATCAACGATTTTTTTAACCCACTCATTAGACATATAAACACACCACCCTCGACCCGATCTCATATCTCAATGTCACCGGCGACTTCAGCGGCCTATTCCGCCAATCTTTAGAACCACAACAGATCCTTATTCAGTTGCCCCCACAACACTATTCTAGGATTAATTTGCGTTTATCTAATTACTCTGATTGGCTAGAGGTTATGAATAATCATTCAAAACGAAACATTTAAATAGTAATGAATACTTATTCAATTAACTAAAAAGCCGAAAGGCGAGGAAAAAATTAATATGCCAGGACAAAATGGAACAGGACCTTTAGGACAAGGCCCAATGACTGGAAGAGGACTAGGACCTTGCGGAGCAGGAATGGGTCGAGGCAGAGGCTTCGGTCGAGGAATGGGTCGCGGAATGGGAATGAACCCAGGATATGGACCAGTCGCACAACCAGTCTCCCCAGAAGACGAAAAGGCCTACCTTGAACAGAATCTTGGAGCACTTGAAACTGCTCAAAAGAACGTTCAAGCAAGGATAGACCAGCTAGAGTAAGGCTTAAGTAATTAGCTTAACTTTAACTAGAAAGAGAATGGAAGACATAGAAACCACGCTCAAACAATCTTTATTTAAGGCAAGTAAAGCCTTCTCAAAGGCTTTACCCCTGATTTTTGGAATGATGCTATTAGTCAGCTTTGCATCACTAATTCCCAAATCCTTCTACACTGCAGTTTTCAGAGGAACTATTTTCGATGTATTAATCGGAGATTTAGTCGGAAGCATATCCGCAGGAAATCCCATAACAAGTTATATCCTAGGGGGAGAAATGCTAACAAACGGAGTAAGCTTAATCGCAGTCACATCTTTCATCGTAGCATGGGTAACTGTCGGAATGATTCAATTACCTGCCGAATCGATAATGCTCGGGAAAAAATTCGCAATAATTAGAAACACACTTAGTTTTCTTTTCGCAATAATCGTCGCAATAATCACCGTAACCCTCTACACACTAATATGAAACTAAAAGAAATAAACTCCGCATGGTATTTTTTACTAATAGTCCTCCTAGCCTACATAGTTCTATACTTCACGAATCCCCTAGCATTTATCAAATCAAGTAAATTCTTCTTAAACATCTTAGTAAAAATTCTTCCGATGCTCGTCCTAGTTTTTATCCTAATGGTTCTAATGAATTTTCTAGTAACTCCAAAAGTAATAACGAAACATTTCAAAGAGAGAAAATTTAGGGCTTGGTTCTTTGCAATAATCTCAGGAATAATTTCTACTGGGCCAATTTATATGTGGTACCCATTATTAAGAAATGCTAAAGAAAAGGGAATAAGCCAAGGTTTAATCGCATGTTTCTTATACAATCGAGCAATCAAACTTCCTTTCCTCCCCATGATAATTCTATACTTCGGAATCAAATATGTTTTAATACTTCTAGTTGTTATGGTAATCATGTCAGTCGTTCAAGGTATCACTATAAATAAAATAATGGGGGTTAAAAAATGAAAATAGCAATAGCATCAGAAGGAAAAACAAAAGAAAGTGAAATAAGCGAAAGGGGAGCACGAGCACCTTATTATCTCATTTTTGAAAACAAAGAATTAACAAAAACAATCAAGAACCCATTTGCAGTTGGCGGTGGCGGAGCTGGTTGGAGCGTCGCACATATGTTAGCCGATGAAAAAGCAAATTTAGTAATCGCAGGAAGAATAGGTCCAAACATGGAAACCGCACTAAAAGAAAAAGGACTAAAGTCTAAAGAAGATTCTGGAAAAATAAACGAATTGAAGGAGATTAATTAATGGAACTATTGAAACTTATCGCAGACAAGGTAATAGCCCCTGATGGAAGAGTAATAGTTTATAATCGGAGAATAATACCATATGATCCGGAGGCAAACAAAAGTCCCTCACAAAAATACATGGAAGCAAACGTAACGCAATTTTATGGTTGGATAAACCCAAATATGGGGGATAAAGAATGAAAGAAAAAATAGCAGGACTATCCGTATTAGTAAACCTTGTTTTAGCAATAGGTAAAACAATAGTCGGATTTCTAACAAGTTCAGCAGCAGTTCTAGCAGAAGGAATTCATTCAGGAATGGACGTTTTATCTTCATTAATAAGTTTAGCAGGGATAAAAATAGCAAAAAAACCCGTTGATGAAAAACATCCCTATGGTCATTACAAATTCGAAGTAATGTCTGGATTAGTTATTACGTTCCTCTTATTTGCTGCAGGAATATGGATGATTTACGAAGCATATCAAGGATTTTTAAATCCAAATCTAATGTCTATTAGCTACCTGGCATTGGGCATCATGCTCTTATCAGTAATTCTTAATGAAATAATGGCAAGGTTAAAACTACATTATGGTAAAAAGGAAAATTCCCTAAGCTTACTTTCAGATGGAGTCCACGATAGAGTAGACGTTTATGCCTCAATCGCAGTTCTCGTGGGAATTATTTTAATGCCCTACTGGATTTACGTAGATTCTATTTTGGCACTCTTAATTGGATTATATATTATTAAAGAATCCTTTGAATTAGGGAAAGAAGCAACCGATTCATTGTTAGATGTTTCAGCAGGAAAAGAAATAGAAGATAAAATAAAATCAATAGCAGAAAAACAAGATATAAAGATAAGTGAATTGAAGACCCAAAAGAAAGGTTCTATCGTTACTGCAAATTTTGAAATAAAATTACCAAAAAACATTACAGTTAATGAAGCGACAAAAATTTCTCAAAGATTAAAGAAAAAACTAATTGATTCAATTGAACCTCTTGAATACGTTGCGATTCAAATTAAAGCCTATGAAATTACCAGCATCACATTCAAACCTAAAGGTATTGATTCAAAGATTAGTTTTGGAAAAGGTTTTGGCTGGCAAAGAAAAGGTAGATTTAAAGACGAAGTTAAAATAGCAAAAGGAGCCGGCCCAGAAGGATATTGTGTTTGCTCAAAATGCGGATATAAAAAGAAACATAAAAGAGGCACACCCTGCTCAACAATTAAATGTCCTAAATGTAAAATAAATTTAACAAGAAAATAAAATGCCAAGACCAAGAATTTGTAGAAGGATTTTTTTTAATCCACATGTAACTCACTTCAAGCCAATTGGAATTCCACTATCAAATATACAAAATACAATATTAACAAAAACTGAACTAGAAGCTATACGACAAATAGATTACGAAAATAAGTCTCAAACAACCGTTGCTAAAGAAATGAAAGTTTCTCAACCAACACTATCAAGGCTCTTAACTTCTGCAAGAAAAAAAGTTGCAGATGCTCTAGTCAATGGGAAGGCGATTAAAATAGAAGGAGGTGTTTATAAAATGGTAACAAGAAAAGGCGGCGCAGGAAGGGGAATGGGAATGGGCCGAGGCATGGGTGCAGGAAGAGGAAGAATGGGCGGAACTGCAGCAGGTCCTGGAGGAAGTTGTATATGTCCAAAATGTGGAGCAAAAGCAACTCATCCAATCGGAGTCCCTTGCACACAACAAAAGTGTCCTAAGTGCGGCGCTCAAATGATAAGAGGTTAAATTAAGCAGAAGTAACTATAACTTTCCCCTCAGCAACAACAAAAGTATTCTCGAACTGACTAACCGGCGCCTTACTCTTTTCAATCAACAAAGGATACTCATGCAAAACACCTTGCTTAACCAAGGTCAACATAACAAACTTCAATTTATTGAATCCTTGCCCCTCCAACCACCTCATACAAAAAGGCCGCGTCTTATAATTTTCCTTAATGAACTTCAAAACTTCTCGAGCATCCCGGTCCCGAACAGGCTCGTCCGACTGCAAAACATAAATTCCCCCTGGATTCCCCTCATAGATATCTCCAACACCTGTCGTAACAAACGGCTCAATCGCAAAAGCCATATCGTCTAGCTCAGCATGATTATCATTCCGATAATTCGAAATAGTCAAACCCGCGTGAATCCTATCCTTGTCCAAAGCATGACCAGACAAACTCTTGATAATCGCAAACCGCGAATCATTCGTCTTATTCCATTCTTCCAAAACATCTTGTGATTTCTCACCAACATCACGAACCTCGACTCCAGGTTTAACAACCGAAGTAACCTCTTCCAAAATTTTCTTATTCAATTCAATCATATCCTTATACTTATTATCAGAAGTCAAATCAATAGTGAAAGCAGTATCCGCAATATATCCATCAATAGCGACACCAAGATCAACTTTCAAAATTCCCTCAGCAATTGTCTCATCACCTTTCGCAGGAGTATAATGCGCCGCAATTTCATTTAAGGACAAGTTAACGGGGAACGCAGGCTCTCCACCAAGCTCTTCAATCTTCGCATCAATCGCCTCAGCAATCTCAATAAGTTTCATTTCAGGATTAATTAAATCTCTCGCAAAACTCTTGACTTCTCTCGCTATTTCTCCAGCCTTAACATAGGACTCAATTTCATTTTTTTTCATTATATCAGTTCCAAACCTTGTTTATCATGGGATTTAAGAGTTTTATATATTGCCCTCGCCCCTTTTTCACCAAATTTCTCAAAAGTTTTACTTCTCTTTTTTTGTTCTTTAGGAGAAAAATCCCTATTCTTTTGTATAAAATATTCTTCGCCCGGAACAAAATAAGCTATAGCAACGGATTCATGATTTTTCAATTTTTCAGGAACGAAGTGAAGCTCTCCACCATTATGTTGAAGGACTGCTTTTTTCCCTTTTTTTAAAGATTTCATCAAAGCAGGATCGTCCTGCATTATAGTCCTTAATCTATATGAAGACCCGGCCATTTTATCAAAAATCTTAGTTTCATAAATAACTTCCTCATTTTCATAAACCATCAAAGGGATACGGCTTATACTTTCAACTCCCCCTAGAAGTTTCACATCTCGCGAGAATCGATCTTTTTCCATTTTTTTAATAATTTTCTGACTTCTAAAATCACTATCTCTATGTTCCTTAGCCTTACGAATTATGGCCTCTGTCAACCAGTTAGGGATAGTATAATCTGTAAAGAATTTTGAAGTCGGCCCTAAAAGTATATCTGCAACAATATCATCTCTTCCCTGCTTAAGTTCTTCCGCAGCCGCATAAACTGCCTTCCCCGCATCTTTGTAGATATCTCTTTCTCCAGTAATTTTAACAAGCTTAGACTGCAATTCCTCAACTCTAACTTCCAATTCATCAGCTCTCACCCCACTCTCTGCAGCATCTTTAATCGCTTCATCTTTTTGACTATAAAGGGAAGCCACCATCTCACCATGAATCTTTTGCCTAGCTATCACTTTTTTAACCTCTCTACTTTTCTTTAATCTCGTGGGCAAATACTTCCAAATATCCATAACAACATCACAAAAAACCCTTATTTATGTATTTCTACACTCAAATAGTCTGACTCTTACGCCTTCGCTCTTTCGGCAAGAAACCAAACAGAATTTTGCCTGATGAAGATGGAACTTTAGTTCCCTCCTTAGAAGGTATGCCGCGTGCGGCGCCCGAACGACCAATTTTTCCAACTCCTACAAAATCTTCACCCGCCTTAACATTAACAAAACCGTCCGAAATCTTTCCAATCTGGTCTTCATTCAACTCAATTTCCTTTCCCTTAAACCATTCTTCCTCTTGTTCTCCATCAAGTTCCAAAACTCGCTCAGTCAACTGCTCTTTCCAAGTATGCATTCCATCCAAACTCAACCGAATCTCATGAACTCCATTCCGGTTAACCATATCCTTCCCAACATAAAGCCCAACCCCTTCAATCGGCAACAACCGCCAAACCTCCATAATCTCCTCATTAGACAAATTCCCCGAATACGCCCGAATCCGCTCCTTCCCTGAACGAATCAACAACTCTGGAATCTTCTTCATCCCCATATCTGCAAGCCCGGCTATGAACTTTTTCTTCTTAGCTCGGTCAAGTATTGCGATTTTCATCCTAAATGGCTCGTATCATTTAATAATTTCAATTTCATATTATTTTCATCTCCTTCAAAAATCGTTACCGAAGTATTTTCTAACCCAATAACTTTTTTCAACTCCTCATCATTTTTATTAAGCAAAATGCCAATAATATACCCACAAATACCCTCATGTCCAACCAGGAGAACATCTTTTTCAGATTTCCCTAAAATATCTTTAATCAAAGCCCTAGCTCTAACAAAAATTTTCTCGTCACTCTCAAAACTCCCCTCTTTTATAAAATCCATAAGATGTATCCCTTTTGGGAGCCCAACCCCCTTTTTTGTTTCCCCCTGAAGTTCTCCCAAAAATCTTTCTCTCAATCTCTCGTCTAAAGTCAAATCAATATCCGAATGAAGTTCGCCAATAGTTTTAGCGGTATCATGAGCCCTCGCCAAGTCACTAGAAATAATCAAATCAAGCCCTTCGTCTCTCAATCTCTCCGCCAATTTCTCAGCCTGTTCTTTACCTAACTCAGAAAGTACGCCAGGCAAATGACCCTGGATAATTCCAGCCTTATTTTCCTCAGTTTCACCATGACGAGTAATTATAATTTTCATTCCTCGCACCCCTTATCAGATTTCTTAATAATCTTCGCAACAAAAAATCCATCCGTATTATTGTCCTGAGGATATAACCTCAAACATTTCTTAACATTCTCATCCAGACTAGCTCCTTCCCATTCAGTTACACCACAACGAAACTTCAACGGCAACTTAATCTGCTCAATCTCAACATCAAAATTCTCAATCAAATGATTAATAATCATCTCATCTTCTTCCGGCGCCAAAGTACAAGTAGAATAAATCATCTCTCCACCCACCTTCAAAATCTTCAACGCCGCAACAGCCAATTGCTTCTGAACTCCTGCAATTTTCTTAATCATATTAATATTCCACATCTCAAATGTTCGCGGAGATTTCCTCAAAGTTCCTTCACCAGAACAAGGCGCATCAACTAAGATTTTATCAAAACGCATCTGCGATTTCTTAATAAATCGGTTACAAAGCGCAACACCTTCTTTCCGCGTAACAATCGTGTTCATAACACCACATCTTTCCAAGTTAGAATTCAGTATACCAATCCGCCCCATGCTCAATTCATTCGCGATAATCGTTCCTTCGTTATTCATCATCGCCGCAGCCTGAGTCGTCTTACTCCCTGGACTCGCACACAAATCTAAAATGATTTCACCAGGTTTCGGTTGCAACGCCAACATCGGCAACATCGAACTAATTTCCTGAACATAATAATAACCCATCAAATGCTCCTTCGTCTTCCCAATCTCGCCAGGATTCAACTTCGATTCAATAACCATCACTTCCGGAAAACCTTCCAACGGCTGCTTAATCTTCCAACCATAATCCTCAAGCCTTTTCTTCAATTCATCAACAGTAATTTTCAAAGTATTAACTCTGATCGAAACAGGACACTTAGTATATGAAATCTCAAAGAACTCTTCAGCATCAGTCTTGCCAAGCAAAGCTTCCATCCTTTCAACAAAACCTTCCTTCGGCGGAAATTTCTCTTTCAAATACTCCGAATAATTTCTCTTCGCATCCATAAAATTACTAGAATTCTTCGCTATAAAAAGCTAATTAATCAAATTTCTTCATCAAATTATAATAAACCTTAGCTTCTTCAGCAATATGTTGCGATTCAAGATTCTCCAAATAATAATCCAACTGCTCAAATCTTTTTTCTCCAACCATAACTCTCCTAGACAATCCTAAAAGGGGAGGATACGGAACTGAATTTCCCTCAACCATTATCACTGGAATCTTCAACGCATATCCAACACCCATATAGAATAAACCTGTCTTATCATGACCCTTCTGAAAATTAGTTACAATCAAATCTACATCTTCCGAAACTGGCTCAAAATATCTAGGTTCAGGATTAATAATCGTCCTCCTCCCTGTACTCAAAACTTTTCTTAATATTCCTTCCTGGCAGGGCCCTCCAGTAAACAGGACCTCTCGATAAGGCTCTTTCGATTCAGTTCTATCTCTAACCTTCAATTTTCCAGCCCGCTTATAAAACTTATTTCCATTAAGAAACCTTGTAGCATCTCCAAAATTATCAGTGCTTAATTGTGAAACTTCTCTGACCAATTCTTCTCTATCATAATTTTCATCCACCGAAATAATAGTATTTCCACTAGCCCAAGAAGCACCAAGCTCTGCATAAGACATCGTTCCAGCCCGCTTGCCATCAGGAGTATAAATCAAAGAGATTGGGCAATTCATGGCAGAGCTCATATCGTCCGTTACAAGCCGTGCAATAGAACTCTGACTATGATTCCGAGGGTCATCAAATTCATAAGCGTCAGACAAATTAGCGCCAACTTTATCTCGCCATCCAGAAAAACTTCCAATAGTATAAATCTTATTTTTCATAAAAGATTACACTGATTAAACTTTTTAAATAAATATGAGATAAAAACTATATGACGGAAACTTTAAATAATTACAATTCTATATAAAAATATGGGATGGGGTGACGAAGGATGGTTCAAAAAATTTAGTCTTGCAGTTTTAATCGGATTTGCAGTTATATCTTTTTGGAGGGGCGTCTGGCAATTAATGGATATTTATCTTTTACCTTCAAATCCTACTGCGAGCTATGTTATATCTATAATTTTAGGACTGGTTATTCTAGTATTTACGCACAAAACCATTAAAGAACTAATGTAGTTATTTTTTCTTAACGAACCAAAGTGGAAACACTATGTCGCTGATACAACAAGGTAAATACACTGCAAAGAAAACTATTAAGGACATCGCAATAATTTTCCAGGTATTAAGCGCAACACTAAATGCAAGGAGATAAAATAAACTTGCAAATACCGAAAGGAAAACATGCAATGAATGATTTAACTTAAACAATCCTGCATAAATCCCAACTAAGGCTCCAATCAAACCAACTGCTAATATCTTTAATGGAGATTCAAAAATAGGCAAGTGAAAACTTGTTTGCAGAGAAAAAATATTTCCTGCAATCCATGGCAAAAAAACATCACTCAAACTTCCGATAAATATGGCACCTATAACTCCCACAAAAATAGCTCCAATGACAGATTTTCTATATTTGTAGTAAATCGCAGAAGTGGCCGCCGCCGAAAATAAAACGTGGGCCGGATGAAATATTTCGAATAAGTTTCCTACCAAAGGTATAATGTCTCCCCCAAGAAATGAAATTAATATAATTAATAATCCCGCAACTAAACTCGCACCTAACGAAAACGGCCAATGTTCTTTCAACTCACGAATAATTATATTTTCTTTCATCAGAACAATTTCTCCTGCTTTTCGCCTTCAGCAATTTCCTTAACACTAACGTCAAACACATCAAAGATATTTTCAACCGCAGGCAATATCTGATTATTCAAATAATAATCCATATCATACTTCGCTTTTTCTTCAGGAAGATAAACTCTATCCCCCACCCTTTTTCCAGTACCTTCTCCAATAAAATATTCAATCACCATCCCAGGACTAACTGGAATTCCTTCAGCTTCCATCTTTCTTGCAGCAACAACGTGAGGCCCTTCGGCCAAATATTCATTCAAAGGTCTTCGCAACTGTGTTCTCATCATCAAATCGTCAAGGTTAATTTTTCTCCTTTTCAAATCTTCCAGAATTTTCTTCAAAAGCTCCAGAGCCTTTTTCTCGTTTCCATCTTTCAAAATTTTAGACAAAACTTCACTCTGTAAATGCCGAGTTAATTTACACCAATCTCTACGAACCGTTTCAAAACCTCGAATCTTAATTTTTCCCTTGCTATCAACAAGAGCATATTTCTTTTTAGCCCCGCCAGCATTACCTCGTTTTGAAACAAACAATCCTCGCCCATAAAAATCCTCCAAGTCCAACTCCATTATCCCAGGCAGGTCTGCATTAATTTCCTTCAAGAATTTCAAAACATCTTTCTTACTCTTATCACCTTGTAGAAATGCAATGGAATCCGTATCTCCATAAATAATCTTATAACCCTTTTTCTCAATAGTATCGATCGCCTTCAAAATATTATCCTTTGCAAACTTGGCTGTTGCTGCAGCAGCTTCTCGACAATAATATCTCGCCCCAAAAAATCCCTGATAGCCATAAGCCGCATTCGCCAAAAGCTTGTAAGCATTACTTCGTGCCCTTAACATTCCCGAAGGATTCTTAGCAAACTCTTTTTTATGTGTTTTTCTCTTCTCAATAATCTCCCCCAACATAATAGGGAAAAATCCAGGTTCTTTTTCAAAGTCCTTACCATCAAAAGTTGCCTTAGACAAATTATATGAAACGATAACTGAAGCATACATACTTGTAAAATCAAACATCACCAAATTATCATAAAGTCCTGGGCTTGGCTCAAAAACAAAGGCTCCCTCATACTTACCCATGGCTCTTCGTCTTCCAATTTCATCATGTCCTGGACGTTTCTCAGAAATTTCATCAAACCTATCAAGGTTATGTAATAAATAATTCTCAACATGCGAAGACATCCTATCCCTAGTCACTTCGAACAAAGGCTCCTTAACAATTTTACTAAATTCAAGCATATCCGGCCAAAGTTTTTCTGCAAGCTTAAAAGTAACAACCGCATCCTGCAAATTATACGAGAAAAAACTATACCAATCCTTATCTGTCATATGGGGCAACTTATTGAAATCAAAATCTTCCTTACTTTCTCCAACCAATTCCCCTGCAACTTCATTCAAGGATAAAGTTTCGGACTGCAAGTATTGAGAAAAAACAGCGTCGACAAATCTAAACAAATCTACGTGAACAATTCCATTAATTTTTCCCGAAGGGATTCTACCCCGAGTAAATGTCGGACCCTTACCATCAACTCCCAACGCAAGTTTAACCTTATTCTTTTGCGAAGCCGCTTTCAAATATGGCAAATCAAAACCATCAGAAAAATATCCTGTTAAAATATCCGGGTCATATTCATTAACGTACTCAACAAATTTCTCAATCATCTCACCTTCATCCTTAAAACATTCGACATAATCCTGAACCTTATCACATTTTTTCCAAGTCAAAACTTTTTTGATTCCTTCACCATAAAGCGACACCATTAAAATTTCTCCCTTCCCAAGTTCCACATCATCAGTTTCAATATCATAAGCCAAAATCTTCGGTTTGAATTCTTTTTCTTCTTTCAACTTCATAATTTTCTTAGCCCCCACACAAATATCAACATCAAACGCATCAGCAATCCCCCCAAAATCGTCAACACCCAAAATATCCCCTTCAACAGAATGCCACATCAACGGATCAACCCCATTTTCTTTAATGTATTTACTAATAATCTGGAGATCATATTCCCTCCTAACCTCAATCTCTTTCATATCCCCAATTTCCGAAGCAACATCATGCAAATCCTTATGATTTGTTACAAAAACTCGAATTGCCTTAACATCTTTCCCCAGAAATTTCTTATCAACAACTTCGGTCTTCAAAACCTTACTCGTCCTAGAAGCCTTACTCACCTCAATACCCTCAATTTTCTTCACAACCTTATCAGGCTTAGCACCCTTCTTCAGAATAACATAAAAATTCGGCTCATATGAATCGACAACACAAACTTTCTTCCCTTTTTCATTTCGCCCAACTAATTTAACATAGTTCCTTCCTTCAAAATCGAAATAGTCATAGTCTACTGGGACGAACTCGAACTTCATACTAATCTAAATCTGACAAGGCTTATATGTTTTTCTAGGAGCGATAAAATTATAAACCAAGAACAGCCCGTTCTAAAATGACAGATAAGGTTTACACCAAAACTAGTAATTTTTTAGGGAGTGTTGAAAGTCACTATAAGTTCTCGTGCGATTTAGATTCAAAACTCGCAAAAAAACCAATCAAGATAAATATTGGATCAGGGGAAGGAGTTTCTACTATAGACAGAACCTTTTACTATATGACTGCAGAGGCTAGCCAAAATTCAAGGGTATTCGCAAGTTACAGCGACAAATCAAATCCTCGAGCACAATTCCATGAGGATGGGGATTTAGACCTAACAAAAGAAACAGAAGATTATTGTGCCGAAGTAATGGAAGATCTCCAGAAGAGAGAAATCTGGGCAGAGGCCAGCGGATTGGAAATCTCGATAAAAATAGAAGATAACCAATAATCTTATTAATTTCTTTAACATTCAAATAACATGGGAGTTCAGATATCCGAAATAATTCCGAGAAAGGAGATCGAAATAAAAGATCTCAAAGGAAAAGTCATAGCGATAGACGCGTTCAACACCCTTTATCAATTCCTAACAACAATCCGACAACAAGACGGAACGCCGTTAATGGACAAACAAGGAAGAATAACTTCCCATCTCTCAGGACTTTTTTATAGAAACATTAATCTCTTACAAGAAGGAATAAAACCTGTATACGTATTTGATGGAAAACCGCCGGCATTGAAACAAGCGGAAATAGAAAGACGAAAAGAAGCAAAGCGAATGGCAGAACAAAAATACGAAACTGCAAAATCAGCTGAAGATACTAAGGGCATGGGAAAATATGCAGGACGTTTCGTAAAAATTACTGATGAAATAATTGAAGAGAGTAAAAATCTTTTAGAAGCAATGGGAATTCCAGTAGTCCAATCGCCAGGAGAAGGTGAGGCCGAAGCCGCAACATTAGCACGGGCAAATAATGTTTGGGCAGCAGCATCTCAAGATTATGACGCATTACTTTATGGAACCCCCTACTTAATCAGAAATCTCACATTAGCACGGAGGAGAAAAACTCCGTCAGGAATTTATATAGACATCAAACCTGAGATGATAGAATTCCAAGATGTTCTAAATAAATTACAGATAGAAAAAGACCAATTAATCTGTTTAGCGATTTTAGTAGGTACAGATTATAATCCTGGGGGAGTAAAAGGCCTCGGACAAAAAAGAGCATTAGAGATTGTTCAAAAACATAAATATCCTGTAGAGATTTTCAAATATGTTCAAGAACATGAAAAGTATGATTTCATTTTCGATTGGCAAGAAGTTTTCAAACAGTTTCACGAATACGAAGCATCCCCTTCATCAATTATAGAATTCAAGGACGTAAATGAATCGAAGGTAAAAGAAATCCTATTATCCCATGAGTTCTCAGAAAGCCGAATTGATTCAGGTTTACAAAAGTTAAGGCAAATTGAAGAGAACAAAAAACAAAAAGGATTAGGCGAATTTTTCTAGCCCCTTACTATCAAATAGGCAACATATAACAAATAAAATATCACAAACACCCACCCATCTTTTCTACTAAGCTTATGCTTCTTCCCAATAAACATAAAGATAAACAAAAGCAGAGTAGCCAAGAACATTACCCCAATATCAAATGGGATAAATTTTGGAACCCTTATTGGGGCGATGAAGGGGATAACACCAAAAACCCAGAGGATATTGAAAATATTACTTCCAATAATATTTCCCACAGCTAAATCAAGATTTTTCTTAGCGGCCGCAACAACACAAACAACCAACTCGGGCAATGAAGTCCCAATCGCAATGATCGTAGCGGAAATTAAAAATTCACTTAATCCAAACCTAGTCGCAACAGCTACCGCACCATCAACGACCCAAAGCCCCCCGAAATAAATTCCTATAAGTCCGAGGACTAACTTAAATCCTATCTTGAAATTAGAATCCATCTCATCCTTTTTGGATTTAACTTCCTTATATTTGTCTTTTTTAGCTGTCTGGAAGACATAATAAAGAAACATCGCGAAAATCGCTAAAAACAAAAGTCCATCACTCCAAAGAAGGAAGTTAACTCCCTCCGGCATAGGTCTTCCCGCTAAGACAAATAATACAAAAGCTGCAAGAAGCGCGAAAGGAATCTGTTTCCATACAGTATCCGATTTAACCCTAATCGTTCCAATCATCGCCGTGATACCCAACACTAAAAGAATATTCGCAATATTACTTCCAATAATATTCCCGAACGAAACTTCTGCTGCACCCTTAAATGCCGCAAACACATTCACAACTAGCTCCGGCAACGAAGTCCCAAAGGCAACAACAGTAAGACCGATTATCAAACTAGAAACTCCCCATTTTTTCGCCAACGAAGAAGAACTATCTACTATCCAATCAGCACTTTTCACCAAAAGATAAATTCCCAATGCAAAAAGGATATATGTTATCACCATCATATTCCCAATCAAAACCTATATAAAAGTTTAACTCCTTTATCCATTATGATTATCGGATTACTACTCGCAATAGCAGTATCAGTTTCCCTAGCCTCGCTCGGAATAATTGTCACTGGACTTTCAGGAGCACTTAGAGAAAATATCGCAACTGGAGCAGTAATTGGAACTGGAGGAGCAGTATCTTATGCGACAATAACATTAACAGTTTCACTAATCGCAATATTTTTCTTAGTATTAGTCCTCAAAAGTAACATTCCAAAACGACACAACTAAACTTATTTTCCAATAGCACTATTGACAATCTTTTCAAGAACTTCTTCATTAGCTTCCACTTTCTTAGCCTTTTTCTTTTCTTTTCTTTTCTTAATTCCCTGCCTAACTATTTGTAAGATTTGTGGAAGAAATTTAATCAAAACAAAACCTCCAAGGACAACAATAACAATTATTAGAATAATTGCTATAGCTAATCCTGCAGGAAGAATATAATTCCAAAATATTAAAAACAATTCTTCTAAAAATTCAGCCAATAAAATCAATGTCTTAGTAACGAGCAATGTCGCAAAAATTCCAAGTCCAAAGATATTAGACCAATGAGTTTCAAATAATCCCAGATCCACCTTAGCCCCAAGAACATCAAAAATATCTAGGATTGCATCTCCGTTAAAAACCAGAACAACCAAAAAAAGTAAAATCAAATAAAGATTAATTGCGAACAACCACGAAATTTCCGGAACCATTCCAAAGATCGCACTCAACCAAGAAGCATTATTCTTCAACCATAGATTAATATTATCAATACGTTCCTCTGCCTTACTCTTAAACGGCTTATATTTATTGAGATCAATATCGCCCTCGTCGTTCAACGGAGAAAATTCATCTTGCAACTCACCGATCTTTTCAACATCCGCCCCACCGAGACTTAAATTTGGAGCATCCGCGGCCATAACTAAAGAGAACATCATAGAAATTATCAACAACAACCCTATCAACAACCTTTTCATTTTTTAATTCTCATTTTTATAAAATGAACATGAAGCTTCTTCGAAGCTACTTTTCATGAATCTCCAAGGCATCTTTAACTTTTAAATCTTGTGAGAAACTATTTAAATCTCCTAAGACTGATTAAAATATGAAAAGAGGATTCGCTACATTGTTTCTATTAATCTTATTAGTTAGCCCGATGATTTTGGCTCAAGAAGAAACGCCAGAAACAACTGATGGAAAAGTTGATAACGTTTTCCAAAGAAAAGTAACAATGCCTTCATTCAAATTCTTGTACGCCTATAAAGTGCCAGGTTTCACCCTAAATATGACTTGGGTAGAATTAACGTTATATCTTATGGCGAGTGCAATCATCTTTGTAGCCGCATTAGAGATCCTGAGTTATACAGCATTTGAAATTTGGTGGACAAAAGCATTGATTGCAGGAGCTGCCCTAGCCGTGACTATAGTCACTGGAGCCGTCCAACAATTAGTAAACTTATTCCACAATTTCTTAAATAATTTCAGACTACTCGCTTGGGGGGTCGTCATCTTAGTTATCGCAGCCCTTTTAATAAAACCGATTATAGATAGGACTAGAAAGAACAAACATATGTCCAAGGCCGAAGAACTCGGAACTGCTGCAGGAGCTGCCCTAAAGGGATTAAAGAAAACTACCGAATCAGCAGCAAAATCTTCTTAGTAAAATATTTCTCCTTTCGGAGAAAAAAAGAAAAAATCTCTAAAAAATAAAAGAGATAAAATAAAAATTTTTATTTGTTCTTACTCTGCAGCTTCAGCAGCAGCATCAGCTAGTTTCGCGGTTCCCGTAACAGCCGCAGCAGATTTTTCAAATCCACCCTCAGCTTCCTTAGCAACTGTCTTCGCCTTGAAAACCTTCCTCTTTGATTTAAAGAATGATCCAAGAAAGAAGAAGAATGCTGCCACGACAATTGAGGCTCCAGTTGCGATCATAATTGATCCTCCTGCAAGCTTCATGATTCCTACTGCAAATGCACCAACTCCCCCAGTGACTCCAAAGACTATTGCAACCGCTCCAGCAATCGAATATTTTACCCAATCTTTTTCAAAGGCTGTAAAACCTAAGATATCGAAGGCTGCTGCGAACACCATCAGTATAACTGCCATAGCAATTATAAAATCTGCCCAAGTGACTCCCAGTTTAAAGAACTGAACTGTAGAAAATAACCATTTAGGGGCACTATCTTCCAACTTACCATGCACTCCACTAGCTTCCTTTCCCTCCGAGGTTGTCCAAGTTCCATCATCCTTAAGGATTATCTCCGCACTAACAACTTGTAGACCAAGCATGAAAACGAACATACATGCAATTCCAACTGCTAAAAATTTTCTATTATTTTTATTCATAAATAAACCCCCTTTCACTCTTTTATTAATCATACAATAAACAAGAATAACTTCCTTATAAAGATTATTATACTTCCAGAATAAATTTCAGGATTGTCCTCGGACATAATAGGTACATTCACCACCATTAACTCTTGAAGCTTCACAATACCCTGTGCCAGTAATATATGGGCATGTAATATCCATCCCACTGAAACTCCCATTTTGGTTAGACCAACTTTTATAGACAATATTTATCTCGCCATCACCAACAAGTTTTTTCAAAGTAGGACACTTTCTTGTCTCTTCGCGATCAATAGCCATTTTAAGAAAAATCAAATCTTCCGCTAAATTTATATTTTTTACCCCTTTCAGTAAAAAATCCCTCCTGTGTAACTTGTGTACAAGTGTAATTAAGTTCAACCCCTCTTAAATTCGGGTTAGCAGTAATTGCAGTGTTTGCAACTGATGCAAGACTAGTCACTGAAGTCTGAGTAACATTAGAATGTTCTTGGAGATTAGTCATCTCAACAAGTGCCGCCGCCTTTATTCTCGTGGCTTCAACATAATCCTTAGAACTAACTTGGGGAAAAACTTCCTGAACTTCATGAAGCATTGGAAAAGATACTCTTCTCTGAATCAGGTCATTTCCCATAAAAAATTAGGGGAATTATACTTTAAATATTCTCGTGAAAAAATTTACCACATATTAGTAATAAATAATAATTAAAAGTTAGCTTTCTCTCCACGTTCAATCTGCTTAGATTTCTGCTTTAGAAGCCTCTTAAATACTGTAGGATTATAATGTGGTTCATTATCTCTTAATTCTTTCAATTGGGCCCGAAGTTTTGCTAAATGCTCTTCCTTCCTATTCACATCCATAAGATTTCTTTCACCCTTTATCATAATATTCCTTATAGTCCCATCAAACAACAAGAACAGCAAGGCTGCAATCGCACTCATCATATAAATCCAAGACATCTGTCCAAGCTCGTCATATCGTGAAGCCCAAAGTCCAATGAAAACAACAATAAAGAAAATCCAAAGCATCTTTCGAACAGTTGTACTATCACTAAAGCTTTCCACAAATTGGAAGTATATCAGCAAAGGAAGAACTGCCGTCAGCGTAACTCCAAGGACCGAATAAGGCAACAACATTGTTTGAATAAGGTTACTCTCTGTAAGGAACCTCGTAGCTAAAAGCGAAATCGTAAGAGTGATTATCCAAACCACTGCCCGATTCTTCTTAAAAACATCCATACGAGAAACAACTGCATAAACAATTGCGACTAAAATAAACAAGAACATAATTCTCTCAAACATATAATCTCCATAACCGCCTAGAAGAACGGAAGCCAGCGGATAAAACATTTCCTGAATAGTATCAATTAATTGCTCCATCCCATAACCCAGATTATCTCCAAGATTATTACCCGAATAACCACCCCCATAGTAAGATTGCGCAATTACAAATGGACTAACAAACATCAACAACAAAATCAATACTGGAAATACTCTTTTCATAATTAAATTAGATATAAGAACTTTATAAAGTTTTCAGAATTACGTAGTGCTCTTTAAATGACCCATCTTATCCCTAGCACTCTTGACTCTTTTTTCATGTTCTGCAGCATCTATATCTCCATCAGCATACCTTCTATCTGCATCCTTGATAATATCTCTTTGGAGATCAAGTAATCTAGTATGGGCATGTGCTCGGCCTCTTTCCGCACCTGCCTTCATCATTATCTTCTGAATGGTTCCATCGAATAATAATACTGCTAAACCAAGTCCTGCCGCCGCCAGATAAATCCATGCGAATGGTCCTATAGATCCTCCAATAGACCCTGCTTCCACAGCCTTATCACCAGATCTCATAATCCAAAGTGCAACAAAGATAACTATAAAGAATACCCAAGCAAGTTTTCTCATTGTTTTAGTAAAGTCCTTAACAACTAAGAAATAAACTACAAACGGAATACCTGCTGTCAACGCAACACCTAATGCTGAATAAGGAAGTATAATTGTATTAATAATACTTTCATCTCCAAGCCATCTAATCGCCAAAAGAGAAACCGCAATACCTACTGTCCACAGACTCCAATCATTATCCCTGAAGAAGGCTATTTTTTTCAAAGCCATCCAAACAATAGAAAATATAATTATCGCCAACAAAATTTTAGCTAGAAACATTTCTGGAGCTTCACCCGTACTTCCAACAAGAAATTTCAACGAAGGCTCTACAGCAGTATAACCATCCCTAACTCCACCCTGAACAGTCTCGATCATACCTGCAGCACTAACAAAACTCAATGACATAGAAAACATCAACAATCCTAAAACAAAAACACCGTACAATTTTTTCATATTATTTCAACACATCCTTTATTTATAAACATTTATTTTCTCTGGTATCCAACAATTTTTCTTCCTTTTCCCTCACCCTCGTAAATCGGGACCTCTTCATGAACCTGCTTACCTCGCTTAATCCCCTTATCTGTCAATGAAATTACAACACCCGCAACAATTCCTATAATTCCCGCACCCACAATAAAACTCTGATCAATCGTATCAAAAATTGCCCAATCAAGTTGGAAAGTCCCGAGACCTAACGCCATCACAACTAAACCTGCAATAGACACCACATAACCAACCATCTTTTTCATAGAATATCATACCGACCTATCTTTATAAATATTTTCTATCATAACAATATATATAAACAAAGATAGCCCCAAATAATTATGAAAAAAATAGCCGGAATTTTGCTAGGATTGGTATTTCTTTTAGTGCCAATTTACGCATGGATTATGAATACCGCAGGTTTTGGGGATGCAGCATTAACTTTCCTTAAGGGAGGACTCATGTGGTTAGTTCTTATGGTTGGTGCAGTTTCTTTACTTGCTGGACTCAATAGCCTAAAAAACTAAATCCCAATAATTCATTTAAACCATATCTTTCTTAGCTCTGCATGGATAGTTTATGCATTCGTTGTAAGGGGAAAGGGCTCTGTGGAAAGCCCTGCAAAATATTAAACAAATTCATAGATAACGCTCCAAAACCAAAACTTCATTTCTCTGGGAAATCCGCACCAGAACTTTTCGTCGGAAGAATTGGATACCCTTATGTTAACTCGGGGATTCTAGCTCCCCAAGATAACGATAACATATCAAATTTCGCAACAGCCGAAGAATGGTCTACAAATAATTTCTCAATAGAAAACGTCCTAAGACTCCGAGGACAACTAATTTACGGAAGAGCAAAGACAAAC
>Ga0075122_10000068_pt1 | contig 77122 bp, 77 predicted proteins | sample AntAceMetag02UKB_FD_69790 | JGI IMG/M metagenome (GOLD analysis project Ga0075122, IMG submission 69790) | Saline lake microbial communities from Ace Lake, Antarctica - Antarctic Ace Lake Metagenome 02UKB | ecosystem: Environmental > Aquatic > Non-marine Saline and Alkaline > Saline | place... | reverse complement strand
GACGGGATCAGGTGTGAGTTAAGGAGACGAATGCAAATGAACCACTGATGAAGTGTCGTTAGCGTAGAAGTATCGTCAAAACCGGGGGGTAGTCGCTTTGTGGGTGCCAGTAATATCAAGTTAGAATAAACAAATCATGAAACATCAATTTCCATTTTATTACTCTGTTTGGGACAAACTCGGTTTTTATAGCCTGAAAATCAGTGCATGGTCAGTGTTGTTCTTCCTGATACTGCCCATTATGGTGATTGTCCCACTCTCGTTCAACTTTGAGCCATATTTTACCTTTACCAAAGGGATGTTGATGCTTGACCCGGCAGCCTGTTTTTTCCGCTGGTATAAAGAGATTGTGGCCAATGAGAACTGGATTCTTGCTATCAAAAACAGCTTCTTTATCGGTATTTTTGCCACCATTATTGCCACAAGCTTGGGGACTCTGGCTGCAGTGGGACTGGCAAGTGAGAACATGCCTTTCAAACGCGATATTATGGCGCTGATGCTTTCACCGATGATTGTTCCTTTGCTTATAATCGCTGCGGGTATGTTTTTTTCTATACAAAATTTAATATAGCGGGTACCTACTTGGGTCTGATCGTTGCGCACGCCGCATTGGTAGTCCCTTTTGTCATTATCACGGTAACGGCCACTTTGACAGGATTTGATCGGGCGCTCTACTTTGCCGGCCTGAGCTTTGGGGCCTCACCGCTGAAGACATTCTACGATATCGTGTTTCCCATGATTCGGCCGGGGGTTATTTCCGGTGCCATGTTCGCGTTTGTGACGTCGTTTGACGAAGTGGTACTGGTCCTGTTCCTGGCTGGACCGGGGCAGCGGACCATATCTCGTCAGATGTTCTCAGGTTTGCAGGAACAGATCAATCACACGATCCTGGCTGTGGCTACACTGCTGATCCTGACCTCCATTATTTTTCTGTTCACGCTGGAGTGGTTGAGACGGCGTTCGGAACGATTGCGGGGGCTGGAAGAGCTGATCTAAAAAACCTGCCAAATTCTCCTATCCAGCGTTTTCTGAAAAAAAAAGGGCGCTGGTTCCAAAGCTGACGGCTACTCAGAAGGACATGGAAGAAACAGATGAAATGCAGAAAATTAAATAAGTTCCCGGCTCAGACGGGGGTTTGTTTAACGCATGCCAAGCATGCATTGTATCTTGCAGGGTGAAAGCCCCTATGTCAACCTGATCGAGGTGAAGGCCTGCAAAACCCGGTTTCTATGTAAAGCGTGTTTTTTTTTGCTGCCGGACCGCTTATTTTATTTGCTTTGACTCTCAAAAACATTTATGAATAGAAACAAAAACGTATGGTCACCTGTTTAGATAAAGGTGAGGTCTCATTTTGGTCTATTAAGCTGATATCCATAATTTCAACCGGTATAATCTGTAGGTTTTAGCCATTATATACACTGATGAGCAAGTATTTTGAAGAGAAAACCATTGCCAAACTGAATTTTATCAGTTTGCTTCTGATCATCGCCCTGCTTTCCCTGGGGATGGGCTACCTCTTTATCTCCGGCTATAATGACGTGTTCAAGGACGAGCTGAAAAAGGTTGAAGAGGACTATATCTTTCTCAGAAAGGAGAAAATCAGGAATCTGGTCAATTTAAGGGTCAGTGAGATGGAAACAAAAAATGGCCAGGTTCTCGATCTCCTGAAGAAGAGATTGAACAAGCAGGTCTTTGCCGCCCACAATATTTCTTCGATTATATACCACACTTACAAACACAGTAAAGGCGAACCAGAAATACGCGCGTTGATCAAGAACGCCATCAATTCGATCCGGCATGCCAAAGGTGAAGGGCTTTATCTGATTTGTGCAGAGCAGCGGAAGATGATCATTTGTCCCTCTCCCAATATTTTTGACAAGATTGTTCTGGACGAATTTCCCGTCACCAGCGAGAAAACAACTCTGCGGAAAATAGTACGGCGGACGAAAACCATGGGCGAAGCCTATTATACTTTCCAGGATAACTCGAACAGCGGTCAAGGGGGTGGTGTATTCTTCCTCAAGCGGTTTGACATTTATAACTGGTTTATCGGTAGTTTAGGACGAAATGTGTTGATCGAGTCTAAAATCAAGAAAAGAGTTTTAGCTGCTCTCAGAAATGAATCAAAGCAGACAAAGGGCACAAACACCATGGAAGTATATGAGTTACTTGAAGGAGACAAGGGGAAAAAAAGCCTGAAAGTTCTTTTCCATTCCGATAAGCCCCAATTGGAAAAGCAGGAATTAACCGTCTTCTTCCAGGATGCCAAGGGTAGTCGTTATATCGATAAGGTGATAAACCAGATTGAATTGAACGGCAGTTCCTTTATTCAGTATTGGGACATCGATGATGACAAGGTATCACCGAGGTTGAAGCTCACCTACTATAAACTGTATCCAAAATGGAACTGGATTGTTGCCATGGGTTTCCATATCGAAAATTCAGATATGTTGCAGATACAGCGGATGATGATGGACCTGGAAAAGAACATGCAGGACAAAATTAAATCAGCAGCAGGTCTGTTCCTGTTTTTTATTCTGGTGTCTGTGCTGATTTCAATACTGTTTTCCAGGGGTATTGCCAGGGTTTTTAATAAATACAAACAGGAAGTGGAAGACCGCAGCGTCGAACTTGCAAAAACGAATACCCGGCTCAACTCTGAGATTATGGAGCGCAAAAAGGTTGAAAGTTCTCTCAGAAAAAGTGAGGAGCAGATGAGACGGCTTGCGTCGGAGGTACAGTTGAGCGAGGAGAAAGAGCGTAGACGTATCGCAGGCGATCTGCATGATTCCATCGGCGCGTCATTGGCCATATCCAACCTGAAGCTGGAACTACTTTCCGGCAAACTGATTACCCCTGAATACCTGACCGATTTGAAAGTTGTACATGAAAACATCAAACAGGTTATTCAGCAGACCCGCTCGCTGACCTTCCAGTTAAGCCCGCCGGCACTTTACCAGGTGGGCCTTGAAGCGGCTCTCGCCGGACTGGCAGAACAAACTCAGCAGCTGCATAAAATCATGACGGAGTTCAGTGATGACTACCAGGAAAAATATCTGGAAGAGGATGTTCGGATTCACATTTTCCGATCGGCCAGGGAATTGCTGGTCAATGTGATCAAACATGCTGACGCCAGGCACGTATTGATTTCAGTCGCCCGCGTTAATCAGCAGATAGAAATTGTTGTCTCCGATGATGGTGTCGGGTTTGAAGCTAACGACCAGACTATCTGCCCGGAAGAGGGCGGCAAGTTCGGCCTGTTCAGCATTCGAGAGAGGCTGCGTCTCTTGGGAGGGCATCTGGAAATTAAATCCAATAATGGGAGGGGCAGCACGGCTATAATGAGGGCACCTTTGAAGTCTGCGGAAACTGTGCAGGAGAGAGAGTCATGAGTATTAAAATCTTGATTGTCGATGACCACCAGATCATGAGAGAGGGATTGTGCTCCATGATCGAGCAGGAGTCCGGATTCACTGTTGTGGGGGACGCTTCCAATGGGAGGGAGGCGTTGGAACTGATTGAGGATACGTACCCTGATGTAGTGATAATGGATATCAATATGCCGGATATGAATGGTACTGAAGCGACCCGACGGATAACGAAAGAGTATCCGAACATTCGGATTGTGGCGCTTTCGATGCACTCTGATAAATACTTTGTCACAGAAATGCTGAAGGCCGGGGCTGCCGGATACCTACTGAAGGACTGTTCAAAGAACGAAATCGTTGAGGCCATTAAAACAGTGGCGGACAACAAAAATTACCTTTGTCCCGAAATCACAGGAATCATTCTTGAAGATTTTGTCCAGAACACCATTTCTAACAGGCATTCGGAGATGGCGCGACTGACAAAAAAAGAGCGTGAGGTCCTTCAACTCATCGCCGAAGGGCATACTTCCAAAGAGATTGCTTCAATGCTGCATAATTCCACCAAAACAGTGGAGACCCATCGGGTCAATATCATGTCTAAGCTTGAAATACACAGTATCGCTGAACTGACTAAATTTGCCATTCGACATGGTATTACCAATCTAGATTCCTGAGACTTCAGGTCCTGAAAAACAGGACTTAAGATAACTGCACCTAGCCTGAATGTTTCTTTAGGCGTTTGGGGTTATCGAGCACCCGGCATACCTTTCTTTTCAACCCCACCATACGGAGGATCAATTCTTTTCGGTTGGTTTTCAGGAAAATATGTGAGGATCATACCATCCATCTGCATGAATTTTCAGCAACCGCCAAACACCCTGGTTTTGATCGCTAACTTGTCTTCTTCATTTGCATCTTCTTGCGTTTCATCGCCCGTTTTTTACGAATCATCATTGTATCGTTGGCCATGCTGAGATAAGCCTCCGTCATTGCTTGCCCGAAATCACCTGTTTCTCCGCCTTTTTCTGCCATGGCTGCTTCCGCTGCACTGTTAGAGGCAAAGGCCATCTTACTCTTCTTCGTCATGGTGCCTTTCAGCTTGGAACCAATGAGGTAAGTTGCCTGATCTACATTCACCAGCGGTTTAATTTTTGAATCGGATCCCATATCAGCTGCGTAAATCGCCTTGGGATCCCGATCAAGATTAAGGCTCAGGCTGATGGCGGCACAGTGAAGAGAACAGGTCGGATCCACCATATTGTCACTGTAGTGGACCAGATGGCGGCTATGGTTCCACATTTTTCGGTCCATGCCACAATAAGGGCATTTGGGATATTTTTCGATGTCGTTTTTTTCCGGTGCTGTATCCGGACCATTTGTGGGGAAAAACTGCCTGGGGGTACCGGCCACTTTTGGTGTTGCTGAACCTGCCGTTGCTGACTTCTGAGTACAGGCAGCCGCTCCCAAAGTCACACCTGATACAGCGATAATGCCTAACATTTTTCGTCGATTAATCTGTTCTGTCATTTTTTCCTCTTTAAGATTTGAGTTTGGAAATTCCATGAGTAAAGATTTTTCCCATTGCATCTTGAACACCGGATGCCTTTACGCGGCACATCAAGCTGAAAACCGAATTGACACAGTAGATTAAAAAATGAGACCTGTGCCCTTCCACTGTCTTGATCAAGTTTTGCTGTTCGATCCGCATTGCAGAAATACGAATTTCGAACAGAAACCGACGCTTTCTGTTTTGAATATCAACATTTTAGCCGAACAACTTTTCCAGAGAACGTAACCTGCAGAGCTACCTTCGGACAGAAGGCGTCAAGGATCAAAATGGTTGAGTGACACTATTTTAGTTTTTGTGAAGAAGGTCAGGCTGGAATGGGAGGAGCTCGCTGGGGGTGATTCAGGAAGATTTGCTTGTTAAGGAAGGTGCGTCCCTGGTTGAAAATCTTTTTGTTCACAGGAATGGCATGTGGTAGAACCAGGGGTGGTATATGCTGGAAGGTCATGCCCAGACTGCAGGCCTGGCAGTATGCACATTGTTCAGAGTCGGAATCGTCATCATCGGATCCATCATCGGATCCATCATCGGATCCGGTGTCGACCTCGCAGAAGGAGTCTGGAAGAGCGATGGTTTCTCCCGAATCATCTTCCAGAATCAGCAGTTCTGTATAGGCACCATCGAAAAGTTTATTCAGTGTACCGAAACTATGGCAGTTAAAACTACTTAAAACGTTGAAATTAAAGAGAAGTAATGCAGTCAACAGGGCGACGAATCGGTGCAGGTGTGATTTGCTGATGTGTATAATGTAAAATTTTGGAAGCTTTATCATAAACTCGTTCATGCTATCTGGATCAATTGTACTAAGCCATTTCAAGGTCTGCAATCAGCCCATTTTTAACTGAATGACCGGTTCGATTGCAATGCCTTGTTTCATCTTAATCAATTTTCTAACAGACACTTTAGTTTTTGATCTATCGGTAAAACCACTTACTTTTAAAAAAATAAACCATTACTTCCTGTTAGAGTTAGGTTTTAATGTTTTTCATCCAGATATCCAATCTGTTCAATAGCACCTGGAACTTGAAAAATCCGATCAGGGTCCGGGAAAGCCAGCCAAAATCAGGCGCCTTCAATTTATTTGACCGGTTGCGGTGTTATCCCGTCTAAGTGTTTTTTATTTCAAATATAGGGTATTTCCTCGATTGGTTTTTTAGATTCAAGTTGCGATAAAATACGTACATCAACGCATTGTTGTTTTGCTTGAATCAAGCTGCTGAAATGAGCCGGTTAAATTTAAGGCGGAAAAAGATTTCTATTCATTGACTATCTGACTTATCTAAGGAATTCATCAAGTCTATTCTTCGGGGTTTGATGTTGCCGACCGAATCAGACAAATACCACGTGAATCACATGCTATCAAAATTGAAAAAGCTGTTGCCGGTAACTCTATTAATTCTTGCCGGCTGTTTTCCAGCGGGGGCGGCGGATGAATTTACTCAGCCGATTGAATTCAATCACAAGACGCACGCCGGGACCAACCAAATTCCCTGTGAATTCTGCCATACTTACGCTCGACGATCCATTAATTCCGGTGCGCCTTCAATGGAAAACTGTATCGGATGTCATTCTGTGGTAGACGGTTCAGAGGATGAACAGAAAGCGGAAATTAAAAAGGTTATTCAGTATTGGAATGACCGGAAGCCCATTCACTGGAAGAAGATACACGATCTGCCGGATTTTGTTTATTTTCCCCATAAGAGACATATTCAGGCGGGATTTGATTGTACGGAATGTCACGGTGAAATCAACCAGATCGATGTCTTATCGATGACCACCATGGTGACTGACTTAAGCATGGGGTGGTGCGTGCAATGCCATACACAGAATCATCCGGTGATCAAAGGAAAGGTAGCCGGACCATTAAGAAAAACAAGGGGCGGTGACATTGTTAAAAAAGTTGCCATGCAAACACCAGACGGATCTCTATTGGCGTCAAAGGATTGCTATGTCTGTCACAAATAGTTAAAGGACGGGATGAAATCAAAAATCAATCGCAGGAACTTTTTCAAATTCTCGGCAATTGGCAGTGCATCGATCGCTGCGGCGGGTTGCGGTCCGGATCCAGTGGAAGAATTAATACCGCTGCTGGTTCCACCATACGACTATGTTCCTGGGGAGTCCATTCACTATGCCACAACCTGCCAGGAGTGTTCAGCTGCATGTGGCTTGTTAATTCGAACTCGCGAAGGTCGGGCGATTAAAGCCGAAGGAAACCCCAAACACCCCTTGAACCGGGGGCGGATTTGTGCACAGGGACAGGCTATTCTACAGGGATTGTACAGCCCGTCCAGAGCCGTTGCCCCCTCCGTGGGCAAAAATGATCAGAAACGAACAGTTCTTTGGAAAGACGGACAACAAAAGCTGGTGGACAAACTGGTCGCCGCCAGAGAGAAGGGGGTCAACCAGATCCTTTACATCGGTCCCCCCAGAAGTGGTTCGTTTCCGGCCATGCTGGAACAGTGGCTGACCCACTTTGGTGGAGGTGAGGCCATCCAGTTTGATCTAACGCCGGTGCACAGCTTGAAAAAGGCCAATCAACTCTGTTTTTCCAGAAACGAAATTCCCCACTTTGCCATTGACCAGGCGGAACTGCTGCTCAATTTCGGGACCGATTTTATGGAGAGCTGGCTGAACCCGATGCAGCTGACACGCAATTATACGGATATGCATGCCGGGATGAAAAAGGGAAAGGGGAAGTATATCCATATTTCTCCCTATATGTCCCTGACGGGTTCAAATGCAGATGAATGGATCTCCTGCCCCTCCGGGCAGGAGGCTGCCATTGCTCTGGCGCTGAGCCGTATCCTCCTGCCGGATGCCGGGCACTTGACGGCGGCGGAGAAAAAAAGACTGAAGTCATATCTGGCATCGTTCTCGACCAGTCGCGTCGCAGCCATAACCGGGCTTTCCGAATCCCGCCTGCAGACCCTGGCAGATGAAATCAGAGGTTCCGGGAAAAGCCTTGCCATGGCTGGCGGCAACAGCGTCGCAGGCGTTCATGCGACCCAACTGCAACTGGCCGTGAATATCCTGAACCTTGTGGCCGGTAATATCGGGAAGACCGTCCTGTTTGGTGCCGACTACCGGATGGGGGGTGACCGTTTTGATGAACTGGAAAATGTCATCAAGGCGATGGACGACGGTCGATATGAAGTGGTTATCATCGAAAATACTAATCCGGTGTTTACCCTGCCGGTCGGTTCCGGATTCAGACAGGCACTGGACAAAGTACCTTGGGTTGTCTCCCTTTCAACTGAAATGGATGAAACATCCGCCCTGGCTGACCAGCATCTGCCTGTTTCCCACTTTCTGGAAAGTTGGGGCGATGCAACCCCCCGCAAGGGGTTGTATTCACTGCAGCAGCCGGTCATGTCCAGGAACCCCAAATTTGATACCCTGGACCTCGGCGATTTGCTGCTTCAAACAGCGGGACTGGCGGGGGGATCCCCTTTCACGGTTGGAAGCTTTCAACTCTATATTCAGGCCTCATGGCAGCGGTTACACGCAAAATCTGGCAACCGCCAGCCTTTTTACCAGTTTTGGAAGCAATCTCAGCAGGTTGGTGGTGTTTATGGCGACTTCAAACCGGTATCGGTCACTCTCAGGGATGCTGTACTGTCAGAAAAGCCGGATCTTGAGAGTCCCGCAGACGACAGTTTTGTACTTCTGGCGGTCAATTCGAGTCTGCACAATGCGAATGCCAGGGGGGGAAACAAGTCTTGGCTGCTGGAAGTACCCCACCCTATCACCCAGGTTGTCTGGGATTCCTGGGTTGAAATTCATCCGGAAACCGCAGTGAAACTGGGGATTCATCATGGGGACTTGGTTGAAATCACCACCCGGCATGGCAGTGTGGAGCTTGCAGCCTGGCTGTTTTATGGGATAGACGAACACACGGTTGCCATTCCTGCAGGGCTGGGCCGGAAAGTGGTCTTTCCGAGTTACAAGAGCAGCCGGGGCAGAGCCAAGTTTCTCCCTGTCCTGGAGTCGACGCAGGATGTGAAGATGCGTCAACAGACGGTTGGAATAAACGTCATGGAACTCCTGCCCTGGAATCTGGACAGGCAATCCGGAGATTTTGCCTTTGCCGGTGAAAGCGTCGAGATCAAACCGACCGGTCGACGGTCAGAGCTGGTGACTATGGACGGGCAGTATCGCATGGATATCAATACCCGGAAAACAGATGACAAAAGTGGTTTTGGTGATCGCAGCCAGAAAGGCCGGGGGTTGATTCAAACCGTCTCTCCGGATGGCACCTTGCCACCCCATGAAGGGGAACACCATCATCAGTTGCGGGAACGGCACTATACTGTGGAGCGGAAAGACAAAAAAAGCTTTTATGACCCGATGGATGAAAATGTCAGCAAACATGTCCGGATGGCAGGCAAGGAGACACCGGTCTATCATGATCCCCACAAGTGGGAAATGACCATCGATCTGGATCGCTGTATTGGCTGCTCGGCCTGCGTGGTTGCCTGTTATGCGGAAAACAATATTCCCCTGGTCGGCCGGGATCGAATGGCCGCCGGCAGAGAGATGTCATGGATTCGGATCGAACGCTATATTGAGCACAACAGCCAGACCAACCAGCCGGAGATCTATTACTCGCCTGAAATGTGCCAGCAGTGTGATAATGCCGGCTGTGAGCCGGTCTGCCCGGTTTATGCAACCTATCAGACGCCGGACGGCTTGAATGCGATGATTTATAATCGCTGTGTCGGGACCCGTTATTGCTCAAATAACTGTGTTTTCAAACAACGGAAATTCAACTACCGCAGCTACGAATTTCCGAGCCCCCTGCACATGCAGCTGAATCCGGCTGTCTCTGTTCGCTCCAAGGGCGTCATGGAGAAATGTACCTTTTGCCAGCACCGCATCCGGGAAATGAAGGACATCGCCAAAGACCAGGGGCGTGATATCTATGATGGTGAAATCAAGACAGCCTGCCAGCAGGCCTGTCCAACCAACGCCATCATATTCGGAAATATCAAGGACAAAAAAAGTGAGGTTAATCGGATCAAATCCACCACCAAACGTGGCTATACCCAGCTGCCGGAGCTCAATTACCAGCCGGCGGTTACCTATTTGAAAAAGGTCAATCACAATAACCGAAAAGCTTAGGAGGTTCCTTGAGTCAGATCTCGTATGGCAATATTAACGATCGTGTGGTCCAATCCATGGAACCGCCCGGCAGATCATGGCTGGTCTGCATGGTATTGATACTGGGGGCCCTGTCCATGGGGGTGTTCGCCTGGAGCTATCAGATCCGACACGGCCTTGAATATAGCGGTATCAATCAGTCGATTGCCTGGGGGGTATACATTACCAATTTTGTATTCTGGATCGGAATTGGACATGCCGGAACGCTTATCTCGGCTGTCCTCTACCTCGTGCGGGCGCCTTTCAGAAACTCCATCTACCGGGCATCGGAAGCCATGACCGTCTTTGCCGTGATGACAGCCGGTCTGTTTCCGATCATCCATCTGGGACGCGCCTGGTTTGCTTATTGGCTGTTTCCCTATCCGAATCAGCGGGAGCTCTGGGTGAACTTTAAGTCGCCGCTGCTCTGGGATGTGTTTGCTGTTTCGACCTATATGTCGGTTTCCATCGCCTTTTTTATTCTGGGGTTGATTCCCGACTTGGCGGCTGTCAGGGACGAATCAAAAGGCGCCAAGCGGTTTTTCTACAAGGTTACTTCCCTGGGATTTCGGGGAACCAATCATCAATGGTTGCACTACATGAGGGGCTATCTCCTGTTTGCTGCCATCGCCACACCGCTCGTTTTTTCCGTACACTCAATCGTATCCTGGGACTTTGCCATGTCAAGTGTTCCGGGATGGCACTCCACCATTTTTGCCCCCTACTTTGTGTCCGGCGCGATCTTTTCGGGCTGTGCCATGGTGCTGACCATCATGATTCCGTTGAGAAAAGCGTTTCCGGGGTTCGCCGACATTATTCAGGTTAAGCACCTGGAGAGCATGGGCAAGATGATTGTCTTCACCAGCCTGATTGTGACCTATTCCTATGCGGTTGAATTTTTTATCGCTTACTACAGCGGCGCCCGGTTTGAAAGGGCATTGTTCTGGTTTCGGCCTTTCGGGGAGATGAAGGGATTTTTCTGGCTGATGGTATGCTGCAACTGTATTATACCGCTTGCGCTTTTTGTGAAAAGAATCAGGACGAGTCTACCAGCGCTGTTTGTGATTTCGATCTTGGTAAATGTCGGGATGTGGCTGGAGCGGTTTAATATTGTTGGAACCTCGCTGGCGCATGAATTTGTACCCTTTGCGTGGAGCAGCTATCAGTTTGAATGGGTAGAGATCTGGATTACGATTGGCAGTTTCGGTTGGTTCTTCATGTGGTTCTTCATTTTTGTGAAAATCATGCCATCCATTGCCGTAGCTGAGATGAAGGAAAAGCTGCTACCTCCATTCAGGAAAAAGAGATGAGACAGAAATTTTGCGGGGCCTGGGCCACTTACGAGTATCTGGACGATACCTGTGAGGCCATCAAAGAGCTGAGGCGTTCAGGCTTCGAAAAGATTACGACCCATGCGCCTTGTCCCAGACATGAAATCGATCATGCGCTGGGCAATCCACAGAGCCGGGTCCCCTTCTTTACTCTGGCTGGAGCAATCATCGGGTTTGGCATGGCGATCCTGATTATTTATCAGATGTCACTGAGCTGGATTCTGCCGGTTTCCGGAAAACCGGTGGTCTCGGTTCCGATTATGGGGCCGATCGCGTTCGAGTTGTCGGTTCTGCTGGCCATCTTTTTTACGGCTGGCGCTATCCTGTTTTTTATTGTAAAGGATACCCTGCGATATCCCGTGCCCAGAAGCAGGCACTATAGAGAGTATAACCGGTTTATGAGAGATCGGTTCGGGATCGTGGTGGCTTGTGCAGCGCCCGAGGTGTCTGAAATTGAAAGTATCATGAAGAAGCACCAGGCCGAGGAGGTCACCTGTGAAAAGTAAAATGCTGATTCTTTTGGGGGCGTTTTTGTTGATTGGGGTGATGAGTTTATCTGCCAGATCGGCTGTGACCTCTCTGATCAACGACATGTTCAACCAGATCAGTCTTAAACCTCAGGAACCCGGGGGAATGGGGTCGTTTCCAATCGGATCGGTCTCAGTAGATGGGCGGGTCAATGAAGATCCGGCCGACCGTTTCAGCTGGTTGACACCGGAAATGAGCAGCAAAACCGCTACCCGGAATCCGACTACGCCAGACACGGAATCGCTGGCAAACGGCGAAATGAAGTTCAATACCTATTGCCTAGTCTGTCATGGTGATACGGCGGCCGTCAACCCCGCTGGATTTGCAGCCACGAAGATCAATGACCTGGGAATGATCGCTCCGACAGTCGTGACGCTGACGCCTCAATTCACCGATGGTTATATTTACCATAAAGTCAAGTATGGTGGAGCGGTCATGCCCACTCTGGGATATGCCTCCACTGCCCTGGAACGATGGGACATCATAAATTATATTCGCACACTGGAGAAAGATCGATGAGTCGATACGATGAAATGAAACGTCTTTTGGAATCCACCCGGTTCAGCCTGGAGCCGAATCGCAGGCGTCTACTTCAGGTCATGACTGCATTGGGAGTTGCCGGTTTCATCATTGGATTGATCATTGGATATCGCCAGGAGGTCTGGCAGGCTATGCTGGTCAATACCATGTATTTCAGCGGAATTGCCATCGGTGGGGTCATTTTTTCGGTCATTTTCACTATTACCAGTGCCCACTGGGGGCGGCCCATCAAAAGACTGGCCGAAGCCATGGCCGGTTTTATCCCGGTCAGCCTGCTGCTTCTGATCCTGCTGTTTTTTGGAATGGACGTCTTCTTTGAATGGGTCGACCCGAACCGGGTCATACACGCCAAGGCCGGGTGGCTGAATATCCCGTTTTTTGTGATACGGAATCTCTTCATGATGGTACTGGCGGCTGTGCTGATCTGGATCTATTTGAAGGCGGTGATACGACCGGATATCGGGATGGCGAAAAAACTGACCGGTTTCGGAAACGCTTTTGCTGATAGGCTGGTTAAGGACTACGGTTCCCAGAAATCGGAAGAGGCCCGATCGGTAGGAAAATCAAAAAGATTAGCCCCCATAGTGGCTCTGATGTTTGCGCTGCTCTGCACCATGCAGGCCTTTGACTGGATGATGTCCATCGACCAGGAGTGGTTCAGCACCATGTTTGGCGTCCAGTATGCCATGTCCAATCTGCTGGGTGCAGCTGCAGTGCTGATGATTATTTCCGGAATTGTCCGCAACCGCTTCGGCCTTGAGGAATACATCACCATCGACCGTTATCATGACCTGTCCAAGCTGACATTTGCCGCTTGCGGCATGTGGGCTTACATGGTTTTTTCCCAGGTGCTGGTGATCTGGTATGCCAACCTGCCCGAAGAGACGCCCTATCTGATTTTAAGAATGCAGTCGATCGAGTGGGGCTGGATGTTCTGGTTGATCATGGTGGTCCTGTTTATCATACCCTTCTTTGGGTTGATGAGCCGTACGGCCTGCAATTCAATCTGGTTTTCCAGGTGGGTGGCCGTCGAGTTGCTGGTCGGGTTGTGGCTGGAAAAATACTTTCTGATTCTGCCCTCCATCCAGGAGAATAATATCGCCATGGGAATTATCCCTGCTGGCAACGGTTTGCCCGGATTCAACCCGAATATTTTTGATGCATTGATTACCATCGGATTTCTCGGTGGTTTCCTGCTCTGTTATTCCTGGCTGCTTCAGAGGGTTCCCATGATACCGGTTTCGGATCAGCTGTTTTTTAAAAAGGCAAATGACCATGCGGAGTCATGACTTATGTTGGATTTAATTTTCCCCTACCTGGCTTGGTTTGTCTGCATTGCGCTGTTGTCAGTACCGGCGCTTTGGGGTGGCGTATTTACAATAACATTGCTGGGCCATCTGACCCAGTTTCTGTTCAGGAAATCATCGATCCATGTTGATCGAAGCTGATTGATAGTATTCAATCATTCCGGGGGTAGCTCTTTTACCGGGAATGATATTTTGCCTGATTGCCTCACAGCTCTTGTTATACTCTTCGGTCAGAACCGGGAATCAGCTGGTTTGAAGAGAAAAGGAGATAGCGGCATCCAGGCCCTCGAAAGCCGGATAACCAGGTGTTATAAAGGCTGGTATATGCGGATACTCTTTTTTTTAAATGATGAAAACGGAGGATCAAAATGTTGTGCAAACTGAAAAGCGCTTTTAAGCTAGGTCTTTGCAGCATGATCGCCTGTGGGTTGGCGACATCCGTGAGTGCCCAGTCACTTCAAAAGGTAATGAAGGAACGAGGGCTCTCTCAGCAGGATCTGCTTGCGGCAGCTAAGACCTATACACCGACCGGTGTCAAGGACGAATATTACGTCTTTTCTTCCGGTGGTCAGTCCGGTCATGTGATCGCCTACGGTGTCCCGTCCATGAGATTGCTTAAGTATATCTCGGTTTTTACACCGGAACCCTGGCAAGGGTACGGTTATGGAGATGTAGAAAGCGGCAAGATTCTGGATCAGGGTCGTATGCGCGGGCGGAAACTGACATGGGGAGACACGCACCATCCCGCACTCTCTGAAACCAATGGGGAGTATGACGGGAAATACCTGTTCATCAATGACAAGGCCAATCCCAGGGTGGCTGTCATCGATCTGAAAACCTTCAGTACCATTCAGATCGTTCCCAACCCGATTATGAAGTCGGAGCATGGATCGACCTTTGTCACGCCCAATACAGAGTACATCCTGCAGGCAACCCAATACCCGGCGCCGTTCTCAAACAAGTATGTCCCTCTTGAGAATTTCAACGAGGAGTATCGGGGTGCCATGAGTTTTTGGAAGTTTAACATGAAAAAAGGCAAGATCATTGTCAAGGACTCCTTTTCAGTGGAACTGCCGCCTTACTGCCAGGATCTGAGTGATGCAGGAAAGCGCATCAGCAAGGGTTGGGCTTTTACAAATTCGTTTAACTCTGAACGCTATGTGGGAGGATTTGGAAAGGGAAACACCAAATGGAAAGGTCGTCTCCCCTTTGAGGCAGGCGCTTCATCCAAGGACACTGATTACCTCCATGTGATCAACCAGGAAACGGCCATTAAAATGTTCAAGCAGGGGAAATTCAAACGGATCAATGGCCATCCGGTGCTCATGATGAAGGATATGGTTGCGGCGAATGCGCTCTTTTTGATTCCGGAACCCAAGAGCCCGCACGGTGTCATGATCGATCCGTCGGGTCAATATATTACCGTATCCGGAAAACTGGACACCCACGTGTCCGTCTATGACTTCAAGAAGATCAAAGCCTTAATTGACAAAAAGGAATATGACGGTAAGGACCCATACGGTATTCCTATTCTCAGCATGACCAAGTCACTGCATGGTCAGGTGGAACTCGGCCTGGGACCTCTGCATACTCAGTATGACTCAGAGGACGGCATTGCATACACCTCTCTTTTTGTAGACTCCGCCATTGCCAAGTGGGATTATAAAAACCTGAAGCTGCTGGAGAAGATCTCAATCCATTATAATGTTGGTCACCTGGTGACGGCGGAAGGAGACACCACCTCTCCGGACGGAAAATACATGATCTCTTTGAACAAGTTGTCCATTGACCGCTTTCTGCAGGTCGGCCCGCTGCATCCGCAGAACCACCAGTTAATCGATATCACCAAGGGGCGTCCCATGCAGATGCTGATGGACATGCCCTTTCCGTTGGGTGAGCCGCACTATGCATTGATGATCAAGGCGGACAAGCTGAAGCCGATCAAGCGGTTCAAACAGAAGTGGTTCAAGCATCGTGTCAAGCCTGGACGGGAAAAAGTTGTTCGGAAAGGCAACAAGGTGACAATTCACTCAACCCTGATCAGGAGCCACTACAGTCCTGAGATTATCGAGGTCAAGGTTGGGGACGAGATCACCTGGCATCTGACGAACCTGGAACGGGCCGAAGATGAAACTCACGGGTTTACCGTTGACCTGTACAATATTCACGGCAGTCTGGAACCGGGCGAAACCAACACCTTCAAGTTCAAGGCCGATATGGAAGGGGTGTTCCCATTTTACTGCACGGAATTCTGTTCCGCATTGCATCTGGAAATGATGGGATATCTGTTGGTTAAACCATAAAACCGGATCAGACCGGTATATCTTGAATGCTATAATCCGCGTTCAAGGAAAGCCGGCGCCTGATATTGTGTTCAACCTAATAAAAAGGAAGGTAACTCATGAAACAAATAAATCAAAAACTGTTATCATCCATATTGGTTGGTATGATAACACTGATTTTTGTCGGGACCTTGTTGTCAGCTGAAAACTACAAGATGTCCTACCATGCCAAAGTCAAACAAAATGATGGCACCATTGCCATTATTGCTGGTGTCATTAACTATATCTGCCCCCGTCTGGTTCCAGATTCTACGAATATCTGCAACCCGAATGATCCGGTTGGATCAGCCGTCGGTGTTCAGAAATACATGGAGACGAACTGGGACCGGGAAGAGGATGACATCGAAGATGCCAGAATGCCGTCAGGACTCAAGAATCGTAAGGCAGCCCTGCAGTTCTGGGATGCTGTTGAACAGTTCAAAGAGCACTACCCTTACCGTGCAAAAGCCAAGAAACTGGCCGACAAGAACCAGTGGCACGATGCGTTTCTGAATGAAGAGATGGCCTGGCAATATCTGGTGAAGTGTGCCAGCAGGGGAATCTTTGCCAAGAAGATTGTGGATGGGGAATAGGCTTGGCGTCAGAAACCGTGTTCGGGTGCTTGATGCCTGGACCTGAAGGAGTTGCTGAACCGTGATCAGTTGCATCTGATTCTCATCACGATCTTCGCAACCCCCGAGACAGACTGGATTGCTATCCGGTTACTGCCAGATATTAATGTAACCAGATTCGGTCTGTCTTGTCATCCATTAATCCATGGTTCAATACCTTGGTGCTTTCTATTAATAAGGGGTTATAAACTGTCCAGAATATCCAATTATATCAGTGGATCAGAATTAAAACTGGTTCTATTATCTATCAGCCCGAAGCGATCATTATTGCCTTGATATTCCAATGCTGGCCCGTTTAATAATCGGGTTCACTAATTAGAACGGTTTCGGATATCAATGGCGGGTCCTGTCTCAGGGCCAGCAATAACTGTTTAAGGAGAATGTTGATGATTAGGAAATTTCTGGTCGGAATTCTGGCTTTCTGCCTGGTCTGTATCAGCGCCAGTTACACGACAGCCTTGGCGGATACCGGAGCCGAACTGTTTGAAAAACTGACCTGCCACAGTTGCCATGGACCGGACGGCAGGGGGATGGTTCGAATGGAAACCAAGGAGAATTACAGGCTGTCGAAAAAAGTCTTCAAACAACTGCTTAAATCCGGTATTCCGAGAAGCATCTTAAAACAGATGAAACCGTTGTATAAAAAGAAGTTTGATAATAAAAAAACATTTGTCACAGAGCTGAAAGCGTCGTTGGGGCAACAGGCATTTAAAGAACATAGTGCCGTTATATTGGAGGCTGGTGGGAAAGTATACTATCGAAAAGGTGATGTCATGAAGGGTTTTGAAAATTACCCCAGACTCTCTGGCAACAAGGAAATCTACCTTTTTAACCAGATGAAGGATATCCTTGAAGGAAGGAGAATTAACGGCAGTTCAGATGCCATGAGAGGTATTCAATCTTTCCTGGTCGCAAATAAGATTACAGATAAGGTGTACCGGCTGATCGCCCGTTATCTGTCAAAAATTAAACGAAAATGACGGCGGGTACCCTTTAATGATATCAATCATGCAGGGGAAAGATTGACATTTGTTTGAATTGTGAGCATATGCTATAAATAAAGGAAGACCCGTCCTGTCACAAGACAGTGATTGGGTGTTGTCAATTATTCTATTCGTAAAATGGAGAATATCATGATAAATCGCTATTTTAAACCGGCTCGTCTGCTGCTGGTTTTGTTCCTGGTTCTCGGAGCTGGTTCCATATATGCGTCCGCTGCAAAATGGGGGACATCTGTCGGGGAAGCATTGGAAGCACTCAAGCTGGAGGGCGATGTTGAAGAGGGTGAGGATATATATGGCGTTTGTGCTGCCTGCCATCTGCCTTCTGGATGGGGTGATGAAGCCGGTACCTTTCCGCAGTTGGCCGGACAGCATGCCACTGTCCTGATTAAACAGATTGCGGACATTCGAGCCAAAAACCGGGATAATCCAACCATGTATCCTTTTGCGATTCAAATCGAAGGGGCCCAAGATCTCGCCGATGTATCGGCTTTTACACAGACTCTGAAGATGAACCCCAGCCCTCCGCGGGGACCCGCTGGAACAGAGTATCTATTGACCAACCTTCGCAAGGATGCATCAAAGAACTCGTTGGACGTTCTGGAGGGCGTTGTCGGTACTGACAATTTTAAAAAGTTGAAAAAGCTGGAAGAGAAGAAATTCAAGTCGAAGGGCGCGTTTCTGGCTTCTGTATCGAAAGTGCTGGGTGCTGCTGAAGCCAAAAAACATGAAAAAATCATTCTGAAACGCGGAGACTGGACTTCAGACCTCAAGCTTGGGAAAAAGCTTTATGAAGTGAATTGTGTTCAGTGTCATGGAGATCATGGCCAGGGGAATTACAAGGACTACTATCCGGTCATTGCCGGCCAGACGTATCTTTACCTGGTTCGTCAGTTTCACTGGATCCAGATCGGCAAACGACGAAATGCCAACCCGGATATGGTTAAACAGATTAAGGGATTTTCCATATTGGATATGAGGAGTGTGGTGGACTATGCTTCCCGTTTCAAAATGAAGGAAGGGGACTGGAAGAAAGTTAAGTCGGACGACTTCGATTTTGATAATTAGCTAGACCTTGGAGGATCTGTACGAGAGACCTGGTCGGTTTTATTTCAGTATGGATCGAGAAAAAAAGGAAATTTTTATTAACCATTTAATGAGCAGGACAATGGACGATAATACTATCAAAAGACTTCGCCTCAGCAAAATACTGGCCTTATTGGCTATTCTGCTATTTCTATTTACCTATGTGAGTAAACCGTTTTTTGAGTACCGGGACCCGGTGGCCATAGATGAAGAGGATGAAGTGGAGGAGAATCTCTCCTTTCAGCCTTTCAGTTTTCTGATTCCTGAAGGTACCGAATCCTTCGAGCCTTCCCTTGATTACCTGGTACCCCTGATGGGGGACAAGATCTGGGAGTATCATCCCGAGGGGTTCTATGCATTCCTAATCGGCGCACGCACTGTACCTGTCTGGCGGGTTTCGCTGGAGGCTCCCCAGTATCCCCCGGAGTCCTTTCCTGACGGAATACCGGTCTTTTTTCACATGACCGACTTCAGTGGAAAAGTAAGCGAGACGAATACCATCAACCACTATATCGGGATGGACCCCATGGAGGTTGGAGCTGTTTTTCTGCGCCAGATTACACCCTTTGTCTATCTGATCTTCACCATCATGCTGATCGCCTACTTGTTCTATAAAGGCCCCTTGTGGTGGCTGCTGGGAGTTATTCCGGCCTTGATACCCTGGTATTATCTTTTCTTTTATGGCAAATGGCTGTACTGGTTTGGGCACAACCTGCACGATTTTGGTCAATTTGAGGTGAAGCCATTCATGCCGACGGTATTTGGAGACGGTAAGGTAGCACAGTTTACCACCCACTCATATCCGACAACCGGGTTTTATCTTTTGCTAATCTTTTTTCTGCTAATGGTGTTTTCCGTCCTGATCCGCAGAAAAGCCATGAAAGAGTCTACCGTTCAAGCTTGAAAAAGCCCGTTAGTACTGGAGGTCCTGTTATGCCTGCGACCTCCAACAGGGGCGATTTAAAATGAAAAATCATCTGTTTCTAGTTCTACTCATATCTCAGTTTTTTATTGCAGCGCAGAATGTCGTTGCCTTCGAAAATCTGCAGCGTCTGATTGATGAAACGCCACCCGGCGGAACGCTTGTCCTGCCTCCAGGTTCCTATCGTGGTCCTATTGTTATCAATAAGCAGATGACCCTGGACGGTAGCCACCAGGTAGTGATTGACAATGGGGGTAAAGGTTCCGTGGTCCTGATCAAGGCAAACGGTGTGGTGTTGAAAAACATGCATCTCACCAACTCCGGCGATAGTCATGATCGATTGGATGCAGGTGTTCTGGTTCGTTCCTCTGACAATAAACTTCTCAACAACCTCATCACCGACTGCTTGTTTGGTATCGACCTGCAGGAGGCTCATAACAACGAGGTGATCGGCAACGATATTTCATCTAAAAAGGTTGCCCTGGGAATTCGAGGTGACGGGGTTCGCATCTGGGCCAGCCACAAAAATATTTTCAGAAAGAACCGGATTCATGACTCCCGGGACATGGTCATCTGGTATTCCAATGACAACCTGATTGAAGAGAATGAGGGGTGGAACAACCGATACTCTCTCCATTTCATGTTTGCGGGGGGAAACCTGGTACAGCGGAATGTCTACCACCATAATACGGTGGGTATTTTCCTGATGTACAGCCGCGATGCCACGGTCAGGGACAACCTGGTCAAGTACTCTCTGGGGGGGACCGGTATCGGTATCGGTCTGAAGGAGGTGGACAACATGACCATTATGAACAATCGCGTCTTGTATTGTACCGCTGGATTCTATTTTGACCTCTCTCCATTTCAGCCGGACACCTACAATTTTCTCAAGGGTAACGAGATTGCCTATAACGTGGTGGGAGCTGATTTTAACTCCGCCCTGCCCCGCAATGTCCTCAAGGGCAATGCCTTTATCAACAACCTGGAAACCGTCCAGGTCCATGGGAACGGGACGGCCACGGACAGTATCTGGGAGGGGAACTATTACAGTGATTATGAGGGCTTTGATCGGGACAGGGACGGGTATGGTGATTCCACCTACAATTACGACATCTATTTTGAAACCCTCTGGATGGGAGATGACTGGATGCGGTTTTTTTACGGGTCCCCCGTGATCAGTGTCTTGAATTTTGTGGCCAGGCTGGCACCCGTTTCTGAACCGCGGCGTTTAATGCGCGATGAAAAGCCGGTCTTCAATGTTGATCTTGATTTATTACGATCGGAGGCAAACCTTTACTATGACCCTCCTGTCATTGATGTGGAAGCGGATGCCGATGAAGATGATGGCCATGATGATGCGATGGCTTCCCGATATGGCGGTGGAGATGATGATGACGAAGATGAAGACGACGACGATGAGGATGAGGATGAGGATGGTGAAGATACCCAAGCAGAAAACTATAATCGATACTATCAAAACCAATGATTCAGATAAAAGCACTGACCAAGAGATTTGGTAAATTTACCGCAATTGACGATATTAATCTCCAGATTGCCGGAGGTGATCGGATTGCACTGATCGGACTGAATGGTGCGGGAAAGACAACCCTGATTCGGATTATTCTGGGGCAATACTTGTTTGACGGTAAACTGCGGGTCTTTGGGAAAAATCCCCGCAACCACCGGGTGGAGGTCCTGGATCGGATTGGATTTGTGCCCCAGATCCCGCCGCCAATTCAGATGAGTGTGGGCGAACTGGTCTCTTTTGCGGCGGCTATCTCTTTCCGATCCAGTAAAGATGCCATTATTGCGAAAGCTCTGGAGCTGGGGTTTGAAATAGAGAGTAATTTGAAAAAGCCGTTTTTGAAACTCAGCGGCGGCATGAAGCAGAAGCTGCTGATTGCACTGGCGCTGGCTCGGGAACCTGAAATTCTGATTATGGACGAGCCGGCTGCAAACCTGGACCCTCAGGCCCGACAGGCATTTTTTCTGATGCTGTTGAGATCCATGGAGAAAACGACCATGTTGCTGAGCAGTCATCGAGTGGATGAAGTGGTCAACCTGATCAACCGCATCATCGAAATTGATCATGGCCGTATCGTTCAGGATGAGCAGATCTCAGAATCGCGACTGGCCGATCACCAGTTGAATTGTCAGGTGATGTTTACCGAGCAGAATGATCAGGCCGTGCAAATTCTGCAGGATTGGAATTTCAAGCGGCGTGAAAACGGCCTCTCCTTCGAGGGCAGTTTCATCGGCACCGAACGATTACGGTTTATGACCACCATTTCCCATTTCGCTAATCAGATCAAAAGCCTGAATATTAACTAGTGATAACACTATGAAAGCGCTTATTCAAATTACGCTATCCGATTTCAAGGAGTCGGTGCGGGCCAAGTGGTTTTTAATTTACGGTCTGGTTTTCGGTGGAGCAGTGATCCTGCTGTTCGTTCTGGGGATTACCGAATCCAAAGTTCTGGGCTTTACCGGACTGAGCCGTCTGCTGATCACCTACATCCAGTTGTGTGTGGCTATCCTGCCGATTCTGGTGTTGATCTCCACCGTACGGAGTGTGGTAGGGGACCGCGAAGCCAATATTCTGGAGTACTTTCTCTCGATGCCGGTATCGCTGGGGGCCTATTTCTGGGGCAAGGTGATCTCAAAGTTTTTTCTTGTTTTCATCCCCATTTTTCTGGCGCTGGTTGGTGCGGTGATCTGGGGGGTCTTCAAGAGCCTGTCAATCCCTTGGGGGATTGCCGGATACTATGCCCTTCTGCTGGCCTCGCTCTCGTGGTGTTTTCTGGGGCTGGGTATGTACATCTCCACCCTGGTGAAAAAGCAGGAGTGGGGGCTGGGGTTGTCCGTATTGATCTGGCTGGTCCTACTGCTGTTTATTGATGCTGTTCTGATAGGGTTGATGATGCAGCACCAGATTATTGAGGGTGTGATTGTTGGTATCGCGCTGCTCAATCCAATCATGGTGTTTCGCACCGGTGCCGTTTTGTTGTTTGATCCGGAACTGACAGCCATAGGCCCTGCTTCTTATGTGATTCTTGATCGATTGGGATATAACGGGTTTCTAGTGTTTTCCATTGGATACCCGATTTTTCTGGGTTGGCTGTTTTCGTTTCTGGGGTTCTTTCGGTTTAAGAAAGGGGATCTGGCCTGATGATAAAAAGGAAAGGATCGATGATGATGGACATTGGAAAAATGAGACTGCACCTGTGGCGGTTGACGATATTGGTTTTTGGACTGTGCCTGTCTGCCATGACGGCCTATGGGGAGATTGATACAGCTGCGTTTGAAGAGGATTTTAATATTCTTCGTTTTCAACAGAACTCTCCGGCTCCGGATTTTACGACGACGGATCTGGATCAAAACATATATCGTTTGCAGGACTATCGGCATAAATTTGTGATGCTCAACTTCTGGGCCAGCTGGTGTGTGCCCTGTGTCAGGGAGTTACCAGCCCTGGAAAAGCTGCGCGGGGCCCTACCTGAATCCGATTTTCAGATTCTTGCCATGAACGTGAGAGACAAGGAGAGCCGGCTTCGAAAATTCATGGCGACCCGACTATATGTGTTTGCCATGCCGTTAGATAGAACAGGTGAAATTTACAAGGCTTACGAGGTTGCCAGTTTTCCTACAACATTCCTCATTGATCGCGAAGGACGGCTGTTCGGAAGGATCAATGGGGCCCGCTACTGGATGGAGGGTGATTTTGTAGATTATATGAAACAGTTAATCAGCCAGGAGGGCACAAATGAGTAAAACAGGATATCGCATATTGCTAATGGTGCTGGTCATCTGCTTTTGTGCGCTATTGATGTCATCTGACCTAATGGCATTGAAACTGAGTCGAAAAAAGAGCAAGGGGGGCGAAGGCCCCTATATACCCATTACGGCCAAGGAGCGATGCCCGGTTTGCGGCATGTTTGTCCGGCCCTATCCCAAATGGATTACCCAGATACAGTTCAAGGATGGGCATCACCAAAGTTTTGACGGTATGAAGTGCTTCTGCCGCTTCTATTTTGATACGGAAAAATTCGATGATGGGCACACAGCTTCCGAATTTACAAAACTTCTCGTCCGTGACTACTACACATTGAAGTTTATTGACCATGACAAGGCCTATTATGTCATCGGTAGTGATGTCCTGGGCCCGATGGGGCACGAACTGATCCCCTTCAAAAGTCTTGAGCGGGCAAAAATATTCATGATCGATCACCGGGCACAGAAGATAATCCGGTTCAAAGAGATCACCTCCAGGCTTCTGAACAAGTTGGATAACGCCAAGAAAACCCTGGTACTGGATGACTAGAAGATGAGGCACTCATCAAAGCTCGGAATTACCCTGCTGGCTCTATTGCTGCTGGTACTGGTTGCTGCTGTTGACTACCAGCACAAACGAAGGGAATATGTCGAAAATATCTGGATGCGAAAGTCCTTTCAAAGAGCGGTTGGATTGACCGATCTGTCGATCACAACAGCCGCCCGGTACCTAAGGCATTACTCTTTGGGAGATATGGCGACGCCTTTTCAGGACTATCCAGCCAGCCTGGATCATTTTCCTGCCGGCTTTGTCTATTCGCCACCGGATTTTTCGGAATTCCCCAAACCGGTCAAATTTGGACCATTGCCAAATTTGACATCAAACTAAACACGACCACTTATGGATAAGCCGACAACATCCGGTAATTGGCTGGAAAGGCAAAGGAACATAGTTGACTATAGTCTGCAGGGCCTTTTTCGCAGGCGGACTAAAAACAGTCTGATTCTGGTAATGTATGTACTGCTGATATTCGTTGTGTCATCGGTGCTTTTCATTACCGGTTCGCTGACCGTGGAGCTGTTCAGTACCGCAGAAGAATTGCCGGATATAACTGTCCAGAAAATGATCGGTGGGCGGCAGGTGACGATTCAGGAATACTATTTCAAGGCCATTTCGGAGATTCCCGGCGTTGAAGATGTGGAGCCCCGAGTCTGGGGATATTTTTATCTGGAAGAGTTGCAGGCTAATTTTACCATCTATGGAATGGACCTGACACTTTTGGAAGAGGGGGATTATGAACGAATTGTCAACTGGAATGCAGCCCGGAAAAATCTAGAGATGCAGCCGGAGTTCCGGATGATCATCGGGGAAGGCGTATCCCGTCTGTTGAAAGAGATCCAGATGGAAGACGCCTTTCTCTTTTTTCAACCGAACTGGGATGCCGCCATACCATTTGAGATTATCGGAACCTTCAAATCGGAAACCCAGTTACAATCCAATGACCTGATGGTCATGCAGACAGAAGGGGCGCGAAAGGTCCTGGAACTGAAGGAGGGAGATTTTACAGACCTGGTGGTTTACGTTCCCAACCCAGAGGAGACGGAAATGATTGCGCTGAAGATCCGGCGCTACTATCCCGAATTGAGAACTGTCACCCGGGCTCAGATCGAATCAACCTACACGTCCGCCTTCAATTGGAAAGGGGGGTTTGTCCTTTCCAGCATGCTGGTGGTGATTTTCGCCTTTCTGGTATTGATCTGGGATAAGGCCAGCGGTCTCTCCCCCGCAGAGAAAAAGGAGATCGGCATCATGAAGGCCATTGGCTGGGATACGGAGATGATCCTGGCGGTAAAGTTCTGGGAAAGTTTTATCATATCAATTATAGCGGCGGTGCTTGGGATTGTACTTTCCTATTTTTATATTTACTGGCTGCATGCACCGGGCTTAAAGGAGATTTTTATCGGCTGGTCGACTCTCTATCCCTCCTTCGAGCTGGTACCGGACATTGATATTAAATTTTTGTTGCTGATCGTCACCGTGACGGTTATTCCATACAGCGCAATGGCGGTATTCCCTTCCTGGAAAGCAGCTATTACCGATACCGACTATATCCTGCGAAACAACTGAGGAAGCCAGATAATGGACGAACTGATGCTCAAGACAGTGAAGGTGACCAAAATATACAACCAGGGAAAGCAAAACGAGGTAATCCCGGTCAGGGATGTATCGCTGAAAGTGAAAAAAGGGACATCTGTCGTGATCAAAGGACCAAGTGGCTCCGGAAAAACAACATTGCTGTCCATGATCGGCTGCCAGATTAAACCGACCCATGGAGAGATTGTGGTAAATGGGAAGCAGGTGTCCAAACTGCCGGAAAAATTTGCCAATCGGCACAAACGGGAGCATATCGGATTTGTGTTCCAGCAGTTTCACCTCATTCCGGACCTGAGTGTCCTGGACAATATCATGCTTCCCCTGTTGCCTTTCGGTATGCGTCCTGCCGAACGAAAAAACCGGGCGATGAAGCTGCTGACGCAATTCGACCTGGAAAAACGGGGCCGGTTTAAGGTCAAGGATCTTTCCGGCGGGGAACAGCAGCGAACCGCAATCTGTCGCTCGCTGGTCAACGGTTGCAGCCTACTGCTGGCAGACGAACCAACGGCGCACCTGGATGGCCAGCTGACAGCCGATTTTCTGGGATATATGGCTGAATTGAAGTCAAAGGGATATACCATTTTGATTGCCAGCCACGACCCGGCTGTTTTCGAACATGAAATGGTTGATCGAATTATTGAAATGAAAGGTGGAGAGATTCTCCCATGATTTTGAATCCATGGATTCTGAGCCTGTTGACAGGTCATGCGGCCCTTTTTTTTATTTTTTCACTGGCGGCCCTAAACGCATGGTGGATATTCAGAGGGTGGGATTTCAGTTCCTGCAGCGAGAAGCAGTATCAGCTGGAAAACCGGACCTATCTGGTTTCCAGTGTCATGAACCTGACGCTGGTTTTCCAGATGCTGATGCTGTTCCTGCTGGTGATGACGGCAGATGAGCTTGCAAAAATTCTTCCCGGCGCTATGTGTGCGACCGGGACCTTGTCGTCAAATGATTACGGGTTTCCGCTGCTAATTGTAAAGATCGGATCGTTTTTTTTCTATTTTGCCTGGCTGGTCCTGAACTACCTGGACAACCAGATTGAAACCTATCCACTGATCCGGGCAAAATACCTGGCACTGTTGTTTATTTATCCGTTGATACTTGCAGAGATGGCGTTACTGCTTTTGTTTGTTGCCAACCTCGATCCGAGTGTTATTACCTCATGCTGTGGATCAATTTACAACGAGTCCTCAGCCGGTCTGGGGGGGACTATGGCTGGTTCTTCGCCGATAATGACATTGTCGTTGTTTTTCGGTGTCGTCATAGCGATTCTGCTCTGGCACTTTATCGACAGCAACTCGGCAAACCGGCCGGGCATAAAAAAAGGCTTTCTTGAGATCGGATTGTGGATATCCTTGTTTGTTACGGCACTTCTGACAGTTATATCGTTCATTAGTACATACATTTACGAAATGTTGTCACATAAATGTCCTTTCTGTTTTCTGAAAGCTGAGTACTATTATATTGGGGTCCCACTCTACCTGTTTCTCTTTCTGGCAACAGCCGCAGGAGTGACCAGAGGTGTCCTCTGCTGGCTCGGAGCAGAGGGTGCACTGGGAGAGAAAGCGGTCGTGTTGAGAAAGAAATTGGGGCGGATCACCATCGTCAGCCTTCTTGCTTACATCGTTGTTGGGTACTCCCCTTTTGTTATCTACTATATCCGGACCGGCCGGATGATTTGAATGGTTCTTGATTAATAAAACAATCCAAAATGAAATCTAAACAAAATAGTGAGTTGGCTTGTAGATTCCAGATAGTTGCATTGATTGCACTATTTCTGCTCACTGCCAGCTGCAGTGGAGTCTCAACAACCGGCCCTCATGTCATCGAAACCCATAAGGAATGTCCCCTGTGTGGAATGATTCCAGCCAAATACCCGCTCTTCAACTGTCAGATTATTTTCGAGGATGACACCTATGAAGCCTTTGACAGTGCAGCCGGGATGCTGATCTATCTCCATTTTCCTGATAAAACGGGATTTCCGTTAAAAAAGGTCAGGAAGATTTATTTCAAGGACTACCTGTATGAGAAATGGATTGATGCTGAAACCACCTGGTTTGTGGTTGGATCTGAAATTCTGGGTCCGATGGGAATTGAGTTTCTGCCGGTCAGCAGCAAAAAGATGGCGCTGGAACTGAAAAAAGAGGAAAAGGGGGCGGCCGTTGTTTCATTCCATGATGTCGACCGTGCCTTTTTGACGAAAGCCGGAGAAAACGGCTGGTTGCACTTTCTAGCCAGGAAACTGGTGCTTGAATGATCCTGAATTCTTAATTGAGAGATGTTTTTTGACGGTTAGTCCAAATATTAAACAGTGTCTTATGAAGAAAGGGTTGATACTCCTTTTTGCAGCACTATTGATTCTACCTGCCTGTAAAAAGGGAAACAAAGAGCAACTCCCGGTTGACTTCGTCTGGGATCGGGTTGTTTGCGAAGAGTGCAAAATGGCTTTGAGCGACCCGCACTACTCGGCCCAGGTGATAGACCCGGACGGTCAACCGTACTATTTTGATGATATCGGGTGTGCTATTTTATGGCTGAGACGGCAACCCTGGCGTAAAAAGGCCCGCACCTGGGTTAATGATGTCAACACCAAAAAGTGGATTGATGCCGAAAAGGCCAACTGGACCTATGGTGATCCAAAGACACCAATGGGCTACGGATTCGCCGCAACACTCAAGCCAGTAAAAAAACCGATGACATATAAAACCGTTAAGAAATGGATGTATATCGGAAAAACCCTGGTGAGAGAAAACACAGCCAAACACCTTGGTTTTGAAAGCCGTTCGCCGGCTATTGTCGGGCCTGATTACATTCGTGAAGCTGGAAAGAGTCCAATTGCCAACATAAAAAAAAATGACTGAAAAAAAACAGGAAAAGGGAATCAGCCGCAGGAAGTTCTTGAAAACCTCCACAGTGGTCGCTGTGGGAGGTGCGGTTGCCTACGGGGTAGCGAGTGTACCCCTTCTGAGAAGTGACCGAGTATTGCTGCGACCGCCGGGCGCATTGGATGAAGATTCCTTCCTGGCGGCATGTATTAAGTGTGGGCAGTGCCTGCAGGTTTGTCCACCGCAGGTGATTGAACTGGCAGGTATTGGACAGGGATTCGGGATTGGTACCCCTTTCATAGTTCCCAGAGAAGGCGGCTGTATCCTGTGTGCCGGTTTGCCATGCGTACTGGCTTGTCCCACCGGGGCTCTGGCTCATCACATTTCAGAAGGAAAAGAAGCGGAGATGGGCCTGGCCTTTATCAGTCAACCGGAGACATGTCTCTCCATTCTTGGTGTGAACGACCTAATTTTCAGGCTGGAAAACCTGAACAAAGCAGGGCTCAGAGTGAACGCGCCTGAAGAGCTGCCGCAGATTATTAAGAAACTCCTGGAGCGGATATCATCCGATGAGAAGCAAAACCTGAATGAACAGTTTGACCTGGCCGGGGATGAAGCCGGTATAGCAGGCAGTCTATACGCTAAGCTTCAGAAGCCGGAGGATCTGCAACTTTTTACAGCATTTGTCAGGCAGACGGTCCAGGCGAAAACCAGTTGCCGCATTTGCCTGGACGAGTGTCCCATCAAACAGGAACAGACGATCCGGTTTGTCAGCCGGAAAAACGATACCAGTGGAAAATACGAAGTCTGGCCGTTGGTGCAAGAGACCTGTGTCGGTTGTGGGATGTGCGAGGAGAAGTGTCCGACCGCCAAGGCCTCAATAACCATCGTTCCCAGGAAGAAATGGAAAGCCTAGACTTGAATGCCACGATATCCGATTTGACCTTTTGAATTAACTCACACTACTGAAAAACTGATGACAACCAAGATTCAAAAACCGAAGGTGAAGAGCTTTAGCGGACCTGGAAAACGGACGGAAAACACCCCGCAACCAGGTCATTCAGCCCACAAATGGCGAAATATTCGCTGGGGGGTTCTTCTTTTTTTCAATATTCTTTTCTTTGCCTCATTCTTCTTTGATATCCAGGTGCTGGAAGGCAGTCTCACCGGTTCACGCTTGTTCGGATTTCACCTGATTGACCCACTGGCGGCGATTCAGGTGATACTAGCCAGCCGAAGTCTCCTGATCAATGTGGTCATCGGTGTTGTCACAATAATTCTGATGTACATTATTCTGGGCGGCAGAACCTTCTGCTCCTGGATATGTCCCTATCACTGGCTGGCAGAATTGGGGGAGAAAATCCATCTTTACCTGAAGCGGAAAAAAATCATCAAGGGGCGTTCATTCGATCGTAAGATCCGCTATTATTTCATCGTATTGTTTGTTTTACTGGCTTTTTTCAGTGGGTACACGATCTTTGAGACGATCAATCCGGTTGGGATAATCAGTCGGTTTATTGTCTACGGACCGTCACTGATGTTGATCTGGGTGCTAGCGCTGCTTCTTTTCGAGGTTTTTTACAGCCGTCGTGCCTGGTGTCGATATTTCTGCCCGGTAGGTGTTTCATATCAGCTGATCGGAACCGTGACGCCGCTGAGGATCAAATGGGACGCTGAAAAATGTTCAAACTGTAAGCGGTGTCAGCAGGTCTGCCTGGTGCCGAATGTCCTCACAAATTCGGTCAACAAAGGCAAAAAAGTCTTTGTGGATTCAGGCGCTTGCACGCGTTGCGGCTTATGTATCGATATTTGTGATGATGAGGCACTATCGTATGGACTGAAGTACCTGGATCAATTGATTTAATGGTTACCTGTTCAATGGTCTGTGGGTTATAACCAACTCGAAAAGGTGAGTTTGCTATGCTTAAGATGATAAGCGTTCTGTTGATAACCGGTGTGCTGGTTACCTTTCTTGCCCAGCCTGTTCTGGCTGTTGACGGGAAAAAGATGTACACAGCTAAATTTTGTATCACCTGCCACGGAAAACAGGGAATATCGGTAGCCCCTAATTATCCAAATCTGTCTGGGCAGAATCCGGAATACATGAAAATCCAGGCCAGAGATATTATTAATGGAAAGCGAAAAAGCAAGCTGACACTTCTGATGACCGCCAATCCGGTCGTGATGAACATATCGGACGTGGAAATTGCTGAAATTGCCGAATATCTCGCAACGCTCAAATAGGAAGAAGGGCCAATTTCATCCGGTGCGGAAAGCTGTCAGGAATCGAATGGGCGAATTTTTATGTCGTCAAGACGATTCGGCTAGCAGTTTATAGACTGTCTCAATTATAAAACCGGGTGTGGTCTTATAGGGGTAGATGAATCGAATTAGCCCCTTTTTATCGATAAGGAACGCGTAAGAAGTATGGTTGATAACATAAGCCCCGTCTGAACCCAACAGCTTCTTACGGTATCGGATAACATACTTTTTAGCTATTTTAAAGGTCGCTTTTTTGTCTCCCCGGAGTCCCAAGATCCGATCATCAAAAATACTAAGGTAGTCCCGCAGCCGTTTTTCCGTATCTCTTTCAGGATCTAGTGTAATATAGAGAATCTGAATATTTCGAGCTACGTCACCCAGTTGTTTCAACACGTCTGCCATAACAAACAGCGTATTGGGGCAGATATCCGGGCAGAATGTGTATCCAAAGTACAGGATGACGACTTTATTGTTGATATCCGACAGCTGAGCTGGTTTTCCATACATGTCTGTCAGTGTGAAATCACCGCCGATCTTCGAATAGGATCTCAGTTTAATCGGCTTGGCTTGAAGTGTCTGGACGCCGAAGGCTGCCAACAACAGCACTATCCAGACGATATGCGCATGACGTTGAATAACCTTGATAGGGGGTAAAATCATGACCCTGATAAACGAAAAATTGAAGTTCACCTGATTGCAAGTGGAAAATCGGGAGTTTCTTGCATTCGATAGTGGAACCAGTATAGTCAAAAAGTACCATGAAAACAATTGCTTTTATGCTGAAAAAACTGTTTTTGACCGGTTGTCTGCTCCTGCTTGGGATCGCTGTATTTGCGGATTCCCTTCCAAAAGGTAATTGCAGCGCTCCTCTCCCCAAGACCGATCTGCGTCGCTGTAAGTTCTGGGGGAACGATTTCAAGGGACGAGACCTGCGAGGCGTCAATCTTGACGGCGTCGATTTCAGGGGGATCAATATGACTGGTTGCAACCTTTCAGGGGCCAGTTTAAAAAATGCGGATTTGAGGTGGACCAATTTGACCAACTGCAATTTAACCCGTACCAATCTAAAAAGAGCCAACCTTTTTCACACGACGTTTAACGGAGCCTGGATGGACTATGCGGTCCTGACGGATGCATACCTGTTTGGAGCATCCCTGAATGAAGTCCGGGCAACCGAAGCGGACTTCACAAAAGCCTTCATGAAGGATATCAATATTTCCGAAAGCACCATGCTGAATTGCACTTTTAACCAGAGCTACATGATTCGCGCAGTGATGATAGGTTCAGATCTCTCCGGATCCTCTTTCGATCAGGTAAATCTGGTTGGCAGTGCCCTTGAAGATGCAAACCTTTCAGGAACCAGCATGAAAGAGACAGCGTTGAACGGTGCTACCTTCGACGCCACACTGTTTGTCGGTGCTGATCTAAACGGCGCCGATTTTAAGGATGCTGTTTTCAGCAACATGAATCAAGACCATTTCCAGCTTGTGAAAAACCCGCCTCTTATTATTTTAAGACTCTTCAAACACTAGACTTACAACAATAATTTTTAATGTCTATACAGGTGTCCATTAGTTGACGGGGTCTTCCTGTTTAAATTTTTTTGCTAGATCAGGTTAATTAACAAATTTCGAGTGAATTCTCAGGCTTTTCTCGTCCATAATCTTGAGACCGAAAGGGTAGCTTCCAATCCGACAGCTGTTTAATGACGCTTTAAGTGCTCTTCCTCAAACATCTTGGACATTTTTTAATGTGGAAACTTCACTGGCAAACGTCGTAAAATCCGTTTATTTGTATAAAACATCTAAGTAATTATCATAGTGTGGCCCTATCCGTTGAGAGGAAGAATGAACATTGACAAACCATCGGGAAACCCATAAAAAAAACGACAGTAACTCTCCCAAACTTTTTTTTGAAACCTGCACAGGAAAGCTATGAATAAAAATGATCTCAGCCGCTGTTTTATAATTGGGATAGTGAATCCCATCTCTTTTTTCAGTATTTAAATTCATGAAATGATGAACTATCAATGCCCATTCTGCCTGATAAAAGGGGAGTCCCACTATATCCGTTTCCCTATATACATTACATTCTTCGTAGCGATTGCGTCTGGAATATCTTGTGGTGTGACGGATTGGTTTAAAATTCCAGAACTGGATTTGAAAACCTTTTCCCGTATACGAAGTCAACTTGGCCGGCCAGTGAAAAATGCGGATGTGGGGTGCTTGAAAACAAATCGAAGCACTTGGGGATCGGACATGAAACCCCTGAAAGTGATCACAACCAACAATAGTAACATAAGACAACCGAATCAATAGAAAATAGATAAATCAACATGAGTCAAAATAAAGCCAAAAAAAAGTGGTTTTCCCGTCGCAAATTTTTAAAAACGTCGACACTGGTTGCTGTTGGGGGAGTGGCTGCCCTTGGCGTTGTCAGCGTGCCGATTTTGCGCAGCGAGCGCTTACTGCTGCGTCCCCCTGGCGCTCTGGATGAAGATACATTTCTGGCATCCTGCATCAAATGTGGTCAGTGTATGCAGGTTTGCCCGCCCCAGGTGATAGAACTGGCCGGAATCACCCAGGGGTTTGGTATCGGGACCCCCTATATTATTCCCAGAGAGGGCGCCTGTATTTTATGCAAGGGGCTGCCATGTGTTTTGGCTTGCCCCACCGGAGCGCTGGATCACCAGATATCCGAAGGAAAAGAGGCTGAAATGGGCCTGGCCGTCATCAGTGCCCCGCAAACCTGTCTTTCCATCAAAGGGATTAATGATCTTGTTTTCAAGCTGGAGGGGCTGGAAGCGGTACAGAACCCCGACAGAATATCTGTGGAACTGCTGGAGATTATCATGAAACTCCTGGAACGGTTAACGCCGCGGGAAAAACAGAATCTGAAAGAGCGATTTGACTTAATCGGGATGGAGGAGATATCCGCGTTTGATTTGAGAGACGAAGTGATCAAGGATAATCTGCCCTGGTTTGTGGCGTTTGTTAAAAAAACGCAGCAGGCAAAGCGTGGCTGCCGCATCTGCCTGGAGGAGTGTCCAATAAAGGTAGAACAGACTATTCGTTTTGAGGGGCAGAAAAATATCAATAGTGCTCAGGAGGAGATCTGGCCGGTGGTTCAGAAAACCTGTGTTGGCTGTGGTGTGTGTGAGGAAAAGTGTCCGACGGCAACAGCTTCCATTACTATCGTCCCCAGACTGCAGTGGACTGGCGAGACTTAGAAAAACAATCTTTTGACAAGAAAGAGATGAAAATAAATTTTCATGAACCCAAGGTGAAAAGCTTCCCGGGGCCTGGAAGGCGGGAAGAAAACATCCCACAGCCCGGTCACGCCTCCTATAAGTGGCGCAATATCCGCTGGGGGGTGCTGCTCCTTTTTAATTTCCTGTTTTTTGTTTCGTTTTTCCTGGATATTCAGATACTGGAAGGCAGTTTGAGCGGTTCCCGTCTGCTCGGATTTCATCTGACTGATCCCCTGGCCGCTATGCAAGTCATCCTGGCCAGTCGCATTCTGATGATTAATCTCGTGATCGGTGTCATCACAATTGTTCTGATTTACCTGTTGTTGGGGGGCAGAACGTTTTGTGCCTGGATCTGTCCTTACCACTGGTTGGCCGAGCTGGGTGAGAAAATCCATCTTATTCTCAAAAAGAACAAAATAATCAAAGGTCGCTCATTTGACAAAAATTTCCGGATTCTCTTTTTTGTTCTTTTTATGGCACTGTCTCTGGTTACCGGATACACAATTTTCGAAACCTTTAACCCGGTGGCGATCCTGAGTCGGTTTATTGTGTATGGACCCTCTTTGATGTTGACGTGGGTATTGGCTCTTTTACTGTTCGAAGTGTTTTTCAGTCGACGGGCCTGGTGCCGTTATTTTTGTCCGGTGAGTGTTCCCTACCACATCATCGGTTTGGTAACGCCATTAAGAATTAAATGGGATCGGGAGAAGTGTTCGAATTGCAAACGGTGTCAGCAGGTCTGCCTGGTTCCATACGTGCTGACCAATTCAGTTAACAAAGGAATGGCAAACTACGTAGATTCCGGGGCTTGTACCCGCTGTGGGTTGTGCATCGATATCTGTGATGATGAGGCCTTGAGCTATGGTTTGAAATATCTGGATCAGATAATTTGATCGATTTTTTTGCGAAGCATGGGAATGACTACATTTCTAAAGCAAAATAAGGATCTGAACCAGGTAAATTTCACGTGGGACCATGACTAATTAGCCATCGATGCAATCCAACACCTGTTTGATGACGGCATCATGACTCCAGGATTTGTCCAGGGTGACCCCCAATCTCACAAACACGACATCTCTGGATGGAATGACAGCGACGATTTGCATATTATAACCGCTTTGATAGTAGAGGTCGTTCGGAAGCGACGGAAACATCTTATTATCCGGATTGTTCTTTTCCCCTGCATTCAGCCAGAATTGAGCGCCATATTTGCCCTGTGGCGCCAGGGGCGTGGGAGTAGTAGAGTACTTGACCCAGCCTTCCGGCAGAATTCTTTCACCTTCCCAGATCCCATCGTTTTTCATGAGCACGCCAAAACGCGCCCAGTCTCTGGCTGTGGCAAAGCCATAACTCGATCCGACGTAGGAACCTGATGCGTCCGGTTCAATAATCGCTGAAAACATACCAATTTTATCTAGCAACCGTTGACGGGTAAAATTGTTGAGACTGACCAGCGATCCCCCGACCGTGTCTCGAACGATACGGGCAATGATATTAGCAGTGCCACTTGAGTAGTACCACTCTCGATCCGGTTCTGTTCGTAAAGGCCTGGTGGCAGCATAGTCAGCCATGCTGTTACTTTCATAGAACATGTAGACTGCGTCGGAAGAGGGGCCATAGATCTCTTCAAACTCCAGACCGCTGGACATCCTCAAGAGTTGATCCAAGGTTATTTTTGCGCGTGGATCGTCTTTCCCTTCCCAGGCCTTTACTGGAGACGGCTGCATGATATTCAGTTCCCCGTCCTTAACCAGAATACCCACCAGCGCATTGGTCCAGCTTTTGGTCATTGACCAACCCAGGAGGGGACTGGTCTTTGAGACATGAGCGGCGTATTTTTCAGCAATGATCCGGTCCTGATAAACGACCACTATGGCGTGCGTGTTTCTGCGGCTGTCCTGACGCGGTTCTTTCAGCGCCTCATTCAGCACCTGATCCAGTTTCTCACGATTTACATTCGGTGGAATCGAGTCCAGATCGACTTTTTCACCGGCTGGCCAGATGGAATCCAGATCCGGTTTTTGTTGCGCAACTGCCCCCTCCGCTTGTGTCAATAATTCTGCTCTGGTGGTATCCGTCGTCAGAGTACAACCGAACCCCTCTCGATAAATGGCAGTAGCAGGGCTCCAAAAGCCAAATCCTTTGGATGTGACCGTTTTCTGCTCGTAATCAACTTCGGTGTCGACGACTAAAAACAGTGGGTTGGAGGGCTTAAGCTCTATAGCGAAGACTTTATTCGCGTCCTGATCAGCCAGAAAGACCTTTGAACAGACATATTTAGCCGTATGCCCGGATGCGATCGGCATCACATCATCAAGGTAAAAGACACCATAACCAAACAGTGCCAACACAACAATACCAATCACAAATAGGATTTTTCTGGCCAGATTATTCATTGCTCCTCTTTTTGTTAATGATTTATAAAATCACGACTTATTCAGTCAGAACGCATTCAACCGGGAAATGAGTTTTCAGCCGGATTCTGAGTAACTTTCGCTGTAATCTTTCTTCCTGCTTGACATGAGAACATTAATTACTGATTGAATTATTATCAGATGGGGTAGGGTTCGTCGAGGGGAGATTTGTGTTGTCGCGTGACCACCTCTGTTATCAGTTCGGTTTTGCCTGATTGACTAATACCGCCAAGGGGCTGCTGGCCTCATCCACCATGTCCACTCCATCCCTGGATTTCGCTTGAGTAGTCCTGCGTATTCTTTAATAATAGTAAGCAGGAAAAATTGCAGGGGTTTATGTTTTTGTTATAGGGTGTATTATATTGAAATATTGAGTTAAAAATTCCTAATGAGAGATGGCATGAGTCTTTCATCATGCAGGGATAGCAAAGACTATTGCAGACAACTAATGCCCCAAACTAAAACGGATTATCGGCTGCATCACTGAGAAAGGAGATCGATGTTGGCGTTCAAATCAGGTAATATGTTAAAACTAAAGGAAAGAAAACGAGAGTGCCGGGCCGATCTTGATTCAGCACTGCTTCACAGACGGGAATTGGCTGATGTTGCAGAAGATATTATAAAAAACTGCGATGATCGCGACTGTTTTATGCATGCCGATTTTGAACCTATCCCTTCAGTGGAGTCCGTGGTCGAGATTATCAACCGCCTCAAGGAGATTGTATTTCCAGGCTATTTCAGCAGTGGAAGATTGAACCCCGTTAATTTGAAGTATATCATGGGGCAATCGGTTTCAGTTCTTTTCGATATGTTATCCGAGCAGATTTCGAACGGTATTCGTCATGATTGTATTCGTTATGATCAGCCGTGTCATGAATGTCAGGAAAAAGGTCAGCAGGCAGCCCTCGAATTGCTGCGTTCGATATCGTCAATACGCAAAAGTCTGTCCAAAGACGTTCGCGCTACCTATGAAGGTGATCCCGCTGCCAGCAGTCATGATGAGATCATCTTCAGTTACCCGGGTATTCAGGCTATTATGGTGTATCGAATCGCCCATCGGCTGTTTGAATTGGATGTCCCTATTCTTCCCCGAACCATGTCAGAGTTCGCCCACAGTGTCACCGGTATCGATATTCACCCGGGAGCCGAAATTGGTGAACGGTTTGTCATTGATCACGGAACGGGCATTGTCATTGGTGAAACAACAGTTATTGGCAATAATGTGCGCATCTACCAGGGAGTTACGCTTGGCGCTCACTCCCTGCCGCATAATGCAGGGACTCGCTTGAAAGGTGTGCGGCGCCATCCGACCATTAAAGATGATGTGATCATCTACGCAGGAACAACGATTCTGGGGGGTGAAACTGTGATTGGCGAAAGATCGGTGATTGGGGGCAACGTCTGGTTGACGGATTCGATTCCGGCTGACACCAAAGTGATTATGAAAACTCCGGAGCTGATTTATAATTAAGGTTGCACCAGAAGCGATTTTGGGGACATCCAAAAAGATGTGGTTGCTGTTCATTTTTGGCAGAGAATATTGAATGTCAATCAAGAAACTGGAAAATTTGCCTTGTTATAAGAGAGCGTTTTATTGATATATTGAAGCTTGAACATGCTTGACCGTTCAGGAGGGGCAGTTATTACTGCTTGGGTATTTTGCAGGCGAATAGCTGGAGATACTTATATTCGAAGGATTTTAGCCCCAATTACTATTTGGCACAGTTTTTTCAATCAAAGTAATTATATTGAACAATAAAGATCATAGATTCTTCTTGTTAGAACCGTAACCCAAGCAAAATTATAAGGAAGAAGATGCAACCTAGAAACGTATATCTGGATAATAACGCGACTACACCGCTACATCCGGAAGTGAAGAACACGTTGATCGAAGCGATGGAGAATTATGGAAATCCATCCAGTCTTCATCAATTTGGTCGACAATCAAGGGATAAAGTGGAAAGCGCCCGTGAGCGAATTGCCAGTTTTATTGGCGCTGAATCAGATGAAATTATTTTCGTGGGCAGTGGTTCTGAAGCGAATAATACAGTTCTGTCCTCACTCACCTGCCAGCCTGTCGGTCATTGCGAAATCGGGTTCCAGAAATCAGCAACCATTCTGACGACGAATATCGAACATCCTTGCGTTTTGGAATCTGCGAAATGTCTGCGTGAACGAGGCATGCCCGTTGGTTTCCTGAATGTTGACGGTCAGGCAAAGGTCGATCTGGAGCAGTATAAACAGATGATCAATCCGCAGACAGGATTGGTTTCGGTGATGATGGCGAATAATGAGACAGGCACGATACAGGATATCAAACTGCTGTCTAAAATTGCCCATGAAAATGGGGTTTTGTTTCATACGGATAGTGTGCAGGCGGTCGGTAAGATTCCAGTCAATGTTAAGGAATTGGATGTTGATTTTCTGTCGATGTCCGCTCACAAGATTTATGGCCCCAAAGGAATTGGAGTTTTATACATTAAAAAGGGAATCACCTTCTGCCCGTTAATCAGAGGGGGACACCAGGAAAAAGGCCGTCGGGCCGGGACTGAAAATACGATTGGGATTATTGGTCTGGGAAAAGCCATTGAGATGCGGGAAATTGAGATGGAAGCAGAAGGCATACGCCTGCTGGAACTGAAGAATCAATTAAAAGCGGGCATCTCTGCTCGTATTCCCGATATCCTGTTTGTTGGAGATCAGGAAGATTGTCTACCCGGCACATTGAATGTCTCTTTTGCCGGTGCTGAAGGTGAAGCGATTCTACTCTATCTGGACCTGGAAGGCATCGCCGTCTCGACCGGTTCGGCCTGTGCTTCCGGTTCTCTGGATCCCTCTCATGTGCTGCTGGCAATGGGATTGGAAGCCGAGAATGCACACGGTTCAGTGCGCCTCAGCCTGGGAAGAGATACCACCAAAGAAGATATGGATTATGTTGTGGAAAAATTAGAAAGTACAATTGGAAGGATCAGAGACATGTCAACAGTCTATCATGGGAGGAATTAATGGCTGAACCAGGAGGTTGGATCTATTCGGAAAAAGTGAAGGACCATTTTATGAATCCTCGCAATATTTTAAAAGATGAAAAGGATTTTAAGTATGACGCCAAGGGAATGACTGGCAATGTTAAATGCGGGGACGAAATGATGATGTTTATTTCCGTCGACAAGGCAGAAAACAAGATCATCGATTGTAAATGGCAGACATATGGCTGCGCCAGTGCGATTGCCAGTACTTCGATTCTTTCGGAGATGGTAAAAGGTATGGAACTGGATAAGGCCTATAAGTTGACACCCAAAGACATTACCAAAGAGTTAGATGGTCTGCCCGATAATAAGATTCATTGTTCAGTGCTGGGCGATAAAGCGTTACGGATGGCCATCGATAGCTACTATACGAAAAACGATATGGCGGACAAAGTCGAAACCAAAGAGGCCTTGGTCGTCTGTGAGTGTATGGGAGTGACAGACCATGAAATTGAAGAGGCGGTCCTGGAAGGTGCGCGGTCTTTTTATGAACTTCAGGAAATTACCAAGATCAGTTCCGGATGTGGAGAGTGCAGGCAGGATGCCTCTCTGCTCATGCGTGAATTTATTAGCAAACATTTTGAAGAGTGCGGCGTCTGAGGGTTCATTTTTTAGAATGTCAGAAGATTTAGGTTATAAACAGGTTAGAATTTTTGCGGGTTGAAGACGTCATGGTAGCTATATCCTGGGACGACTCTTACACAGTTCATGTTGAGTCTATTGATACGCAACATAAAAAAATGATGCGCCTGATCAATGATTTGCATCGCATTTCAAATAATGGGTGTGATGATGCTCAGGTGGAACAGGCATTATCCAGCCTTTCCCAATATACAAAGGAACATTTTGAGTATGAAGAGTCGTTTTTTGAAAAATACAGCTACCCATTTATTAAAAAACACCGGCAAGAGCACACCACTTTTCTGGGTACGATTGCCGAAATCAAGACCGATTTGCTGAACGGCCAGGTGAACGATAAAACAAAGTCGATCAATATGATGGTTTCCTGGCTGAAAAATCATATCGTTAGCGAAGATAAGCAGTATGTCTGTTTTATGCTGGAGCATGGTGTGAAGTAACTTTTTATTCGCTCTTAATCTCAGGAATCAAAATCCCGTTTGACCTATATCATGGACAATCATGGGTTGGGGGAATATCGGTTAAGATAAGACGTTTCATCTTTCCGATTGTGACCCCGTTAACATAAACAGTGCGCCGTTGAAGAATGCGTAGAACTGTTTGTGTCTGAGCATTGATTTAATCGTGATAGTGTCAAAAATGAGCAAAGAGTCGATTATATTTTTTTCCTCTGGAAACTCGGTTCGTAGCCAGATGGCAGAAGGCTTTGCCAGAAGCCTGGCTGGAAAAGAAGTTCAAGTATGCAGTGCCGGTTGTGACTCTGCAGATCCGGTACCCCCTTTTGTGATTGATGTGATGCAGGAATTTGGTGTCGATATCTCTACACAAATCCCTTCCCTGCTGAGCGACTTCAACGAAAATCAATTTGATCTGTCAATCAGCCTCTGCTCTGATGTTCAAGCTGCTCACCGTACCCTGACCAGCGTTCCGGCGATTATCGAATGGAATATAGATCAACCGTTAACAGAAACAGACGAAGAAGCGGATTTAAAAAAGAGTCTGCGCCAGTGTGCCGAGAGAATTAAAACAATGGTCTCAGATCTTTTTAATCAAGGCTATTATAATGCATTTCTGGCCCAGCAGAATAATTTGAACAGCGTCTTGAACAGCTTTTCCGATGCGGTGATTGCCCATGATCTGGAGCGGCGCATATTTTTCTTCAGTGAGGGCGCTTCTCAAATGACAGGTTTAAAGCCGTCTCAGGTGATTGGCAAAGACTGCAATAGCGTTTTTAAGCCCCGGCTTTGTGGAGAAAATTGCTCATTCTGTTTTGATCGCTTAGAACCGGATTTTGAGGGGAAAAACTACTCTACCGTATTTCATGGGCCTGAAGGTGATCGAATAGAGCTGGACGCCAGCCTCATCCCCTTAAAAAATACCCGTGGAACCATGACCGGAGTGATGGTTTCCATGAGAGACGTCAGTCATATCAGATTGTTGGAAAAAGAGCTGAGTAAACAAAAAACTTTTAGGGGGATTATCGGCAGCGATCCTAAAATGAAGCAACTCTATCAACAAATCAAAGACCTGACAGCCTACGATTATCCGGTTCATATCCATGGCGAAACCGGCGTGGGTAAGGAGTTGGTTGCCAAAGCCATCCATGAAGAGTCCATTCGCAGCAACTCCCTTTTTGTACCCATTAATTGTGGCGCCTTGCCGGAAGGGTTAGTGGAAAGCGAACTGTTTGGACACGTCAAGGGATCCTTCTCCGGTGCCATTCGGAATAAAAAAGGCCGCTTTGAAATGGCAGACAAGGGCACCTTATTTCTGGATGAAGTGGCAGATCTGCCCCTCTCAGTACAAGTAAAACTACTGCGTTTTCTGCAGGAAGGCACCCTGGAAAAGGTGGGGAGTGAAAGTCCGATCTCTGTGGATGTTCGGGTGATCAGTGCGACGAATAAAGATTTAAAAGAGGAGACCCGCAAAGGCAATTTCCGTGAGGATCTTTACTATCGCCTGAATGTGATTCCCATTAATCTGCCGCCTTTAAAAGATCGAAAAAATGATATTTTGCCGCTGTGTGATCATTTTCTAAAACAGGCGGTCATAATCGAGGACCGCACTCCCCACACCTTATCCAGAGAAGGCTTATCGGCGATGATGGATTATCATTGGCCGGGAAACATCAGGGAACTGGAAAATGCGATCCGGTTTGCTATGGTTAAAAGTAGAGGTGGTATTATTCAACCCGCTGATCTGCCTCTTGAACTTCAAAAAACTCCCAAGAAAGAGATTCAAAAAGGGCCGGAGAAAAAACTGGATCTGATCTCGGTTGAAACGGCCCTGAAAAAGGCTGGCGGGAATAAAGCCAAGGCAGCCCGCACACTCAGTGTGGGTCGGGCAACCATCTATCGGTTTTTAAAACAGCATCCAGAGATTGTGGTTGAATAGTCAATCCATTTCCTGCGGTCACCTAGTCTTGTCCCCCATATCCCCCTTTCGAAGCTGCAAGTTTCGCTTCTCACTTGTGACGAGGATTATTTCAGCATACTCTGAATCTCTTTCAGCTTGTCCGGACTGCAGGTCTTGATCATGTTCAACACATCACCTCTTTCAGTTGCCACATCCAGCGTGGTTTGGACGTTCAGAATCTTGCCAATACCGGCTACCAGATTGGACGGTGTGATGGGTTTTTCAATGATATGCTCAGGCGCAGGCCTGACCTCTTCTGCGTATAGCTCTTCCAGATCTTTTTGTCCCAACTCATCCTTCGCATGAGCAGTCACAATGATGACTGGAATCTGTTTCCAGGCTTCGTTTTTACGCAACTTGCGCATCAGTTTGATGCCGGAAATGCGGGGCATCACCAGATCGAGTGTGATCAGATCCGGGAGATTTTTTTCGAGCTTTTCCAGAGCGTCAAACCCGTCGATCGCTGTCTCGACTTGAAAGCCGGCGTCTTCCAAACAGGTACTCAAGAAATCTCTTACATCCGGTTCGTCATCTACTACCAAAATTCTTTTGTCCGATGCGAATGCCATATTTTCTCCTTTGTTTGAAAAATTCTAACAAGAAAGCAAAGAACCGCGACGGTTAAGGTGGATCAATTTTGTAATATAAAATTGATCCCTAAGGGGCTTTCCGGTTCTAAAAAAAATCATCCACCGCCGGATGAGGTAGTCAGGATACGGTATTGTTTGTTCCTGTCTTCAGGCTAACAACTTCTTTGTAATATCTATCAGTTCTTTCTGATTGACCGGCTTACTGACAAAAGCCTCTGGCTCTGGAAATGCGGCAAACTCATTCATGACACTCATAATCGGTTCGCCGACCGCAGTCACAATAATGACAGGGATATTCTGCAATTCAATATCATTTTTCAAGTAGCGATACGTTTTGATTCCTGATTGTTCGGGCATGGTGATATCCAGGGTGATTAAGTCGGGAAGTTCGGATTTTGCCAGATCGAGGGCCTCAATACCGTTTTCTGCTGTAATTGTATCAAAACCATTGTCCTCAAAGAGTGTCGACAAATAGAAGAGAACATCCTGTTCGTCGTCCACAACCAGAATTTTTTTATTTTTGCTCATATCCTATTGTAATTGAGGAACTTAAAAACTGTCTTGGGTATTAAAAATTATTTACTTCGCTTCATTGCGACTTTTTCCGCGGCCTTCGTTGGCCTTGGTGACGGGCCAGTTCGTCCTGCGCGAGTTTTTGAATTTTATAAGCAGAATCCCGCATGCTTCCGAAGACGACGCCACATCCATCATCCAGGCGGTTATAATCACCCAGATCAGCTAACTCAAGCATCTCATTGCAAAGAGCAATGACGGTTTCCAAATTCTTGTTTGCTGATTTTTGTGCTTTAGCCATTTTCACACTGTTCAGAATGTTTCAGTGAGATAACTTTTTGTATGGAACTCTTACAGCATATTATGTGCCAAAGACAAAGATTGCGTAAGTTAAAAATAGGACAAAATATCAGCAGCTTAAAAATATAAATAAACCTGAGACAGAGGTATGTCTCAGCTGCAAAATAAAGAGATAAGACAATCTCCTCATTGGAAAATTTTCTACAATTGTGGTATATCTTGTATCAAGGAGATTAGGATGATTTCTGTCTGTCTCAAATCAGGGCTACGAGACTAACCTGAGACACGAGACATGTCCTTTATGGGTCATGAGAGTCATTGGGGGGTGATTATTCTGAACAGGTCTTCCATCGTTGATAATATAATGAACAGTGATTGAGCTTTGCCTCAAATGTTCGCTGTTTAAATACAGAGTCCATTATACGGCATCTGATCATGACACGACACTTGCCTGAAAACATCTGGCCGAATAATTGCAGATTGTCTCCTACTTAATAAATAAGAAACGTTTCAAAAATCAGTTGTTGTCCTCATGAAGATCAGCTATTGAAGGTTCCAGAGGCCTTCTGCATCAACTAACACACCGCTAAAAGGAGAGATGCCGATGATGACAGCAGACAGTCTTAAAAACTGGATTGAAAAAAATCTGTTTGACTCAATGCCCATGTCTGCAGCGGTGATTGATTCAGATTATAATCTGATTGCGGCAAATCGGGTGTTTGAGGAGAAATTCGGAGAATGGCAAAACAAGAAATGCTATGAAGTGTATAAGAACCTTGAAGCCCGATGTCCACACTGTAAACAGGAGTCGACGTTTTCGGATGGAAAAACATCGGTTTTCGAAGATATCAGCCGGGCAAAGGATGGTAAAAAGACCTGCCGTATTCGGCACACCATCCCGGTGAAGGATGAGAAGGGTGATATTCCCTATCTAATTGAGATGACGTCGGATGTCTCCGATACTGAATTGGTGCGTCAGAAATATCGAAACCTGTTTGAACATGTCCCCTGTGACATTTTGATCATTGACCGAAATTTTCAGATTGTTGAAACCAATCAGCGGTCAAGGGAAGTGTTCGGCCCAATTGAAGGGGCCTACTGTTATGAAATTCTGAAAAATAGGAGTTCCATCTGCAGTGACTGTACAGCACAACACACCTTTAAAGACGGGCAGAGGCACACAGGACGATCCTCAGTCGTTGAAAAAAACGGGAAAAAGGTCGAGCTGCTGGTCACTACAGTTCCCTATGGGGCCAAAAATGGAGAATTTGATCTGGTCTTGGAAATGGCAGTGGACATTTCCCATACACTGGAACTCCAGGAAGAACTGAAGATGACCAACATTACGATGGGATCGTTGATAGCTTCATCTCTTTACGGAATCATTGTTGTGGATGAAAGTGATAGCATTACCATTTTAAACCAGGCAGCTGAGCGCATGTTGGATATTAAAAACGTTGAGCAGTTTAAAAAGGAGGATCTGGATATCATTTTCCCCAAGGGATTTCTGGAGATGGTCTCTGTCAGTTCCGGTCCGATGTATTTACATGAAACCAAGGTGAGTAGTCTCAAGGGTGATACATTCCCCGCCCGCCTCACTGGAATTAGATTATTAGCCAATGATCAATATCGGGGCATGGCCTTTTGGATTCATGATATCCGTCGCATTAAAAAGCTGGAGGCTGATAAGCTCGAAGCGGAAAGGTTGGCCGCTGTAGGGCAGACAGTCGCCGGACTGGCCCATGGAATCAAAAATGTTCTCACAGGCCTGGAGGGAGGGGAATATATATTGAACTCCGGACTGCAAAAAGGCGATGTCAACCGGATTCAGAAAGGCATGGAAATGTTGAACCGGAACACCCAGCGGGTTTCTACTTTTGTTAAAGAGTTTCTTAATTATTCCAAAGGTCAGGAAATCGAAACGGATCTCTGCGATCCGGTTGAAATTGCGAAGGAGGTTGTGAATACCTACTTTGTGAAAATCAACCAACTCGGAATCAACCTGACCACCGATTTTCGGGGAAATATTGGCCTGGCGGCCCTTGACAGCGAAGGGATCCATGAAAGCCTCTCCAATTTGTTGGGAAATGCCATTGATGCTTGCCGCATCAGTGAAAATTCAGACGAATTGACCATCATTCTCCGTGTTTCCGAGCAGGACAATTCAATTGTCTATGAAGTGATTGACAATGGTTGCGGGATGGACTATGAAGTGAAAAGAAAAGTGTTTACCACATTTTTTACGACAAAAGGACTGGGAGGAACGGGATTAGGGCTGCTGATGACCAAGAAAATTATTCAGCAGCACGGCGGAAAGGTAGACTTCGATTCCATTCTGGACAAGGGGACAACCTTTCGGATTACTTTACCCCGGGATCGATTGCCAAAATTGCGGCAGGTTGACATTATTCCTTGATCCGGAATAGGTGTGACTTTAAATCAATGATTCCTTTAAAAACAGTCTCTTTCAGGTGTTATCAAAGGAAATGATGTCAAAAAGCCATCAGTATTCAGTTCTCTTTCTAAGTGATAGTTATCTGAACCTTCATCTGATAGCCGAAAGGCTGGCGTCACATTCAAGTGCAGACCATATTGCATTTCAAAGCGCCTCTCTGACGCCGAAAGATGTGAATCCGGTTGTCAAACGGATTTTATCTGAACAGGGGTTCAACAATAAGAGATTAGATAACACGTCTATCGTCGATTCGAAACCGTTTAATTTTGATCTCATTATCACCATTGGTGATCCCAAGCATAAACAGAAAATCCCTCTTCCCGCAGTATTGCCACATTTTCACTGGGAAATGCCGGACCCAACACCGATGGAGATGATGGGGCAGAGTGATAAGCTTGTCATAGACGCTATGGATATATTGAAGAAGAATATCGATACCCTTTTCAATTCAGATTTTCTGAATACCCTTTTTATTGCCAGACGTCACCAACAGTTGATTCTCGACAACATGCTGGATGGTGTCATGGCCCATACAGAAAATCGGATCATCTTCTTTTTCAACAAGGCAGCTGAAAGAATTACCGGCCTCAAAAGAGAAACCGTACTGGGAAAGGATTGCCACGATATTTTTGCGGGTCGGTTTTGTGGTGGTGCTTGTGACTACTGTGACGGACATGTAGCGAAAAAAGTGTCTGATAACATGAGGATGCGGGTTGACTTTAAGCGCCGTGATGGGACAGAAAAGATACTGGAAATGCTGACCCTTCCCCTCATGGACGAGGCGGATCAAAATATTGGGGCACTGGTCCTGTTTAAGGATGAAACGGATTTAGAGACGTTGAGAAGTCACCTGAAACATCATCACTCATTGGGTCGGCTGGTCACTAAAGATCCCAAAATGTTGGATGTTTTTGAGCAAATCGAAGAGGTCTCAGAAATACGAGCCCCTGTTCTGATTGAGGGGGAGAGTGGTACCGGTAAAGAGTTGGTGGCCAGTGCCATCCATGAGATGAGCTCCAGGGCCGATAAACCATTTGTGGCCGTTAACTGTGGTGCATTGCCCGAAGGGATTTTAGAGAGTGAACTTTTCGGGCATGTCAAAGGGGCCTTTACTGGCGCTATTAGTGATAAGAAAGGTCGATTTGAACTGGCCGATAAAGGGACCCTGTTTTTAGACGAAGTGGCCGAATTATCGCCCATCATGCAGGTCAAACTTTTGCGTGCTGTGCAAGAGAAGAGCTTTGAGAGAGTCGGTGGCGAAAAAACAATTCATGTTGATATCCGGATCATCAGCGCAACGAATCAAAGTCTCAAACAGCTGATGAAAAAGAAATTGTTCAGGAGGGACCTCTATTACCGCTTATGTGTGGTGCCAATCAATCTGCCACCACTACGTGAGCGTCGCCTGGATATTCCTGTGCTGGTTGAGCATTTTCTGGATCAGGTTGCAATAGAGACAGAAAGGTCTGTCTTGGGGTATACGAATGAAGCCATTGATATACTGTCCGCGTATGCATGGCCGGGAAATGTCAGGGAATTGAGAAACGCCATCGAATATGCGTATGTCAAATCCCGAGATAGCGTGATCAAGACCGAACATCTCCCACCAGAAATTGTTTCATATCAACGTAAAAGAAAAAACAAGACAGGACCTCCGTTGAAAATTAAAAAAGAAAAAGTTGCGCTTGCACTCTCAAAGACGAACGGTAATAGAAAAGAGGCGGCTATACTACTTGGAATCGGGCGAGCCACACTTTACCGCTACCTGGATTTTTATGGCTTGAAATAGGTTACATGTCTTGGATTAATGATATCCTCGCTTTTCCCTGCCCCCGCGCGCTCTACTCTGAATCAGCTTGTCCTTGATAGGTTGATGTCTCGTGTCTCAAGTTAGTCTCAGCAGGCTATTCTGATACACGGAAAAAAATTTATAAGCATATGTAATGATAGAATATGTTGTTTATTGTTTGGTTTCTTAAGAGATCATGTCCGGGCTGTTTTGAAAATTCAGCCTGAGACATGGACCTGAATAGAGGTTCCTGTAATTTATTAATATACTGTTTTAATGGGTGAAATATTATTTACATCATTTTTTGTTTGGCATGCATCATGCTGTAAATAAAAAACATGAAATCTTGTCTCATATTATATCTCTATTTTAGATGACAAAAAAACAAACGACAGTCGACAGAAATATCGTGAGGGTCATTGAGCTCTGTAACGAAATGATCAATCTGGCAGATCAGGGTGATGACTACCGACTGGATGATGACTGCAGCATGTTTAATAGAGCATTGCGCGATTCCGCATACAAGTTGCGCAGATTGGCGAAGAATGAACTGGTCAGACATCAAAGCGTGAGACAGGTATTGTCTTAGGATTCTCAACTCAAAGCAGGAGTTTTATAGAAAACATATTCATTACCGCGATTTCGGTCTTCAAAGTGTCACTATTTGTTTTTAAACCCGGCTGTTTTATTTTAAAGATAAATACGAATAAAGGGAAAGAAATCTAAAATGAAATTCAAATATATAGTAACGGTTTTACTAGGTATCTTTTTGATGTTGCCTGCCCTGTCTGCAGCGACTCTGGAGCGGAATGACAGGCGCGAGACCCGTGCAGACATCATTATTATCGATTCGATGAAGATATTTGGAGATCTCGAAAAGAGCGCGGTATCGTTTCCACACGATCAGCATACGGATGCCCTGGAAAAACAAGGGAAGAACTGCACCACCTGCCATCAGAAGAAGGATGATCTACTCGTCTTAAAATTCCAGAGAACAAAAGAGATCGATCAAGAAACCTCACTGGATATTTACCATACAAATTGTATCAATTGCCATGAAGAAAAGGCTGCTGAAGGGCTGAAAACAGGCCCGCTAGAGTGTGGTGAGTGTCATCAGCGAGCACCGGAAGTGGTGGCTGCCCGAGAGTTGATCGATTTTGATGCCTCAATGCACCATCGCCATATCAAAGCTGCAAACGATACATGTGACAGTTGCCATCATAGTGTCGATGCGGACAATAATAAAATCCCGTATGTCAAGGGCAACGAAGAATCTTGCCGCACCTGCCACAAAGAAGAAACCCGGAACAAGGCCATACCATACCAGTCTGCGTCACATCAACAGTGCATCGGTTGTCACCAAAAGGAGATTGAAAAGGCCAAAATCGAAAGCAAAGTCGTAGCGGCCAATAAGTGCGCAGGGTGTCATGATGAGACGCAATTGAAACAGATTACCAAACTCGAATCCATCCCGCGACTGGATCGAAAGCAGCCGGATACGACTTTTGTCAAGTCACTCGACGACTTGACCAAACAGATGATGGATCCTGTTATTTTTAAGCATGAAATTCACGAAAAAAATATTTCTAATTGCAGTACCTGCCACCATGAAACGCTCAAGTCTTGTGAAAGTTGCCATACATTTTCCGGGTCCAAAGAAGGTGACTGGGTGACACTGGCTCAGGCGATGCACAAGGCTGAATCGGATCGAAGCTGTATCGGCTGTCACAACAAGGAGCAGCAAGACAAAACGTGCGTGGGTTGCCATGCATTGACGGCCAGGAATACGCATGGTGCAGAGGGTAAGTCCTGCCAGTCCTGTCATAATGTGCCGCTAGCGAAGTTGAAAGGTGATCAGGCGTCTGGAAAGGAGTTGTTGGCCCAACACTATTTATTACCTCGGGCGCAGGAAACCCGGATCGATTATAAAGCATTTCCTGCAAATATTATGATTGATGCGATATCTGATAAGTATCAGGCGTCGAAATTTCCCCATGAACACATTGTTGAGACATTGATGTTCAGGATCAGGGAGAGTGGGTTGGCAACCAATTTCCATCAGGAAAAAGATCTGGTATGCCAGAGCTGCCATCATAACAGCCCGGATGTGGTGAATCCACCTCCAAGATGCATCAGTTGCCACGCGCCTGCCGGAGATGCGCAGAAGGGACATATTCCGAGAGCTAAAGCAGCCTATCATCAACAATGTTTTGAATGCCATGAATCCATGGAGATTAAATCCCCGGTTTCTACTGACTGTGTCGCCTGTCACAAAGAGAAATAAAGAAAACCGGTATCTGAGCAGGTACTTAGCAAAAGTTTAATAGAATGATTCTTTAACGGCTTGAAAGGTATTGTTTAATCATCTAAAGAGCTCATTGACTTACGCAAGGATATATTATGTCAATATCGAGAAGAAGATTTCTCAAATGGTTTGGTGCGGCAAATTTAGTGCTTCTCCCTGGGAAAACAGCTATTAGTTCAACCGGTCACCATTTTAATGGCTATCCTGATAGTGGTGGGGTCCTATACGACATGACCCTGTGCATTGGATGTCGCAAATGTGAAAAAGGATGTAATGATGTCAACGAATTAAGCGCTCCTGAAAAACCGTTTGACGATCTTTCGGTCCTTGATCAGAAACGCCGTACGGGTAACCAATCGTATACGGTTGTGAACCGCTATACGTCATCTACAAATCCGGAAAAACCGGTCTTCAGAAAAATGCAGTGCAATCACTGCCTGGAGCCAGCCTGTGCTGCGGTGTGTTTTGTCAAAGCCTTCAAAAAGTCACCCAGCGGTGCTGTCGTATACGACGCCTCTGTTTGTGTGGGGTGTCGCTATTGTATGCTGGCCTGTCCCTTTGAAGTTCCCACCTATGAATACGACGAAGCGTTCACTCCCAGGGTCCGCAAATGCACCCTCTGTCAACCGAGGATCACGGAAGGGTTGCAGCCCGGCTGTGTTGATGCCTGTCCCACAGATGCGCTCATTTACGGAAAAAGAGACGATTTGTTGAAGATTGGCCGGGAGCGAATCAAAAACAGACCAGACGGGTATATTGATCACATTTACGGTGAAACAGAGATGGGTGGGACCAGTTGGCTCTATCTCTCAGACGTACCGTTCCGTGAAATTGGAATGCGGGAGGATCTGGGGAACAAACCCGCGCTGGAATTCACTGCGGGTGCGCTTTCTGCTGTCCCGATGGTCGTGGGTCTCTGGCCTGTGTTTCTGCTTGGGGCCTATGGGATGAGTAAGAGAACAGACAAAAACGCCAAGGAGGAGACAAAAGCGGCCGTGACCGTTTCTCTCGAAAAGGCAAAGGTCGAGGCAGATTCGAAACTGACTCTGGCGCTGAAAAAGGCGGATCGGTTGAATCAGAAAGAGATTGAAAAAGCAGTTAAAAAGGCACTTGCCGATGTTGAAGAAAAAAAAGATGAGATCCCGGAATCATAAAATCCATTGGAGATATACCGATGACCGATGAATTAACTGTTGAACGTAAAAAGTCCCTTTTCACACCCGCTAACACTGTTTTCGGTATTATTGTTGTTGCCGGGTTGATTGCCACTGTCATCAGATTTACCAAAGGACTTTCTGCCGTGACAAATCTGACATCATATTACCCCTGGGGGATCTGGATCTGGTTTAAACTCGTGGCGGTATCGCTAGCGGGGGCCGGATACGTGACCTGCGCAGCCGCCTATGTCTTTGGGATGAAAAAGTACCATTCAGCGGTCAGGCCGGCGGTCCTGATAGGCCTTTTGGGCTACTCTCTCTTTACGGTCTCACTGGTCTTCGACCTGGGTCGCCCCTGGCGTCTTCCGTATCCTTTTGTAGTGTCCCAGGGGACTACGTCGGTGCTGTTTGAAATCGGCCTCTGTGTGGCGTTTTACCTGACCGTGCTGCTGCTTGAGTTTTCTCCTGCGGGTCTGGAATGGTTGGGATTCAGAAAAATCAGGAATGTGGCGATTAAGATGACCATGCTGCTGACCATCTTTGGGATTGTGTTATCTACACTGCATCAGTCCTCTCTGGGCGCCTTGTTTCTGAGCGCCCCCTCAAAACTGCATCCGCTCTGGTATTCCGGATATTTGCCGATCTATTTTTTCATCACCAGTATCTTCGGCGGGTTATCCATGGTTATCTTCGTCAGCTGGCTATCAGACCGGTATTTGTCCGATAAGATGGATGCCACCTACCTTGAGGAAAAAAATGGCGTGGTTTTGGGTTTCGGTAAAGCGGCTTCTCTGGTCATGATCGGTTATTTCTTTATCAGAGTGTTTGGCATCTCAACAGATAATAGCTGGCACTATCTGTTTTCAAGTTGGGGGGTTCTGCTGGGGGTGGAACTGCTGGGTTTTGTGATGCTGCCCGCCCTGCTATATGCGATAGGTGCCCGTGAAAAAAATGTGCAACTGATAAAATGGACTTCCGTGATCACTATTCTCGGCATCATTCTGAATAAGTTTAATATATCCCTCTTCGCTTACAACTGGCAACTTCCGGCAGCAGATCGATATTTTCCGAGCAATCTGGAGATCGTGTTGATGGTCTTTTTTATTACCATTGGTATATTGGCTTTCCGGATTATTGCCTCTCTAATGCCGGTTTTGAATGAGCATAAGGACTATCAGGCACCCACACACTAAACAAGCGGATCTATCATGGAAAATGGCTTTTTTACACTACAGGATTTTTTGATTCATGCTGAAGGTGTCACCTATTGGCTTTTGCTCGTAGCCCTCTGCTTTTTCGCGTTCTATTGGTCATTTCTATCAGAAAGGGATGACTAGATTTTTTCAGGTTGTTTTTTCTTTGACTTAAAAGGGAGCTACCAATGTATACGTTCGTAACCGGACCATTAGCCTGGTTGGCATTCGGGATTTTTTTCATCGGTCTGATTGTCAGAATCGTGCTCTATATGAAAGGTCTTAACTGGAAAATGGACAGGGTGTCCTACCGCGTAAACACGGTCTATGGTATCAAAGGGGCTATCAGATCGGTGGTTTCCTGGCTAATTCCGTTTGGAACGGGGGGTTGGAAAACCCATCCGGTGTTTACCATCATTACCTTTGTTTTTCATCTCTCGCTGTTGATCTCGGCCGTCTTTCTACCTGCGCATAACTACATCTTGAACCAGAAATGGGGCATCAGCCTGTTCACCATACCGGAAGCGGTGGGTGATCTGCTGGCGATGCTGGTGATGGGTGCAGTGGTCATGTTCATTATCCGCAGGCTTGTTTTACCGGAAGTCAGAATTATTACGACAGCCTATGACTATCTGATTTTGTTCATTGCAGTGGCCCCCTTTATCACCGGTTTTATTGCCTATCATCAGATTTTCGAGTACAAGCTCTGGATTATTCTACATATCCTTTCCGGAGAGTTCCTGTTGATTGCGATACCGTTTACAAAACTGTCTCATTTTGTTCTCTTTTTCATGTCGCGGATCCAGATCGGAATGGATTTTGGGATCAAACGCGGCGGGATGAAAGGGTCTGGACTGACCTGGTAAACCGCTCACGCTTACTTTGTTAAAGGTAAAGACTTATGGCTGAAGGCACACTTTGCAATAAAAAACCTGTTAATACCGAAGAAGAACTGAAGGCCTTGATGTCAGACACTGGCGGGAAGGTTTACTATCAAGAGTTGGAGGAACTGGAGGTCGACACAACCGCTTTGTGGGCTAATATCCAAAAAACACTGAAATCCCGTCTCAAGACCTGGTTGGAGATCTGTGTCCATTGCGGGATGTGTGCCGACAGCTGTTTTTTCTACCTGGCGAACAACAAAGATCCGGAACAGGTTCCGTCGTATAAAATTCAGTCGACCCTGGGAGAGATGGTTAAACGAAAGGGTAAAGTGGACAATGAATTCATGCGCATGGCGATGGATACGGCATGGGCAAAGTGCACCGCCTGCAATCGATGCGGGATGTACTGTCCCTTCGGGATCGATATGGGTGTGATGTTTGGCTATCTCAGAGGACTCTGTTTCTCCCAGGGATTCATTCCATGGGAGATGAAGATCGGATCGGGAATGCATCGGATTTATAGAGCCCAGATGGATGTCACCACGGAAGATTGGGTCGATACAGTTGAATTCGAAGAAGAGGGGATCCAGGACGAATACAAGGACATGTCGATCCCTGTTGATAAGGAAAATGCTGACATCATGTATACCCTGAATGCCAGAGAAGCCAAACACTATCCGGAAGATATAACGGATGCGGCAATCCTGTTCAACCTGGCCGGTGAAAACTGGACGGTGCCCAGCGTGGGTTGGGAACAGACCAGTCTGTCAATGTTTGCGGGTGACTGGGAAGCTTGTAAAATGCAGGCCGAAACAGTCTATGGCGCTATGGATAAGTTGAAACCAAAACGTATGGTGGGGACGGAATGCGGTCATGCCTATCGGGCAACTGTAATAGAAGGACCCTATTGGGTCGGACTTGAATCTGGAAAAACACCGGTAGAGAGTTTACATTATGTGGAGTGGGTGGCGGAAGCGTTGAGAACGGGTAAACTGAAACTCGACCCCTCGAAAAAAATAAAGGAACCGGTGACGCTGCAGGATTCGTGTAACTATGTCAGAAACGGGGGCCTGGGAAAGGTCACCAGGGAAATTATGAGTTATATTGCAGAAGATTTCAGAGAGATGACCCCCTGCAAAGAGCATAATTTTTGTTGCGGCGGCGGCGGCGGGTTAAACGGTATTGGCAGATATCACAAACAGCGGAATATAGGGCTGAAAGTTAAGATGGATCAGGTTCTGGCGACAGGATGCAAGCTGGTTATTGCACCGTGTCATAACTGCTGGGATGCGATCAGGGATATGGCAAAAATCTACAAACTGGATATCAGGTGGACGTTTTTAAAGCCGATTCTGATTGATATGGCTATTGTTCCAGATAAGTTCAAGTTGGACGACGACGATGAAGATTGATAACCAAGTAATGTCAACATGATTGTCCAGAATATTTGCCGGGTAAAGAAGTTAGGCGCCTGTTAAACATTAAAACCGCTGCTCAGATACGTGTAAATAAAAATCGAAAACCATAAAGGGACAAAATGTTTAAAAAAATTCTTTTCGCAACAACGATGACGCAAGACTGCGACTATGCAGCTGACTATGCGTTTGATATGGCGATGAAATACAACGCCAAGCTTTTTGTCTTCCATGTTTTCGGTACGCCCAGTCGCGGGTTCAGTCAATATGTCGTTGACGTCAAAACCGGCGAGAAGGAGGCCTACAGTGAGGACTATGACGAAGTCGTGACCAAGGAGATCAAAAAGGCCTATGTCGAATATCTGGATCAGTATCAAAATGTAGAAGTGAAGAGCACGGTTGGATCTCCTGACAGGGAAATTCTGAGAAAAATCAAAAAAGAGGGCATCGACCTCATGGTTTTGGGGGCCCATAAACAAATTATTGATGCAGACGCTGTACGCTATCGGAATATAACCGGTGATACAATGCAGAAGGTTGCCAAAGCAGCTTCCTGCCCGGTTTTGATAATCAGCAGGCCCTATAAAACAAACCTTTGGGATTTGAAAAATATTCTTTTTGGAACGGATCTGACCAAATCTTCTATGCCCGCTTTTCGGTTTGCACTGAAATTTGCAGCAGAGAACAAATGTAAACTGCACATCTTTCACGGTGTCGATATCACCGGTCAGCAGTTCGGAAAAATCCCATCCCAGGTAGAAGTTGAACAGAAAATCGAGGAAGCCCAGGCTAGAATGAAGGGGATGTATCTTTCGGAAATGGGAGGGTATGAAAACTTCGAAACCGTGGTCTGGGAAGGAATTCCCTACGTCGAAGTCCTGAAATATGCCCGTGAAATGGATATTGACCTGATTGCCATGGCCCATCATACCGGTAGCATCTTTCAGCCGAAGGAGGTCCTGGGAAGTACGGTTGAAGAGGTCGTGCTGCGCTCTGCCTGCCCGGTTGCCAGTGTCAATCGTAAGGATATTCTGGAAGGGTACGAGGCCTTTAAGGCCTAATTGGACAACATCTCCTACCACCCTCAAGCGCAAAGTTGTTTGATTTCATCACTTTCTAAGCCATGTCATTCCTGCACTGAATGCGTGAGACTAGCAACGCAGAACAGGAATCCAGGTTGAAAACAATAGCGAGCGAAATGTATTTAGGATAAACAGAACGACCGCCACCGTACTGATGAGCCCGCTCCAGGGTTCGACTTCCCGGCCGTCTCCCAGATCCCCGATAATTCTTAAAATCAATCCAATAAGCGAAGAAATGATGTTTTTACTTTATGTGCCGATAACTCTGTTCACTAGCGCCAGCGCTTCCAATGCGTCTTCAAAAGCCTACTGGTCAACGGCTTTTTTTACTTGAGACAAAGCGGTTGTGGGTTCAGGCTCCTATTATTCGTCTCTGGCGGTTCGTTTTAAAACCAGCAATATTGAAAAAATCATGAACGCGAAGAGTATGATTTCAAACACCACAAAATAGAGCAGCGGTGATTGGCTCAGTACGATAACCCATAGGATCACCAAGTGCATTCCGTACTCAGACAGCGAAAGTACGTGGAGCAAAAAATCTATCCTTTGCCGTTGGACCCCCCTCCCTAATGCAGACAACACCACCAAAGAAACAGGACGCCAGGTCACCTTAAATAGTCGATTAAAGAAATTCAGTTTTCTCGTGTAAGCATCATCATCAGGACGATCGTTTGGTAGATTATCCAAAAAATTATTTTTTATCACTGAATCAGGGAGATTTTTTGATACTCCCAGAAGAACCAGATAGGAGTGAACTGTCGCTGTGAAGATAAATGAGAAAAACGACAACAGGCAGATCAGGACAGCTAGAAGTGGATTCACACTGTTTCCTGAGATTAAAAGGTAAGCCATTGTCATAAAAAGAAGAACAGCGAAAGCAAAATCGGCGACCAGATCGTAGAGCGCACCTAAACTGGAAGTCTGATCTGAGTAGCGAGCCAGTTGCCCATCGATACAATCGAGAAGGATTCTCAGACCTAAGAATAAGGTCAGTAGATAGTGATTGTTCAGCGTTAAACCACATACCAACCCCGCCAGAAAAACCAAGCCTGTTAGAAATGATAGAAGGCCGATTTGATTCGGAGTCACCCTCGTTCTTTTCAGGATATACACCAATGGCCAACTGAGAAAATAGGGCAGGTCATCCAGATGATAGCGGGTTTCATCTCCCAACCGCATGCTCTGGCTAAAATCCTTAAAAAATGGATGGTATTTTATCATGTAGCGTTGCTTTAAGCTTTAAGTCTTAAACCTTTCAATCCTTTTGTCCAGGAGACTTCCTTTTTATCAATCCTTTTGTCCAGGAGACTTCCTTTTTATAAGCAATGAATAGCGTGGTTGTCAACGACCGGTTATTTGTGCATCAGAAGAGTGTTTTTAAGCAGAGAGAGGGTAAGAGCTATCAGATGGGTATTTAATATCCACGTTTCTTTTTTAATGAGTAAGTCCTGGTTAATTATTATCCACTTGAACGGCATATGCCCAGGTGCGAATCATGGGAAAACTATTTGAAGAACAGTTCACTAAATAATTTTATCAAAATATGTCAATATATTAAATAAAAAAGGAGGCTCCCTTTATCTTTTTGGTATGAGCTGTGCGATACACGATTGTTTATTATGAGATCATTCCAGATATCATTTCTAAAAATACTCTTGTACAAAAAAATTTATAAAACAGGGTTTTACTAATGGGAAAATCGAGTAAAGCAAAAACATTGATTCAGTTTCTGGTGCTGACCTTTGCAGTGATCGGATTCAGCTATTTCGTCACGACAACCTGGGTTCAGAAAAAAGAGACGTTACCAGAGAGACAGCAATGGGTTATCGAAGAATCAATGTCAATCGCCGATTTTGGGCAGAAGAACAGCCTCTCAGACCACTTTTTGAAGGAAGTATTCAAGCTGAAAGATAAACAGGAACTTCAAAAACAGATCAGTGATTTCGACCTGTCCGCAGCGGAAATCTCAGATAAGGCTAATAAAACCAGGGCTATTGAGGCAGAGCATGAGTCGAAGGACTGGCAGAAAATTCTGACGAAGTTTATCCTCTGGTTTGTCATGCTCGGTATTTCCTTTTACCTGATCCGTCGGGGTAAGATTACTCCGGGAGTTCGGAAAATCCTTTATTTAATCTCTTTGACTGTTTTCGGCGTTATTTTAGGTGCTGATCCCAGTGCCATGGGGACAATCAAGGATGCTGTGGTACTGTTCGCCAAAGAGGGAGTCATTTTTCCCCCCAGAATGATTGCCTTGACGGTTTTTCTGCTACTGGTTTTCTTAGCGAACAAGTTTTTCTGTTCCTGGGGCTGTCAACTTGGAACATTGCAGGATCTGATATTCAGGCTCAACCGGGATAAGAAAGATAAGAAAGGGATTTTCAAACAGTACAAACCGCCTTTTGCAGTCACCAACACGATTAGAATTGTCTTCTTCATTGGATTTACCGTGATTGCTTTTGCCTGGTCAACAGATATCGTTGAATTGATCGATCCGTTCAAGATATTTAAGCCAGGTATGATTGGCATTTTTGGCTGGGTATTTCTGGTGGGCATTTTAGTGGCCAGCTTGTTTATCTATCGTCCCTGGTGTTCTCTGTTCTGTCCATTTGGTCTGTTTGGCTGGTTGGTTGAGAAACAGTCACTCTTCAAGATCAAGGTCAATTATGATACCTGCATCGCCTGTGAGACGTGCGTAAAAGTCTGTCCTTCGACTGTTATGGGAACCATCCTGAAAAGGGAGCAGACAATTTCAGATTGTTTTTCGTGTGGCAGTTGCATCAATGAGTGCCCGAGCGGCTCTATCACTTTTGCATCCGGCAAAAGACAACGACCGCCAGCCGACAAGTTCAAAGATAACAAATAGCGGACAGATGCGCCGTTAAGCCTTTTTAATTACTACGGTCCAGTAATTATCTGTTTTTTCCTGTGAGAGGATGGTGTGTCCTTCGCTGATCACGGAGCGAGGGACATTGTCAATGGGTTCGCCATCGTCCAACAGGATCTCCAGGACCTGGGTCGACGACATCCCGGCGAGCTCGACTTTGGTCTTCACGAAGTTCATGGGGCAGGCGACTCCCCTGAAATCTTTGGCCTTATCTATCTGTCCCCTCTTTGTCCTCACAGTAACTGGCGTCGGGAACTCTGTTGGCGTCGTAGAAACGATTTCATCCTCTCCCGGGAAGCGCATCGAATTATCCATTTTATGGTAAAGCTGGATCATGATATCACCGAGCTCGCAGACTTTTTCCTTCTGCTGTTCCAGGGTGTTTAAGTTCCTTTCCTGCGCGGCAGTAACAATGTCTTTGTAAGATTCCGGTATCAGGCCGGTATCAAAGAAATGGCTGATGTATTCACTGAAAACCACTTCTTCTCTCTGCGGATCAACTCCTCGTGTGACCAACAGCATATTGGCTGCGGAATAGACAATATCCCATAAGATCGATTGAAGTTCATCTCTATTCGTTAAAACAGATACCTTCTGCTGATTTGCATGAATGGCATCCATCTCCACTTCAATCATGTCAAAGACCCCTGCGGAGCATTCACCATGTTCCAGATGCACAGTGGTAAAAGGTTCCTCAGTACCCCAGTCCGTGTAATACTCACTGTTCTCATCATAAGACGGCATATCCAGCTGGTATTTTTTACAGATATTTAAAATCTCCTGCCTGCCGCCATTGATAAAGTAATCAGCGAAAAGGGGATACCGGGTTTGATGTTCACTGTATTTTTCCAGGATATCCTGAACAGCTGACGGTAGCGCCCTAGCCGGCACCCAGTCTGTCCTTTCTGCAAAGCGTGGCGCGGTTGAGTTAGGGCTGGCACCCCCATAGATCCAATATGCAGGGAACGTGCGGCCACTGTTTCTGGCAACTCTACCGGAAAAACCCAGATCTCCGGCAAAGTGCTGTCCACAACAATTTGGACATCCTGAGATATTGATGTTCAGCCCATCAGGGAGCTCAAGGGCTGAATCAGCACAGGTCAGGGTTTGTTGAATCGCCTGAGCGGCATCCTGGGAAAAGCAGATCCCGGCGGTACATGTTTTGGCCCCCTTGCATGAAATCAGGTTGCCAACAATGCCCGGCCCGGCAGACAAAGTGTCCAGTTGAGTAACCGTTTCAAATATATTTCCAAGAAAATCCTGGGGAATATTTCGCAGCTGAATATTCTGGCGGGTTGTAAAGCGTAGTACGTTGCGACCGAAAGAGGTCATCAGGTGTCCCAGCGTGATCGCATCATCAGCACTGAGATCGCCTTTGTTGAGTGGAATCTGAACGGTTCTCAGTCCTGGTTGCTTTTGAGCAGAGACATATCTGCGCTCCCATGTTTTAAAGCGGTCACTTGAAAAAGTGAGCGGCGTGAGATTGTTTACAGCTCCATAATTTTCAACTTCTACTAATTCCAGACTGCTCGCAGAACCACTTTCAACCTGATCAAACTCTCGCTGATAAATCTCCAGGAATTGATCTTCCCCCAGTTCATCCCATAAAAACCGTAAGCGGTTGGCGTTTTTGTTTTTCCTGTTTCCGTGAGTATAGAACAGTCGCTTAATGGCTGAATAAACCTGCAGGACCTTGTCCTCGGAGATAAAATCGTGCAGTTGTCTGGCTAAGCGGGGCCTGCAACCCATACCGCCTGCAACCCAAACCTGAAAGCCCCTTTGCCCCTGACGGGTTCTGGCGATGAATCCCAGGTCGTTGAATACGGCCAAGGTGTGATCCTGAGCTGAACTGGAGAAACAGATTTTGAACTTCCTGGGCAGACGCCATGAGTCATCGTCAGCCAGCAAATGGCTACTCAGGGCAATGGCGTGGGGGGTGACATCAAATTCTTCGGACGGATTGATTCCGGAATCGAAGGAGGCCATGACATTACGGATAGTGTTTCCGCCACCGCCTCGACAGGAAAGCCCGACTTCCACCAGCTTCCGCATGATTGTGGGGGTGTCGTCCAGTTTGATATCGTGTAATTGCATTTCCTGGCGGGTGGTCAAGTGAATGACGGGCTGGCCGAACTCTCTGGCCAGACTGGCCACACGGATCAGCTGCTCAGGCGTTGCCCCACCTGCGGTTGCTCTAATTCGAATCATAAATGTGTTTTGTGTTCTCTGCTCGTATACACCGAACGGGACTCGCAATGCGCGAAATTTGATGGGATGGATTTGACCTTTTCTAAAGTCACTGATGGCCGTCTCCAGTGAATCGATTTCTGCGAGTAAATTCTCTGGTAACTGGTAAAAGTTCATGACTAAGTATCGCAGACAGCCTGTTCATAGTCCGTTAAGTCCGTAATACTCGGGTTATCGCCGCATACCGGGCATTTGGGATTCCTTTTTAATTTGACTTTGTCAAAGCTTGTCTTGAGCGCATCAAATATCAGGAGCTTGTTGGTCAACAGCTCGCCTTGATTTAGAATATACTTTAAACATTCGTTGGCCTGCAAAGTGCCCATGACACCCGCCATGACACCTAGTATTCCGGCCTGGCTGCAGGTAGGGACCGAGTTCGGAGGGGGTGGCGCTTCAAACACGCAGCGGTAACAAGCCGACTCATGGGGAATCACAGTAATTGTCTGACCGTGAAACCGTAAAATGCCGCCATGGGAAAACGGTTTGCCAGCCATGACGCAGGCATCGTTAATTAAAAACTTGGAAGCAAAATTGTCCGTCCCGTCAATCACGAAATCATATTTCTCTATTGTTCCCAGAATGTTATCAGCAGTGATCAAGCAATTGAATGCTTCGACCTGCACGTCCGGATTGAGAGCGTTGATTCTGTCCCTGGCAGAATCGACTTTCGGTCTGTTCAGGTCGGGTGTTGAGTGGATGACCTGTCTTTGTAGGTTGCTGAGATCGAGCACATCATTGTCTGCAATTCCGATTGTGCCGACCCCGGCTGCTGCGAGGTACAATAGGACTGGAGATCCCAGGCCGCCGGCGCCTATGACGAGGACCTTTGCTTGAGAAATTTTCATCTGACCTTCCAGGCCGACCTCTTTCAGTATGATATGGCGACTATACCGTTCAATCTGTTCATCACTGTAGTCCACACCTTTCTCCTATTTTATCCGAAATATAAAAATTTTATTGCTTGAACAGAGTATTTGTCGTCAAACCTTTTCTGTTGCTTAGAGATGTTTCTTACTCTGTAAATACTTACCCAACACAGGCCAATGCCTGTTCGATGTCATAAAGCAGGTCTTCAATATCTTCAATTCCTACTGACAGCCGGATGAGTTGGTCCGTGACCCTGAAATTGTTTCTGAGCAATTTCATGGAAAGGAGATGATTTGAGTCCGGGATAAAGGACTGCGGTAACGTCTTGTCTCTGTTCCAGGAATTCTGCTACCGAGAGCGTGTTGGCGCATCCCTTTTCCACTCGCAACGAAAGGGTTTCAAGACCCAGGCTTTGAAAATGAGCAGCCTTCGGATTGCTGCTCCTGGAATAGGCATGCGCGGGCTTCGTGCCTTTAAAGGCCCCCTCAATGTCCTCTGCACTTTCGAAATCATAAGCGACACCGGCATAAACAGGGAAGCGTATTGCGCGGTGAACGTCTAGTTTGGAATTGTTACCGTGTATCGCTTTGGTGTTGAATCCGGGTTCTCGCATGATATTGTTTCTCCATTGATAAAATTTTGGGTCGCCAAGCGACCATTAACCATTGTCCTTACTATCATAATCTCCTTTATTAACTATTTGCAAGCGCAGCCGGATAAACTTGAATTAATAACGGTATACCTGTTTTCGACAGACGTATACCATGAAAGGACGGCTCGGGAATGACGCGGTTGTGAGCACTGGGCTTAAATATCTTCGGCTCTTTTACGAGGAATCTGTGCCGCGGGTTTCCGAAACTTATCCAGCAGATGAAAAAACGTCAGGATTGGGTGTCGGTAAATCATCCGCGGTCCGGAAAACGCCATGACCTGCCTGATTTTTTCCCGGTAAAAGGGTTTGAAACAGTGAACAGTGCAGTTGGCGCAGGTTGGTTTATTCAGTGCAAAGCGGCACTTATCAATGCGCCGCATGGTATAGTTTAACAGCTCCGTACAATCGGGGCACAACTCCTTTGAGGTATGTTGTTTTTTACAATACAGCTTGATCATCACCAGAGTGGTTTTGATCTCTCTTTTAATGCGTCGGGACGGATGGCTGGTTTTCTGGGTCTCATCTACTGGGTTCAATTTTCTGTTTCCTATTTGGTGTCATTCAGATTCCAATCGTAGTCGAGATAACTAATTTCCAGCTCTTCATTGCGCAATCGCAGTCTGAGGTAGATATCATCCGTTATCCAGGGTGCTATAAACGCCTGGACTGATCCTGCTACTTTGACAAAATCACCCTTAAACCATTTAAAAATTGAAGAAATCTTCAATGTATTGGTATCCGGGTGGATAACATTGCGATCCCTATCCCTGAGAAAACGTTTCATGGAGTCGTTCAGCTGATCATTGAGGCGTTCCGGGACAAAGGCTTCGGTCCGTATCGGGGGACAGCCAATTGATGCACAAATCAGTGCGAAATGAATGCGGGGCTCAGTAAAGTTCTTTCTTAATAACCCGTGTTCGATATGATCCAGATGCCTCTTCTCACCGAAGAGCGTAAAAAACTCCACTTTCCAGGGACCTGAAAAAAAGCCGCCTAAATCCTTGATTGACTTTAAATCTGGATATTCACTCAAGATCAGCTTAATCGTCAGGGCATTGTATGCGTTGATCAGGAAGGCGATCTGCTGCGATTCAGACCATTGTTTGAACTCGGAGAGTGTGACCTGTTCGATCTCTCTCACATATTGGTCCAGGAGCTGGGGCCTATCTTTAAGCACGTTATAGCGGACCTGACTTTTGGGGCCGTCAACCACAACCACTTCTTTTAAGATCCGATCAAACTTTGAGTGACTCTGGTCAAATCCCAGCGCGGGTTGGATCAGAAAACCTAACAAGAGTAACCCAAACAGGTAATAAAAATGGATTAGTCGCATTTTTTTCTCCTATTTTTAACAGCATTGATTATCTTCGCCAGCTATGAAACTTCTCCAGAAACCCGAGAGTCTTTTCAGGCACATGATTCTTTCTCCAGTTGCCGGCAATGGATTTGTTCGCTTCAACCAGTGTGGGATAGATATGAATCGTACCCAGGATTTTATTCAGGCCCAAACCCTGTTTCATGGCCAGGACAAACTCAGCAATCAGGTCACCGGCATGAGTTCCGACAATAGTGACCCCGAGAATTTTATCTTTCCCGGGAACTGTCAGCACTTTCAGGAATCCATGAGTTTCACTATCAGCAATGGCACGATCCGACTCCTCCAACTCAAAAACAGTGGTTTCATAAGCAATGTTTTTTTCTTTGGCATCCTTTTCATTTAAGCCGACCCGGGCCACTTCCGGGTCTGTGAAAGTGCACCAGGGGATCACGCGGTAGTCGACTTTGAACTGTTTAAAGGGGCGAAAGAGGGCATTGACTGATGCATACCAGGCTTGATGACCTGCCGTATGGGTAAATTGATAAGGCCCTGCGGCATCCCCGGCCACGAAAATATTGGGGTAGTTGGTGCGCAGATAGGGATCAACCTCAATGGTTCCCGGTTTTGTCAGTTCAATCCCCAACTCCTCCAATCCAAAACCCTTTGTGTTGGCTTTTCTGCCCACTGCGACAATCACCTCATCAAAGGGAATGCGAACGTCCTTGCCTTCACATTCACAAAGCAGTACTTTTTCATCTCCCTCAATCAGAAACTCTTTGGCCCGGTGACCGGTCAAGACATTGATTCCCTCTTTTTGAAATCGTTCTGTCACATGGGTCACAACCTCTTCATCCTCCCGGATGAGGATTTGAGGTGCCATTTCCACTTGAGACACCTTCGATCCAAAACGGGCAAAGGCCTGAGCCATTTCACAACCAATGGGACCGCCCCCCAACACAATCAGCCTTTTCGGCAGCTCCCGTATATTCCAGAGATTGTCGCTGGTCAGGGTGTTGATTTTCTCAATTCCGGGTATCGGGGGGACAAAAGGGGAAGCCCCGCTTGCCAGCACAATGTTTTTAGTTGTGATAATCCGCCCCTCAACCTTGATGCGATAGGGGTCGAGAATATGGGCCTCACCGGAGAGGCAGTTTACCCCCAGCTCTTCATACCGTTCAACAGAATCATGGGGCTCGATTTTTTGAATGATCGTCTGCACCCTTTCCATCACCTGTTTAAAATCAAATTCGATTGAGGTTTTCTGTATCCCGAACTCCTGTGATCGTTTCGCATAAGAGAGCATCTTGGCTGTGCGAATCAATGCTTTACTGGGGACACAGCCGGTATTGAGGCAATCTCCGCCCATTTTATGTTTTTCAATCAAGACGACTTTGGCTTTGACCGCAGCAGATATATAGGCCGTTATCAGACCAGCAGACCCTGCGCCAATCACTGCGACATTATAATCAAAATGCTTTGGTGGCTTAAATTTCTTTAACTTCCGTTTTGCATTGATCATGGAGATTCCTTTTTTGGTGACGAGCGGAAAAAGCCCCAATAAAGTAAAAGCCAGAATCAATCCGGGAGATAATATCCCCTGCAACGAGTCAATTTGTGCCAATTGGGTGCCTGCAAAAACGTAGACGATGGTTCCGGGAAGCATCCCCACCTGGCTCACAATATAATACTTAAAAAGGCTGATGGGAGTTAAGCCCATGGTGAGGTTAATCAGGAAAAAAGGGAACACAGGGATTAGCCGCAAGGTGAAAAGATAGAATTCCCCTTCCTTTTCGATCCCCTGGTTGATTGTTTTCAGATGATTCCCGAACTTTGTCTGCACATAATCTTTCAATAGAAATCGAGAAGTTAGAAAAGCAAATGTGGCCCCCAGCGTACTGGCAAATGAAATGATGACTGTTCCCGTCAAAAGGCCGAATAAGGCCCCACCAAACAAAGTGAGCACTGCTGCTCCGGGGATGGACAGGGCTGTGGTGAAAACATAGATAGTAAAATAGACGAAAATAGTGAAAACAGTATTAGCGTGATAATAATCGATCAGCAGCTGCTGCCGACTCTTTAAGTAACTCAAGGTGAGAAATTGCTGCAAATCAAAGTAAAACACAAGCGCAATCAAACCAATGATTAATAATACTAATCCTAACTTCAAAGATTTTTTTCGTGTCATGTTTTTCTCTTTTTGTGAACAGTTTTAGGGGATAAGCTATCATCAGCAAGTATTATACCACCTTGAGAATTGGCCCTGGACAGCGGCCTCTGTGCAAAAAGAGCATGAAGTGAGAGGTGCAGTTATTTCTGCAACACTTTCACTCCTAAGGTTGTAAGATAGCCTATATAAGTGTATAAATAGAGTGCAGATGGGTCAAGAGATTAAATTCTTCGACGTTTGTTTTATTGCGGGAGATATCCACAAAATGTGGAATGGAATCTGGAACGATTGATCATCGATACCCGAAGAGACAATAAGGATGAGAAGGCAGCAGGTTGAGTTCTTTTGAGCAAATGTTTTTAGGGTAAGCTATTTGCAGTTAAAACTTGAAAGAAATTATTATTTTTAAACCAGAGACCTATCAATTTGTTTTTTTTGGCGAAAAAGGAGAACTTCATGAAAACGATGCTTCGTTATTTGATCCTGGTGTTACTGGTTTTCGGATCGATGACCTTATATGCAGATGAATGGCGTGACATAACAGAAAAAGCCAGGGGGCAAGCAGTCTATTTTAATGCCTGGGGTGGATCCGACGTAATTAACGACTACATACGCTGGGCCTCAGATAAGGTGGAGCAGAAGTATGGGGTCGTGGTTAAACATGTCAAAATAACGGATATCGGCCATGTGGTCAGTCGCCTTTTAGCTGAAAAATCTGCAAACAGGACCACTGATGGCAGTGTGGATCTCATGTGGATTAATGGTGAAAACTTTAAAGCGATGAAAAAAAACAAATTGCTTGCGGGGCCTTTCACTCAAAAATTACCGAATTACCGCTTTGTCGATACAGAGAATAAACCCACTACGCTTTTTGATTTTACAACGCCGGTGGATCACATGGAAGCGCCGTGGGGAATGGCTCAGCTGGTTTTTATGGTCGATACGGCACGGGTCTCCTGGCATCCGACTGGAATGAAGGAACTATTGAAGTTTGCCAAGGAGTATCCCGGACGGGTGACCTATCCTGCACCACCCAGTTTTTATGGAACTACCTTCATCAAGCAGGCACTGCTGGAACTGGCAACGAATAAAAAACCGTTATATCGGCCGGTGGCAATGGCCGATTTCGATCGGGTCACAGCCCCGCTCTGGAAATTTCTGGATGAGCTGCGCCCTTTTCTGTGGCGCAAAGGAAAGGCGTTCACCAGCGGTGCACCTGAAATGAAACAGTTGTTGAATGATGGCGAGATTTATATCTCCCTCAGTTTTAATCCTAATGATGCCAGTAATGCCATCGCCAATGGTGAGCTGCCGGACTCTATCAGGACCTATGTCCACAAGCAAGGAACCATCGGTAACACACATTTTGTAGGCATACCGTTTAATTCAAATTCAAAAGAAGGTGCCATGGTGTTTGCCAATTTTCTGATGTCTCCAGAGGCACAATTCCAAAAAGCCAAACCCGCTATTTGGGGCGATCCAACGGTGCTGGCTGTCAAAAAACTGAATGGGAAAGATCAAAAAATGCTTAATCAATTACCCCTGGGGATCGCTACTCTGTCTGCTACTGCGCTGGGTAAGGTGCTGCTGGAACCGGATGCCAGCTGGGTAGGCGCTTTGGAAAAAGCCTGGCTGCGTCGCTATCAAAAATAGAGCATGGAGAATCAGACAGTGAGGGATAGAAGAAAAATGAGCAGTTTGGGGCTGTTTCCCATGGTTACCTTTGCTTGTTTTTTATCCGCTATTGTGATCGGTCTGATCAGTACCTGGGCACAGGCTTTTGGTTATATGCCGTCTCTTGAACTAACTCACTTTTCAGTCACGGCCTGGCAACAGCTATTCTCCTATCCGGGCTTCGGTAGATCTATCATGGCCACTCTGATTTCAGGGATTGGGGCCACACTCACCGCTTTGGTATTCACATTCTTACTCTTTGCCTTCAGTTATCATAATCGGTTCTGGCGAGTATTGGATCATGCGTTGGCTCCACTGCTGGCAGTCCCCCATGCAGCGTTCGCCATCGGCTTTCTTTTTTTAACAGCTCCCAGCGGATGGATTTTAAGACTGCTTTCTCCTGAATTAACAGGTTTTAGCACTCCACCGGACTGGAACGTGGTTAAGGATGTCTATGGAATTAGTTTGATGCTGGCCCTGGTGTTGAAGGAGGTTCCGTTTTTAATCCTGATCGCTTTGGGCGCCCTCGGCCAGATAAATGTACAGGGCTCACTGGCTGTGGGAAGAAGCCTGGGTTATGAGAAAGTGCAGGTTTGGGTCAAGATCATCCTGCCCCAGTTATACCCCAAAATTCGTCTGGCACTTTTTGCTGTGCTGGCGTATTCCCTTTCAGTAGTGGATATTGCTCAAATACTGGGTCCCACAACACCACCCTCTCTGGCTGTTCAGGTTTTTCGGTGGTTTAACGACCCTGATTTTGAGTATCGTTTGCTGGGTGCTGCCGGGGCCACCTTGATTTTGTTATTAGTGATCGGTAGTATCGGCTTGTTGTACCTGTCAGAGGTGGGTATCAAATGGTTATTCAGAAGCTGGTTGATAAACGGGCAGCGACGATCTCGATTTTTTTTATTGACAACTCTCTCGAATTTTTTCATCAGTGCCCTTGTCGGGATTTCAATCGCGGTCATTCTGGTTTTACTGGTCTGGTCTTTTACCTGGCGCTGGCAGTTTCCTGATTTCCTGCCGGGAGACTGGAGTTTTCGATTTTGGGGCAAAGGTTTTCTGCAAATGACAGATCCGATCTGGAATACCATATCTACCGGAATTATGGCCTCTTTGCTTGCGGTTTTCCTGGTGATCGGATGTCTGGAAAATGAAATACAGATGCAGAAACGGGGACGTAAAGCCAACACGACCAAAATGCTCTGGTTAATCTACCTGCCGCTGTTGATTCCTCAAATCGCTTTTCTGTTTGGCGTGCAGGTGTCGCTGGTCGTATTACACCTGGACGGATTTTGGCTCAGTCTGGTCTGGTCACATCTACTGTTTGTGCTACCCTATGTTTTTTTAAGCCTGGGCCCTGTTTATCGAAGTTATGATCAGAGAATCACCGACGTGGCGGTGACACTGTGTCGCTCCACCTGGCGGACCTTTCTTAGAGTAAAGCTACCCATTTTGCTGCGGCCTATCCTGTTTGCAATCGCCATCGGCTTTTCGGTCAGTGTCGCCCAATATCTGCCCACACTTTTTATTGGTGCCGGTCGCTTTGATACGATCACGACAGAAGCGGTTAGCCTCGCCAGTGGCTCAGACAGGCGAATCGTTTCTGTCTATGCGCTCTTGCAGATGTTGACCCCGATGATAGTTTTTTTAAGTGCGATATTGATTCCCCGCTTCTATTTTCATGATAGAAAAGGAATGCAAATATAAATCAGTCAAGAATTTATGCTCCAATTAGAGAATGTTCAAATATTTAATGCTGGCAAGCCCCTGTTTTCAACTCTTTCGTTGAAAATTGTTGCTGGAGAAATCGCCAGTATAATGGGCCCCAGCGGTTGTGGTAAATCCACTCTCCTGTCCGCCATCTGTGGTAATCTGGCTAACGTATTTACACTCAATGGAGATGTCTGCCTGAACGATCGATCCATCCTCGCACTGCCGATGGAAAAACGTCGGATTGGGATCCTGTTTCAGGATGATCTGCTGTTCCCACACATGAACATTGCTGAAAATCTGGCCTTTGCATTACCACCTGAACTGGGGAAACAGGAAAGAAATTTAAAAATTGCGGAGGCACTGGAGAAGGGAGGGTTGTCTGGTTTTGAAAAGAGAGATCCAGTCACTCTTTCCGGTGGGCAGAGAGCTCGCGTCAGTCTCTTGAGAAGCCTCCTGGCGGAGCCGGAAGCGCTGCTGCTGGATGAACCGTTTTCCACTCTGGATCAGGAGCTGAAAGATCAAATTCGGTCGTTTGTTTTTGAAACCATCAGAAGCATGAATATTCCGGCTCTCTTGGTATCCCATGACCATCGTGATTGTCCGACGGGGCAGGTGATTAATCTGGCAAACCAGGGGAGTTAATATGTTGGATAAATGGACATTGGCATGGTCAAAACCGGTTTTGGAAAAAACAGCTGTTTTAATTGAAAAAACCGGAGTGACTGCCAATCAAATCTCGATCATTGGGTTTTTGATAGGGGTCTTGGCAGTACCGGTGTTATGGGCCAACATGTATCTGATAGCACTGGCCATTATCATCACTAACCGGGCGTTGGACGGTCTTGACGGAACCCTGGCCAGATTGAGAACTCCGACGGATGCGGGTGGCTTTTTAGACATCACCCTGGATTTTATATTTTATTCGGCGGTGATTTGGGGGTTTGCGCTGGGTAATCCCGAACAGAATGCGTTGGCTGCGGCGACGTTAATTTTTGCGTTTATTGGCACTGGCTCCAGTTTCCTGGCGTTTGCGATTATGGCTGCCAGGCGGAATATAAAAAGCGTCCGTTATCCTCAAAAAGGACTTTACTACCTGGGAGGGTTAACTGAGGGGACTGAAACAATTATCTTTCTGGTTCTCTTTTGCCTTTTTCCAGATTATTTCCCAATCCTGGCCTACATCTTTGCAGGACTCTGCTGGATGACGACCTTCATTAGAATTGTGGCTGGTTATCGAACCTTGCTTGTTAAACCCGAAAAATCTGAAAAGCCGGATTAAAGAAAGCGCCAGGCGCTGGTCATAAAACAGCGCACATGAGCAAGTGCCACTATACGGTAATTAGTTTTTTGTCAGACTGCAGCCAGTCAGTCAGGAACTGACCCGTAAAAAAAACCTTAATCCCCAGCGCTTCCAGCTTTTCTACTACTTCCATCTTCTGGGCACAGGCTTTACAGGCAATGATCTTGACGCCGGCCGTCTGCATTTTTACCAGCTCCGCTTGCAGGGTTTCATCTTCCAGTATCAACCTTGAGGCCGCACCCCAGATCAGCAGGGTGACCTCCTCCCACCACCCCTGCAGTTTGGCGTTCAAAGTGTACATAAAGACCATATGCTTGGCTGTTTCCACTTCTCCGCTGGTCCACATGACCAGTAATTCGTTATTGTTCGATTCTTCCATGTCTTCCTTCCTTTTTAAAATTGGGTTTATAACAACTGTTCATCAATTTTTTGAAAATATGTACCTGGTACCACTTTTCTGGTTTGTTATGAGCTCCAAAGACAGGATCCTGGCGCAGTATGAATTGGCTCGAATCTGTCCAGAACACCTCATGTTCCAATGAAAGCAGTTCTTTTATACATCTAGCGTATTCGAAAAATAATTTTGATGCAATTTAATACCTCTTCTAAACAGATTTAAAAAACGCTTCTTTAAAGTCTCGGGTAAAACTGTCGTTCTTTCTTTGAGACCTTTTGCGTTCCTGACAATAATCTGGCTGTAATCAAAATCAATATCTTGTATTCTCAGGCTGATGGACTCATTCAGCCTTAACCCTGAGCCATACATTACATTTGCGATCACCCAATATACATCCTTAAGGTGTGGCATGATACGGGCAAGCTCTGTTTTGGAAAAAACAACCGGCAATTTTCTGGGTCGTTTAGCCCATTTGATATTGTTGACCCATTCAATCTCGCTGTGGAGGACACTTTTATAGAGAAATAAAATCGCACAAAGGGCTTGATTTTGAGTTGAAGCTGACACATTGCGTTCTGTTGCCAGCCAGTCCAGAAACTGTTTGATTTCCTGTTCACCTATTTCACCAGGATGTTTTATATTGTGGAAAAAAATAAAGCGCTTGACCCAGTCGACGTATGATTTCTCTGTCCGAATGCTATAGTGTCGAAAACGGATCTCGGTGCGCAATTGATCTAATAGTTTCATACGGACTCCGATTTTATGTATTAATGAATATTCATTTTTTCCAACTCTGAACTGGAATTTCACAAATTGGGGATGAGTCAAATCGGAAATTAAATAATAAACACATGTTCACTTTAAATAGGGATGAGGAACTTCGTTAAGTTTATTTAATAAAAAATTCTAGATAGAGAGCAATAAACCGGAAAACATAGAGATATTCCCAATGAGCAATGGATACTGGACAAAATTTGAAGTCAAACAAGGCAATTCAAACGAACATATGCCTCAAGGCATCAAATATTCGTTAACACTTCATGATCGTTATAATAAAAGAATAGTCGGTTATGATAACGCACACTCGATTAAGCCTAAAAGAAGAAAATTTGGCGCAAAACGACTTGAATGGGATCACAAATATAGCCGAAGTGTAGTCACAAATTATGAATTTTAATCAGCGCAACAGCTTTTAGAGGACTTTTGGAAAGATGTTAATGATATTCTTGAAAAGAAATAAGAGGAACAATGACCACTAAAGTCATGAAAGTAGGAATAATCTCAAAACAAGATTATATAAAAAGAACCATTGCGACAGCCAAAGGCGAATTCAAACCAAGAAAAGGTGAACCCAAAATCTGGTTTGATTCCATTAAATCAATGGCTCAGGTTCTCGGGAATGAGAATCAAGAACTTCTGAAGTTGATAATTGAACATAAGCCACATTCTTTATCAGAGTTAGAAAACATCAGTAAAAGGAAGAAATCAAATCTATCTAGGACATTAAAAACCCTTGAAAAGTATGGAATTGTTGAGTTGTCTAGAAAACAAGGAAAACTAGTTCCCAAAGTACTAGCAACAGATTTTAGGGTAGAATTTGGTTTACATTATAGTTCCCCGAAATCCGCATAATAAATGTCCAACACTTGGCTAAAGACCGACCATACCCGCCAAAAAGCGGCAGGCATAGCGGCTTAGCCAAGTGTTAGCTTTGGTTTCTTACGAGTTTTCCAGTAGCATACTGGTGGAGAATACTACCGATGAGTGTTTGGTACGGCATTCCTTCCTCTATAGCTTTTGCTTTTAACTTGTTTAGGTCAAAGTCAGTTACTCTCACATTAACTCGTAGTCCTTTTGAAAAGCTTTGCTTAGTTGACTCAATGAGTTCTGATTTTTCCGTATCCAGGTTGGAAACTGATTTAAGGTTTCCATTTTCAACTTCATCCATCCACCTTTTCTCCTCTTCATCCAGAGGAACAAAGGCTTTTTTATTTGGTTGCATTTTGCTTTCTCAGATAAATTTTTGTATATTTACGACTCGGAAAGATTGTTTTAAAAAACCTTTCCTCTTCCGTCTCAACAAAAGGGACTACATATGCGTAATCATTAATCTCAACGATCAAGTATTTTTGACTGGAACGTTCTTTTTGTGGATGTTGAACAATGTCCAAAATCTTATTTCCCAGAATTGCAACAACGATATCTTCAAACCCAATTCCTCTTTTTTGCTTGAGTAGTTCATTTTTTTGGGGATTCCAGTTGTTTCTTTTCATGCGTACAATGTACCCATAAATAAGCCATATGTCAATAAACTTTTAAAAAGCTATAAAGTTCAGCTAACAAAAGGCTGAAGATCGACCATACCCGCCCAAAAGCGGCGGGCATGGCGGCTTAGCCCGGCGTTCGATTCCAAAAATAACTATGAAAAAAGCATCCATTATTTATGAAGAAAAAAGAATCCTGAATGCAAAATACAACCATCCAAAATCTGATGACTATCTGACTTATTTATCAACAATAAGAATAAAGGATTCTGGGAAAAATCCCATTGAAATTGAAATAAAATTTGATGGGATTAGACCTTATATGGCCCCAATGCCACCGGAGGAGCACATAATAAAAGCTCCAGCAATTTTGGACTTATATTCAAAATTAGCAAAATGGTTCAAGAAACATGGATATGTATTGATTTAACATGGGGTATTTTTAAAGAATTCACCATTGACACCATGTACACGGTCTTTCAACGTCTGCGGTCGGATGTCGATGTTCAATATTTGTAGTTGTATTCAGTAGGAGATACAAGACTTTGGTATTACTCAAAAAACCGGACACATGCAGACGGACGGCCCTCGTAAATTTGTGATTATCACTTTGCCCGGTGTTAAATCACTCATTACTGTGGTATTCACGTTCAGTGTGGGCTGCGGCTGAGCCAGACGTTGTGCGGGGAATAGAGGTACTATAGTTCATCAAGGTTCAATAGAAAAATCACAAAAATCATGGCAGGCGTGGAGTTTATCATTCACCATACATTTCAGTGATAATGAATCGTAATTGAGCAGAGTTTTCATCTGATAAAGAATCAATCTTTTTCTTTAATCGCTGTTTACTAATCGTTCTAATTTGGTCAACTGCTATTTCAGATATTTTTCCAGCACATTCAATTTGGATTCTACTTCGCCACATTGGATGAATTGTTGTCGTGAGTGGACATACAACAACACTTTCTAAGTGCTGATTCATCAAATTTTGGCTTATTATTGCGACTGGACGTATTTTTTTAATTTCACTTCCAATTGTTGGATTAAGGTCGGCATAGTAAATTTCATATCTTTTTGGAAATTTCTTAGTCTTCATCTAATCCATCAAGTAAAGTGTTATCAAAATCATCCCAGTCTTCGTTTTCTTGTTTCATGGCTTTAAATGTATCTTCCCATGATAACTTAGATTTTTTGGTATTTCGTAACAATATTCCATTTTCTTGTTCCTCAATTTGGATAGAGTCTGAAAAACCATATTTTTGAAGCATCGATTTTGGAATACGGATCCCTTTTGAGTTTCCGATTTGTACAATTTTTAATTCATTTATTTGGCTCATCTTGTACTCCATAAAGTTGTTTAATATAATTACTGTAATTACTTTTACTAGATAAGTCAATTGGATTATGTATCACACAACAATTTGCTACACCGGACCTTCACCGCGCGCCTGCTGCACACTGCTATGGCCGGTGAGCATGGTATTGGCTGGTTCACTTCTTGAAGAGTTCGGAATGGGAACCAGTTCTTTCTAATACAAGTTCTGATTCTGATAACCGGTAAATTAGGATCCAATCTGGTTCAAAGTGGCAGTCTCGATGGTTATTCCAGTTCCCTGATAATGAGTGATCATGGTAGATGGGATCAAGCGCTTTACCTGTGAGACAACAATTCAATAGCAACTTTAAGCTTTTCTAAGTTTTTTTGTTGTTTTTTCAGCCGTTTGTAATTTTTTTAAACTGTGTTGTGTATCTTATATTCAATTGTCAAGCTCCTGAAACAGATCATCAACAGAATTTGCAGAATGCAATTCTTTGCCATTGTCAGATTTTATGAGTGTTTCAGCAGTCAGTTCATTTGGGATTTTAATCTCAAATGGTATTCCTTTTTGCAATGCAACTTGGGTTAGATACAAAGATATGGCTTCAGACATTGAGATGTTTAATTTACTCAATATAGCTTGTGCATCCTTTTTAACTTCAGGGTCTATACGAGCCTGAATTGTTGCTGTTCTGGGCATGTTGGCCTCCTATATGTATTTACAAGTAACATACATATAATATACAAAAATATCATATATAAGCAACCTAATAATCAGATTTACAAATGTTTACAACCGTTTGTATTTATTTCAGAATATCAGCGAACGCCAGTTTAAGCCGCATTCACCGCCAAAAAGCGGCGATGAATGCGGCTTAAACTGGCGTTCGCTGACAAACAAGGAATAGATATCTTGACAAAGTTAACCTACATGTTAACAATAGACGTATGCGAGAAATAAAATTTTACAAAACAGAATCAGGTAAACGCCCTATTGATGATTTCTTGGAGGCCCTGTCATCAAAACAGTCACAGAAAGTGACATGGGTATTATAACTTATAGAAGAATTGCCAACTGTTTCAACTCAATATCTTAAAAAACTTGTTAATACAGATGATGTTTGGGAGGTAAGGGTTGTGATGAGAACAGATACATTTAGGTTGCTTGGCTTTTTTGATGGTTCCCAACTCATTGTATTAAACCATGCATTTCAGAAGAAAACACAAAAGATACCAAGGCAAGCTATTAAAATCGCTGAGAAACGAAAGAGAGATTATTTTAACAGAAGAGGAGCTAATAATGAGTGATCTCCAAAAATACATCAAGAAACGAAAAGCACAGGATCCAGAGTTTGCAGAAAACTATGATGTTGGATATGAGGAGTTTAAAATTGGTGTAATGTTGAAACTGGCACGTGAGGAAGCCGGTCTCACACAGGAACAACTTGCAGAAAAACTCAATACTAAAAAATCCGCGATTTCGCGTATTGAGAATCATGCGAATGATATCAAACTATCCACACTTGAAAACTTCGTTCAAGCTCTTGGTAAAAAGCTCAATATTGAAGTAGCTTAGCCCACGGAAAGCAGCGAACAAAGCAATTAAGACGGATCGCATATCGCCGCCGGTGAATGCAAGTTTTGTAGACTTAGCAAGTACACCGTTCGTTCAAAGTTCAGTGCAGCGGCGGCTTATCGCCAGCGTTAGCTTAAAAAATAATTTCAATTTGGTATTGCTTCTCAAAACTGGTAAGACTATACTGGTATTACTTCTCAAAACTGGTAAGACTATACTGGTATTACTTAAATAAGGAGGTAAATATGAGAGTAACATCAAAAGGTCAAGTAACGATTCCTCAAAACGTAAGAGAAACTTTGGGAATTACGCCAAAAACTGAAATACAGTTCGTAGAGGATAATGGAAAGTTCTATTTGGTCAAAGTCGGCACTCCTGAAAAGAACAGTAATTTTAGTAAATTAAGAGGCATCGCGACCGCTAAAATGTCAACAGATGAGTCCGCTCCGAAAATTGTTTTTCTGAACGAGCGGGTTTGGCCGGCGAGTGTGCAACAGATTGTTCCTCGTCGTTTCCAAAAAAAATTAGGCCCAGTTTAGTCGGGTTCCGTTTTT